>Ga0070726_10004838_pt1 | contig 10529 bp, 9 predicted proteins | sample tdAd471_FD_67275 | JGI IMG/M metagenome (GOLD analysis project Ga0070726, IMG submission 67275) | Marine sediment microbial communities from the Atlantic coast under amendment with organic carbon and nitrate - tdAd47.1 | ecosystem: Environmental > Aquatic > Marine > Coastal > Sediment | place...
AAATAGGTTTTCGGGTTGGTTAAAAGTATTGCTACTTATATTCCGATAAACATTGAACCGCTAAGGCACCTCTACCTCGTTTACAATCTTGTTGATGATTTCTTCGGAAGTAATATTTTCAGCCTCGGCCTCGTAGGTGATCCCGATCCTATGACGCAGTACATCGTGCACCACAGCCCTAACATCTTCGGGAACCACATAACCTCTTCGCTTGATGAATGCATAACACTTGGACGCTTTGGCCAAGTTGATACTACCCCTTGGAGAAGCACCAAAACTGATAAGTGGCTTCAAGCTTTCCAAATTATATTTTTCTGGGTATCGCGTAGCGAAAATGAGGTCGAGTATATATTTTTCAATTTTTTCGTCCATATAGACCTCGCCAACGGTTTCTTGGGCTCTTAGGATCTGCTCTAAAGAAACCACAGGGTTTACGGTTTCGGTCGCACCTTTCAGGTTTTGACGGATAATCAGTTGTTCCTCGTTCAATTTTGGATAGTCGATGACGGTCTTCAACATAAAACGGTCCACCTGTGCCTCGGGAAGCGGGTAAGTACCTTCTTGTTCCACTGGGTTTTGGGTGGCCATTACCAAAAATGGGGCATCTAAAATAAATGTTTCGTCACCAATGGTTACCTGCTTTTCCTGCATGGCCTCTAAAAGTGCTGATTGTACTTTTGCGGGAGCTCTGTTGATTTCATCCGCCAAAACAAAATTGGCGAAAATAGGCCCTTTTTTAATGGAGAAATCGTTCTCTTTAATATTGTAAATGAGTGTTCCCACCACATCGGCTGGCAAAAGATCTGGCGTAAACTGTATTCTGCTAAAACTTCCTTTAACAGCTTTGGCCAAGGTGTTGATAGCCAATGTTTTTGCGAGTCCTGGAACACCTTCAAGTAGAATGTGACCTTTTCCCAAAAGACCTATCAGTAAGCGCTCCACCATATGGGTCTGCCCTACGATGGCCTTGTTCATTTCAACAGTCAAAAGGTCAATAAAAGCGCTTTCCTTGGCGATTTTTTCATTCACAGCACTAATATCAATAGTAGTGTTTTCTTCCATTATATACTTTTATTGTTTGGTGTTAATGTCGGGGTTTTTTCTAAGGTGTGCAAAATGAAAATTTATTTAAAACCTAGCTGTTAATTAATGGTTAAAAAAAACGCTAAACCCCTAGTTTTATGAAGGATTTAAGGGTTTAATTTTATACTTTAAGCGCTTATGAAACAGACAACGAAATTTTCCCGCATTATATCGGGAGCGATGACATGGGGAAGTTGGGGCAAAAAACTTTCCAAAAAAGAAATGATTGAATTGATGCACCACAGCATAGCCTGTGGGCTTACCACGTTTGACCATGCCGATATTTATGGGAGCTATTCCACCGAATCGGATTTTGGTAAGGCTTTTGGGGATAGTGGAATCAAGAGAGAGGACATCCAATTGATCAGCAAATGCGGTATTCAAATGACTCGTGGCAGGGATAACCAAATTAATCATTATCAGTACGACAAGGATTATATTATCTGGTCCGCAGAGCAATCTCTAAAAAAGTTGAAAACAGATTATCTGGACTTTTTTTTGATGCACAGACCAAGTCCGCTGATGGAACCCGAAGAGATGGCGGAAGCTGCACAGCAATTGCTGCAAAGCGGAAAAATAAAACAGTTTGGGGTATCCAATTTTACACCATCACAAGTGGCCATGTTGGAAACTGCCATACCTGTTGAAGGCAACCAAGTAGAATTTTCGCTGACACACCACGGCCCTATGTACGATGGTACTTTTGATGATTGTATTGCCACTAAAAAAATGGCGATGGCATGGAGCCCGTTGGGAACATTTTTTAGGGAGGATGATGAACAAGTGACACGGATAAAAGAGGCTATGGGACCTTTAATGGAGAAGTATGATGCTGAAGAGAGTCAGTTGCTTTTAGCATGGATTTTAAAACATCCCGCAAAAGTGTATCCGGTTATTGGGACCACAAACAAAAAAAGAATAGCATTGGCTGCAAAGGCCAGCAAAATAGAATTGGAACTTCAGGATTGGTTCGCCCTTTTGGTGGCAGGTCAAGGGCATGATGTTCCCTAGTAAAGAATGAAAAATGAAAAAAACAGCATTAATTACAGGAGCTACAAGCGGCATAGGAAAGGCAACTGCTGAACTTTTTGCAGAGCAAGGAATCAATTTGATTCTTTGTGGTCGCAGGGAAGAGCGTTTAAACCAACTTAAGAACGAACTGGGCAGGGATACGGCGATTTTTACACTCAATTTTGATGTGAGAAATCGTGAGGACGTATTCTCGGCCATTGAAAGTTTGCCCAGGGAATTTTCAGAAATCGATATCTTGGTCAACAATGCGGGGAATGCACACGGCTTGGACCCAATTGATAAAGGTAGCCCTGACGATTGGGATGCGATGTTGGACATTAACGTTAAAGGATTGTTGTACATGTCCAAGGCCGTTATTCCCCAAATGGTAGAGCGCAAATCGGGGCATATCATCAACATTGGGTCTACGGCAGGCAAGGAAGTTTACCCAAACGGAAATGTGTATTGTGCCAGTAAGCACGCTGTGGATGCCATCAACCAAGGAATGCGAATCGATTTAAATGCCTATGGCATACGGGTTGGGGCCGTAAACCCCGGCCTGGTAGAAACGGAATTCAGCGATGTTAGGTTTAAGGGCGATACGGAAAAAGCTTCCAAAGTGTACAAAGGCTTTCAGCCCTTAAAACCGGAAGATATTGCGGATATCATTCTGTTTGTTGTCACGCGTCCTTACCATGTGAACATTGCCGACCTTGTGGTGATGCCCACTGCACAGGCCAGCAGCACGATTGTCAACAAAAATGGTTCATAGTTGATGTTTAAAGGTCAAAACCGTCAGTTCGAGTTTTTTCTGAAGGAAAAAGTATCGAGAACAAGGTTTGTACGATTAAAAATTCTATTCTGGATACATTTTTTTGAACTTAGGTTCAAAAAACCACTCGAAATGACGAATTTTTCTTTGGTTTATAAAATCTCGAAACCTTAAAATATGATCAACAAACGCCTACTCGTAAAAAACCTTTTGGCCCACAACGACGAGAATAGTTTTTACGACAAAAAGCGTTTTATATCCATTGGTGAAAAAGAAGGCAAGGCCAAGTTTTTAAAGCATGTCTGTGCCTTGGCCAACAGCAATCCAAAGAACAATTCATTTATCGTGATCGGCGTGGAGGATGAGGACAATACCATTGTTGGCGTCGATTTTTTTGATGACAGCAAAATACAGAACCTCGTCAATGCCTATCTGGACAATCCCCCTTTGATTTCCTACGAAAACATTCCATTTCCGCATTTGCCCGAAGGCAAAGTAGTTGGTCTGGTCACTATCAGGTCCAATGGTAAGGTCTGTGCCCTTCGGAAGAATATTTGGAAGTATTATGGAGGTGCGGTTTTCTTCCGAGAGGGAAGTATCAGCCTGCCCAAAGCTTTTGATATTGAGTTGAAGGACATCAATTCCGACAAGGTGGCCACTATTGAGCAGCACGCCCGAAACAATATTGAGCTTACCCTGGATGCCGTGATGCAGTTTTTTAATACCCGGCACCCCGATCTTACCAGCGATTATAAAGTATTTAAGGAGCAATTTGTGGTCTGCTGGGCCGGAAACAAGAAAAAGGTGAAGGGCAAGGTCTATTATTCGAGAGTGGACATAGAACTCATCAACGAACAGGTAAAATTGTTCTATTCCGCTTTGGATGAAATCACTATTGAGCACGATGAAGACTCATTCAAAACCTTGGAATATGTGCAACTGGGTTTGGGCTCGCAACAAAAATATTATCCCTTGGAAGAAGTGGTCATCACATTTTCAGACAATGGCAAGTACACCATCAACAGTGAATTAATATTTGAGCCGCCACAATTTGATAAAAAAACCCTTTATCACGTATACAATTCCAATAATGCGTTGCTTAAAAAATTGGAAAACCATATTCCCTTGACCGATTCGGAACATACCGATATTACGCACCTACCGGCAACTTATCTTATTTGTTATTTGAACGGTTTTGAAGAGGCGAAGGACAAAATGGATGGGTCGCGTGCACTGCTCAAGGCATATGATAGCCACGTGTATCAATCCTTGAAGGAGTCACAACGGATTCTGAGAAAAGTTAGGTACGCCTAGGATTTCATCAGCCAAAGCATTTGATAAGGCATCACTTCCAAAAGGGCACTGTTCAATGCTATTTTTTCGGCCGACACCAAATCCATGGGCTCACCATTGCTAAAATACCCCAGTTTTTTGATCCAACTGCTGTCAATTACCTGTGGGTTTTCATCAAAATTGCAAATCACCAATAGCCTTTTGTCATCGTGCGTTCTTTCTAAAGAAAGAATGTGGTCGTTCCCCGTGTGGTAAATCTCCAGATTGTTGTGGTCGGCAAAAACCGTATTTTCCTTTCTTATTTTGATGAGCTTTTGAAGCGTGCGAAATATTGCCGATTGAGGGGAATCCTCTTTCTCCAATTTTGAAATGGTTTCCCAATCTTGCCTCGGTCGGTTTACCCATCGACTGTCCCCTTTTTTGGATGCATCATTCTGAAAGGAGTAGTCGTTTAAAGTGCCGATTTCATCCCCGGCATAAATCAGGGGAATACCCTCAAAGGCCAAGGTTATTCCATGCAGCATTATGATTTTATTTACCGATTCTTTTATCAAATCATCATTTTTTGTTGCGATAGCCTTCTCAAGCCCCAACAAAGAGGCTGCACTTCCCGTTATGCGGCCGTCCCCAGTTTTTGGGTTGTACATAAAAAGCATGCCTTTTGCCGGGGACCAATCCAAGCGTTGACAATAGTAGTCCAACAAAAATTTACGGTGCATTTCTGGGTTCCAGCCCAATTCTTGGATGAGATGGTTTTCGTATCCCAGACCAATATCATCGTGGCAACGGATGTAGTTGATCCAAGTACAATCCTTGGGTTTGGGAGGGACGTGCATCAAACTTTTATAGAGCAATTGTGTTTTCTTCGTGGCAATGGAATTCCATAAAAGTGCCATCAATGATGCATTGTAGGCCACTTCGCATTCGTTGCCCCGTTTTTCGCCTTCCCCAAAATATTTTACAATGTTCGTGGGTGCCACAATGGCCTCGGCCAATAAAATGGATCCTGGGGCCACTACTTGTAGACACATCCTGAACAAGGAAATAAGATTGTGGGCCTCGGGAAGGTTTTGGGAAATCGTCCCGATTTTTTTCCAAAGAAAGGCGAGCGCATCAAAACGAACCACATCCACGCCCAAATCCGTTAACTTTACCAAATTGGCGAGCATCTCCAAAAATACTTCGGGGTTGGTATAGTTGAGGTCCCATTGGTAGCTATTGAACACGGTCATCACCCATTTTTCCATTTCGGGGATATAGGTGAAGTTGCCAGGAGAGGTTTCCGGGAAGACTTCTGGCAAAGTTTTTTCAAATTCGGCCGGGATAGTGAAATCCTCATAAGTATAATAGTAGTTTTGGTATTTTTTATCGCCCTTAATGGCCTTTTTGGCCCAAGAAAATTCATTTGAAGTGTGATTGACCACAAAATCGAGCATCAAATAAATACCGTTTTTACGTAAAGCTGAGGTGAGCTCCAGTAAATCTTTCTTGGAACCATACTTTTTATCCACTTCAAGGTAGCTGTTCACCGCATAACCGCCATCACTTTCTCCTTTGGGTCTGGTAGTAATGGGCATAAGGTGCAAAAAGTTTACCCCCAGTTTTTTAAAGTAGGGTATTTTTTCTTGCAGCCCTTTTAGGTCTTTATTGAAATGCTCCACATACAATTGCATGCCCACGATTTTCTCGGACTGGTACCAATTGCCCGATTTTAATCGCTGCAAATCTTGATTCCGCAACGCTTCGGGTCTTTCCAAATACAATTTGGGCAGAAGTTGCAACAATTTTTTAAAATTTTTCTCGTGACGCTCTTCAGGATACAGGGAAAAAAACTGTTTTTGAATCAGGGTCAGGTTGGTGGCCAATCGTAGGTCAAAGAGTTCCTTGCTGTCCTTACCTTTTTGTGAAAGTAGTCTATGTAAGCTGGCTTGGTTCATTTATTTTTCGAGCTGTTCCTTTGTGGGCAAGGCTACAATCGCACCATAATTGGTAGTGGTTATGGCTCCGGCCTTATTCGCTTTGGCAACCATTTTTTCCAGTAGTTCAAAATCCTCCAAAACAGGGTCAAAACTGCCCAAATCGGAAATTTGATATAACAAACACCCGATAAAAGCATCTCCAGCACCCGTAGTATCGATTGGGCTTACTGGTACACTTGGGATTGTTTTTTTGGTTCCGTTCATACTTAGAAGGGTTCCGTCTTTCCCCAAAGTCACGGCAATGATTTTTGTTCCAACCTTATGCAATTTATCACAAGCTTCGTTCAGATCTTCTTTTCCGGATAGAAGTTGAGCTTCCTCTAGGCTAAACTTGCACAAATGTGATTTCTCCACGAAAGGCATACATTTTTTCACGAATGTTTCCTCATCATCCTTCCACAGGTCGCTTCTAAAATTGGGATCAAAACAGATGAACATTTCTTTGGTAAGGCCATCAAACAGGTATTTGGCGTATGTTTTTTCCAAAGGACCTCCCAGTAGAGCGGTGGCAGCGCCTAAATGAAGAATGTTTCCGGATAGATTTTTTCTAAGAGCGGGATTGTATTTTAATTCCTTGTCCGCCCCTCTGCTAAAAACAAAATCACGTTCTCCATCTTCCGCAATGGAAACAAAGGCCAAGGTCGTAAAAGTGTCCGATAATTGCGCCAGTGATATATCAACGCCTTCTCTTTTTAAGGTCTCCAAAAGAAATTTACCGAAGGGGTCTTTGCCAACACAACCAATAAAAACTCCGTTTCCTCCCAATTTGGATATCGCACAGGCCACATTGGCCGGTGCACCACCAGCTTTTTTGGTAAACTCGTTTGCTTTGGACAGGTCGCTTCCCTGCTTTTCAGCAACAAAATCAATCAATAATTCGCCAATGCAGTATACTTTTTTCATAGGTTTTCGGAATATTCTAAGGTACATAGAAAAATGTACCATGTCCAAAAAAACAGTTAGGTTAATTTAAATTATAGGTTAAATGCGTTATAAAGCAGCAATGATTTTTCACGGGCCAAGCATTTGTGTGTAATTTTGCTAAAAACTTTTCTATGCGGACACTCGTAGTGGGCGACATCCATTCTGGGGTGAGGGCTTTGGAACAATTGATGATCAAAGCAAAGGTTACCCCAAAAGATCATATTATATTTTTAGGAGATTATGTAGATGCTTGGAGCACGGCCGTTGAGACCGTTGACTATTTAATCCGGCTTCAACGAGAATACCGTTGCACTTTTATCCGCGGCAACCACGACGAGCTTTGCCGAGCTTGGTTGATGGACCAAAAAGAGAATCCACAATGGTTGGCTCATGGTGGAAAAGCAACAAGGGAATCCTACTTGAATGCAGACAGGGAAAAATGGGAAGAGCATCTTAAATTTTATAGGGAATTAAAGAATTATCACCTCACCGATGACAACCGTTTGTATTTGCATGCAGGCTATACCAATCTCAAAGGAATAGATTATGAATATTTTGAACAAACCTTTTATTGGGATCGAACATTATGGGAGCTTGCTACGGCAATGGATCGCAATTTAGAACCTTCGGACCCTAAGTTTCCCAAAAGATTGACTCATTACAAGGAAGTTTACATTGGCCATACCCCATTATCGAAAACAGCGTTTGTGGAGCCCCAAAAAAGGGCCAATGTTTGGAACGTGGATACCGGGGCTGCATTTAAGGGGGGATTGACGATGATGGACGTGGAATCCAAAGAATATTGGCAAAGTGACCCTGTTTTTACCTTTTACCCTGGCGAAAGAGGAAGAAATTAAGAGAATTCCAAGAATTTATCTAGACCTTTGTATAAAACCTCTTGTTATGTCGATTAAGAATGTCCGATTGGAAGTTATGCAGGCCATTGAGCCTAAAGTTGAAGGTTATATCAATGAATTTCTAATTCCAGCCGAAAAAATTTGGCAGCCCACCGATTTCTTGCCAAACTCACAAAGTGATAGTTTTTATGATGAAGTGGAAAAAATCCGTGGTGAAGCCAAGGAGCTCGGCTACGATTTCTGGGTGACCCTTGTTGCAGACACTATTACTGAAGAAGCATTGCCAACTTATGAGTCTTGGCTGATGGATGTGGAAGGTATTGATCAACATAACGGCAAGGATAACGGTTGGAGCAAATGGGTACGCGCTTGGACCGCCGAGGAAAATAGGCATGGCGATGTTTTAAACAAATATCTTTACTTATCCGGACGCGTGAATATGCGGGAAATAGAGATGACTACGCAGCATTTGATATCCGATGGATTTGATATCGGAACGGATCGGGATCCCTATAAAAATTTTGTTTACACCACTTTTCAAGAGTTGGCTACAAATATCTCCCATAAGCGCGTAGGGAAAATGGCCAGGCAAAAAGGAAATGCGCTGCTCGCCAAAATGTGTACCATTATTGCTGGTGATGAAATGAGGCACCATTTGGCTTACCGAGAGTTTGTAAAAACCATTATGGGGCAAGACCCTGATGGCATGGTGTTGGCCTTTGCCGATATGATGAAGAAAAAAATAGTGATGCCAGCACACTTTTTAAGGGAGTCCGGTGGAAGCATCGGTGAGGCGTTTGAACAATTTTCCAATTGCGCACAACGGTTGGGCGTTTATACCGCCCAGGACTATATCGATATTCTGAAAAAGCTGAACGCTTACTGGGACATAGAAAATCTTCGAGGGCTTTCCGATGAAGCGGAAAAAGCCAGGGTTTATTTAATGAAGCTACCGGACAGATTACAAAGAATATCCGAACGTATGCAGTTCACCCAAGATCAGCATACTTTTAAATGGGTAGAAGCCAATGGAATGTTATAGAAAGACAAGTCGGTCTTAATTCATTAGTATTTACCGGCCCGATGCTTTTCCTGCCATTCAAACAATTGTTCCCAATGCCCCTCGTAGGCCATTTTTGCCTGCATTGGCCATGAGGCGGGATCGTGGACACGATAACGCTTTCCTCCAGAATCCAACACTTCTTGACATTTATCCGTGGAGCTTTCTGCAAGTGTTTTCCAGGTTTTAATGCCAAAATTGTGGAAGAGGCCTTCGATTTTTGGGCCGATACCTTCAATAAGTTTAAGGTCGTTTTCTTTAATGGTTTTTCCAAATACCGCTTTGGCTTCCTTTGCATCAAATAAAAAAGGTTCTTTTTCCAAAGGTTCTGGATGGTCATCAATCGTAAACTCTTTAGTTTTTGTGGTAAAGGGTTCGAGTCTTTTTCGACAGGTTTCCAAATCGGATTTTAATTTGGCATTGGCTATTTCTAGACTATTGAGCTCCATGGATTTTTCTGGGGAGGAATGACTGCTGGATTTTCCAAAAAAATAGCCAAGAATCCCAGAGATGATTCCTGTAATGGCCAAAATACCCCAATACCATATCGTAGAACTTTCCAAATCCATATTTTGAGTAAATGCAAGTTATCAACCGCACTTTTAAAATATTAAAAAAACCTTAAATTCCTAAATTATAATACTGGAAATTAGGCTATTCATAAAAGAAAGGAATTTTTACTAGAAAACCCGAGTCCGAAAACGAAATAAAATGTACCAACCATACACTTTTTATAGCCACTTGTAAGATAGCGCTTAATTACTAAAGATAAAATTTAGAAATTTATAACTCAATATTAGGTAAAGAACCCTGTTTCTCCCGACGAAGATCCGGCATTGAAATAGGGTTTTAAAGTTAAGTTTGAGTTAGTTAAGTTGGTTTTAAAGACTGCCCATTTGAGGTTTGACCCAAATGGGCGGCTTTTTTTATAGGTCGAACTTAATGCCTTGTGCCAATGGAAGCTCCGTAGTATAATTAATGGTGTTGGTTTGTCTTCTCATATAAATCTTCCATGCATCCGAACCACTTTCTCTACCACCTCCGGTTTCTTTTTCACCACCAAAGGCACCACCAATCTCTGCTCCGGATGTACCTATATTTACGTTGGCAATTCCACAATCGGAACCTTCAACAGAAAGGAAGCGCTCTGCTTCCCGCAAATTGTTGGTCATAATTGCTGATGAAAGTCCTTGTCTGACACCATTTTGCATATCCAAAGCATTTTGAAGGTCGCCTTTATATTTCAAAATATATAAGACGGGACCAAAGGTTTCATGCTGAACGATTTCGAAATGGTTTTCGGCTTCGGCGATTGCAGGTTTTACATAGCAACCGCTTTCATAGCCTTCACCTTCCAATACACCCCCTTCAACCAATACTTTTCCGCCTTCGGCCTCTACCTTTTCCAAGGCATCCAAATAATTTTTTACGGCATCTTTATCAATCAATGGGCCTACATGGTTGTTTTCATCCAATGGATTTCCAATTCGTATTTGTTTGTAGGCGTCAACAATGGCATTTTTAACCTTATCGTACACATCTTCGTGAAC
>Ga0070726_10004839_pt1 | contig 10528 bp, 10 predicted proteins | sample tdAd471_FD_67275 | JGI IMG/M metagenome (GOLD analysis project Ga0070726, IMG submission 67275) | Marine sediment microbial communities from the Atlantic coast under amendment with organic carbon and nitrate - tdAd47.1 | ecosystem: Environmental > Aquatic > Marine > Coastal > Sediment | place...
GGGCCTTGAGATTGTCTTTCTTCATCGCCACCAGCGACGACAGCAGGATCGTCATCCCTGCGACATACGCCAGCCACGTCGAGGCCCCGGTATCGCGGAGCGTTTCCAGCCCGAAGATAAAGACACTGACCTTGACCACCGAAAACACGCCCGCCTTGACCACGGCAACCGCATGCAGCAACGCCGAAACCGGCGTCGGCGCGACCATGGCGGCGGGCAGCCAGCGATGGAACGGCATCAGGGCTGCTTTGCCGATACCGTAGATATACAGGCCGAACAGCACGGTGATGACGCCTTCCGGCGCATTACCGGCCAGAATACCGCCCTGTTTGAAATCGAGCGTGCCGACCTCGACATAGGTCCAGATCGTCGCCGTGAGGAGGAACGTGATCGAGGTGCCGATCAGGATACCCAGGTAAACCCTTCCGGCGCGGCGCGCCTCGTCCGTGCCGGAATGGGCGACCAGCGGGAACGTCGAAATCGTCAGCACTTCATAAAACACGAACAGCGTCAGCATATTGCCCGAAAAGGCGATGCCGAGGGCCGACATGATGGCGATGGCGAAGCAGAAGAAGAACCGGGTCTGATTGTGTTCGTGGTGCCCACGCATATAGCCAAAGGCATAGAACGACGTGACGATCCACAGGAAGCTGGCGATCCCGGCGAACACCATGCCGAGCGGCTCGAGCGTGAAGGTGATCGACAGCCCCGGCAGCATCTCGACCAGCGTGACGCTTGGCCGGGCACCGGCATCGACCATCTGGATCAACTGCCAGACGACACCGAACAGTACGACGGCGGTGATCACCGTCAAACCGTCGCGAATGTTGGCGGACGCCGGACCCGAGAACAGGATTAGACCGGCGCCGAGCAGCGGAATCGCAAGGGCGAGAAGGACAAGTGCCTCGGGGCTCATTTCGTTCCTCCGAGAAGGCTTTGCGCCGCGGTCATGGCAATATCACCGGTATAGGTCGCATCGATCCCGAACCAGAACGCCGCGCCGAGCAGCACATACGTCGGCACCAGCAGCGTCAGCGGTGCTTCGCAGCGGGCTTCGTTGCCAATGGCGGGACTGCGGAAATACATGATCTCGACGACACGCCACACGTAAATCACCGCAAGCAGGCTGGACAGCATGATAAGGATCGCGACCGGCCACATACCCGCCGCCAATGCGCCTTGAACCAGATAGAACTTGGATATGAAGCCGACCGTCAGCGGCACACCGATCAGCGAAAACCCGCCGGCGACGATGGCGGCCGCTGTCAGCGGCATGCGTTTGCCGAGCCCGGCCATGTCGTCCAGCTTCACCGAGCCGATCATGTAATAGACGCAGCCCAGCGCCATGAACAACCCGCCCTTCATCAGCGCGTGGTTGAACATGTGAATGATACCGCCGGCCAGTGCCGGTGCATTGCCGATAGACATGCCGAGGATCATGTAGCCGACCTGCGCGACGCTGGAATAGGCCAGAAGACGCTTCACGTTGGACTGGTAAATGGCGATCAGCGATCCGGCGAACATGCCGGCAATGGCCAGCACCATGACGGCGCTGCGCACACCGTACGTTTCCAGTGGATCGACGTCGCCGAATACCGTGAAGATCAACCGGATCAAGGCATAGACGGCGACCTTGGTCGCGGTTGCGGCAAGGAATGCCGTCACCGCAGACGGCGCGAACGTGTAAGCATTCGGCAGCCATATATGCAACGGGAACAAGGCCAGTTTCAGCCCGAAGCCGACAACGATGAAGGCCAGCGCCGCGTGAATCGTGCCCGTATGCTGAACAGCGGGCAACAGACCTTCCAGATCCGTCATGTTGAGCGACCCGGTCATCATGTAGATCATGCCCAGCCCGATGACATAGAACGTCGCGCCGAGCGTGCCGAGGATCAGGTAGCGGAGCGACGCCGTCAGTGCCCGGCGGTCATCGCCGAGGGCGATCAACACGTATGTTGCCAGCGACGACACCTCGAGAAACACGAACAGGTTGAACGCATCGCCGGTCACCGCCATGCCAATCAGACCGGCAATACACAGCAGCAACATTGTGTACGCGAGGTAATGCCGTTCCTTCGGAATTTCCTTTTCGATGCTTTGTTTGGCGTACGGTAAGACAATCGCGGCAATGGCCGAGACGATGAGCACGACCAGTGCACCCAGCTCGTCGACCCTGTAAACGATGCCCCACGGACCGTCCCAGTTGCCGAGGTTATAAACGATGGTGCCGTTGGCGACGACATGGCGAATCAGCACGATCGACAATGCGAAATTGACGAGCGCAATGGCCGTCGCCCATCCCCAGGCAAACGTACCGTTGCGGACAATGACGCACAGCGGCGCCGCCATCAGCGGCACGATAACGACGAGGACGGAAATATGTTCGGCGAGAAACGTCACTCCTGGCGCTCCTCTTGCTCGCGCACTTCATCGTCTTCGATGGTGCCGAAGCTTTCCTGAATGCGAACGACCAGCGCCAGACCCAGTGCCGTCGTCGCAACCCCGACGACAATGGCGGTCAGGATCAGAACGTGGGGCAGGGGATTCGAATACACCTCAATCCCGTCGGCGAGGATCGGTGCCGTGCCGCCCTTGATCTTGGCCATGGAGATATAGAAGACGAACACCGACACCTGAAACACGTTGAGCCCGACGATTTTCTTGATCAGGTTTTCGTGCGAGATGACGATATACAGACCGATCATCATCAACAGGAAGACGATCCAGTAATTCAGCAGACCGGGGAATTCATACTCAATCATCGCCGGCGTCCCCCATGGGCTGACCGTTGACCGGATTGACATCCGCTGCGGCCCGTCCGGCAAAGGCACAGAAAATCGTTACAATACCGGCGAAAACCGTCATGCCGACGCCGGCCTCGACCAGCAAAATCCCGATGTGCTGACCGTGCGACGGTTCGTGCGCAAGAACGTTGTAATCGAGGAAATTGGTCCCCATCAGCATGCAGACGACACCAACCCCGGCATACAGCAGAACGCCCAGTGAGAGCACGAGACGCGTCAGCCATGCGGGTAGGGCCTTACGCAACGTACCAAGGCCGTAAATCAGGCCATAAAGCACGAATGCCGAAGCGAAGATGACGCCGGCCTGAAAGCCCCCGCCCGGTCCGAAATCGCCGTGCCATTGCACGTACAGCGCAAACAACAGAATAAACGGGATCAACAGCTTGGAAACGACGCGCAGAACGCTTTTGCGTTTCATCATGACTTTGATCCCCCGTCATCGCCCGGGCCTTTCTTGCGGCGCCGGGTCCGGCCGATCAGCGTCAGCACGCCGACGGCGGCCGTAAAGATCACGAACGTCTCGCCCATGGTATCGTAGCCGCGGTAGCTGGCCAGAACCGAGGTCACGACGTTCGGCAAACCGGTTTCCGTCGATGAATCGTTCAGATACCGAGGCGCCACATGATGATGGATCGGCGCGGCGGGATCACCGTACAACGGCATATCGATGCTGCCGTATACGAGTACCGCGAACAGCAACGTACAAACGAACAGGCCTTTGAGGGTACGGGAACTCGGCGTCACGTTCTCGCGGTCCGACGTCAGCGCCAATGTGCCGATCATCAGCACGGTCGAGGCGCCGGCACCGACCGCCGCTTCTGTAAAGGCGACATCGACCGCGTCGAGGATCACATACAGCGTAGCGCCCATCAGCGAGTAAATACCGCTGAGCATGACGACCGCGAACAGGTTGCGGATGCGCGCAATGGCGATGCCCGTTACCGCCATGATAAGAAGCGTCGCGACGTTCAGCAGATCGGAGGTGATGATTTCGATATTCATCATCCGGCTCCGTTGTCAGTCTTGGTTTCGTGCGCCATAGCGCGTTCTTCGTCCGTATCGACCTCCGGCAGCACATCGTGGTTGATTGCCGCGCGGGCGAGGGCGAACGTCGCCGTTGGACTGGTGAAGAAAACGAAAATCAATATCAGCGCCAGCTTGGCCGTCACCAGCGTCAACCCGGCCTGGAACATAAGCCCGGTCATGATCAGGCCGACGCCGAGCGTGTCGATCAGCGACGCCGCGTGCAGGCGGGCGTAGACGTCCTTGAGCTTCAACAGGCCGTAACCGCCAATCAGGCTGAAGACGATTCCGCCGACGATGAACATCCAACTCAGGGCATCGAGCGCCGCGTCCATCAGATGTCCCCTGCCGGATCGCCGTCGTCACCGTGTCCCATATCGGAAAAGGTGACGTACTTGGTGACGGCGATGGTGCCGATGAAGTTGATCAGCGCGTAGACGATGGCCAGGTCCAGAAACTCTGGGCGGTCATCGACGAATCCGTATATCGCAATCAGCATCACCGACAGCGTGCCGAACACGTTAACCGCAAGGATACGATTATAAATGCTGGGGCCGATAAGGGCGCGAACCAGCACCAAGGCCATGGTCACAACCACACCCGCGGCGGCGGCGGCGTACATCATGCCGGTGTGTTCCCGCCCGGTTGCGGGTCGCCCATCAGCTTGCAGACCTTTGCGTCCATTTCACCCGTGCGAAGTCCGTCCGCCGTTTCATCCATGATCGCGTGGACGGTGATATGCCCGTCCTCGCATGCAATCGAGACGGTGCCCGGCGTCAGTGTGATGGAATTGGCGAAAACCGTATGTCCCAGTTCATCGGATTGGCTGGCTTTGACGCGCAGCACCTGAGGATGCACACCGCCGAACAGGATGGCCTTGGCGACCGTGATATTCGAAAGGACGATTTCCTTCACCAGCCAAGGAAAATACGTCAAACCGCGCACGGTAAGGTGAACGGGGTGTCCTTCGTGATCGGCGATATCGAGACGCCGCGCGATAAACACGCACAATGCGATCGAGGCAATGCCGAGACAGACGATCAGCGTCAGCCAGTACCCGGACAATAAAACCCAGAATCCCGTTAATGCGGCAGCCAGTGCAATGGCTTGAAACACCCAAACTCCCCTTTGTGCCGTCCCTGCAGCGCATTTGGCTCTAACGCCGAATTATCTTGTACCCACGCGGGTTTAGCGCTTTCTTTTAAAAGCAATTTAAGGGGTGAAACTTTACGTGGCCAGCAGATTTTTTCCTTTTCGGCGACTAATCATGCCCGCGGTGCCAATACTTTTTCTGGTCACCGTCTTCGCAACGTCTGTTGCGCCGTTGTCCGCGTCGGATACGCATAATCTCACGATCAAGTCCGAAACCGCTGCGCACACGTTCGCCGTCGAAGTCATGCGCGCGCCCGCGGACCGCGCCCGTGGCCTGATGCATCGGCGGCATCTGGATCGTGGCGCCGGCATGCTTTTCGATTTCGCAGAGAGCATGATCGCCCGGATGTGGATGAAAAACACCTACATCCCTCTGGACATGCTGTTTATCCGCGCCGACGGAATCATCGCGAATATCGTTGCCGATACCGTCCCGCACTCGACCAAGGTGCTGAGCGCGGAAGAACCGGTTCGCTATGTATTGGAAATCAACGCAGGCCTGTCGCGGGAACTCGGCATCAAACCGGGCGACAGGGTCGAGCTCCCGCCGCCAACGACGCATTAACGCCGTCAGAGCGTCCGGTTCGGCGGAAACAGCAACCTGACTTCCGTACCGGCATCGATCTCGCTGGATATATCCATTCTGGCGCCGTGCAGATCCATCAACGCCTTGACGATCGGTAAGCCGAGGCCGGTACCCGGCGTTTGTTTGGTCATCGGATTTTCAATACGCCCGAACGGCGCCAGCGCCGTGACGGTTTCGTCGATCCGGAATCCGCAGCCGGTATCCTTGATCGATATGCAGATACCGCCATCGTCGCCGCGAAAAATCAAAACATCAATACGTCCGGAATCGATGTTGAACTTTTCGGCGTTGGAAAAAAGATTGAAGAAGATTTGCGCCAGCGCGCGCCGGTCGGCCCACAAACGCTGTGCGTTGTCGTTGATGCGGACGCTGTAGCGGATACGCCTTTGCGAGAATCGGTGTGAAAACAGACGTTCCGACTGTTTGACCAGTTCTTGCAGAAGAATATCCTCTTCTTCCAGATCGAATTTACCGGCCTCGATCTTGGAAAGGTCCAGCAGATCGTTGATCAGACTCAGCAAATGTTCGCCGCTGCGATGAATATCGGTAGCGTAATCCGTATAGGAATCGTTGCCGATCGGACCGAATATTTGCTGCGAGATAATATCGGAAAAACCGAGAATGGCGTTCAATGGCGTCCTGAGTTCATGGCTCATATGTGCCAGGAATTCGGATTTTGCTCGACTTGCCTGCTCTGCGCGTTCCTTTTCGCGACGCAGCGCTTCCTCGGTTTCGATAAGACCGGCGATATTCCGTCCGCCGCCCCGATAGCCGATGAATTCACCGTCATCGCCGAATACCGGTTTGCCACTGATCGCCAGATGTATCTCCTTGCCGCCCGCCGTGACCCGTGAATATCGCACGTCGCTGAACGTCTGGCGCTTGTTCAGCATTTCCTCGAAAGCGAGCAATTTATTTTCGCCGAAACGCCTGGGCATGGTTTCGCGATGGGTGCGGCCCAGATAATCCGCCGCCGATAATCCCGTCACCATCGGCTCGTCCACCGATATGTAAGAATACCTCAGTTCGGCGTCCATTTCCCAGAACCAGTCGGCTGCCGTACTCGAGAAATCCAGAAGCCGCTGCTGGCTTTCAAGCAAGGCCAACTCGATCTTTTTCTGTGGCGTAATATCGTTTGACAGAATAATCGTCGAACCGTCTTCGAGTTTGGCTTCGTTGATCAGAATCGTGCGCCAGTCCTGGCGTGTGATCTCGAACGCGCCGCGCGGATTTCTGTGTCGGTCGAGCCGGCTTTCGAGCCAGGTATCGCGTTCCACGCCCTTACCGATCAATCCGGCGTCGACAACAGCCCTTAGGTGCTCTTCAAAGGTAATGCCAATCTTTATGGCGTCAGGAATATCGGCATTCAGGCGCAGAAAATGTTCGTTACAGACGACCAGCCGGTCATCGCTGTCCCATATTGCGAAAATGCAGTCCAGCGCATTGATCGCCGCCATTAGGACATCGTGCGCGGACTTTGCCTTGGCCTCGGTCTGTAGCCGGTTGGTGATATCCATGGCAACGCCGATGTATCCGTGGAACTGGCCTTTCTCATCGAAGACCGGTCGCCCCGTGGCGGAAATTGTACGCTCCTCGCCATTGCTATGGCGCCGCGAGTAACAGAAATTTCGGAACGGCCTGTGTGCCGCCAGGTCTTCCAGATGCTGACGCCATTCGGGCTTGTTCAGATCGTCCGCAGCAAGCTCCGCCCGGGTCTTGCCGAGCTGATCCGACATCGGCACATCGACGGCTTCGACAACGGCGGGCGACATGTAGATAAAGCGGTGCTGCTCGTCGGTCTGCCAGAACATCTCCGACGACATCAGGCCGATGACGTCGTAAAAGCGTTCACTGTCGGTAATCTTGTTCCGCAGGCGCGCGTTCTCTGCGCGAAGCGCCTTTATCTCCGCCAGCAAAACGTCTCTGTTTTTTGCCGAATTACCCTCAGGCATTTTTGACCTTTGTTCGAGCCCAAGTGAATGCGCGCACCGCATGATAGGATGAAGAGCGCGAAAATCCTAGCTTCAGGTCTTTGACTGAATTTTGGCCCAGGTATCGCGAAGCGTCATCGTTCTGTTAAACACCGGTGCGCCGTCGGTGCTGTCCGGATCCTTGGCAAAATAGCCAAGGCGTTCGAACTGCATGGCGTCGCCCGCTCGAAAGTCCACCAACGACGGCTCAAGCTTGCAGTCCGTCAGGACTTCGAGGCTGTCCGGATTGAGCGTCGAGACGAAATCGTCCTGACGGCCAGGCGCCGGGTCCGTGAACAGATGATCGTACAACCGCACTTCGGCGTCGACGGCATCCACCGCCGATACCCAGTGCAGCGTGCCCTTGACCTTGCGTCCGTCCGGCGCGTCACCGCCCTTGGTCGCCGGATCGTACGTGCAGCGTAACTCGACGACATTCCCGGCGTCGTCCTTGATCACATCCGTGCAGGTGATGAAATAGGCCCAGCGCAAACGCACTTCGCGGCCCGGAGCGAGGCGGAAGAATTTCTTCGGCGCATCCTCCATGAAGTCGTCCTGCTCGATATAAATCTCGCGGCTGAACGTCACCTGGCGCGACCCGGCGGCTTCATCTTCCGGATTATTGACCGCGTCCAGGGATTCGCTTCCGCCTTCGGGATAATTCTCGATCACGACCTTCAGCGGGCGCAGCACCGCCATGCGCCGCTCCGCAACCTTGTTCAGATATTCGCGGACGCAATGATCGAGCAAAGCCGGCTCGACCGTGCTTTCGGATTTGGTGACGCCGAGGCGCGAGACAAAATCGCGGATCGCGAAAGCGGGGATGCCACGCCGACGCAAACCGGAAATAGTCGGCATACGGGGATCGTCCCAGCCGGTTACGTGTTTATCCTGAACCAACTGTGTCAGGCGCCGCTTCGACAACACGGTATAGGTCATGTTGAGCCGCGCGAATTCGTACTGACGCGGACGAGCAGGGACCGGCAGGTTTTCGATCAGCCAGTCGTACAGCGGCCGATGGTCCTCGAATTCAAGGGTGCACAGCGAATGCGTCACGCCTTCGATCGCATCGGACTGGCCATGCGCGAAGTCGTATGTGGGATAAATGCACCATGCATTCCCGGTCCGGGGGTGAGATTTGTGGACGATGCGGTAGATCACCGGATCGCGCATATTGATATTGCCGGACGCCATATCGATCTTGGCGCGCAAAACCTTGGCGCCGTCGGGAAATTCCCCGGCCTTCATGCGTGCAAACAAATCCATGTTTTCTTCGACGGTACGGCCCCGGTAGGGGCTTTCGCGCCCAGGTTCGGTCAACGTGCCGCGGTATTCGCGAATTTCATCGGCATTCAGGTCGTCGACATAGGCCTTGCCGCCCTCGATCAGATGCACCGCCCATTCAAACAGGGTGTCAAAATAGTCCGACGCATGGCGCGGCGCACCGGCCCACTTGAAGCCGAGCCAGCGTACGTCTTCCTCGATGGCGTCGATGAATTCCTGCTCTTCCTTGGCCGGATTGGTGTCGTCGAAGCGCAGGTTGCATGCGCCGTCGAATTCCGTTGCGACACCGAAATTCAGACAGATCGATTTGGCATGTCCGATATGCAGATAGCCGTTCGGTTCCGGCGGGAAGCGCGTCACCACCGATTTGGTTGTGCCGTCGGCCAGGTCGCTGCGCACCCGTTCGCGGATAAAGTCGCGCGGTTCCGCGGCTGTGTCGCTGTCAGTATCTGTCTCGTTCATGAACATTCCGGCCGGTTAAATGAAAGACACGCGCCGAACGCGAGGAAAGCAAACGAAGCGTGGGGGTGTATGTCTGCCAAAAATGCGGCGAAAGTAAAAGCAAAAGCGGCGCGGTGGAGAGGAGGGAGGCACAAATGTAAAACCCCGGTCGTTGCCCGACCGGGGTTTCATACATCGCGTATCATGAGAAATTCCTCAGAAGATGTGCACCACGACTGCGAGAATGGCGACGGCACCGACGAAAGAACCCATGACCGTGTTGAAGATTTGATAGTCCATAACGGTACTCCACAAGGGGTTGATCACTGTTGATGAGCCCTCTCTACGCCCGGTATTAACCGGGCACCACCGCTTGTTTTACGCGCCAGTCATGCGAAAATCGCATAGCTTAATGGGCCTTGAGCCGCGCTTTCAGCAAGAATCAAGATACACCGCCCAAATACGTCTCAAAGGCGCTGAAATCCTCAGCTTTTAATGGTCTTATGGCTGCGGATTGTGCGTCTCGCAGACGATCCAAAGCGGTAAACCATCGCTTGATCTTCCCTGCGCGTGTATATTTTCAGCCTAAATAAGGTTTTTTCTTTGCGTTTAGGAACGAGGTTTCGATGCGAACGCAGAACTGCGGCGCTTTTGCTGCCGCCGTCCGAGCGCGCGGCAGGCTTGCTATTGAATCACAAAAACCCTAGTTTTCGCGCGCGTCGGGGAGTGGCGCAGTCTGGTAGCGCATTCGCTTTGGGAGCGAAGGGTCGCAAGTTCGAATCTTGTCTCCCCGACCACTTTTCCGGAAATCAGCCGCCGACGTCGATCAGGCATACACCCGGTGCGGCATCGGCTTCGATCATCTCGTGTGCGGCGATGACGCCGTCCAGCGTGAACGGGTGATGCGCCGCGATGCGATGCTTCAACTGCCCCTTGGCCAGCATACCGTTGATCGCGGCGAAGATGTCGCGCTTGGTGGTTTCCGTCAGCGAGTAAATGGTGAACGGGCGCATGGTGATATTCTTGAACATCAGCCCCAGGAACGGCATCACCGGCTTTTCGACGGCATCCGAGCTATAGGCGGTGATGACACCGTTGACGGCGACGATTTCCGGAAACAGGTCGATGTTGGCGCCGAAGGCGACTTCGGAAATCCGATCGACACCACGCCCGTCCGTCAGATCCAGCACCCTGGCCGCGACATCGTCGGACTTGTAATTGACCACGTGGTCGGCGCCGAGTTCCTTGGCATAGGCTTCGTTTTCCGG
>Ga0070726_10004840_pt1 | contig 10528 bp, 8 predicted proteins | sample tdAd471_FD_67275 | JGI IMG/M metagenome (GOLD analysis project Ga0070726, IMG submission 67275) | Marine sediment microbial communities from the Atlantic coast under amendment with organic carbon and nitrate - tdAd47.1 | ecosystem: Environmental > Aquatic > Marine > Coastal > Sediment | place...
ATGCCAAGCTGGATAATTTGGCTTTTGTGACAACGCAATGCTTCAAGTTTGAGATGAAAGGTTTCGGTAATGTCAATTCTCAAATTGACGTCCTCGGTTCCAAAGAACAGGATTTTTTTCACTTTATGGGGCATGAGTCCTTCTTCGATTAAATCTGGATATGCCAGCAGATCGCGGGCATAAGGATAGACCGCATCCAGCGTTACCTGTCCGGTGATGCGATGGTCTCTGTGCCAGATGTAACGCCTGTAAGGGTCTGATGTTACGATCATATCCGGCTTATATGTTCGGATTTGTCTTACAATCGCTTTGCGGAAATTCGACGTATCTTCGAGACCCTGGTCAGGATATCCAAGGAAAACGACACCAGAGACACCCAATACGGCAGCAGCGTCTCTTTGCTCTTTTTCTCGAATTTTCGCAAGCTGTTGGGGGGGTATGTCCGGACTATTGGTGCCTTTGTCGCCGCTGGTGCACACCACATAGACAACCCGCTTGCCTTTTTGGGTCCATTTGGCAACAGAACCCGCAGCACCGAATTCTGAATCATCCGGATGTGCTGAAATTACCATTATTTCGGATTTATTGAACAAACTGAATCACCTCTTTATTCATCTGCCTGAATTTTGAACGAGTTGGAGGCTTTCATATGCAAGGCACTTAAGGACGAAGCCATAGTTTGTTATTGCGAGCCCTTAATAACGCAGCAGATGAAAGCCTCCGGCTCGCCCTTTGGGTGAAAATTGATGAGAAAAAAGATTATCATCCTATATACCATTCGAGTAAAATGAACAATGATATGATTTTGCTTAAACCCTCTTCAATCAAGTAACCGAAAGATTCTCATTAATTTTCATGCAAGATTCAGGATATAAATATTTTCCGATGTGTCCGCCCATGCCGCCCGGTATGCTTCAAGTAACAGAGAAGCGGATCTTGACCATGTAAATTCAGCCACCGATGATCGAATCTCTGCGGATGATAAACCATTCTGCTGCTGCTTTAACAAAATGGTTTCGATAAGCCGTGCATAGTGTTGGGGATTCGGATCCTTTGCGACATATCCTGTATGACCGTCTTTTACAATTTCTTCCATCGCGCCGACTGAAGTGGTCACGACAGGTGTTCCGCAAGCCAATGCCTCGAGAGCCACAAGACCGAAGCTTTCGTAATATGACGGTACAACAAGAACATCCGCAGCACTGTAATATTGTGGCAGGGTTTCCTGATCCACCCTTCCGGCAAACGTTATGCGATTTTCGATATGAAGCGCCTTTGCCTTGGATTGTAACTGTCTCAACATGGGGGAATGTTCGCCGTCACCTCCCACCATAACCAGACGAAGATGAGGGAGATGCATGAGATTTCGAAAAGCTTTGAGCAAACGGTCAAGTCCTTTAATAGGAGCATATCGTCCCACATATAGGACAATGAGATCATTCACATGAAACACCAAATGCCGGCGAGCGGATAACTTGTCCATTGGCTTGAAAAGTTCAAGGTTAACGCCACACGGAACAATTTGGATTTTATCAACAGGTGCATTGTAATACTGGATTACATGTTCCTTTTCTTTTTGGGTGGGAAGGACAATTTGATCGCACAACTTTGCCAGTTTTCTTTCGTTTGTCAGGCGTAATTCGGATGCATTTTCAGTTGGACAGGTTAAATTTTTCACAGCGCCGATGGTATGGTATGTGATCAGGTGATATGCATTCCAGGATGACTGGAGCTTGAGCCCTAAAATCCCTGAGAGCCAATAATGGCTGTGGATGATATTATACGTGATATCTTCCTTGATTCGAAAGGATTCTAATTGGTAAAATAATTGCGGCAAAACCTCATAGAGAGAAGATTTGGCGATATTCCCGCGTGTTCCTCCTGATAAATGGACGAGCCGAACGTTTTTGTTTAAATGTATGACCGGATCATGCTTTCCGACATTGTGCTGTGTGAAGATGTCGATATGATGGCCCTTTCTGCCCAATTCTTTGGCCATTTCCCGAACATAAACGCTCATTCCGCCTGTATCCCGGGTCCCCAAATCACCAATGGGACTTGAATGGATACTCAGCATGGCAATTTTCAATCTTGTTGGACGATACTTCAATCGACTCCTCCCACTCGATATTGCCTTTTTGTCCGAATCTCTTTAGAACCTATCTCAAAAAAAAGATTAGGGTTCAGGGCAAGGCGCGAAACGGTGAAAAAGCGGAGCATACACGTAGTATGTGAGCACTTTGAATCGTTTCGCAACGCCGCCATGGGCACTTAGATTATTTTTGAGATAGCGTGCTATCCTTCAAGATCTATCTTTAAATCATACAGCGGTACCGGCGTACTCCCCAGGCGTTTTTTATACCCTTCATCACCTTTTAATAGATCGTACCGAAGCTTTCCCTGGTCGATACTGTTTCTGATACTATACACCTTGCTGAGAAACCCGGGACTCAGATTGCTAAATTGAGGATTATATCCATTGTTATAAAGAAATAGGATGTCTTTGTAATCAAAGCACATCACGCCGGCAGCCGGCACTTGATCAATGTCTAAAAAACACATTCTCAGAAATCCCTGTTGAGACATTCTTTGGGCCAACAAACGAAAAAAGGACATCATTTGTTGTGTCAGGAATTCGGACTTGTCCGGGCGGCTGGCCTTAAACAAAGAAAAAAAGGTGTCCATGGCTTCGGATATTTCATCCAATCGTTTGAGAACACGAAATTGGACATGCCCCGCTTCGTTCAGCCGTCTCAATTTGCGTCGAATTTCATGGCGTTGTTTTCCCTTGAGCATGTAAAGATATGATTCCCAGGTGCGGGGTAATATTATTTCATAGCTAAATGCCACTTGATTGCAAAAAACAGCATATCCCATTTGTTTTGCCAGATTCGGTAATTCGGTTAGCGACATGGAATCTGGTCTTAACGTTCCCAATTGAAGAAACCGTACCCCTTTTTTTTTCAGGTGGGTCAAAATTTCCTTGAAGAATTCATGGTGATGATTTGACGCCACGATCATGTCCTGATAATCGCACACATTTTCTCCACCAATGAACCGCGCTGTTTTCTCTTGTATAAGCAAAGGGGCAATGCCAATTAATTTCCCTTGATGATAACCCATCAGTATTTCAGGGTCGTGATTCTCGCCAAAAGTGTCCCACCATGTTTTCAACCACAGTGGAAGAACAAACAAACAGTTCCAGTCAAGGTTGAATTTTTTGTTTAGAAAAAAAGACTCTAAACGTTCAAAAGATTCTGTTTTGATTTCTATTTTTTGTTTATTCAGATTCATCGACATTTTTAAATGAATTCAGGTTAAATTTGCTTTTTTGGGATAGGTACCATTTGCTCGGATCTTGCCGACTCGGCCAATGCGTCCAGAACCCGCATGTTTTGTATACTGTCGTGAATTTGGACCAAAGGTGAAGACCCGTGGATTAGAACGTCTGAAAAATGTTCAACCATCAACCGATACTCGTCTGCGCCCGGAATAAATTCTTGTCTGCCGATTTCCTCATGTCTGCCTCGATGAATGTAAGTCGCATCTTTTTCCCATGGAATAAAGGCATTGTGGGGAAGTTCAATGGAACCGTCATTGCCGACGATGGTATAGGTTTGCTGCAATGAACTAATAAAGCTGGCTTCAATTGTTGCCAGACCGCCGTTTCCAAAGTTCAAAACACCGACTGTGTGGATATCGACACCCTCGGAGTTAAAATGTGCAGTGGCTTGAACACTTTCAGGATCTTCACCCATCATCCATCGTGCGACACTGACGCCATAGCATCCCACATCTAAAAGTGCGCCTCCCCCTCTTTTTTTTAGACGGGCGTTCGCTCTTTTCTTTAAAATATGTTCTTCCATATGGAAACAAAACGAAACTCGAACAAGTCGCGGTGTTCCGATCTTCCCCTCGGAAACCATTTGGTATATGATTTTGCTGCGAGGATGAAACCGGTACATGAGAGCTTCCATGAGATGCAAGCCCTTTTTCGACGCAACCTCTGCCATTTCCATGGCTTCTGTGGTATTACAGGCCAAGGGTTTTTCACATAAAACATGTTTTCCAGCCTCTAAAGCTCTGATCGTCCATTCCTTATGAAGATGATTGGGAAGTGGAATGTAAACAATATCGACCTGTTTATCTTCAATAACGGATTCATATTTGGAGTATAATTGGGTGATGTCGTATTTTTCTGCTAGTGTTTCGACTTCTTCAGGATTTCGAGATGCCAGGGCTTGAATACGGCCATTTACCGAGCTAAATATGGCTGGAATCATGCATTTTCTGGCAATGGTGGCGTTACCTAAAATTCCCCATTTTATGCTAAAATTCATAGAATCGCTCCACAGTGCCGCCTTTTGATGCACTCAGGGCTGCTGTTTCTAAAATAGAAACGACTTTTACAGAATCCTTTAAAGATGAAATCAGGGGTTCACCGATCAACAGATGATCCGCAAGATTTTTATGAAATGCATAGTCCTTTCGTTCGGGTATGGCCATCTTTTGCTCTACAATCTGTCCTGAAGCATGACGCTGAAAAAGGATCAGATCCGGAATCATTTCCGTTGCCGGAATGTTATGTTGGTTAAAATAAACGACCGGATCGATATGATACGTGACCACATCTTTCCAGTGCCCGATGATTGCCCCTTTTGTGCCTAAAAGGTACCATTTGGGCTTGCGAACGGCAGCAATATCTGAATGAATAAATTCAGCCTCTTTTTCTCCTTTAAATTTAATCCATATTCTCTCTTGGTCGGCATTGGTTACATCATGCCATACCCTTTTGTGGCGAAAGCCGGCGACGGATTCCGGGGGATCAGGGATAAGATCAACAATCCAGTCCAAATAATGGGCACCCCAGTCATAAGAGGTGCCTCCTGATATTTCTTCATGGGAATGCCAGTATCCACAAGGGTGTGAAAATCCGCCAACAAACGTTTCCATGTAGAAAAGATCGCCAATAAGATTATCAAGCAATGCGCGTTTGATCGCCGTAAAGTCAGGGTCGAAACGCCGGTTCTGGTGGCAGCTTAAGTGGACCTTCATTTTTTCAGCCATTTCCAACATCTGGTCTGTTTCGCTGCGATTGAGTGCCAAAGGTTTTTCGCAGACCACATGCTTTTTATTCGTCATCATCTGAAGGGATAATTTAGCATGACTGTTTGGCGGCGTGGCGATGATTACCAAATCTACGTCATCGTCATTGGCCAAATTTTCGGCATCTGGATATATTTTTACCTCGGAAAATCGATGCTCAGCCATCTTCAAGCGCTTAGGATTTATGTCACATATGGCGTGGAGCTCAAATCCCTTAGTCGCGTTAACGCCATTTCCATGAAGCTCACCTACAGAAGGGGCATATCCCAATATCCCGACATTTAGGTTCTGATCAGTTGCGGGTTGTCCCGAAAGCTCCCGTAATAAACGATAGATGATCTGTCTTAAGTCAGAATTATCAAAGTTTTGAAGAGTTGTACATGCCACCCGCCCGGCGTCTACCTGGCGGTACACCAAAACCGGGCAGTGCTGGTAATGCCAGTCAGTATACAATAATGTCGTTACATCATCGCTAAGAATCTGAAGGGGATGATACCGTCCTTTCACATAAATAGCATCGGGTAATCGGTCCGCCATCGGCTGATTTTTGTCTTGAAATAGGACCCGTATTTCCGATTCCAGGCCAATGGGACCGAACGATACACCGAAAAGTTCGGATATGGGCAATTCCAACAGACTGACCACTCCCAGCCAACCACCCCCTGATCGAACAAATTGCTCTAATTTTTTAGGGGCCGGATTGTATGCTGATGCAGGCTCAGTAATGATGACTTGAAATTTGCTTAAATCCGTTGGAAGTTTTTCCGATATGATGGCCCGAACATGAGGCATTTTTTTTAAATATTTTAAAAGTGGAGAAAGTTTAGATTTTGATTCTGAAAAGCAACATAGAACATTCATTTGAAGGCGTGGTTGCATGAATATTTCGTCTCCTTGAGCCGATGATTTCGCGATTCTTTCTAAATATCGGAGATCCTGTTGGGTCTTCTAAATGTCTTCATCAATGATATACCATTGAAACCCATCCTTTGTATCTTCTACCTGGATATTGGATTGTTGGAGGATCTCCCGGATATGATCAGCCTCAGCCCATTTTTGTTCATTTCTAAACCGTACCCTTAATTGAAGCATTGCTTCTACCAGGGGTGTCAAGTATTCTCGTAGATGACGGGGTGAAATCCCTAATTCGGCCCCTAAAAGAACAATGGAATCTCTGAGAATTTCTCGGGCTTCAGAAATGCGCTCTTCATCCTCTAAATTCTTTTGCGCTTTCCAGATAGTGCTGTCCAAGTCTAAAAGAGCATTGGTCGTCTCTTTTGGATCTTGATGTGACAACCCATTTCGAAAAGAAGATTTTATCTTATGAACTTTACTTAATAAATGTGATTCTAAATCTTCCCGAGCACCAGCTTGCTGCTCTACGGCATCAACGTCTTTCGCCCAATCCTTTTGATTGATTTCTTTAACCAACGCTTCAAGGGGAATTTGATCTCCTTTACCAAATTTTATTTCACGTCCCTTTTTTCTTATGGTTACACTGCCAATTCCCTGGATATCGATTTCTTGGGCATTAAGATCAATGATACAGGCGGTGTGTTCATCGATGCCTATGATCGTCGCGTCATCCGGTAAAAGCGTCTCAAGTTGCTGAAAACGGGGTTTTCCCATAAAACAGAATCGAGTATCGTGGGTTCCACCCTCGGCATTGTTCCAATGAGGAACGACAACCAGATTGAACCCGAATTGTGTTAGAACATCGAGCCCATCAACCCAATGGATTTCCTGTCCGACCTTGTATATTTCATATACAGGAAGAGAAAAACGGCCCATGGTCAGGGCAGCTGCACTTGCGGCCACCAAACATCCCCCGGATTGAATATTTTTAACGAGAATTTCAGGAATCGGCGTTTTTTGAAGCTGACGAACAGCATACGTGGGACTACCCGGCCCCACAAGCACAAAATCTGCATTTCGAAGCATATGAAATGCTGTTTCTGCTTCAAATGCACTTGTATTCTCCGAGGATTTGTAGGAGGCGACGTTGAGCTGTTTTTGAACGTGAACACGAAAATACTCAACGGCTTTTCTTGAAATCTCATCGACGTTCAGTTGAAAACCGGCAGGTGTGTCCAAGAAAACAGCGGTGGGGGAGTCTGGAAATCGGGCAAGCATATTTTTGTGCACCTCCACCATTGTGGCGGTAAGCTCACCGGAACCCATCAGAACGATCATGCCCTTTCTTAAAGACATATTAAAAAACCCCATAAATTGCGTTTAACGGTTTAACTCTAACCCGGATAAACCGATCGTTGCGTAACAAAGATCCCACCCTTACTAAAACTAAAGCGGGAAATAAAAACAGAATTTTTATCACGAAAACACGAAAAAGAACATTTTTTATTTCACGCTTATTTTTATATTTTTGCTAAAAGATACTCTTCGACCTGCAACATCGGTCATAGATGTTTTAAAACTGAAATGTTTGTCCGGTCTTAAATGACTTAATGGACGTTTTTAAATATAGGGTAACCTCGCCTTTCCCGTACACCGTCCATCGATGACGGTCGGTTTGATTCATCATTCCTGTTTGCTCATCTATGCCGATGCACCGGATGTCTGAAATTTTATCAAAATATAGCGAACGCCATGAACGACCAAATGTATCATGATGTGGAATCAAAATGACGTCTTCTATGATCCCAAATCCTTTCTTTATATTTTTATCTGCAGGATCAAAATACCACTCACATAAAACCATTGCACCCGCACTGCTCCCTGCAATTACAGCGCCTTTTTCATAAGCGCGCAAAAGGGCATCCAGACATCGACTTTCTTTTAAGGTGTGATCCAGATAGCCGGGAAACCCTCCAAGAATATAAATTAGGTTTGCACGATCCAATTCGACCGAGAGTTCCGGATCATTGGCTGATTGTTTATCTATAATCGGCAAAGCTAAAATATTTCTTGCACCGAGTGTTCGAAACCATTCCAATGCATTGTTGCCGGCTCGTTGGCTATTATTGTCCGGTGCTGCGGCAGTCGGTATAATAACAACTTTAGCATTTTTTCCCCCGGCCAGTGCCAGTGCTTTCTTGTCCGGCTCTTCCATTTCCCCTTGAAATTCGCATCCTCCCTCAAGCAGTAGAATTCCCATTTTTATGAATTTCCATTGAAAGACAGGCCTAAATTGAGCGATTGTCGAGTTTGCCGGAGATGCAAGGCATGAGACATGCAGCCGTAGTCTGCTACTGCAAATGTCTCATAACGATGCAGATTCGGTAAACTCGGCAAGCCCGAAGGGTTTCAAATGGTGACAATTTTTTGTTTAAATAAATCCACCGATTAGATGAAATCTATTAGCGACTTTAGCAATGTATATTTATTTATAATTGTTGCTTTTTTATAACCCTGTCACTATTTGAAACGTTCAGTTTAGGACAGGGTTAATCCCCGTCATATTCCTGATAAATAATATGTCCGCAGGATTTACAATGTGAAGCATTTTCGTCATGGTAGCGGAGGCCGCATTCCGGACAAATGACTTCTTTTTTTGTGGAAATGTGTAACCACTCCTTGACGATACGGCTCACTTGCCAGGGTATGAGGATAATACCTGACAGTATCATGAGCACGGTGACCCATTTTCCTGCCTCGGACATGGGTATTATATCCCCGAATCCTACCGTTGAAAGAGTTACTACAGTGTAATAGAACGCATCTCCGAAAGTTTGAACGTGTGGGTTTATAGCGTTTTCGACATGGAAAAAGAGACCGGAAGATATGAAAAAAATCATGAATATGGTTAAAAAGAGTTTGATTAAATTCAAAAACCGAAGAGTGATGGTGCCAAAGAAGAAGTTAGGATCTGCCGTGAACCGCAGGAACCTGAATATCCTCAATACACGGATCATCCGGATCACCCTTAAAAATCCGATGTTGGGCGTAATGCCGAACAGGGGAAGCACAAGCAGAGATAGGGTTGGTATAATGGCGATAAAGTCAACGATGCTATAAACATCCATTAATTGTTTGAGCCTGTTTTTCGCACCGTAAAGTCTTGCAACATATTCAGCGATGAAAAAAAATACAATGATAATCTCTGTGTTCCATAGCAACCGTTTGGTTGCTTCAGACACAGGATAAGTCTCAATGACAAAAATGGCGCAGATGACAAGATTTAGAAGTATGATGAAAATATCAATTGCTTTGCCCAATGGTGTCTTGCAGTCGATCAAATAAAACTGGATGGTTTCCCGGAAGGAACGCGATGCCCCCTTATTTTTGTCCTTTGGATAATTTATTTTCATGGGTTTTGTAGGTTGTGTTTCTTTCAACAATTTTTCCTTTGGAACTCAAGACGATGTTAATAAGTTGCAGTGCTTTCGAGATGGTATGGCAGGCTTATTTGACGATTCCAAATTGGGCATTATGGTTTACCGGTTTGCCTTTCGGATGCCGAGCTGATCCAGGGCAATGATCCATTTACAGATATTGGCCGATCCTTCCACCATGGTATAGGTTGGCGTATCCCTATAGAAACGGGCTACGGGATATTCGGCGGAATAACCGTACGCTCCCAGGATCCGCATGGCATAATTGGCGCATTTGGTTGCGACTTCGCCTGCAAAATATTTTGCCTGTGCCACACTGAGACCGTTGTTCAGGTTTCCCTGATCCTTTTCCAAGGCTGCTTTGTAAACCAAAAGCCGGGCTGCTTCAATTTCGGTAGACATCTGAGCAATCATATCCTGGTTCATTTGAAACTCACCGATGGATTTTCCGAACTGTTTGCGTTCATTGCAATATTTTAGGGATATTTCCAAACATGCCCGTGCAACCCCAACTGCACCGGCGGCTGCTGAAAGCCGGGTTTGGTTAAGAGATCCAAAGAGAATCTTTGCACCGTCTCCGGGGTTTCCAATGATGTTCTCCTTGGGGACCTTGGTATTGGTTAAAAATATTTCGCCGGTGGGAGAGGAGTGGGACCCCATTTTTTCTAAGGCCGATGTTTTAACACCGTTAAAGTTTTTTGGCTCTATGACAAAGACCGAAAGACCTTTGGCCCCCTTATCCGGATCTGTATAAGCATAATAAATGATCACATCTGCAACATCTGCATTGGAGATCCAGGTTTTGGAACCGTTTAAGCACCAGTGGTCGCCCTTGTCTTCGGCGGTGGATGTCATGGCCATGACATCGGAACCGGCGTCAGGCTCTGTTATGGCAAATCCGCCCAGATATTCGGCTTCGACCAGCTTTTGGATATATTTTTGTTTTAGGGTTTTGTCTCCGTATTTACAGATGGCAAACGCACTTCCAAGACACTGCATGTTGATCTGAACCCTCAGAGAACTGGAGGCTTTTGCGATTTCTTCGGTCACAATCATGGCTGCAAGCCAACCCATGTCCTCTCCACCGTATTTTTCAGGAATGACCGTTCCAAAAAAACCGAGTTCTCCCA
>Ga0070726_10004841_pt1 | contig 10528 bp, 7 predicted proteins | sample tdAd471_FD_67275 | JGI IMG/M metagenome (GOLD analysis project Ga0070726, IMG submission 67275) | Marine sediment microbial communities from the Atlantic coast under amendment with organic carbon and nitrate - tdAd47.1 | ecosystem: Environmental > Aquatic > Marine > Coastal > Sediment | place...
CAAATGGCTCGTCGCAACAATCGCGATGACGGAGACCTATCAGCGAGCGATCCGTTCGGATTCGGCAGACGCGACAGCCGTCCCGTTCGCGTCGGCGACGCCAACACGGCTGCGAGGCGACCAGCTCTACAGTTCGATCTTGACGACACTCGGCGGAAGCGATGACGAGCCTCGCGGGCGCGGCCGTGGGATGATGGCCGGCGGTCCTGGCCGCCGCGGCCAGGCACCGCGTGACCAGTTCGGCCAGTTGTTCGGCTTTGATCCGTCAACGCCGCAGGCCGACATCACCGGAACCGTGCCCCAGGCGCTGTTCATGATGAACGCTCCGCAGATCAACGCTCAGATCAGTGCGACCGGCCTGACCCGACTGGCGGCACTGCTGCGGAAGTTCCCTGACAATGACGACGCGGCCAGCGAGCTGTACCTGATGGTGCTCTCGCGCGAGCCCAGTGACAAAGAACGAAAGATCGTCGCGGACTACATCGCCGAGGTCGGCAACCGCAACGAAGCCTTCGAAGACCTGATGTGGAGTCTGCTGAACTCCAGCGAGTTTCTGTCGAAGCGGTAAGACCGCATTCCGCAACTAAAGCCTCGTTTAACGCCCAGCCGCAGGCGCCGGCCACCCCAAAGGCTGCAACTGCTCTGGTGGCCGGCGCCTGCGGCTGGGCGTTAAACGAACAACTGAAAAATCACCATTTCTCAGTGAGATCAGCCATGACCACCGAACGACACGAACAGGTCCGCATCCGCCGCCATCAGGTTTCGCGGCGAGGCTTTCTGCATACGGTTTCCGCCGGAGCGCTGGCTGCCGGTTCGCTGAGCCTCCGCGATGTGATGACGCTGCAGGCGGCTGAACTGCGAAAGCAGGGCAAGTCGATGATCCTGCTCTGGATGGGCGGAGGACCATCTCAGTTTGAGACGTTCGATCCGAAGCCTGATCACGAGAACGGCGGCGGCACGGAAGTCATCTCGACGAGCGTGCCTGGCATTCAGATCGCCGGAGGCTGGGAACAGACGGCGGGCGTGATGAACGAGCTGGCGCTCATCCGGTCGATGACCAACAAGGAAGGCAGCCATCCTCGGGCGACCTACCAGATGCACACAGGCTACATGCCATCGGGCAGCGTCAAGCATCCGAGCCTTGCCGCGAATATCGCGCGGGAAATCGCCGATCCGAACTTCGATCTGCCGGCAGTCGTCTCGGTCGGGAATACGCAGGGCGCGGGGTTCCTCGGCGTCAATTACGAACCCTTTGTGATCAACGATCCGGGTTCGATGCCGCAGAACACGGAGGTCGCTGTCGCGTCGAACCGCTACACGCGACGGCTCGGACTCCTCGACCGACTGGAAGACGATTTCTCCGGTCGCGGGGGCGAGGTCGTCGTCAAGAATCATCGGCAGCTGTACGGCAAGACGTCGAAGCTGGTGCTCAGTTCGGACCTGAAGGCGTTCGACATTTCCGACGAGCCGCAGTCGTTGCAGGACCGCTACGGTGACACGGTGTTCGGCAAAGGCTGCCTGCTCGCGAGGCGGCTCGTCGAAGCCGGAACAACGTTCGTCGAGATTTCATCCCGCGGCGTTCCCGGTGGCGGCGTCAACTGGGACACGCATCAGGACAACTTCGAGCAGACAGCGGAGAACGCAGCCGTCATCGATCCGGCGATGGCCACTCTGATCAGCGACCTCAAGGAACGCGGCCTGCTCGAAACGACGCTCGTTGTCTGGATGGGCGAGTTCGGTCGGACACCGCGAGTGAACCCGCGCGGCGGACGCGATCATTACCCGCGAGTTTTCAACGGCGCGATCGCCGGCTGCGGCGTCAAAGGCGGGCAGGTTATCGGTTCGTCGACAGCGGACGGAACGGCGATCAAAGATCAGCCCGTCACGCCGAACGATCTGTTCTGCTCGATCTGCGAAGCTCTGGGCGTCAACCCGGCGAAGGAGAACATGAGCCCGCTCGGTCGTCCGATGAAGATCGTCGACGGCGGCGCTCCGGTGCCGGGACTGCTCGCTTGACGGCCTGCCGTAGCTGGATTCAGAAGAATTCAGTGTGCTCCGTGTTCAACATGTTCCTTTTCTGAATTCTTGCGAATCCAGCTACAGTCGGTTTGTCGCCGAGGTGACACTTCGTCCTGTTTTGTTCACACTCCCCCCGATGAGGGATCTTGTCGCGAATGGCGGTTCCTCGATTGACCACGATCGCGGTCGAGTCCGCTGTCGGATGAGGGCCGAACGGAGTCCGTGATGAAACAAAGCAGTGACGCACTGCGACTGCTGGGAGCGTACGACGCGCTGCTCGGCCGGAAGCATCTCGACTGGAGTGCTTCGCGCGAATTTGAAGCGCAGATCGGTGCCGGGGGCCAGGGGGCGGTTTTTCTCAGCCATCGGTCCGGGTCGGCGGGCTTTCGGTTGCCGGTCGCCCTCAAACTGTTTTCACCCGAGCCGTACGAAAGCCGCGAGGCCTACCTGCGGGAGATGCAGCGGATCACCCGAGTGGCGTCTTCGGTCGCGCTCATTCAGCACGACAATCTGGTTGACGTTCACAACTTCTGGGAGGTCGACGGCATTTCGCTGATGGAGATGGAGTGGGTCGACGGTTACGACCTGCGGCAGCTGCTGACACCGGATTCGCTCAATCAGATTCAGCAACGCGCGACTCGGCGGCGCTGGACGCGGCTCAACGAGAACATCGTCACGGCTGGCGGCACGCAGCCTCGTGTCAAGCCGGCGCTGGCGATCGCGATCATCCGTGCCTGTCTGACGGGGCTGTCGGCGCTGCATCGCGACGGCATCGTGCATAACGATCTCAAGCCATCGAACATCATGCTCAAACGCAGCGGCAACGTGAAGCTGATCGATATCGGTTCCGCGCTGTCGCTCGACGATGTACCGGACGAGATTCCCTGCACGCCCGAGTACGCGGCTCCGGAAGTGCTCGAAGGCCAGCCGGCGTCGCCTCAGAGCGATCTCGCCAGTCTCGGATATATCCTCCTCGAGATTCTTTCCGGCACGCATCCCTTCGGCGGGATGCGCTACGCTCGCCTGCTGACATCGAAGAAGGGCATCCTCGACGACCTGACCGGTTACCTGCCGCCAGAAGAGTTTGCGTACTCGGACCTGCTGATTCCGCTGCTCCGCCGGCTGGTCAATCCCGAGCCGTCACAGCGATTCGCGACGGCCGATGAAGCGCGGCTGTCGGATGATGGCGTTCTGGCCATCGAGCAGGAACTCGTGAAAAGCGACCTGTCGAGCACTTACGAAAAAGACATCCGCGACTGGATGCTCGAAGTCGACGCCGACACTGCGGGAACGTCAGGACCGCAGGACATGGAGACAACCATCCCGCGACCGAAACGCGATTCGTAAGAAGCGGCCTGGAAATCGTTGTCTCAGCTACCGTCGCCAGACGGTGCACCTTCGACGGGACTCTCGTCATGCGCGCATAGAACCACGCTCTGGCGACCGTAGCTGCGAAAGAGAACCGGACACTTACCTGCCAGGCCGCGTCACAGTTCGGCGCGGCAAAGCGTTTCAGGCTAAGTCGGAGCGGCCCCGCACTCCTTACCCGCCGATCTGCGGAAACTCGCACGCAAGCAGCGTCGGCAGAGCATCCTCAACAGTGTTCGTTGCGTTGGCAGTGATTGTTCTCCGGGACGGGTCAGAGACGTGACACGCCACACAGCGAGTGAGCGTTGTCTGTACCTGATCACGTTTCGAGTCGGCGATCAGTTGCAGAGATTCTTCCAGCGCGTGACACGCAACGCAGCCGGTGACGACGGTCGAGGCCGGTGCTTCGGTCGGTTCGGCACGCTGGCACTCACGACTGGTCGGCAGAGCGGCCAGTACCTGCTGGTCGGACTGGCGCAGTTGCGTGATGGCTGCCAGAAAGCATGACAGTCCGGCGATGCCCGCCAGAATCTGCCAGGTGACCAGTCGCCGCTGCAGTCGGCGTTGAGATTCCGTGTGCCACGGAGCGGTCGGCCATGCCGGCTCGCTCACCGATTTGACCGGCGCTGTCAGCCGGCCATCCAGCGGAGAAGCCTGCCGTCGAGGCTCAGACTTTTTCGTGGGCGGCTCTCCGAAGAGTCCCGCATTCTCCAGTGCCGCGCCGTCGGCTGATAACGTTTCTGCGGACAGCGTTTCGGCTGACGAGACTTCGCTCAGCAGGTCGATGGCGGGTTCGAGCGCTTCGGCCATGTCGCGGCAGCGCGGGCAATTCTGAAGATGTGCCGCCAGTTCATCGCAGTCGCGACGTGCTGGATCGGTCAGGCAGTCGAAGGCGAGATCACAGTTCATGGGAAGTCTCCATCAGCATGGAAACGCAGTTTGTGGAGTGTGGCCGGTTGATAAGTGTCATGATGCCGGCGCTGCATCGCGACACGATCCGAAACGGTTGGCAGATCATGGAAAACCTCCCGCGTCGTTGGCGCTGTGACTGTGTCGAATCGAAGCGGCGAGTCGTTCGAGGCCCGTCTTCACCCGCTGCTTCGCTCCGTTGAGGCTGCAGTCCATCGCGGCGGCGATTTCGTCGAACGTCAATTCGCCGAAGAACCGCAATCGCAGCGCGTCGGCCTGAACGTCAGGCAGCCTGTCGAGATGCCGGCTGAGCAGCGCGTCGCGTTCAGCGTCAACGACAGACGAGAACGCGTCGTTGTCTGATTGCGGTCCGAGAACTTCGTCGTTGAAAGCCGCACTGCCAGGCCGGTCCGTCCGCCGCTGTTCGCGGCGAGCAATCGTCCGGCAGGTGTTGAGCAGAATCGTCCACAGCCACCCGCGAAACGGATACTGCGATTTGAACGTCGCTCGTTTGGCATAGGCGGCAAGGAGTGTCTCCTGAACCGCTTCCTCGGCCAGAGCATGGTTCCGCAACATCTTTTGCGCAGTTCGCAGCAGCGACGGACGGTGACGACGAACCAGTTCCTCGAACAGCTCAGGCTGTCCATCGAGAACGCGGTGCATGATCTGGTCGTCAGAAAGCGGCATGGCACACGGCAGGGAAGAAGAGGAAGCAAGCAGCAGCTTCGATGCCTGCGATGATAGCTGCACTTGAGCCCGGCTCGCCATGCTGAGTTGCGGTGACCGACCCTCGCCGATCCCTGGCGAACATTTGAGCGAGCGATCATCATCACTGGCCTGACCTTTCCACTCGCCCGTCAGGAGTTCCCCATGGCCGTTTCCCGTCGAGATTTTCTTGCTGGCTGTGCTGCCGCTGCTGCGACCGCTCCGTTTGGTCTGCCGGGTTCCGTCTCGCAGGTACAGGCCGCGAACGAGTCGGCTTCGAACATGCAGCTTGGCCTGGTGACTTACAACTGGGGCCGGGACTGGGACATCGAAACGATCATCGCCAACTGCTCGGCCACCGGCTTCAAGGGTGTCGAACTGCGGAGCACGCACAAGCACGGCGTCGAGATCACGCTCGGCAAGCAGCAGCGGAAGGAAGTGCAGGCTCGCTTCGCCGACTCGGATGTCGAACTCGTCGGCCTTGGCAGCGCCTGCGAGTATCACTCCGACGATCCCGCGGTCGTGAAGAAGAACATCGAAGAGACCAAGGCCTTCGTCGATCTGTGCCACGACGTCGGTGGCACGGGTGTCAAGGTGCGGCCCAACGGGTTTCCGAAAGGCGTCGACAAGGAAAAGACGCTCGCACAGATCGGTCGGTCGCTCAACGAAGTCGCGGAATACGGAGCCCGCTACGGTGTGCAGATTCGTCTTGAAGTTCACGGTCGAGGAACCGCCGAACTGCCGCACATCCGCTCGATTCTCGACGTCGCCGACAACCGCAACACCGTCGTCTGCTGGAACTGCAACCCGACGGACCTCGATGGCGAGGGACTCGTTCACAACTTCAAACTGGTCGCCGACCGGATCGGCACCGTGCATATTCACGACCTGCGAAACGACGCCTATCCCTGGAAGCAGATCTTCGGCCTGTTGAAGGGAGCGAACTTCTCCGGCTGGACGCTGCTGGAAGACGGCAAGGTCCCCGAGGACATCGTCGCCGCGATGCACGAGAACCGAAAAGTCTGGGACCGTCTGGCCGGGTAGCCCAGATTATTCTCGTAGGGTGCGTGGAGTCGGCGTTTTGGCCCTGGTGCGTTGCGCAAGCCAGATTGCTCTCAATCCAGAGTGTCGCAGACGAATTGTTGTGTTCGCCGACGTAACGCACCGACCTGAAAAGGCTTGCTGCACGCACCCTACAACCTTCATGAATCATCCGGGATAGGCTGTTGACCGCGTTTGACCGCAAGCCGGAGGCGTGCCCGTTCGAGCAACTCTCCAGCGCGCACGCCTCCGGCATGCGGTGAAACGACGGATGCCTCTCCGTGTCAATCGCTCGGCCTTTCCAATAGCTTCCCGCCTTCACTGCTACTCACCCTCGGGAACAACCAATGGCCGGACGCGACTTTCTGGGAATCACGGTTCTGGGCGACTTCATTCTGAGTGAAGGCGTCGAGCCGATTATCGAAAACCTGCTGCGAATCGGGGCGAGAGCGGTCGCGGTCAACCCGACCGTAACCGCTCCGGGCGACGAGACGAACGGCAGCTTCCAACCGCCGATTGACGCCGGCAGCAGCCCGCGCGTCTTTGACCGACCGCTGTGGGGGAAGCATTCGTTGTGGGTCCGCAGCGGCGTCAGCTATCACCCGAATGCCGACCTGTATCGCGACTCGGCTTACGAACCTCGCAAGACCAACGATCTGACGGACGAGCACGGCGCAATCATCGGCGAGTTCATCGACCGCGCCGTCGATGCCGGCCTGAAGGTTTACTTTCAGATTGGAGCCGTCCAGCCGTCCGGACTCCGCGACGAGGACAAGCCGCGGTTGCCCGACGGCAGCATCCCGCCGAACCGGATGGCCAACACAGGGAGTCTCGCCAGCGAAGCTGTGCGGTCTTACAACGCGGCGTACGTTCGCGACCTGGTCGCCGCGTATCCGAAAGTCAGCGGCTTCCGCCCGGACTGGCCGGAGTATCCCTGCTACACACTGGGCGAGGTCTTCCAGGATTTCAGCGACCACGTTCGCGAGTGGTCACTCGATCGCGGCTTCGACTTCGACGCGATCAAAGACGACGTTGGCGCGCTCTACGACCTGCTGCTCGGTCGCAACCCGGATCGCAAACTCACGAACGCGGACTTCGAGCGTGACTGGAAGGTGCCGGACGATCTGGCCGCCGGGCTCAGCGAATGGCTGCTGCTGAAGTCCGCGTTGTCTGTCGATCTGCTGCAGCACTGGCGGGACATCATCGACGATGCGGCCGGCGAAAGCTGCGAACTGTCGGCCAATGCATTCATGCCGCAATACACACAGGCCACCGGTTTCAGTTTTCCGGGAGCCGCCGAGATCTGCCAGGCCGTTTCGCCAAAGCTGTACACGATGCACTGGTCGCTGATGGTGAAGTTCTGGGCCGAACCGATCCTCGCCGGAAATCCGCAGCTCAGCGAAGAGGCCGTCGTCCGCTGCCTGGTCCGCCTGATGGATATCGCAGACGGCGACGGCGGCTCAACAATCGCCGACTACGGCTACCCGGCGCCGGACGAGCCGCATCCAATCCCCGACGGCCCGCAGCTTCGCAAGCTCGCCGAAGTGGCCGCGCAAGTCGGCGATGCCTGTGCCGTCACGGCCCTCGTCCACGGCTACGGCCCGCTCGACGACTTCACCCGACGCCTGAACCTGGTCGCAGGCTGCAAGGATATCGACGGTCTGTGGATCAACCGCTACGGCTACCTGAGCGATGCGAAACTCGACGCAATCGGGGCGGCCTTCAACCGGTGAAAGTGGATCTCGAATTGTAGGGTGGGTCGAGTATTACGAGGCCCACCAATCGCCGCCTCCATCACGATGCCGAGCCGCAGCCGTGAGGCTCCCGGTTGTTCAACGTCTCGGAAACCCGAGACCTGACGGCACACGGCTCGCCGTAAACGCGTCGCGCGAAACCGCGAGATGCATCGTTGACCGACTGTCGTTCCAACGGCTTCGCCGTAAAGTCTGTCGTCCTGCTCCTCAACCGTTCGTTGCTCGACTGCGAAATACCCCGTGTCAGAATCATCCGCTCAAACTGAATCGCGAATGAAACCCGTCGAGTGGCTGTTCGCACTTGCTGCGGCGGTCGTGTTGAGCTTCGTCTTCTGGACGAAACTCTGGACCGGTGGCGGGCTGATTGGCGGCGACATCTACTCGTACTTTTTTCCACAGAAGCAGCTTTACGCAGAGAGCCTCCGGGCCGGTGAGCTTCCATTCTGGCACAACCGGACGAGCTTCGGTTATCCGCTGATCGCCGAAAGTCAGACCGGTGCGTTCTATCCGCCGCATCTGGTGCTGTATCGGCTGCTGGATGTGAACTCGGCCTACAACGCGAATCAGCTTTTGCATTACGTGCTGGCTTTCGTGTTTACCTGGCTGCTGGCTCGCGAGCTGAAGCTGTCAGCCTTTGGAGCGGCACTCGCGGCGACAGTTTACACGTATGGCTGGGCGCCGCCGCGGATCAGTCTGGAGTGGGCCATCATCGGAGCGAGCTGGCTGCCGCTGGCCGTGTGGTGGACGGAACGGTTTCTGTCGCGTCGCGATGCCCGCTGGCTCGTCGGTCTGAGTGTGACGCTGGCCCTGCAGATGCTTGCCGGGCACTACAACCTGGCGTTTATCACGCAGCTTCTGGTCGTGTGCTACGCCGGCCTGCGGCTCTGGTTCTGCCGGGAAAAGGCGAACGACGACTCAACTGCCACAGGAATGCGCAAGTCCGGAAATCAGAGACGTAGCTACGCTCGCCAGAGCGTGGACGTCCCACCGTCTGGCGACGGTAGCTACAACCGGCGGGACACTGATCCCCGAGGTGATCGCGAATCTCCAAGTGGTTGCTGGCGTCGAGGCGTCTGCGTCGTCCTGGCGATCATGCTCGGTGGCTGTCTCGCGGCGCCACAGCTTGTACCAACCTGGGAACTCAAGCGGACCAGCCAGCGCGAGACAATCGATGACCAGGAGTTTGATCCGGGACATGGACACATTCCGCCGCTGTATCTCTCGCAGGTCGTCGCGTCCTGGTGGTTCTGGTACTCCCCCGAGGTCAATCGCGATCAGGCGCTGCAGCAGCTGGACACGCTGGCGATCTCGTCGGGGACGAACCAGACCGAGGCACATCTTTACTTCGGGCTCGTCCCACTGTTGATCATCGGGCTGGCCCTCACACTGCCGCGAACCCGCGAGCAACTGTGGAACCGCGACGTCGCGTTGTGGCTGCTGCTGAGTCTGGCCGCGGTCATTTACGCGACCGGCTGGCTGCTGCCCGTCGCGCAGCACCTGCCGGGGTTCGGCTTCTTTCGAGGGCCGGGGCGATATGGAATTGTGGCGACGCTCGGCGTCGCGCTCATCGCCGGTCGAGCACTCGGCGCGCTGCTGGAAGGAAGACGCTGCCTGCCGTCCGGGATTGTCCTCGCGATTGTCCTCTGCGCGACGGTCTGGGATCTCAGGTACGTTGCCCGAGTCGTCTCCGTTTCGCCGATTCTCGATCAGCCGGTTCTCGCGCGGCTGGACGACAGCGTCATTCGCCAGCGATTACAGAATTACGATGGCCTGCCACGACTTTATGCACCAGGGCCGAACCTGCCGAACCTGCTCGGCGTTTCGTCCGTGCCCGAGTACCTGGGCATCGGTCCGGGGGAGTATTACGACGCGGAACTGCGGGCTCCGCAGCTCGACGAGCTGACGCCCGAGTTCGTTGCCTGGGCCGAGCGGTCCGGGATCACGCACATTCTCTCGTTCGAGCCCCTGACCATTGAGAACGTCCACGGCGTCGAGCTGGTGCTCGCGCAGCCAGATGCGTTTCTCAATCCGGTCTGGGCACGCGCGCCGAATGAGTCCTTCTATCTGTACGAGCTGACGTCGACTCGCGGCCGAGCGTACTTCGACCTGCCTCTGGCCGGACAGAAGGTCGATGTCATCAGCGACGAACCCGACCGTGTCGAACTGTCCGTCATTGCGCCTGACGCCGCGATTGTCATCCTGACCGACCTTGCCTATCGCGGCTGGAAAGTCACCATCGACGGGATGCCCGCCGAAGCACTCGCCATCGACGGCCTGTTCCGCGGCGTCGACGTTCCCGTCGGTACTCACAGGATCCTCTGGACGTTCGAGCCGCGCAGTTTGCGAGTCGGCATCGTGCTGGCCGCGATCGGAATCGTCCTGTGCTTCGCCGTGTTCGCACGAAGTCGTCAGGCGCGGCTTGTACCAGAAGGCGATGGGCAGTAGTAAAGATCGTTTGACCCGAAGCCGCGGGCGACGGCGTTTGTTACGAAGTGCGTTCCTTGAAACGCCATCGCCTGCGGCTTCGGGTCAGACAACTGAGCCTCCTGCAAAACGAGAATCCATCAGCTGTGAACTCAGACCGAGCTGACTATCGCCGCGTGTGGCTGACGTTCGTCCGGAACGCGCTTGTCCGTGAGATGACGTTTCGTGGCAACTTTCTGATCAACCTGGTGACGCGGGCCTTCTGGTTCGCTGCTCAGATCACGCTGTTCGAGATCATCTTTCGCAAC
>Ga0070726_10004842_pt1 | contig 10527 bp, 9 predicted proteins | sample tdAd471_FD_67275 | JGI IMG/M metagenome (GOLD analysis project Ga0070726, IMG submission 67275) | Marine sediment microbial communities from the Atlantic coast under amendment with organic carbon and nitrate - tdAd47.1 | ecosystem: Environmental > Aquatic > Marine > Coastal > Sediment | place...
CGCGTGTCGTACTGGTGCACGCCCGGGCGCTGCTCGAACCTCGGCGCCAGCACGTCGGCCAGATGATCCAGGAGCGCATCGACACTCGCCTTGGGGATGTCCGCGTTGACGTACGCACCCAGGCTGAACTCGCTGCCCGATGAGGGCAGGTAGATCGCCGCGTTGGTCGGGCCGGTCTTGGCGAGGATGAATTCGAGCACGACCCGCAGGAGCGATTCGATCTCGAGTTCCTGCCGGATGATGCCGTTGAACTCGCCGCAGACCGAGAGCTTGTCGATCTCGCCCGAGAGCTCCCGGTAGGCATCGACGAGGTCGTTGCACATGTCCGAGACCTGGTTCGTCACCTCGTGGCGGGCGCTGTTGAGCTTCTTGCACACCGAGCGCAGGCGGATGGCCCGCTCCTCGCGTTGACGTGCCACGCGTGAGCGATCGAGCGCCGAGCGCAGGGCAGCCCCTGCCAGATCGGTGCCCTGCTCAGCGCTGATGATGTCTACCGCGCCGCAGCGCATCGCCGTGATCGCATCGTCGAGCGTCGCTTTCTGGCTCACAATCACGCACGAGATCGCGGGCGAACTGATCGAGAGCTGGCGGATAAACTCCTGAGCACCGGGCGTGTCCTGGTGGAGCACAAGCACATCGACCCTCGGGCGTTCGGTCTGGCTCAGGCGCAGGCGGGCATCGTCGACGGTGTACTGGCACTCCATCGGCACCTCGAGCTCGCCCAGGACCGGGCCGACGAGCATCGCCGTGGCATCGGTGCCGCTGACCACGAGCGCCCGCGCCGCAGCGTGACGGATGTCCGGTGCCGCGGGAACGCTCTGTCGCCGCGCCCTCGTCCGGTCACGACCACCAGCTTCCTCGCCCTTGTTGCGCCTGATCCCGCCCATCACTCCGCCTTCCACTGGGCCTGCGTCTTACGCGGCCTTGCTCTTCTCTCGCTCCAGCTCCGGTGCCCGCCACGTCGGCAGCATCAGAAGCGCCCTGGTCCCGGTGCTCTCTCTGGACGAGAGCGACACCGACCCGCCCATGAGCTCCACCAGACGCCTCGCCCGGAAAAGCCCCAGCCCGGTCTGTCGGCCTGCGGGTTTCTCGCTGAAGAACGGATCGAACGCGTGGTCCAGCGTCTTCTGCGACATCCCGTTGCCATGGTCCTTGACCATCACCAGCAGTCGGTCATCGAGTTGATCGATTTGAACACGGATCTCAATGATTTCTGTCGTTCCCGATTCCGCCGCGTTTGCGATGAGCTCAACCAGCGCACTGCGAAGGAGTTGCGGATCAAGCAGCGCCACAGGCATGCCCGGCGGAATCGAGATCCGCGAGGCGCAGTTCATGCGCGTCCGCTCGCGCGTCGCCACCACCGCCTCGTTGATGATGCCCTGGATCGAGCAGCGCTCCGCCTCAGGCTCCGGCGGGTCGGCGATCAGATTCATGCTCGAAATCAGGTCGCTGATCTCCTGAGCCGCCACGCCCATCTTCTCCGCAAGCTTGCGCAGCTCGCTGTCAGCCACCCGCGAGCGGAGCACCTGCGCGTAGCCCTTGATGACCGTCAGCGGGTTGTTCATCTCGTGCGCCGCCCCGGCGGTCATCACGCCCAGGCGCGCCATCGATTGCGTCTCGGCAAGCTTGAGCTGCGTCTCGGCGAGATCGCGGTGCCGATCCGCCAGCTCATCCGAGAGCTTGCGTGCAAACTCGTGGCGGAGCGCCGACGCGACGGCCGAGCCCCAGACCGACAGCACCGCCCGCCGCTGCACCGAACTCGGGATCGATTTCTCAAAGTCCTTCTCGACGAACAGCAGCGCACACTGGGCGGGCCGATCCTCGGCATCCTCACCTGTGATCAAAGGCAAGATGCGGATGCGCTCCAGCTCCACGTTCTCGGTGGCGTACTGAGCCAGGAACCCCATGATCTTGATGCCGCTGCTCAGTGCCTGCGACGGGTCGGTCAGCATCGTCAGCGACGCCCTCCGGGTCTCGTCGAGCATCGGTGCCGCCAGCACTTCAGAACGCACCAGGTTTCCCGTCTCGGTAAACCTGAACATCCGCCACTGCTCGCCGCGCTCCGATTGGGTCACGATCGTAAAGAGCTCGCCCCCGATCAGGTCGGCCGCCGACTTGGCAACCTGCGACATCGCCCCGGCGAGCCCGGCGCTGGTTCGGCTCTTCTCGCAGAAATCGCCGATCGCATCGAGGATCTTCTTCTGCTGCGTTCCGTGATCGCTCCGGTTGGCCAGCGACCGGTTGAGCGAAGCGAGCCGCGCGTTGGCGCGCGTCACCGATTCGAGCAGCACCTCGACGGGCGAAATCTCGTCCATGCCGAGCGCCCCGCAGCGCTCGGCTACGCGCTCGTGCACGCTGGTGGCGACACTCTCAACCTTCAGTTCATCCAGACCGAACCCGCGCGCGATCTCGCCTACATCGGGCGCCTGCGCAAAGTCGCCGAACCAACCAAGGTTCATCCGTCGGCAAAGCGACCGGGCGCACGCGACGATCCCGATCAGCTGGCGGTGCTGCAGGTCAGGCACGCTCTCGGCGGGCATGTCGTACAGCCATGCCACATCCTGCATCATCAGCGGCAAGCCCCAGTGCTCGGCAAGCCTTCGGCCGGCAGCCTGGTGGTCGAGACCGATCAGCTCGCGCTCGAGCCTCGCCGAGTCCACGCCGCGCTGCTCTGCGATCCGCAGCACCTTGCCGTAGCTTCCCGGTAGCGCCAGATTGAGCGCCGAGCGTCCGATGCCGTGCAGAAGCCCGGCCGTGAACGCCGTCTCCGATCGCACTTTGGGGAGCCGAAGCGCCTGGGCGATCAGCTCGCACGCCGAGGCGACCGAGATGCACGCCCGCCAGTGCCCCTGCCCGTCGAAACCAGTGTTTGTTTCTTCCTCTTCAGCGCCTGACATGAGGTTGTACACCTCAACGCTCAGCACCGCGGACTGGATCGCTTCCAGCCCGACCAGCGTCACCGCGTGCTGCACGTTGGTGACGGTCTCGCTGACGCCCCGGTCGCTCCGCCGGCAGAGCGAGAGCACCTTGCCCGTCAGGGACGGGTCCGTCTCGATCAGCGCCGAGAGCTCCGCGATATCAACATCGTCCGAGGTCGCCACGTTCAGCAGCCGCTGAGCGATCGGCGACAGCGTAGGGAGCTGGTCGATCCGCTCGAGGATCAGCTCCACCTTCTGCTTCCCGCCCTGGGCCTGCGCACCTTCCATCGTGGCTCCGGTTTAGTGGCTCACGCCGTTGTCACGCGAACGCGACTCGATTCCGAGCAGGCTCTCGACCGTCTCCATCAGGTTGGCCACATCGAATGGCTTCTTAATGAACCCGTCGGCGCCCGCCTCGATCAACTGGTCCGCCTCGGCCCGATCGATCACACCCGAGATAAACACAACCCGCGTGCTCGCCAGCTCATCCGTCGAGCGCAGGCGCTTGCACACCTCGTTGCCGTTGATGTCCGGCAGCTTGTAGTCGAGCAGGATCAGATTGGGCTTGAAGCTTGCTGTCAAGAGCCCCGCGTCGTACCCCGTGCCGCAGGACTCGATCTCGAATCGCTGATCGTCTCCGAAGATATCGGCCAAGAGCTCGAGGATCTCCGGGTCGTCGTCCACGCAGAGGATGCGCTTCGTGCCGCCCTCGATCAGATCGAGCGGGATGTCGTTGGTGTTCATGAAGCGGATGAGCTCTTCACGCGGGATCCGCCTGAACTTCGAGCCGGGGACCCGAAAGCCCGTCAGTCGACCCGAGTCGAAGCACCGGATGATGGTCTGCTGGCTGACCTTGCAGACCTGCGCCGCTTCGCCGGTGGTGAAGATTTTTTTGCGACCGTAATCGGTCGGAGGAGTCTCGGCCATGGGAGGGCCCTCTGTAAGCAGATTCCGACCGCATCCGTGCAGTCTGCGCCACAAAGGTTGGTCGGTTCCCAGGTTGCCTAACTTCACGCCGATCCCGGCACGACCCGCCGAATCGTTAAGATCTGCCCGGTTTGGGGTGGAGCTGACGCCACTTAGTGACCGCCTCCGCCTCCCGCCCGTACTCGGGCACCAGCTCGCCTACAGGGATAGCCCTCAGACGTGGAGCCAGCATCAGGCACGCCCTGGCCGAGTAACTCGGCTCGCGGACTTCAATCCCAAGCCTTTCGCACGTCTGACGGAACGACGCCGGCAGATACGAGTCGCCCAGCATGACCCGAATCCCGAGCCCTTGGATCTGGTCCGCCTCGATGACCCGCCCCGGCTCGGGTTCCGAGCCATCGTCACGAAAGACGGTGATGTAACTCGATTCCTTCTTGGATGCCAGCGCCACCGCAAACGGGCCTGCCGGGCCGGTCTCTTGCGCAGCCACCCACGCCGAGGGCACGCCGTAGAGCCTGGCGTTCGCGGTCAGTGCGATCATGTTGGCCGCTGCGGTGGCGATGCGGAGCCCGGTGTACCCGCCCGGCCCGATCGAGCAGACCACTCGGCCAAGCTGCCTGGCTTTGAACCCTTGGCGCTCCATCAGCGTCCGGATCGCCGGCATCAGCAGGTCGTCGTGGCGTTCACCCTCGCCGATGGCCTCTTCGCCGATCAGTCGGACATCCTCGCCTTCCACCCAGCCTAGAGCCACGCCGGGCACTCCACCAGAAGAGGGGTTGCTCGTCTCGATGGCCAGTGTCAGCTCACCCATCCGCGTCGCCCTGACGTCTCGATTTGCGCTGCGAGCGGATGCGCTTTTCTTTGAGCCGACGCTCCACCGAGCCGCGTGTCGGCTTGGTCTTCTTGCGAGGCTTCGGGGCCACCAGCGACCGCGCCACCAATTCTTTCAGCCGATCCAGACAGTCCTCACGGTTGGCCCGCTGGCTGCGTGTCGAGTCGCTGGCGATGATCAGCTCATCCTCGTCGGTGATTAGCGAGCCCGCCAGGTTTCGTAGCCGCCGCTCGGCCGCAGGCCGAAGAGCCAGATCCGCCACCTTCAGCCGAAGCCTGGCCTTGGTCGAACGCCGGTTGACGTTCTGGCCGCCCGGCCCGGAGCTGCTGACATACGTGAACTCAAGGGCAGCCTCGGGCACGACCACACCGGCCGCCAGACGGATCTCGCCCGAGGGGCGTTCCTCGGGCTCGGGTTGTTTGGGTGTCGGTGTCACACGCGGGCTCCGTGAGCACGGTACGCTTGCCGGTCCAAAGAGGGGAGATGGCTGGCGTGATACGGATCGTCTCGTTGTGTCTGATTGTTGCCTGTGCGGGCCTGGCCCGTGCGCAGGATGAGCCCATCCTCCAGCCCGAAACGCAGCCCACCCACGAGCCGAACGCCCGAAGGCTCGGCTTCTTCTCGGGCACCTACAACCGCTGCGAGTTCGATCAACCCCGATTCCAGATCGAGCCCTTCGTCTGGTACGCCTCGCCCGGCGGCAGCGTCGGCTTTACGGAAAACGATCTTCAGACCACTAAAGACCTTTCGATCGACGACCCACGCATTGGTGGAGGCGTCGAAGCCCATTTCCGCCAAGGGCCCTGGCGGCTCTCGCTGCTCGGCTCAACCACAAGCCAGCACGGCGGATCTGTCGCCCAGAACGCCATGACACTCGGTTCATTGACTGTCGCACCTGGTGATACACTCGTCACAGAAATCGACCTTGATACCTTCGGCCTCCGCGCTGGCTACCAGATATGGTCCTACGCAACCGATCTCGATGAATTCGGTGTGCAATTGATGCGATCCACGTTCGAAGCTGTCGTCGGGCTGCGCGCGTATGATTACGATCTCAGTGTGAGCCGCACCAGCGGCATCCCTGCCAGCAATCAGGGCGACATGTTCCACATCGAACCCATCGTCGGCTTCAAATGGGCGGTCGAGTTCGACGAGAAATACGGTATCGACCTGTCGACGAATTTCGGGTATCTTCCAGAGATCGACGACCAGTCTTCGTCGTCGCTGGACATCACCGCCGGTTTCCGGTATTCGCCCGTGCCAAACGTGGCGGCCCAGATCGGGTACAGGCTTCTGGTCTTCGACCTGTCGTCCGACGAAGTCGAGGCCGAGGGCGCTCTGGCCGGTCTCTACGGGGGTCTGTCGATCTCGTTCTAGTTGATTTCGTTCGAACTGTTTTTTCAGTCACCTCTCGAAATAGCATCAATCTTGAAACCGCGCCGGGCTCGACTTGTTCGCCCGTGCGTGCCTAGGGTCAACATGCGCGTATCGCCGCGGGCGTTCTTTCGCTAAACTGTCCAGAAGCCGATGTTTATGTCGGCCCGGGACGTAGCCAATCGCTCTTTGGCGGGCTACATTTGACCCCCGCACGGAGCAGGCGGGGGACGGACGATCACTGCGAGATCGGGGGAGCAATGGCAAGAGAGACCGAGACCAAACCCACGACCATCACCATCACCAAGAAGGAGCTGATCGATCGCATCGCCGAGAAGACGGGCCAGAAGCGCGTCGTCGTCAAGATGATCGTTCAATCTGTTCTTGATGAAGTCGTGAATGATCTCGGCGAGGGCAAGAGGCTCGAGTTCCGTGACTTCGGCGTCTTCGAAGTCCGCGAGCGCAAGGCCCGCATCGCACAGAACCCCAAAACACTCGAACGCGTCGAGGTCCCCTCCAAGTGGTCCGTACGTTTCAAGGCCGGCCGATTGATGAGGCAGGCCACCGAGCAGCTCGGCCAGCGCCTCGGCTCAAAGGCATCCGCCCCGGCTCAGGTCGAGGCCAAGCCCAGTGCGAAAGTCGACGCGAAGACCGATGCGCAGGTCGCTGCTTTCACCGAAGCCAAGCCGACCGCCAAGCGCCCCGCCGGCGCCGCGCGCAGCTGAATGGCGTGCATCCGAAACGGGCGACAAGCCCGGAATCACAGATGAACAAGCACTGCCGCCGACCCGCCCAACGGGTCGGCGTTTGCATTTGAATTAGTCCCGGCTCATCGCGGGCGCACTGAGCGTCATCATCCGATCCAGGGCGAGCAGCGCATCCTGCCGAATCTCACCGGCCACGCGGATCTGATTGGGCACCGTCGGCTCGCGCTCCTTGCCGCTGGGCGACAGCCCGCAGAGCTGATCCAACGCCCAGAGCAGGTGCGGCTCATCAATCCGGTACATCGTCGTGCACAGGCACTGACAGTCCGACAGGATCCGCACCGTCACGCCGCGCTCGGCAGCCTGCTGACGCAAGCGGTTGACCATGTTGTGCTCGGTGCCCACCGCCCACCGCGACCCGGCCTCTGCCCCGCCGATCGTGTTGAGGATGAACTCCGTCGAGCCCGACAGGTCCGCCTTGTCCACCACCTCTTTGGCGCACTCGGGGTGCACGATCACTTTCCACGGCTGCTGGTCGCTCTCTGCGGCCGACAACGCCCGGATCTCGTCGACGTGCTCAGCCCGAAAGAGCTTGTGCACCGAACAGTGCCCCGCCCAGAGGATCACGCTCGCTTCACGGAGCTGCTCGGGTGTCATGCCGCCCATCGGCTCGCCCCGGTTCGTCAGCCGCGGGTCGTACAGAGCCGCGTGCCTGGACACATCGATCCCGAACTTGTGGGCCGTGTTGCGCCCCAGGTGCTGGTCGGGCAGGAACAGGATCTTGATGTCATCGTCGCCGCTGCCGTCGCCCCCGTTGGCAGCCCACTCGAACACGCGGTCGGCGTTGGAGCTGGTGCAGCAGGACCCGCCGTGCGCCCCGACAAACGCCTTAATAGCCGCCGACGAGTTCACGTACGTGATCGGGATCACGCGCCCCGTAAAGCCCTGCTTGTCGAGTTCCTTGTGGATCGTGTCCCACGCGAAAACGCAATCGTCATACTGCGCCATGTCCGCCATCGAGCAGCCAGCCGAGAGGTCCGGCAGGATCACCGCGACCTCTTCCGGGCTGAGCATGTCGGCCGTCTCGGCCATGAAGTGCACGCCACAGAAGATGAGGTGCTCGACCGCCTGCTCCCGGCAAACCTTCGCCGCAAGCTGCGAGAGCTTCAGGCTGTCGCCCGTCAGGTCGGCGTGCTTGATGACCGCGTCGCTCTGATAATGGTGCCCCAGAATCACGAGACGATCGCCGAGCCGTTGTCGACGATCCGAAATCTCACGCGCCAGCGTTTCCGGGTCGGCCTTCGTGTACCGTTCGGGCAATGAGGGCTGCCAAAGCATCCGGGCTCCCTTCGCAGCCACACAAATACAGGCTGCTCGGGATTCTAGCGCCGCGTTTGTACGCGAAATGACGGAATTGCGGACAGCAAAGGCTCTTACGCCGCCGGGTCGAGCACCGAAGCATCCAGGCTCATCGGCTGCTCGAACTGAACCGCCAGCGACTGACCGCATTCGCCAGGCATCACGCGGACCACGCGACCGATCAGGAGCGCATCACGTCCGACCACCGGCTCACTGTCCCACGCCACAGCCATCTCGATGCGATCACCGATCGCGTACCGCTTCTCGCCCAGCACATTCAGACGCACGCCGCCGGGCGCCACGTTGACCGTCCTGGCCGGCTCGAACGTGATGCTCGAAGCCCGCCGCATCTTGCAGGGACGATCCAGTGCCCACCGCGTGTGACGACGGCGATCCATCTGGGGCGGCTTGAAGGGCAGGGGTTCAACGATGCGGTTCTTGTCGATCATGTCTATATCTCCTGGCGCGGACGCCCCAGCTGTCGGTCCTATCGGACACGCCGACCACCAACTTCGCGCCGGCTTGTCAGCCTGCCTGCAAAGCCAAGCGCCCCGATCAGTCGATAACTCAGCATGGAACTGACCGTTGCCATCCCGAGCCGAGGCCGAAACGAGCTTCTCAAGCGGCTTCTGGACGCACTGAACCACCAGACCATCGAGCAACACCGATTCGAGGTGCTCGTCGGACTCGACGGCCAAACTCCCCCCGCTTTACAACCAGATTCACGCGACAACACCCGGTTGATCCAGCTCCCGCACCGCGGCCCGGCAGCCACGCGCAACGCGCTCATCGAGCAGGCCAAGGGCCAAGTCATCCTCTTTCTCAACGACGATGTCACCCCCGCGCCCGATCTCCTCGAACACCACCTGCGTGCGCACGAAGCGATCTCCCCAGCCGACCTCGTCCTCGGCAGGGCCCCATGGGTCGTCCCGCAGAGCGACACGGTCTTTGATCGACTCATCCGCGAAACATCGCTCGTGTTCTTCTACGACAGGATGGACCAACACGTTGCCAGCCGGGATCCCAACAAAGACTGGGGCTTCCGCCACGCGTGGACGCTCAATCTGTCGATCCGCACCGAGAACGCCAGGCGGATCCGATTCGAAGAGCGCCTCCCCCGAGCGATGTTCGAGGATCTCGAGTGGGGCTATCGGCTGGCGCACACGCTCGGCTCGCGCGTGCTCTACCGACCCGAAGCCGCGGTCACACACGACCACCGGTACTCGCTCGCCGGCTACCTCGAGCGTGAAAGGCACCTGGGCGGTCAGTCGCTGGCGCTGGCCAAGATCAATCCGGATTGTGCGCACGCCGTCTTTAGCCGCGATGTCCGCGATCCCGAATTCATCCGCGAGTGCTCGCAAATGTGCGCACAGGAACAGGAAACCTGCGATGCGCTCGCGCGCGAAATCGAGGAGTTGGCTGGCAAGCCTTCACACTTAGTGACGGACATCAAAGAGGTGTACCAGCGTTTCCTGCCGCTCAAACGCAACACCTGGCGTCAGGGCCTGATCGAAGAGGCCATCCGTCTGGGTTTGGTCTCCACGCTCGCAGCCTGATAAAGCCTGTGCACGCGCAGGCCCTGCTCCTCGTACACCGCCCGCCGCGCCCAGATCGCGTCCTCGTGCATCGATGAGCTGATCACCACATCCGTCGCGCCGGTCATGCCCGCCTCGTGCGGCGAGATGATCTTCCAGCCCAGCAGCCGCTCGCCGAAGCGGGCCGGGTCATCATCCACGACCGCCCGCACGTCGGCGTTTGCAAAGAGATGCGCCAGGTCCAGCGTGTGCCTGCCGCCGCCATGGATCACGATCGCCCTGCCGCCGAGCTGAGCGAGCACACGTTTGAGCGATTCGCCGCCGCCCTCGGGCACCGAGCCTGACACACCGCCAACACTCGACGTAAACGCGCAAGGCCTCGTAGCCGGCCAGGATCTGGCTTCATCCCGCACCGCATCACTCAGCAGCCCACACCATCGGCCTGCATGCTGTTCGAGTGTGTACCGATCGCGCGCCCGGCCCGCTGCGCCCTTGGCGAGCACCGAGAGATCAAGCTGCTGCGCCCGGCGCACGCACGCGAACAATCCCTTGGCAGCAGCCAGCTCGTCTTCATCTGGTAAGACATCCGCGATCAGGCCGGAAACCCCATCCTCGATCGCCTCGGCCGAACCCGAGTCGCACCGCGTCACGATCGGCACGCAGCCGCGCGCCATCGCTTCGAGCATCGCGATCGAGAGCCCCTCATACCGCGAGGGCAGCACCATCGCGTCGTGCGCCCCGAGCAGCTGTGCCAGCTCATCCTGCGACTGCGCCCCCAGCACCCGCACCCGCTGCATATTGGCGCATGCGGATTCAAGCTCTCGCCTGGCCGGCCCGTCGCCCGCGATGGTCAGCTCAAAATCGATGCCGCTCTGCGT
>Ga0070726_10004845_pt1 | contig 10516 bp, 9 predicted proteins | sample tdAd471_FD_67275 | JGI IMG/M metagenome (GOLD analysis project Ga0070726, IMG submission 67275) | Marine sediment microbial communities from the Atlantic coast under amendment with organic carbon and nitrate - tdAd47.1 | ecosystem: Environmental > Aquatic > Marine > Coastal > Sediment | place...
CGGTCAGAACGCTGGCTCTCGTGGGCGAGCATACTGGGGCGCCGGCGTAGAAGCGGTCAAAGCGGATTCCGTTGGCGGCCATCGCATCTAGATTGGGCGTCTTCAAAACGGGGTGGCCGTAGTAGCCTACCTGACCCCAGCCCTGATCGTCGGCCATGACGAGAACAATATTGGGTCTCGTATGGTCATTACCGATACATCGTTCCACAAGAACAACGGATAATAACAGGGTGACTAAGACTGAAGGGGAAAGTAAGGTGATTCGCATTATGGGTAGCATCGAGAGGACAAATCTAAAATTCGTTCTCAAAGGTTGGACGCTTCGTCGCAGCGATTCAAGCTTGGATGAGCGCCAGGAGGACAACATGATCAAGAATCGCGGCGTAAAGCCGCTCCGACGAACTCTCACTCAACGAGAGCAGCTTCAGCCGAGTCCGTAAGGCCGAGGCCTTCCTTGAGCCAGGAGACCACCGCTGCCCTTTCCTCTGGCGAAGGCTGATACTCATCTTCCGGCGGCATCTCTCCCTCGCTCAGTTGCTTGAACATCAATTTCCACGTCTCGCGCTCTTTCTTGGGTCCCTCGCCGATGTTCTGAAGCGTTTCGAGGTCGGTATCTCCCTCCTGAATATCGGTCGCATGACAATCTATGCAATAAGTGTCGATAAAGGGAATCACTCCCTCCTCAAAGGTAAGAGCCCCTTCGTTGCCACTCATGCTTGAAGATAGAAGAACTAGGAAAACGAAGCCGATTAGAAAGTCAGCCAACAAGATCGCTCTTCTGAAAGGGAGTACACTCAAGGGAATTCGACTATTAAAGGACTCCGGCGTTGACCCGCAATACCAACGTAACGATCCCCGGGGCAAACCCCGATACATTTAAGGTAGCGGGCGATCTCCGAGCGCCCATAGTATCATTTAGTTTGTGGGCGCTCGGAGAGCGCCCGCTACCCATTCTAGCAACCAAGCCGCCGACAATTCGGGGTCTCCGACAAGCTTCGAGGTATTTACCCGAAGGGAATAAACTCAACTCCTTTCATGCAGCGCCATCGCTTATGACCCGACGCGTAGATTGTCAGTAAATTGGGACAGGTAAAAACGCCATTCGGCCAGCACGCAACACCAGCAGACCGGCTCCCCCTAGTTCAGCCAAAGAGAAATGCGCTAAGCTCCTTGACAATCCAACCGATAGACTTACTCGTTCCTAACAAGTAAATGAACGACTTCGTCCACAAACTGCTACGACTTACGAAGCTAGACAGCCTCCTTCTAGGATAAGGAGCGACTGTCGGGACGCATTTACTTACCTCGCATTCTTTTTTGTACCGCTTGCGAGATTTCTGCCGCCAGGCACGAACGACCTTTTGTATTGCGTCACTAAGTCCTCCCCGCATTCGTAGCATCCAATGCTTTCTTAACACAATACAGTCATGCAAAAACCGCCCATAACCAAGTACAGGCCCTATCCGGTGATCGACTTGCCGAATAGACAGTGGCCCAACCGAGTTATCGATTCCGCCCCCATCTGGTGCAGCGTCGATCTTCGCGACGGCAATCAGGCGCTAGCGATCCCCATGAGCGTCGATGAAAAGGTGGAGATGTTTCGGACCCTAGTAGAGATCGGCTTCAAGGAGATCGAAGTGGGCTTTCCCTCTGCGTCCGAAACGGAATTCGCGTTTCTGCGGCGGTTAGTATCAGATGATCTGATACCTGACGACGTGTATGTGCAGGTTCTCGTCCAATGTCGGGACCATTTGATCAAACGGACCTTTGAATCGCTGGAAGGGGTCAAGAACGCCATTGTCCACATCTACAATTCGACGAATCCACTGCAGCGGCGAGTGGTCTTTGGCATGGAGAAAGAGGAGATCAAACAAATTGCCGTCGACGGAGCCAAACTGGTCAAGGAATTGGTGGACACCGTGCCTGACACTCACGTTCGTTTGGAATATTCTCCGGAGAGCTTCAGCGATACCGAATTGGAGTTTTCCCTGGAGTGCTGCGAGGCGGTGGCCGATGTCTGGGAGCCCACCCCCGACGAAAAGATTATCTTGAATCTTCCTGCTACGGTCGAGCTCTTCACACCCAACGTCCATGCGGATCAGATCGAGTGGTTTTGCAACCACTTCTCTCGTCGTGACAGCGCCATCATCAGTCTTCACACCCACAATGATCGCGGTACGGGCATTGCCGCTACCGAACTGGGGCTCATGGCTGGAGCCGACCGAGTGGAGGGAACGCTTTTCGGAAATGGTGAGCGTACCGGAAATCTGGATATTGTAACTGTCGCCTTGAACATGTACACCCAAGGCACCCATCCCGGACTCGACTTTTCCAACCTGAACCGAGTCCGCGAAATGTACGAGCGCGTGACGCGCATGGAAGTGCATGAGCGCACCCCCTACTCAGGTGATCTTGTCTTTACCGCCTTTTCTGGCTCCCACCAGGATGCCATCAAAAAAGGCTTCGCCGAGCAAGATGAAGATTCGTCTGCTCTATGGCAGGTGCCCTATCTTCCCATCGACCCCAAGGACATGGGTCGCAACTACCGAGCGATTATCCGCATCAATTCTCAGTCAGGCAAAGGCGGCGTGGCCTACGTAATGGAGAAAGAATACGGCTACAGTTTGCCGAAAGCGATGCACAAAGAGCTCGGCAAAGCAGTCAACCGCATCGCGGATGAAACCGGCGAAGAGATTACACCGGAGGGAGTCCATGCCTGTTTCAAGAAGGAATACGTAGACATTGTGGAGCCGCTCGAGATCGTCGAGTTTCGCAGCGAGCGCATCGACGAAAAGCAGGTGGAAGTTTGGGCCGTGGTCAACTACGATGGAGTCAAGAAGAACCTGCGCGGCACGGGTAACGGTCCCATCGCGGCGTTTTTCAATGCCCTCGAGGAGGTAGACGTCTCTGACTACGAGCTCCTTTCCTACAACGAGCACTCGCTCGGTCGTGGGGCCGATTCTTTGGCGGTTTCCTACATCCAGCTAAAAGACAAGTCGTCTGGAGCCCGATGCTTCGGAGCGGGAATCGATACCAATATCGAGCTTGCGTCCATCAGAGGTGTCGTCAGTGCGCTAAATCGACTTCTGGGAAACCGCTTCTAATTTCGAGAGCTAGGCAGGTATCCACAAAGGTAGGGCTGAAGCCGGACTTGAATGGTTATTAAGGCCGATTTGCCGATACGCCTAAACTGACCTATGCGGCAAATTTTACTTGGACTTGTGCCCACCGCCTCCGACGTAGCCAATCTCGTGCAAGCCGTCACCGTGGATTCGATACGCACGTCCGAATCCAAGCACGAGTCTGCCTTCGATAGGCACGAGACGGAAGAGGTCGAAGTCTACCAGATTCTTGAGCGATGACATGGTTTCGCCGTGTCGCTCTTCCATCTTTCTAATGATTTCGTTCCATTCGTCGGAGTCTCTGGAAATGACCTTCGTATCGCAATCCACCGTAAGCCGTTTTCGGGCAAACAAGTTCTCGGCAGCCGACTCGTCCTCGATCAGCATTACACTGGCCTTGCCAGAGCGACGAATCTGCGACGTGTGTTTTGCCATCGAGCTAAGGTACACGTAGAAACAGCGACTTTCGTCTACGTAGACCGGCGCGTAGCTGGACAATGGGGTGGCTCTCGAATCGCACGATGCTAAGATGGCGCAACGCACAGAGACTATCAAAGCCTCCATTTCCTCGATTGCGGATTCAAATTCCTCAGACATAATTCTACGAGACTCTTTTCATTTTTCGGCACTTTAGCAAGCGACGCGTTCCTTCAATATCAGTCGTCCCGATGGCGAAAAGTTCCCCTCCATTAGACAGCTTTAGTTTTCGCTTCAACGCTTCGCTAGACAACCCTGCATTTCGAGCGAGCACGTTGGCCTTGCCCTCAGGAAATAGAGCGGCGGCGCTTCTCGCCTTCAAGTCGCCCGCATCCAGCACTTCGAAAACCCTTCCGGGAAAGTCATTCTGAAACTGTTTCGAGGTGTAGAAACGCGTGCGCGGATGAAGCAACTTCAAGCCGCACTCCCTGCCAAGGGACTTGAATCCACCCGCTTTCATTATTGAAGCATTGGGCTCATATAGGAAGTTTGAATACCGACTGTATTCGCCTTGGACTTGTTTTTCTTCCGACCGATAAAACACGAATTTATCCCAAACTGAATCTAACCTCCGATTGACGCAGACAATGCGGGCTTCTTCTTCATGACCCTCTTTCGCAACGCAAAAACACTCCTTGCAGTCATTTTCTATCGAGACAACATGAACCTCTTGGATACACGAAAGCTGCGTTAGCACTCTGTCGATATCCAAACCGGGAGAGAGTTTGAGGGCCACCCGTTTGGCTTTCGTCAAAAGCGTTTCCCAGTGTGGTAAAATATTCGGTTCGCAGTCCTCTAAAGCGGACACCCTCAGACTCCGTCGATCCCGGCGGGCAGGATCTAGGTAGATCACATCCAAGGCATCCGGGTACTTGTCCAACCAATCCAGACCGTCGGCCACCACTGTGGAAAGGACCTTTTCCTTGCCAAGGGCGATGGCATTCTCAGCCACGACTTCGGAAAGTTCACGATCGCGTTCGATGTGGAATACCCGATTGAATTTTCCGGAAAACGCAAAGGCGTCCACTCCGAATCCGCCCGTGAGATCCGCTAGCGTTTCGCCCCGCAAAATTTTCGCCTTGTAGTCCGCGGTGTACTCCGAGGAGCTCTGTTCCAGCGATAAGCTTCTGGAAAACACGATCGATTCATTCCCACACCAGCTAGGCAGTTTTGTTCGAGCTCGTTGCCGGGCTTTTACCTGCTGGGCAATTAGAGCCATCGGCAGGTCTGGGTACCGCTTCGACTGCAAGGCGATCGATTCCGGGGAGTCGTCCTTTAACTTCCGGATCAGCGCTTTGACCTCGGGGGTGAGCCGCATCAAGAAACGCCCGGACTCACGGTCATCCCACCGTCCACCGAGATCGTCTGTCCTACCATGTAACTGTTATGGTCGGAGACGAGAAACACGCAGAACCGGGCGATCTCTTCCTCATTGCCCATTCTCCCGATGGGTACGATTTCCTCCAAACTCTTGCGCTGCTCGATGCTCAGCATTGTCTTTGTCATGTCCGTCAGGATGAACCCTGGGGCGATCGCGTTAACAAGTATTCCCTCGGGCGCCAACTCCAAGCCAACCGAGCGGGTGATTCCAGTGAGCGCAGTCTTGGATGCGGTGTACGAGTGCCGATTCGCTCGTCCAAGGACTCCGAAAAGCGAACTCACATTGAGAATGCGCCCTCCAGCGCGGGCGTTCTTCATCACCTTTGTGGCCGCTCGAATCAACTTCATAGGAGTGGTGAGATTCACCTCAAGTATGGATTTCCATTCTTCGTCATCCAAGCCCTCTACCGAGTCGGGGCCGTTGATTCCCGCATTGTTGACCAATATGTCCAGCCGGGGGAGATCCAGGATTTGTTCCTGAATAGTATCTACGCTGGCCGGATCGCCCGCATCCAGTTGCCAGTAATCGTTTTTCTCGCCAGCCGCTACATCCGAAAAGCGCTTCCTGCCCGTGTAGATCACTTTAGCGCCCAGATCCGAAAGCAAATCCGCGATGGCCCTCCCTATGCCGCGGGTCGATCCGGTCACAAGCGCCGTTTTTCCACTGAAATCCATGGGATACCCTTTTGTTTCCATAGGCGCAGTTTCACGATCCCGTTCCCAATGTGAACCCGAAAATCGAGCGGCAGCCTACGAGTCCAAAGGCAAGCTCACGGAAATTCGAAAGAATCGATTCGTTTGGCAGGCCATTGAGGATTCAAATTGATCCGCAGTCTCTTCCTGCCTAGCAACAAGATACATGTAACACACTCCTCCTCCGCGTATAAGATTGACCCCCAATTTTCTGTCGGGATGATCCTTTCTCACACTCCAAACCCTTTCAATCCGTCTTTCTGAATGGCCCAAAGAAATAGCGACGCTTCCCTGCATTTCCCTTATTTTGGGATAGCGCTTAAGACTTTCCTCTTGTTCCTCGCTTTTACCGCGACCCACGAATTCTTACGCGCTGAATTTCCGGATCGGCCCATCAAAATCATCGTTCCCACCAATACCGGAGGAGAAGTCGATACGCTGGCCCGAATGTTTCAACGGTCTTTTCAGAAGCATGACATTCTGCCGGTCAAAGCCGTTGTCGTGAACATAGCTGGAGCGGGCGGGACAATTGGCACTCGAAAGATAAAGGAATCCCCACCGGATGGATACACAATCGGAATTTGGACACCGGGAATCGTCACTTCAAAAGCGATGGGAATCGCCAGATACGATCACAACGATTTCATCCTCATCGGACGAACCGGCTACTCCCAGCTTGGTCTCGGCGTGTTGGACAGCTCGGGTTTCGACTCTATCGAAGCCCTTATCGCGGCATCCAAGTCAAAGCCTCGTTCGGTCAAGGTAGCTACCAACATAGGCCTACCGGTTCACCTGACCCCTCTCATGTTTGCCGAAGCCGCGGGAATCGAGTTTAACTTTATTCAAACTGGGGGAGGCTCCAAACGACTCGCGTCCATTCTCGGCGAGCATACCGACATGTCGCTGTTCTCCCTTCTCGAGTTCAACAAGTTTGAGAGTACGGGCCTTAAACCGCTGGTCTTTCTTTCCGATGAACGAAATCCCCATTTTCCGGATACCCCCACTGCTCAGGAAATCGGCGTCGACCTCGTGGTGAGCGACTCGCGCATTTGGCTGGCCCCCAAAGATACGCCAGCCGACCGAATCGAATACATCACCAAGGCTCTGCAAGCGGTCATGGACCTGCCTGAGATCAAAAAGGAGTTCGAATCGCTCGGCATTCACAACGAGTTCGGCGGACCAGAGGTCGTCCACTCTTTTCTCGAAGACATGCGTGTACGGGTGACACCCATCATTTCCAAAGCGAGGAATCCTTAGTCCATGGCTTCGAAATCACGCACGCCTCGCCTCGACCTCGCCGTATCCGGAGGTCTGATCGCGTTTGCCCTTTTCGTTCTGAGAGGCGTGAAAGACATTCCGCCCCCGTTTTTCGATCCCGTGGGTTCCGCGGCCTTTCCCAAATATGCGTCCTATATCGTAATCACTCTTGCGGTCGCCATCGGCATTCGCGCCTTTATTTCGCTGAAAGACCGAAAGGAGAGCGAGCCCAAGGGATACGTTTCAGAGCCGCTGCTCGCCCTCGCCGTGGTCGTTGTTCCTTCGCTCTACGTTATTTCTATGCAAGCTGGCTTCCTCAGCTATCGAATCGCCACCGTATTGTTCATTTTCTCGCTTAGCTCGCTACTGGCGCGTTTCGACAAGCGGGTCATGATTTCAAGCGCCGTTATCGCGGTGGTATTCGGTTTTGGAGGACAGTACTTGTTTACCGAAGTTTTTTATATGGACTTGCCTCAGTAAGCTGACCGAAGATGGAGATACTCAACGCATTCCAGCACGTCCTCAGCCCCTACCCGCTCCTTTGGATCATTATCGGTGTAGCCGGCGGTATTTTCGTTGGAGCCATCCCCGGCCTTGGAGGCGGGATGCTCATGGCCCTTACCGTTCCACTCACCTTCTCCATGGACAGCACCAACGCGGTCCTGCTCCTCATGGGAATGCACGTGGGCTCAGTAAGTGGCGGCCTCATCAGCGCCACGCTCCTCAAGATGCCCGGTACGCCTTCGGCGATGATGACCACTTTCGACGGCTATCCCCTTGCCCAGAAAGGGCAGCCCGGCAAGTCGCTCAGCCTCGGAATCGGCGCCTCGCTTTTCGGCGGAATCGTATCGGGTGTGTTCCTCATTGCCCTGGCGCCTCCTTTGTCTGACTTGGCCCACAAGTTCGGCCCGTGGGAGTACTTCACTATGGTGCTCATGGCGGTGGTGCTGATCGCATCAATCAGCCAGGGATCGATGCTGAAAGGCCTAATGGCGGCCATGCTCGGTTTGATGGCAGCCATGCCGGGGCTTAATGAATCGGACGGGCAGTTGCGTTTGACCTACGGATTCGAGTCGATGGACGATGGATTCAATCTCCTTCCCGTGCTTCTTGGAATCTTCGTGATGAGCCAAATCATCAAAGACGCGCTCGAGATCAACAAAAAGGGAATCGGGATCGCCATGGGCAAGTCGGAGCGCATTTTCCCAAAGTTCAGGGAATGGAAAAAGCATGGTGTCAACATCGCCCGCTCCTCTTGCATTGGCACCTGGGTAGGCATTCTCCCAGGCATTGGAGCCAGCATTTCATCGATGGTCGCCTATGGCATCGCCAAGACGTTTAGCAAGACTCCGGAGAAATTCGGCACCGGTCACGACGAGGGGATCGTGGCGGCAGAATCGGCCAACAACGCCAACGCTGGCGGGGCCCTGATCCCGCTCATCACGATCGGCATTCCGGGCGCTCCGGTCGACGCGATCCTCCTTGGGGCCATGATCATGCACCAGATTCAGCCCGGCCCTCTACTTTTCCAGACCAATGGAGATTTAGCCTGGTCGTTGATGACTGGATACATCGTGGCGAACATTGTCATGTTTCTAATCATGGTATTCTCCGCCCGCAGCCTTGCTAAAGTAATCAACATCAATCGGGCCTACCTGATACCGATCGTATTCGCCTTTTGCCTGATTGGAGCCTACGCCCCTTCCAATCGCATGTTTGATGTCTGGGTGGTGATCGGATTCGGCGTGCTAGGCTACATTCTCGACCGGGCGAAATTCCCGCTCGGCCCATTCGTCATCGGCTACGTGCTGGCGGGAATCATGGAGTCGGAGCTTCGATCCGGTTTGCAAATGTCAGAGGGCTCCTTCGCGCCGATGTTCACCCGCCCCATCGCCGCTCTTTTCACCATCATTTCCATCGTCTTCCTCATCTACTCCATCTACCAGGAATGGAGCTCTAGAAAGACGGCTAATGCCGGAGACGCGACCGCGGAGTAAGGAGCTCACACCCAATCCTACGCGAGCCGCTTCCAAATGAAGACCTTGCATATCGTTCTAGGGCCACCAGCTGCGGGGAAAACGACATTCGGGAAACAGCTCGCCGCGAAGCGCCAGGCGGCCTTTCTCGATATCGACACCGCTACCGAGCCAGTAGTTCGAGCTGGGCTCAAACTGGCTCGGCACGATCCGGACGATCGGGACAGTCAGTTGTTCAAATCCACGTTTCGCGAACCGATTTACGAAGCCCTTTTTAATACGGCCTCTGAGAACCTTGACCACACGGAGGTGGTAGTCGTGGGGCCGTTTACGCAGGAAGCCCGCAATCCCGATTGGCTGGATACGCTGAAGAAAAAGTTTAATACTGAAGTCATCGCCTACTTCGTTACCTGCGGCATAGCGACGAGGAAAGCGCGTATGAGGAAGCGGGCGAATCCCAGAGACCGGGCTAAACTGGAGGATTGGGATCGCTTTATCCAATACTACAAAGGCGACGAACCCCCAGCCTTTCCCCACAACTTGATTGATACGGAACGCAGCCCCCTAGGCTAGATCCCCGATTTTCATAGACACCGGCCCTTCCGCTCTTAACGTAGCGCCGACTTAAGAGATGTCACACCCACTCCAGCCCAATATCGACTTCGAGACCTTCGAGACTTTGTCCGAAAAGGGGAATCTGATTCCCGTCTACGCGGACTTGATGGCCGACTTGGAAACGCCGGTGACCGCCTATGCCAAGCTCAAGTCCGACAGTCCGGCGTTTTTGCTGGAATCGATTGAAGGCGGAGAACGCCTATCCCGGTACACCTTCATCGCCTGCCGGCCTCGCAAAATTTTCCGAAGCGACTGGGACACTACTCGCATCGAAGAACCGGGAAAAGAAACGCGCACGATTCCAACCCCTGAAAACCCGCTATCTCTGATCGAGGAGGAAATCGCCCAGTACCAGCCTATCGACTTCCCCGAGCTCCCCCCCTTTACCGGAGGGGCCGTTGGGTACGTTTCTTACGAATACATTTGCCGCGTCGAACCGACCGTTCCGAGAGCAAAGAAAAACTGCCATCAGTCTCCACTCAGCTACTACATGCTGGCGGACTCCATGGTGATTTTCGACCGGGCGAAGCAAACGATTCGACTGCTAGTGAATGCGCGACTTGCCGCCCATGACACTCCTCGCGCTGCTTACGACGCCGCCCTTGCCGAGCTCCAGCAACTTCGGACCACTTTGGAAAAGCCCAACCCCGCCAGTCCGGTCACCCTTCGCGCTCCGTCGAAAGTCAATATTCCCAGCGGCAACTTCATCAAAGAAGATTTCGAGAATCTAGTAGAACGCTCGAAAGAATACATCCGGGCGGGCGACATTTTCCAGGTCGTCCTCAGTCAACGCTTCGAGAAGGATTTTGAGAAGAGTCCGCTCGATCTGTACAGGGCCCTGCGGACGGTCAATCCTTCTCCCTACATGTTTCTTCTGGAAGCGGACGGCTTCGCCATCGTCGGCGCTTCGCCGGAAGTGCACGTCAAGCTGACCGATGAGAAGGTGGAAATCCGACCCATCGCCGGCACGCGTCACCGCGGGAAAACCGAGGAGGA
>Ga0070726_10004847_pt1 | contig 10514 bp, 7 predicted proteins | sample tdAd471_FD_67275 | JGI IMG/M metagenome (GOLD analysis project Ga0070726, IMG submission 67275) | Marine sediment microbial communities from the Atlantic coast under amendment with organic carbon and nitrate - tdAd47.1 | ecosystem: Environmental > Aquatic > Marine > Coastal > Sediment | place...
GGTGTTGTCCAACGACTCGCCTGTTTCGCCCGCGAACGCTTCTCGTTGCTCTCGCAGTTCGGCAAGCGTTTTCTCCGCATGTTCCCGCTCGTCTGATAGTGACCGCCCGACGTCGGCGGTTAGTTCACTCGCGCGCTCCTTGAGCATGGACTCGATCTCGTCGGCTTGAGCGGACAGACCAGTCTGCACGAACACCCGGTGCGATTCGATCTGCTCGCGCACCGCGGTCTCCTCCGCGGCCCACGCCTGTTCCAGTGACGTTGTCCGGGCCTCAAAGCCTTCCTGCAGATTCCGCAGCCTGCGCTCGTAATCGGCTTCCGCTCGGGACAGCCGCTCTTCCAGCTTCGCTTCGAACACACGCACCTTCGCGTCGATGGCGTTCTCGACACTCGACTCGGCTGAACGCAACGCATCGAGCCGCTCGTCCAGCCTCGAAAGCGTGGCTTCCACTTCCGACGATTTCGCGGTTAACGCCTTGAGCAGCTTGGTGGTCAGCCCCAGATGCTGCCGGTACCTGTCTTGAGACCCGGACAGGTTCTTCGCGGTTTCCGATGCCGTATCACCGGCCGCCACGAGTTCCGCCTGTGCGCTCCGTACCTGGTCGATCATCGATCGCAGTTCCGACGAGAACTCGCGAAACGCCTGCTCGTCGACGACGCGCGGGCTGACGAAAACCCGGTCGGACGCCGATGAGCGACCCGAGCCACCCGTCGTCGGCTTGGTCAGTGCGGAAGGGCGGCTTTCAGCGGTCGGCATCGGCATCTCCTCAATCGATGGGGGACCCGTCGCGTGGGGTAGGTCCGTCTTCGGATATCGGCCAACACCTCGCCCGAGCATGCGAAGACGCGTCTCCCGGTGGCCTCACGCCGCTCCGAGTACAATCCTTCAGTCATGCCCCGTAAGAACACAAGCGATGCGCAGGAAGTGCGCGGCCCGGATTCGGAAACCGCCGTACGCCTGCACAAGTTCCTCGCGCACGCCGGGGTCGGCTCGCGCCGCGCCTGCGAGGACCTGATCGCCGAAGGCCAGGTCCGCGTCAACGGTCGCGTCGTGGACACCCTCCCCGCATGGGTCGAGCCCTCCGACGATTCCGTCACCGTCCGAGGCCAGCCGATCGCCAAGACCGAGCGCCACATCTACGTGATGCTCTACAAGCCGCGCAACACCGTCTCGACCGTCTCGGATCCCGATGGCCGACGCACCGTCACCGAACTCGTCAACCACCCCTCGGGCGTCCGGCTCTATCCCGTCGGGCGACTCGACTACGATTCCATGGGCCTCATGCTCATGACCAACGACGGTGACCTCGCAAACGCCGTGACCCACCCGCGCTACGGCATCCACAAGACCTACCGCGTCATCGTCCGAGGCGAACTCACCGAAGAACACATCGACCGCCTCCAGCGCGGCATCTTCCTCGCCGCACGCGAGAGCGGCCGGACCGTCGGTGCCGAGCGTGTCGGCGCCGCCGACATCGTCGTCGTCCGCAAGGAGCGCGAGCGCACCATCGTCGACATCACCCTCACCGAGGGACGCAACCGCCAGATCCGGCGCCTGCTCGCGAGCGTCGGCTGCCACGTCAAGAAGCTGACCCGAACCAAGATGGGCCCGCTCTCGCTCAAGGGCCTCGCCATCGGCGAATGGCGAGAGCTCACCAAGCCCGAACTCGACGCCCTGCGCAAGGCCACTCGACGCCCGGGAGGTAACACTTCCCAGAAGAAGCAACCAACAAAGTCCCGTCGCCCCTCCAAGCGAGCCGGACGAGATGGGTAAGTTCCGTCGCTTCCTCGACAGCCTGCTCAGCGACTCCGGCGAAGAAAGCCTCTCACGCCTCGAACGCTCAACACGCTTCGGCTACCTGCTCGTCTTGCACGCCGGCAAGCAGCTCGTGCGCCATCGCGCCCCGCAGCTCGCCGCGGCTCTCGCCTACCGCACGATCTTCTCGCTCGTCCCGGTCCTCGTCCTCATCCTCGTCGTCCTCAACGCCACCTTCGACAAGGCCGCGATCGAGCGAGCCTTCAACTCCGTTTTCGAATACACCGGCCTCGCCGACATCCAGGTTCCCGCATCGGCCCCGCAGATAAACGACCAGGACTCGAACCCCCTCATCCTCAACGGCTCGACCGGCGCCGAGGGCCCGCCTCCACCCGATGACGCCGATGCTTCGGACGACACCACCGAAGCGAACTCGGAGCAGGCTTCCGCGTCTGAAGCCGATCCCGACAACGATCCGAGCACCGTCGCCCTCACCGAGTACCTCTCCGAGTTCGTCGAAAACGCTGCCGAGCGAGTCACCAACCTCAAGTTCGGCATCATCACGATTTTCGGTTTGGGCCTGTTTCTCTACGCAGCGATCTCGTTGCTGATCCAGGTCGAAGCGGCCTTCAACGTGGTGACCGGCGCACGCCGGGGCCGACGCATCGCCACCCGCCTCATCAACTACTGGGCCGTGCTCACCCTCGGCACCATTCTCATCGTTGCCTCGCTCGCCGTCGGTCAGATCTACCAGAATCGCCTCGACACGCTGCCGACGTTCCTCGCCGCGCCCCTCTCGGTTCTCGGCCGGTTCGGCGCGACGTGGCTGCTGCTCGTCCTCGCCTACATGCAGATGCCGACCGCCCGCGTCTTCATCAAGCCCGCGGCATTCGGGGCGGCGATCGCCGCCGTCGCCTGGGAGTCCTCCAAGAGCGCCCTCTTCTGGATCGTCGGGGCTCTCACCGAGGGCCAGACCGCGATCTACGGATCGCTCGCCATCCTGCCGCTCGCCCTTCTGTGGATCTACATCACCTGGTTCATCGTGCTCTTCGGCCTCGAGATCGCCTACAGCTTCCAGACCGTCCGCGAGGTCGATCTGCACCGATCCCTCAAAGGAAAGATCTTCGACGACGACCCGATGGTCGACGCGTTCAGCCCGGTCATCCTCATGGCCGAAGTCGCCCGCGCCTTCAAGTCCGGCAAGGCCGTTCCGATCACCGATGTCCGCGACCAGGTCGCCGAACCCGACGACGTAGTCTCACGCATCGCCCGCACACTTCGGGATGCCCACTTCCTGCACGAGGTTGAGGTCGACGAGGACGAGCCCCCCTCCCTCACGCTCGCCCGGGACCCGGACTCGATCACCATCGCCGAAATCATGGATGCCTGCGATCACCTCTTCGACCCAAGCGCTTCGCAGCGTCAGGGCAGGCGCGGACACAAACTCACAAGAGATCTCCGATCGGAGCGAGACTCTACGATCGGCGCAAAGACCCTCTCCGAACTCGTCGCGCGTCACGAGAAGTCCGACGCCGATGCTTCCTCCTCTTCCAGCAACTAGGCCTCCGATCTCATGACCACACCCGACGACATCACCCCATCGGGCTCCGTCCTCGCCATCAGCGTCGGCAACACCAACACCGCGCTCGCCGCGTGCATCGACGGCGAGCCGGTCCACCGCGTGACCATGCCCAACACATCGCTCGACGCGATCGCTAAGGCAGCCACCTCCGCCGCCGAGGAACACGCGACCGACATCGCCGTGCTCGCGACCGTCAACCGCACCGTCTCGGGCGATCTCGTCCACGCGCTGCAGGCCACACCAGAACTCCAGGTCCTCCAGATCGGCGTCGACCTCGGCATCCCCCTCAAGCACACGCTCGACGACGAAGCGATCCGCGGCACCGGCCAAGACCGCCTCCTCAGCGCCGTCGCCGCCTTCCGCATCGCTCGACAGGCATGCGTCGTCGTCGACGCCGGCACCGCCGTCACCGTCGATTTCGTCGACGGCGAGGGCACCTTCCACGGCGGCGCGATTGCCCCCGGTGTCCGCATGTCCCTCCGCGCGCTCCACGACCACACCGACGCACTCCCCGACGTCGAGTTCGCTGCGCCCGACGCCGAGATCCCGTACGCCCGCAACACCCGCGAAGCCATGATCCACGGTGTGTTCTACGGCACCCGAGGCCTCGTGCGACAACTCGCCGAGCGCTACGCCATCGCCTACGACGCCTATCCAACCATCATCGCCACCGGAGGCGACGCCCAGTCCCTTTTCGAAGGCGAAGAACTCATCGAGCGCATCGTCCCCGACCTTACACTCCGAGGCATCGCGCTCGCCTACACCGCCGCCGTCGAAGCCGATGCCTGAGCAGGAGCCCGCGCTCACCTTCGCGCTCGCCACGGCCCCGCGCGCCGCATCGCACACCGCGACCGCCGCCATCTCCATCGTCGATCTCCGCGGCGATCCGTCAGCGCTCCCCCGCGCTCTCGGCATCGGTTCGCTCCCCGACCCCGGCCAGATGCGCCTCGCCCGAATCCCCGGCATCGACGAGGCCCTGATCTGCCGCATCGCGCGACACCACACGCAGATCCACACCCACGCCGGCCCATTCGTCATCGAGAAACTCGCCGCCGCCTTTGTCCGGGCCGGCATCACCCACCGCCAGCCGACGCCCGCGACCCAAGCCGACCTGCTCGACCACTGGCTCGTCCACACCCCATCGCGCCGCGCGCTCGACCTCCTGCTCGCCCAGCCCCGCCTGCGCGAAACCCCCGGCACGCCGTCCGCCGATCCGCGCCTCGACCGGCTCCTCCTGCCGCCCCTCGTCGTCGCCGTCGGTCGCCCCAACGCCGGCAAGTCGTCGCTGCTCAACGCCCTCGCGCGCCGGAGCATCGCTATCGTCAGCGAAACACCCGGCACCACCCGTGATTCCGTGGGCGCCCTGCTCGACCTCGACGGCCTCGCCGTCCGCTGGCTCGATCTCCCCGGCATCCGCGACACCGATGACCCCATCGAAGCCGAAGCCATCCGCCGCGCCGAAGGGTGGGTCGCCCGGGCCGACGCCGTCATCCACTGCACCGAAGACCCCGCCGACACGCTCGCCGGACGGTTCGATCCCGCGCTGACCGTCCTCACCAAAGCCGACCTCCGCGCCGCGACAGCGCCCGCCGGCACCATCGCCTGCTCCGCCCGAACCGGTGAAGGCATCCCCGAACTCGCTCGCGCCATCCGCCAATCCCTCGTCCCCGATGCCATCCTGACGACCGATACCCTCTGGATCCTGCCCGATCCCGCCTGATTCGCCCGGATCTCGCTGAACTGACGCCCCGCGTTCGTGTACCATTGACGACCCCGCGTCGGCCAATTCCTCGTGCCGACCGGATGATTCTTTGCCCTCACGAAGGAACGGTGTCCCGATGGATGATCAGAAGCGCCAGGTCGAAGCAGGCGCCGGTCTGCAGGAATCCCGCCTCAACCAGGATTTCATCGACCTCCTGAAGAAGTACGGCACCACCGTGCTCCTCGTCCTGCTCGTCATCATGGCGACCTATGTCGGTATCCAGCGCTACGCCCAGTATCAGGAAGACAAGACCGACCAGGCCTTCGCCGACCTCGACAACGCCGCGAACACGCCCGCCGTGCTTCTCGCCGTCGCCGAGCAGTGGGACGGACGGGCCAGCGTGTGGGAAATCGCCACTATCCGCGCCGCCAAGGCCTACCTCGACTCCGCGCGCACCCGCACCGAAGCCGGCGTCAACCCCGCCGATGTGGAGGACGCCGAACTCCTCTCCGACGAGCGCGTTGTCGCCAGTCTCAACGAAGCGGTCGATCTCTTCAGTCGCGTGATCGACCGGACCAAGGGCAGCAAGCAGATCTTCGCTCAGGACGCCCGCTGGGGCCTCGCCACCGCGCACCTCGGTCTCGCATCAATGGCCGAAGGTGACCAGCGCACCCAGCACCTCGACGCCGCGGCCGGAACCGTCCGCGACCTCATCGCCGCCGCCGAAGGCATCGACCCCAACAAGGTCGCCGTCGGCAACGCCCGCCTCGAACTCATTGAACTGCTCCGCTCCCAGCCCGTTTCGATCTACGAGACCGCCGCCCTCCCCGAGTCGGCCCGCTTCCAGCCCGACCCCGGCTCCGATGCCCTCAACACCACCCGCAGCGAGATGAACCCGGGCGGCACGCCGGCCATGGGCCCGCAGGCTCCCGGCGGCAGCGGCATCGAGATGACCCCCGTCGATCCCGAAACGCGCCGCCGCATCGAGGAAGCGCTCCGCAACGGCGACAACCCCGACCTCAGCCTCGATCCCACGCTCGTGCTCCCGCCGTCCAACGACGGCGACGGCGAGAACGGTGATGGCTCGACCGAGGACCCGGCCGGAAGCGACGACCCCGGCAGCGAAGACCCGCCCGCCGGCAACCCCGGTCAGTGAGCGATTCCGGAATCCAGCCCGAAATCCAGCCGGACGATCCGCGTGACGACGCCGAGGAATCGCCGCGCCCGCTGATCAAGCCCGGCGGCCGCGTGGACCCGGAGGCCATCCGCGCCGCCATCGATCGCGGCGACATCGACCCCGACGACGAATCCCACGACGCCCTCCGCACCGTCGAGTTCGAGCTCTCGCGCGACCTCAACAAGCGACTCGACCGCTACCTCGTCGATCGCATCTCCTTCCTCAGCCGCTCGCAGCTCCAGCGCCTGATCGAGACCGGCGCTGTCGAAGTCAACGACCGCACCGCCAAGGCCTCCACCAAACTCCGCAAGGGCGACCGCGTCAGCGTGCTCGTCCCGCCGCCCCCATCGACCGAGATCCAAGGCGAGGACATCCCCATCGAGGTCCTCTACGAAGACGACGCGATGCTCGTGCTCAACAAGCAGCCCGACATCATCGTCCACCCCGCGCGCAGCCATAACAGCGGCACGCTGCTCAACGCCCTCGTCTACTACTTCGAGAACAAGTCGAGAAGCGGCGGGGGCCTCTCCGACGTCGGCAAAGAGTTCGCCCGCCCAGGCGTCGTCCACCGCCTCGACCGCGACACCTCGGGCGTCATGGTCATCGCCAAAGACGAGACCGCGCACTGGAAGCTCGGTCGCCAGTTCGAGAAGCGCACCACCAACAAGCGATACCTTGCCATCGTCCACGGCCTGATCGAGGCCGACGCCGATGTCATCGATGTCCCCCTCGGCCCCTCGCCGTCCAAGGCCAAGGGCATGCGCGAGAAGCAGGTCGTCCGCCACGACGACCAGGGCAAGCCCGCCGTCACCGTCTACCGCGTCCGCCAGCGCTTCCACGGCTCACGCACCAGCGGCCCGTTCACCCTCGTCGAGCTGGAACTCAAAACCGGACGCACCCACCAGATCCGCGTCCACCTGTCCCACCTCGGCTACCCCATCGTCGGCGACGACATGTACGGCGGCTCCGTCCGCATCTCGAGAGGCGAGATCGATCCCGACTGCGCCAAGGACCAACGCAACGAAGTCATCGTCCAGCGCCAGGCCCTCCACGCCGCGCTGCTCGGCTTCACCCACCCGACCACCAACGAGCCCGTCGAGTTCACCGCACCCCTCCCCAAGGACCTCCGCGAACTCGTCGCCCTCCTCCGCGAACACGCCAGCCCCGGCGAAGTCCTCCCCGCCCCCGGCGCGACCGTGGACCTGCACCGCGCGATCCCCGGCGATTAAGCCCACGGGCCGTCCAATCGTTGAGTGCGGCAGTTCCCGAGAGTCTCCGCCTTCCTCAAGGACGCGTTGCGACGGATGCCCGAGGCACCTGCGGCGGTGGATACGCCGCTTCGCGTCCCGTCCAGCCGTGCCCATCTGATTCACCCCCGACCGACCCCATCCGCCGGTTCCACAAGCCGCGACCGCCAACTCGCCGCCTTCGCGTCATGCCCGCCCGCCGGGTCGGCCCGATCCCAGCTCTCGTACAACGACACCAGCAGCTCGATCGCGCTGCGCGTCTGCGGGTGTGCCTCGCCCGAGACCGACTCGCGGGTTGAACACAGCTCCGTCGCCAACTCCTCTGCCTGCGCGAACTCGTCCATGCTCTGGAGTACCACCGAAAGGTTGTACATCGAGACGAGCGTCTCTTCGTGCTCGCTCCCGTACTTCGTCCGGCACGCCGCGAGCTCTTCGCGCAGGAAAGGCGCCGCCTCGGCGAATCGGCCCTGGTTCTGGTACAGCCGGCCGAGGCTATAGATCGAGTCGAGCGTGTCCGCGTGATCATCACCGAGCGTCCGGCGCTGCGCCTCGAGCGCCTGCGTGTACTTCGCCTCCGCCTCGCCGTACCGGCCCATCGACACCAGCTGGTCGCCCTGGATCGTCAGCACGTTCAGCGTCTCGGCGTGCTCGTCGCCGAGGTTCCGCCGCTTGCCCTCAAGGTACTGCGCGAGGTACTCGTGCGACTCCTCTTGCCGCCCGAGCTCCCAGTACACGAAGGATACCGCGTAGATCGCGTGCAGCGCGTACGGGTGGTCCGCTCGCAGGTGCTCATCGCTCGCCCCCTTCGCGTACTCGGCCATCGCTTCCGCGGCGCGGCGCATGCCCTGCTCCGAGAGCATGATCGAATAGCTCGACAGCGCGTACGGCACACGCTCGCGCAGCAACGCCATCCCGAGGAACGGCTCGGCTTCACCGTGGAGCATCGCCATCGCCTCGTCCTTGCGCCCCGCCGACACGAGCGTCTCGAGCTCGATGATCATGTCGTTCAGCCGCTTGCGCAGGTCCTCGCGTGACTCGCCTTTGCCCTGCGCCATCCGCACCAGGTCCAGCGCCATGTCATTGAGCCCGCCCGCCGCCTCGCCGCGCTGCAGCGCCTCGAACATGACCACATCGCCCTGTGCCCGGATCGTCAGAGCGTGATCCTCACCGAGTTGATCGAGACGGTTCTCCAGCACTCGCCTGGCGAGGTCCAGCCCCTCGTCGAACCGGCTCGTGCGCAGCAGCGAGAACGCGAGCGCCTCCATCGCCTCGGCCGTGGTGAGCCCGTCCGGCCCCTCGATCTGCTCCCACATCCGGACGGCTTTCCGCAGGTGCGACTCGCTGTCCTCATAGAACCCGAGGCCGGTGTATGTGCGCCCGATGGTCAGGCGCAGCGCGGCCTCCACCTTCGGGTACGTCGGCGGGTTCGCGTCGAGCTCCTCGGAAGCGATCCGCAGCATGTCCCGCACAAGCACATCGCGCCCTTCCTTGTCCGGTGCCGCGGAACCGAGCAGGCGGACATTGAGAAAGTCGTTGATGCTCCGCGTGATCTCCTGCTCCAGCAACGCCTCTTCGGTCTTTCGCTCCGCGATAGCCTGCGCATCGCGAGCGAGCCGCTCGTTGTCCTGAGCGATCTGCCGCTGCACCGACTCGCCCATCGCGTACGATGTCGCCACGATCGTCCCCGCCACCGAGACAAGCAGCACCGCCGCCACGCCCGCGACGACGGCCCGGTTGCGGGCCACGAACTTCCGCAGCTGGTACACCTTGCTCGGCGGACGCGCAACGATCGGCTCGTTATTCAGGTAGTGCTTGATATCGCCGGAGAAGTCGCTGGCGTTCTGGTACCGGCGAGCCTTGTCCTTCTCCAGCGCCTTGCCGACCATGATCTCGACATCGCCCTTGAGCGAACGGTCGGCCGTGCTCAAAGGCGCCGGCGTCTCTTCACGGATCATCCGGACCGCTTCGTGGATCATCCGCTGCTCGAGCTTGTAGGGCATGTGCCCCGTGAGCAATTCGTACGCGATGACGCCCAGCGCGTAGACATCGCTCCGCGTGTCGAGAGCTTCCGGATCACCCGCCGCCTGCTCGGGGCTCATGTAGGGCAGCGTGCCGACAAGCTGCCCGATGTCCGTCTGCAGGGTGACCGACTGCACATCGGCATCCGTCGCGCGGGCCACGCCGAAGTCGAGGATCTTCACCTGCCCGTCCCGATCCACCAGGATGTTCGCCGGCTTCAGATCGCGATGGATGATCCCCTTCTGGTGCGCGTGCTGGATCGCGTCGGCGATCTGCGCAATCAACGAAAGCCGGTCGCGCGTCCCCAGTTCGTGAGCCGCGGCGTACTTCGTCAGCGATCGCCCGTTCACGAACTCCATCGCGAAGTACGGCTGCAGCCCGTGGCCCTCGTCGAACGTGCCCGCCTCGAAGATCGTTGCGATGCCCTTGTGCCCGAGGTTCCCGAGGATCTGCGCCTCGTACTCGAACCGGCGCAGCAGACGGGTGTTGACCGCGCCCGCGCGGATGACCTTCAGCGCCACCGTCCGGCGAGGCGAGTCCTGCTCCGCCTCATAGACCGTGCCCATCCCGCCTTCGCCGATGACCCGCAGGATCCGGTACTTGCCGATGCGCTCCGGCAGTTGAGGCCGCGCCGGATCAACCGGAGGTTCGAGCGGACCGCCAGCCGGTGGGGCCGTCGGAACATCAGCGGTTTCCGCATCGCCATCGAATCCAGAGAGCTCGTCCTCCGACATCACCGCTCCTTGACCCGCCCCCCGAATTGTCTAGCCCCGACCATGCTAACCCACGCGGCGCGCTCCACAAACACAAACGCCAGCAAACCCCGAGACGCCCGCGGCGACGCTGTTCTCCTGGGCGTGCCATGTGCATAACCCCAAAAATCTCGAGCGCATGTACCACACCGGCGCGCAACCTTTGGGACATAGCCCGATTCCCGCGATTTTCCGCTTGGCCGATGCCCAGCCCCGGCGCACACTCGGCCCCATGCACACCACACCCACCACCGACGCCGTCACGACGACCGACATCCTC
>Ga0070726_10004849_pt1 | contig 10511 bp, 8 predicted proteins | sample tdAd471_FD_67275 | JGI IMG/M metagenome (GOLD analysis project Ga0070726, IMG submission 67275) | Marine sediment microbial communities from the Atlantic coast under amendment with organic carbon and nitrate - tdAd47.1 | ecosystem: Environmental > Aquatic > Marine > Coastal > Sediment | place...
CCGCCGTTGGTAGTATCCACGTAGCCCGGGAAGCAGTCCGGCTCACCATCGGAGAGCGCGCCGGCGGGGAGCGCGACGACATCGAACGTGTACCACTCGACTTCGCCGCCCGCGCTGACCGTGTCGGCGATCCCGACGCCGTTGACCATCCCGGTCATGTTGCCGCTGTTGGAGTTGTTGGTGGTGATGGCGGCGAAGCCCTCGTCGAACTCGGTGCCGAAGCCGCTGACGGAGAGGGCGTATCGCCCGGTGGGCAGGCGCATGCCGAGGTAGCTCTGGAGCGAGCCGTCACACGCCGAGCCACCGCCGTTGTCCGCGGCATCGTCGTTGAAGTCGATGAGTTCGCCCGTGTCAAGATTCCAGACGCCGATCTCGGTGTCAAAATTTGAGCCGCAGGTGTCGATTTCGACAAAGCCGTTGTACGAGACGGTGCCCAGGTCCTGGTGCTCAAAGAGGCCTGGAATCTGGAAGCGGTAGTACTTCACCTCGCCCGGGGTCGAGCCGAAGTCGCCGGCCTGGATGGTGGTGCCGAAGTTGATGACCTGCGAGCCGTTCTGGATGAGCTCAATTTTTCCGGTGATATTGCCGCCATCGGAGTCGGTGAAAGTAGCGGCCTGGAAGTTGTTACCAAAGACGGTGTCGTAGCCGGAGACACTTATGTAGTAGACACCGGGAGGTGCGAGATACGAAATTGAACTCTGGAACACGGTCCCCGGTACCGCATCGTCGTTGTTGGCACGAAGTGTGCCATCGAGAGTCCAGATCGCGATCTCGGTATCGAAATCCGAGCCGAGCGTGTCGAACGTGAAGCCCAGGTCGGCGACGAGCGGGTCTGACTTGGTGAGCATGCCAAGCTCATCCTCGACAGCGGGTTGTGCGAGTACAGAACCCGCGCAGGCAGCGAGGGCCAGAGTGGTGACGTGTTTGCGTGTGCGTGATGCCATTGGATGCTCCTCATATGGCCCGGAAACCCCGGGCTTCATCTGGAGGAACGCTGTCTGCCAGTGAAAGCGCAATTGCCTCATCATTTCTTTCCGCAAAAAGTTGGCAGCCTGAGTTGGAGGAGAGCCCGGGGCTGGTGCCGGGGCGGCAAAGGGTTTAGAATCGGGTCTTGTCCAAACCCTCGTGAGGAGCCCCAAATGAGCATCTTTGTCCTTGAGCCCACTCGGCTTCTTCGTATCTTGATCGTGATCGGGCTCGGCCTCGGAATTGCGGCATCGGCCTCGGCGGATATTGCCAAGGTCAACAGCCTCCTCCAGCGGGCGGAGACGAACCTTGAATCGGTGGCTGCGAGTCTGGGCAATCGGACGACGCCGCCCACTGGCTCGGCTGGCAAGCTGCTGGCGAACCGGCTCCAGCAGGCTCTCAATGACATCAACCCGGCCAAGGAGCTCCTCGAGAAAACACCCGCGGGGACAGCCGGGCGCGATGAAGCGGTCGCACGGTACGTTGCAGCGGCCGAGGAGTACAACCGGCTGCGGGCAATCCTGACAGGTTCTGATGCGGCCCCGCCGCCCCAGCAGACGGGTGGGACGAAGCTCAATTATCAGCAGGAAGAAATTCTCAGCGGTGCGCGATTCAATCTGAGAGAGGTCGAGGGCGGCGCGAATCAGTTGACGGCTGCGCTCGAGAAACTCAGGGAAGTCGAGGATCAGCTCTCGATCGATTTCCGCGAGGTGGACGGGCTGCTGGGCATTGTTGAGAACGCCAAACGCAAGTCGGGGTTCGTCAAGAATGCGCTCGACAAGCTCCCGGCCGACGGCATGGGTGTTCCAGAGGTTCGTCAGCAGTTGGTGAACGCGGACGCGAAAGTGGTGACCGCGACGGACTTTCTCCGGCCGCTGAATGAGAAGCTGCGGAAACTGATCGACCCGGCGCAGTACCCCGAGTTTGATGCTGACCGCAAACGTCTGCGTGAGCTGTCGATCATGTTCGCCAGTCCGATGATTCTGCAGACCGATCGCGTGCAGGCGGCCGAGACCTACAAGCAAGCCGAGGCTGCCAAGGCGGAGTGCATCCGGATCGCCCAGAAGTACGCGAGGCTCATGCAGCAGCGGACCGATCAGGGGCGCACGATCGAGGGCGTGGGCAACGGCTTTCTGAGCAATCTCGAAGAGTTCCTGGTCGAGGCTAAGGCCCAGAAAGAGCAGCTGCCCGAGGCGATCCGTGAGGATCTCCAGACGGCGATGGGCTACGCATCCGAGGCGGTCGCCGAGCAGAAGCCGCTGTGGTTCACAGGCGGCATACCGCAAGTCATGGGCTTCGCCGAGGAGCGTGTGACGCTCCTGACGGCACTGGATGAAGAGGCGGGCGAGGCGATGCGGGCCGAGCTTGAGCAGACGCAAGAGCAGCTCAAGACGCAGGCCGACTCGCTGCGGGAGCTCATCATTCGGGAGAACAAGCTGCCCAAGGACACCTTCGAGGGCGAGGACCGCGAAGAGGCGATCAAGACGGCCCTGAGCGCGTGGAAAGTTCAGCAGGACGAGTACGAGGTGCTGGCGGTGCGGATCCCCGCTGAGCACTGGGCGCGCGACACGAAGTGGACGTACAGCAACGGGACGTGGTACTTCTCGGACAGGTCCAGGCTTCAGGTGAGGCTGATCGTGGCCGACCACGAGAACCCGGAGCTTGCGATCGACCGGGCGATCAATATCTGGAAGGACCACCAGAAGGGCGACTCGATGATCGGCACGCCTCTGCGTGCGTTCGAGGACGAACTCCAGCCGAGCGATTATCTGCTGAAATCGAACGTCAAGAAGCCCTGATCGATCGCCCGCGGCACGACTCGTTTTGCAGGCCGAGCGTGGTTCATGTGATCTATGATCGTGCATGACCAGACGCGCTGCGGTGATTGCTGCGATCCGAACCCCTGTTGGTCGCTACGGCGGGGCGCTTTCGGGTATCCGCCCGGATGACCTTGCGGCCGGAGTGATCGCGGCGGTCGTCAAACAGACCGGGATCGACCCAACGCTCATCGAGGATGTGTACCTCGGGTCGGCCAACCAGGCGGGCGAGGACAACCGCAACGTCGCGCGGATGGCGGCTCTTCTTGCGGGATTGCCCGCCAGTGTGCCGGGCTCGACGGTGAACCGGCTCTGCGCATCGGGGCTCGAGGCGATCAACATCGCCGCCCGGATGATCGAGGCGAACCACGGCGACGCTTTCATCGCTGGGGGTGTCGAATCGATGAGCCGAGCGCCTCTGGTCATGAGCAAGGCCGAAACCGCGTTCGATCGCACGCAGCAGATCTACGACACATCGATCGGCTGGCGGTTCATCAATCCCAGGCTCGCCGAGATATACCACCCGTACGCGATGGGCGAGACGGCTGAGAACGTGGCGCGCAAGCACAACATCAGCCGAGACGATCAGGATCAGTTTGCGCTGCAGAGCCAGCTTCGTTGGTACGCGGCCCATCAGGCGGGCAAGTTCCGAGATGAGATCGCACCGGTCGAGATCCCGCAGCGCAGGGGCGATCCGGTTGTGGTTGACACCGACGAGCACCCGCGTCCTGACACCACGCTCGAGAAGCTCGCCAAGCTTCGGCCGGTCTTTGCCAAGGACGACATCGGGACGGTGACGGCGGGGAATTCATCGGGTGTGAACGACGGAGCGAGTGCGCTGCTCATCGTCGAAGAAGAACGCGCTAAAGCGCTCGGCCTCAAGCCCATCGCGTATGTCGGCCCGAGCGCTGCGGCCGGCGTGGACCCGGCGTACATGGGTATCGGGCCGGTGCCCGCGATCCGCAAGGCGCTCCAGCGGGCCGGTCTCGCGCTCGAACAGATCGGGCGGTTCGAGATCAACGAGGCATTTGCAGCTCAATCGGTGGCGTGTCAGCGTGAGCTCGGCATCGATGGCGAGAAACTCAACGTCAACGGCGGCGCGATCGCTATCGGCCATCCGCTCGGGTGCAGCGGGGCGCGCCTAGCGACGACGCTCATCCATGAGATGAACCGCACCAGCACGAACCTCGGCGTGGCATCGCTGTGTGTCGGCGTGGGTCAGGGGCTGGCGACGGTCTTTGAGCGGGCCTAAGCCAGAGAGGCGATTTTTTCGAAACCAGTTCTGAATGCGCTCACGAGCGCATCGATCTCGGTTTCCGTCATCGGTGTGGAGAGCGTCGCCGAGCAGGTGTTGATCATCACGAAGCCCTCGTCGAAGAGGTGATCGAGCAGCACTCCGAGCCTCTTGTTCTCGTCGGGTGTTGTGTAGGCCTCGCGGTAGTTCTTGGGCGGCGTTGGCTTCATGTGAACGCGGAACATCGAGCCGCCGCCCGTGACGCACGCACGCGCACCGGTTTCGGCGATAGCCAACTCGATGCCCTGCATCGCTCGAGTCGTAAGCGCATTGAGTCTCTCGACCGCGGCCCGGTCGAACTTCTCCATCGCAGCGAGCCCGGCCACCATCGTGACAGGGTTGGCCGAGAAAGTGCCCGAGTGCGGGAAGAGGAGCTTGGCGCCGGCCTTGGGGTTCATGACGTCCATGACGTTGGACTTGCCGACGATCGCGCCGACCGGGAAGCCCCCACCGATGAGCTTGCCGAGCGCTGTGAGATCGGGCGAGATGTTGTAGCTCTCCTGAAGTCCGCCGTAGCCCGAGCGAAAGGTGATGACTTCATCGAGCACGAGCAGCGAACCGTTCCGCTGGGTCCATTCCTGGATGGCTTCGACGAATGCGGCGTCGGCGGGCTTGAGTCCCACACGGTGCGGCATCAAGTCGAGCAGCACGCACGCCAGCTCGGAAGCGTGCTCATCGAGGATCGCGATCGCTTTCTCGGGGTTGTTGAACGGGATGACGACAACGTCTTCGAGCGCGGAGGTCGGTGTGCCGTGGGCAAGCGGGACGCTCTTTGGGTGATCGACGTCGCCCCAGTTGTCGGGGCTTGGTGCTTGGCTGATCTCGGCGTAGTCGTACAGGCCGTGGTAGGCGCCCTCGACCTTGGCGATCTTGGCTCGGCCGGTGAACGCGCGCGAAGCCTTGATGGCGCTCATGAGTGCTTCGGTGCCCGAGTTGACGAAGCGGAGTTTCTCGAAATTCGGATTGCGTGAGATCAGATGCTCGGCGTAGCGGATCTCGATCTCGGTGGCCATCATGAAGGCCGAGCCCTTGGTGAGCTGCTCGGTGACAGCCTCGACGATTTCGCGGCACACGTGGCCGTGAATGAGCGAAGCCATGTTGTTGGAGAAATCAACGCGCGACACGCCCTCGATGTCGATGAGCCGGCAGCCCTCGCCATGGTCGGCGTAAAGGGGGTGCGGCGAGCGGAGCACTGTGTTGCGGCTGACCCCGCCGGGCATGCTTTGGAGGGCACGCTCGAAGAGTTCGGCGCTTCGGCTGGTCGACGTGGGAACGCTCATTTTCAACGCACTCCGTCCAGCGCGGGCAGCAGCTTGGCGCCCGTGCGTTCTTGCACTGCTTTAAAGGAGACACCCGGGGAAAGTTCAACGAGGCGGAATCCGTCTTGAGTCACTTCCACAACAGCGAGGTCGGTGTAGATGCGAGTGACAACGCCGAGGCCTGTCAGCGGGTATGTGCACGATTCGACGAGCTTTGGTTCGCCGGCTTTCGTGCAGTGCTGCGTGATGACGTAAATGGACTTGACGCCCGCAACGAGATCCATCGCGCCGCCGACGGCGGGGATGGCGTTCGGCTCGCCGGTGGACCAGTTGGCGAGGTCGCCTGACTGTGAGACCTGCAGTGCGCCCAGGACGCAGAGATCGATGTGGCCGCCACGGATCATCGCGAAGCTGTCGGCGTGGTGGAAGTATGCAGCGCCGGGGTTGGCGGTCACGTAGCGTTTCCCGGCGTTGATGAGTTCGGGATCGCCCTGGCCATCTTGCGGAGATGGTCCCATGCCGAGCAGGCCGTTCTCGGTGTGGTACACGAATTCTCGTCCATCGGGGACGTACTTGGCGACGAGCTCCGGGATACCGATGCCGAGGTTTACGTACGAGCCGTCGGGGATGTCCTGGGCGAGGCGCTTTGCCATCTCATCGCGGGTCCAGCCTTTGAGTGATGTTTCAGTACTCATGGGTACACCGCCCCGGCCGCGACCAACTCGGACTCGTGGACCGGGTTTGCCACCGCGACCACACGCTCAACAAAGACGCCGGGCGTCACGACGGTCTCGGGATCGAGCTCGCCCGCTTGGACGACGTGCTCAACCTGGACGACCGCGGTCTGAGCGGCCATAGCCATGATCGGACCGAAGTTGCGCGCTGTTTTGTTGTAGAGCACGTTGCCGTGCGTGTCGGCTGTGCGACCTTTGATGAGCGCAAAATCGGCCTTGAGCCCGAGTTCGAGCAGGTAATCGCGGCCGTCAAACGTGCGCGTTTCCTTGCCCTCGGCCAGCGGTGTTCCCACAGCGCTTGGCGTATAGAACGCTGGGATGCCCGCGCCGCCAGCACGGATGCGCTCGGCCAGTGTGCCCTGCGGCACGAGCTCGAGCTCAAGCTTTCCTGCGTTGTAGAGTTCAGGGAAAACTGTTGAATTGGCTGTACGCGGATACGAACAAATCACCTTGGAAACACGCCCGGTTTTGATGAGCGCGGCAAGGCCGACCTCCCCACTGCCGGCGTTGTTGCTGACAACGGTGAGATCCCGAGCGCCCTGATCGATGAGCGCGTGGATGAGCTCGATCGGGCTGCCGGCTTCGCCGAAACCACCGATCATGACCGTCGCGCCATCGGCAACATCAGCCAGAGCCTCGGCCGCCGAGGCCACCTGTTTGTTGATCATCAGACGGCTTCCTTGGCCGCTTCCTCGAGATCGACCTTCTTCGATTGCACGCGGGTGTACTCGAACAGACCGGCCTCATCGAAGAGCACGCGGTCGGCGTAGTCGTCGAACCAGAGCGCATCGGGGTTGCGGCCGACGATACAGACCTTGCCGACTTCGGGTGCGTCTGCCGCGTTGCGCAGGAGCTTGAAGATCACCACGCCGTTCTCAGCGCCAGGCAGGCCCGGGATGGGCTTGTTGGTGACAGCCGCGACCTCGGTTTTGCCCTTGTAGTGTGTGATGGACAAGCGCGCGTGCTTCTCGACACCCGAGAGGCCCTTCTGCGAATCGTTCATGATTTGCCAGGCCTTCTCGATCGGGACGTTGAAGGCTTTGTACGCGACGATGTCCCGGCCGCAGAAGAAGTAGTGGTTCTCAGCGCCGACGCGTTTGATCTCTCGCTGCATGATGCGGAGTGCGTCCGAGTCGTCATTGATGTCCTTGATGATGGGCGTCTGGTTCTCGACAGTGAGCCAGCCGCGCGAGACGAGGTTGCGCATGGCTTCGCCGGTGGCGGGCACCCACTGGAACACGCCGAATTCGTCTCGGATGTAGTTGCCCTCATCGTCTTTGGCGAGGATCTCGTCGGGGTGCTCGAAGTGGAGCATGAAGTGCATTCCGACCTGCGGGTAGGTCTCGTGGAATTTGTCGAGCATGTCGAGGAATGTCTTGTCGAACCGCTGCGGGTAGAAAGCCATTTCTTTGGTGCCGATGCGGATCGATTCGACGCCCGCTTCTGCCAGCGCGCCGAACCATGCAGCGAGTTTGGAGTTGTTGAGGACCATCGGGTCGCCGCCGGAGAGCAGGATCTCGCGGAGCTTCTCGCGTCCGGACTCTGGGTGTCGCCCGCCGTTGGCAGCGACTTCCCGGTTGTGCTTCTTAATGTAGGCGACGATCTCGGGAATCTTGGCCAGGCCCTTCTTCGCGACCGTGCCGTCCTGGCGTGCGATTTCCTTGCGGGCGATCAGTTCCTCTCGGTAGCAGAATCGGCAATGGGCCGAGCAGGTCGAGACGACGTACATCAGGCCCATCTCGTACTTGTGGAGCAGGCCTTCGACCGGGCTGTAGTCCATCTGGTTGCCGGGGTCTTCCGAGCCCTGGAGGTCCTTGGTTTCGTCCGGGCTTGCCTTGACGAGCCGCTGCATGGGCTTGCTGTTGCGAGCGAGCTCGTAGTAGTGCCTGGTGATTTTCACCGGCATGCGGGTCTCGACGTCGCGGTCGGTTCCCTTGAGCACACGCAGTTGGACGACCTCGTCTGAGCTGTAGAAGTTCATCATGTCCTCGGGCGCTTTCTCGTTGAGGAAGGGCGCCAAGCCGTTGATGATCTCACGCTCGTATCGGGCGTCTTCGACGGAATCGAGAAATGCTTGCTCCCTGTCCGTAGGGGTGTGCTTCAAAGGCATTTGGGTGCTCCACAGAATGAATCGATTGGCGAACCTGTAACAGAGTGTACACTCTCGGCATGACTTCGCAACGATCTGACCATTTTGCTCGATCGTATTCCATCCAGGATCTGGTCTCGGATGTCAGCGGCACCCTAACGCCCACCGATCGCAAAATCGCGATGCTGGTCGCCGAGGACCCGACACTGATTGCCTTTGGTTCTGTCAGCGATATCGCCGGCCGGGTGAAGGCGAGCCGGCCATCGGTCGTTCGATTCGCGACAAAGCTCGGGTTTGCGGGCTACTCCGATCTGCAGGAGTGGGTCCGGAAAGGGCTGATCCGTCAGCTCTCGCGGCCGAGCGACCGGGTCAGGCAGGGCAGTCCATCGAGGATGTCCCGCCAGGCGATCATCGAGGCGGCGATGGGCGCAGCCGACGCGCTCGTTGACGGGCGTGTCGCCAGATTGGCGGCCCCGATCGCGGGCGCCAAGAACGTTTGGATTATCTCCGGTGAGTCGAGCCGAGCGGGCGCTTACGTCCTCCTGAGCGGGCTTTCCATGATCAGGCCGGGCGTTCGGCTTGTGGAGCAGCACACCGTTGGACGAGATATCTGTCACGCCAGCGAGAAAGACGTCGCGGTTGTGTTCGACTTTGCGCGCTATCGGCGGAGTTCGGTCGTCACGGCCCGTGCGATGGCGGAACTTGGCGTGCCCATCGTGGCGATCACCGATAGCCCGTTATCACCCCTGGCATCGCTGACGCCAGATTGGTGCGAGCTCAAGATCCCCGCAGCCGGCCCGTTTGATAGCTCACTGCCGGCCGTCGCTGCCGCAGAGATATTGGTGACCGAAGTGGTGCAAATACTCGGCGATTCGGCCCGTGAGCACCTCGATCGGCTCGAAGAACAATGGCGGGCAACAGAAACATTTTATGAGCGATAGTTCCGACCAATGCTGGGCGCAACGACCGAGCTTCAGGTCAGCGGCTTTCGTTACGTCCCGACTCTGTGCCATCCGGGATCGGACGATCATTGTTCGAATGTACTTCCTGCGTCACGGCTTCATCTTCAGAGTGATGACTTTGCATCCAGTATTCGAGACGCTTTCGGATGCCGTGCAGGAGCCCGATCAGGAAGGCAAACACAAGCACCAAAAACACCACATGCAACGCAAACGGTGTGTGCTCATGGGTAGAAAATAACCAGAACCCGAGCCCGGTGCTCAACAGCAAACTCAATATGGTGACTAGTTTCCACATCCTTGTTCACACATATAATCGGCGCGCCGCATAAGTTGGCTCTGAACTGAAGATGAAAGACGCTTCATACTGTCTCAGGTGGGTTTGAGAGTGGCAGAATGAGGGTGAAACCGCACCCTTTCTCGTGATTTTTGACCTGAATATCTCCGCCGTGAAGCTCGGCGATCCCCTTTGCGATCTGGAGCCCGAGCCCGGTACCCCGGCCGCGGCGGCGCTCGCTGGATGCCTGGGTGAAGGGTTCAAAGAGTCTTGGCAGGAGATCTTCGGGCACACCCGGACCTCGATCGCGGACCGTGATGTAGAGTTTACCATTGTCCTGTTTGCAGTTGATCGAGACGACCTCGTCTTCGGGCGAGAATCGAATCGCGTTTCGAACGAGGTTGTTGGCCGCGGTGACGAGAAGGTCTTCGTTTCCGATAACCTTGGGGTCACATTCGTCCTGGCAGAGATCTGGCTCGAGTCGGACCTTGTACTGGCGAGCCATGGTGAGGCTCTGCTCAAAGGCTTCCATAACGAGGTCATTGGCGGAGATACTCTTTCTCCGGACGCGGGTGTCGCCGTGCTGAACGCGTGTCAGCAGGAGGAAGCTTTCGACCATCTTGCCGAGTCTCTGCATCTCCTCGCCCGTGCTGCGCACGAAATCTTCATAATCGTTGGCACTGGGCTTGCTCATCATGAGCACGTCGGCCTCGGACTGCACAACACTAATCGGCGTCTTGATTTCATGGGAGATGTTGGCAAGGAACCTCGCCTGTGACTGGTACGCAGCGTCGAGTCGTTCCATCGCGGCGTCGAGCTGCTCGCGGACGGCATCGACTTCGCTGCTTGAGCCGTCGATGTCGATGGGTTTACCGAGTGCCTCGGGCCTAAGGCTTTCCGCAAAGGCCCGTACCTGCTCGAGCGGCTTGACAGCCACTCCGCCCACGAACCACGCCACGAGAGCGATGACACCGATCGTAAATGGTGTCGAGAACAGCATGACTCGACCAACGGTCTTTGAAACCGAAGCGGTATAGCGATCCGATGTCGCTACGACTAGGACCGCGCTGATCCCACTGGCAAGCCGAATGCGCGAGGCCGCGGTGCGGAAAGGCA
>Ga0070726_10004850_pt1 | contig 10509 bp, 11 predicted proteins | sample tdAd471_FD_67275 | JGI IMG/M metagenome (GOLD analysis project Ga0070726, IMG submission 67275) | Marine sediment microbial communities from the Atlantic coast under amendment with organic carbon and nitrate - tdAd47.1 | ecosystem: Environmental > Aquatic > Marine > Coastal > Sediment | place...
CACGATCACGATCACGATCACGATCACGATCACGATCACGATCACGATCACAGCCACTCGCACGATCACTCGCACAGCCACTCACACGGCCATGCGCACGACCACGACCACGGCCATGCGCACGACCACGACCACGACCATTCCCACGACCACGGCCACGACCACGACCACGACCACGACCATTCCCACGAGCACGAGCACGCGCACGGCCACTCCCACGAGCACGCGCACGGCCACTCCCACAGCCACCACGCCGGCATGAGCGAGGAGGAGCACGCCGCCGCCCACGCCGCGGAGGCGGCGCAGGTGCGCGGCTGGCGCGACCTGATCGTGCTCGGCGTCACCGGCGGACTCGTGCCCTGCCCCGCCGGCGTGCTGCTGATCCTCTGGTCGCTGACCCTCCCCGACCAGAACACGCTCAAGTGCTTCGTCTACCTGGTGTCGTTCAGCCTCGGGCTGGGGGCGGTGCTGGTCGCGATCGCCGTGGGCATGGTGCTCACCCGGGGCTACGTGGTGAAGCGCGTCAGCGGACCGACCCCGGGCTGGGTCAAGGCCCTGCCGCTGCTGGGCGCGGGGCTGATCGTGGCCGCCGGGGTGGTGATCGTGTATCGCGCCTTCGACCCCACCCTGTTTGGGATCCTCGGGTAGGCTCCAGCTCTATGCGAGCCAGGGACATTGCGGGATTCGCCGCCACGCAGCTGCGCCGGAACAAGGGGCGCACCGCGCTGACGACCACGGGCGTGGTCGTCGGCGTCTTCGCCCTGACCACGATCGTGGCGATCGGCCAGGGGCTGCAGATCGCGATCGTGCAGCAGCTCACCGACGACGAGAGCCAGACCCAGATCGTGGTCTCCGCGGGCTTCGGCCAGATCCCCCAGGGTGACCTGGAGGAGACGGTCAAGGACGTCGCCGACCCGGCCAAGAGGGACCGGCTGAAGAAGTCGATCGCCAAGCGTCGGCGCGGCGGACCCGGCGGGAAGAAGCGCAAGCTGCTGACCGAAGACGCGGTGGCGGACTTCGCCACCCGCGAGCACGTGACCTCGGTGGTCCCCTTCGTCGTCGACCGCTTCGGCCTCGAATTCGGCGAGCACAAGGAGGAGATCGCGCTCTCCTTCGGCGTCGGCGCGCAGCCCCGCTGGAGCAAGCGGGTCCTGGCCGGAGAGCCCTTCGGGCCAGCCAAGCGCGGCGTGTGGATCCACGAATACCTGCTCTTCACCTGGGGCTACACCAGCGACGAGGCCCAGGCGGCCCTCGTCGGGGAGGAGGTCCTGCTCAGCCGTCCGCGGGTCGGACAGAGCATGCGCGCCTACATGGACCTCGCCCGGGCCAGCGGCGTCCCGCTGCCCGAGGGGATCGACGAAGAGCAGGCGGGCAAGCTCGCCGAGCAGTTCGCCAAGCGCTTCGGCGGCATGACCGGCGACGCCCCCGCCCTCGAGCTGCGCCTGCCGATCCTGGGGATCGTGCGCGAGCGGGTCGACGACGACGGCTTCGAAGCCTTCCAAGACAGCTTCTCCATGCAGAGCGACCTGTTCCTCCCCCAGGACCTGGCGGAAGAGCTGTTCATGCAGGTCCCGGCCAACCGGGCCAACGGCTACAACGCCGTCGCGCTCGAGGTCGACGCCGCGGAGCACGTGCAGGGGCTGGAGAAGGCCCTGCGCACCGAGGGCTTCCGCACGATCTCGGTGGGCACGATCCTCGAGCGGGTGGGGCAGGCGCTGGCGATCCTGACCTCCTTCGTCAGCGCGCTGACCGCGATCGCGCTCCTGGTCGCGGTGCTCGGGATCGTGAACACCATGGTCATGAACATCAGCGAGCGCACCCGCGAGATCGGCGTGCTCAAGGCACTGGGCGCCACCAACCGCCAGGTGCGCAGCCTGTTCGTCGTCGAGGCCGGCCTGATCGGGCTCTCCGGCGGCCTGATCGGGGTCGCGCTCTCGCTCCTGGCCTCGATCCCGGGCGACGCGATCAACCGCTACGTCGTGCGCCAGACCACCCAGTACGACTTCCCCGGCACCGTGTTCGACTTCTCGCCGCTCTTGATCGCGATCGCGATCGTGTTCGCGGTGGGCCTGAGCGTGGCCGCCGCCTGGGTCCCCTCGCGCCGCGCGAGCAACGTCGACCCCGTGGAAGCCCTCCGCGACGAGTAAGATCCCCCGCAAAGGGGGACGCATGAATCGCTGCGCCGTCGTCGCGCTGCTCGCCGCGTGCTGCGCGGCAACGCTCGCCGACCACGTGAAGCTCAAGAACGGGAACCGGATCCGCGGCCGGATCGTCGAGGACACCCCCAAGCAGGTGGTGATCAAGACCGGCAGCGGCACGCTGACCTTCCCCCGCCGCATGGTCAAAGAGGTCGTGCGCGAAGCCGAGCCCGAGCCGGCCCCGCAGCCGGCGCCCCCCACGAAGCCCACGCCTCCCAGCGAGCCGCAGCCCGCCTCCCCCCAGCGGCCGCCTGCGAAGGGCCAGGCGCCCTACGGAGGGGCGCTGAAGGACAACTTCTGGGCGCGCATGCGCGCTCGCGGCGTGAACGACGGAGACCGCTTCGAGTTCACCTTGCGCTACCACACCCTCCCGCTGGAGCAGCGCACGGAGGACTACCTCGCGCGCGAGGCCGGGGGCTACACGATCGAGCGCGTGGGCAAGGAGTTCAAGACGGTCAGCGCGCCGCACGCGAACCAGGTCACGGTCGCGGTCAGTCGCCTCGGGCTGGACCCCGAGTGCAACCTGCACTGGCTCTACACGGGCAGGGGCTTCAAGGAGCGAAAGCGGCACCTCGAGTTCCGCGCGGGGAAGTTCCCGGCGCCCCAGGGCGAGCGCGCGACCATCGAGTTCGACGGGCGCAGCTTTCCCTGTCGGATCGTGGAGAAGACGCTGAAGAGCGGCGCCAAGACGCGGACGTGGATCCACGTCGACGGGCGACGGCGCGCCGTACCCATGATCCTGCGCCGCGAGTGGGACGGCGTCGTGGTCCAGGAGCTGAGCGCGATTCGCCCCGCCGAGGACCCCAAGCGGCTCGCCCCCGAGGACCCCGGCGTACGGGTCGGCGATCGCTGGACGGTCCTCGACCGCCCGGCGGGGGGCGGCGAGCTGGTCGAACGCACCTACACCGTGACCGGGGTGTGCCCCAACCTGATCAAGGGAGAAGACGAAGCCGGCAACCACGGGGGCTGGCTGTTCAACGGCCAGGTCCGCGAGCGCTACACGACGTATGCGCTTCACAAGGAGGAGCGGATCGAACTCGCCGACGGCAGCCCGGTCCTGACCATGTTTCACGAAGGCGGTCCGCAGCGACAGTGGTACCGCATGTGGCCCGACGGACGCGATCGTTTCCCCGGCCTGGTCCGCGGTGAGCTGAAGGGCGAGCTCTACCGCAAGCTGCTGAAGGTCGAGGACGTCGGCCCCAGGTGAGCCCCTCTCGCCGCGTCGAGTAAGATCCCCCGCAAAGGGGGACGCATGAATCGCTGGATCGCCGGAGTGTGCCTGCTGCTCGCCGTGGGCTGCGGGAGCAGCGACGAGGAGCCGGTGCGGCTGGCCAAGCTGATCGCGGCCGAGGTGCCCAAGGCGCGCGAGGCCTGGCAAGAGGCCGCGCAGCCGAACCTGTTCCTCCGCCCCGGCTGGCCGGACGCGCTGTTCGAGGCGGTCAAGGACAACCCCGCGGTGCGCGAGGTCCAGGTCGGCGTGCGCTACGTCGACGACCAGTACGTGTGGACGGGCTTCGCCGCCTCGCTCTACGCCGAGCGGCGGATCGACCACATGCACGCCCCCAGCGACGGCCCCGACCGGACCACCCTCCGCAGCTTCTCCCGCCGGATTCGGGGGCAAGACAGCTACGCGCTGCTCGACCCCGAAGGCGGCCCCTACTCGGAGCCGGTCGAGGAGGGCAGCGAACCGGGGATCTGGATCTGGGAGCGCAGGGACGGGGTCGCCGTGCGGGTCGACGCCAAGGACGGGACACCCGTCGTGCTCTTCTACGACACCGCCCAGGACGAGGAGGAGACGGCGCTGCCCAAGAGCGCAGAGGGCAAGGCCAAGAGCGCGGCCTCCAGCGCAGACCTCGACGCGCTGCTGAAGGGGATCCAGGCCTTCAGGCAGGCCGAGCAAATGCTCCCCTCCGGCGACCTCGACGTGCGGCTGACGTGGGCCAAGCGCGAGGGCAAGGGCCACGAGGAGCTCAACGCCGAGCTGACCCACCTGACCAAGCACGCCCCGGCGAAGCTGGTCGAGATCCGGGTCACCCGGATCGGACGCGAGGGCGAATGGCCCGCCTTCCAGGGCCGCCCGGTGGCGATCGTGCTCGGGCTCTGGCAGCGTGAGGGCACGGAGCCCCTGCCCGGCGGGGGCAAGCTGCAGTACCGCGGGCGCGAGGGCGACTGGGTGCTGACCTCCCTTGAGGGCGGCGGCCGGCGCTGGGTCGAGGCCTCGACCTGGTTCACCTGGAAGGACGAGCCGATCCGGGTCGACGCCTACGTCGACCTCGAGGCCAAGGAGCCCAAGCCCGAGGGGGGAGAGGCCGAGAAGGACCAAGCCAAGGAGGACTCCGCCGGTGAGTGACCCCGCCCAACTCGACCGCAGCCTGCTCGCCTACGAGCGCGCCGTTGCCCCCGCTCGCGCAGCCTTCGCAGCGCTGCCAGCGCTGCGAGAGGTGTTCGACCCCGCGGTCTCGCCCAGGCTGCTCGAGGCCTTCCTCGTCCACTTTTGCGCGTTCGGCGTGGGCATGACCGAGCCCGTCGACGGCTGGATTCGCCGGGCCGGCGAGCGCTGTATCGCCCTCGGCCACGACGCCCTGGGTGAGGCCCTCCAGCAACACGCAGCCCACGAGGCGGGCCACCACGAGCTCATGATCGCCGACACCCGCGCGCTGGTCCTCCGCTGGAACGCCAACGGCCGGAGCGAGCTCGACGCAGAGGCCCTCCTCGCGCAGGCTCCCCCCCCGGGAGTCGTCGCCTACCGCGAGCTGCACGAGCGCACGATTCGAGGCGAGACCCCGTATGGGCAGCTCGCGATCGAGCTCGAGATCGAGCGACTCTCGGTGAGCCACGGTGCTCCGCTGCTCCAGCACTGCGGCGCGCGCTGCGGGCCGGAGTTGCTCGCCTGCCTCAGCTTCGTACACGATCACGTGCAGCTCGACGTCGGACACACCGCGCTCAACGAGCGCATGCTCGCAGACCACCTCGCCGCGCACCCGAGACACCTCGACGCCATGGTGGCCTGCGGCGGTGAAGCGTTGTCGACCTACGGAGCCTTCCTCACCAACTGCCTGGCCTCGGCGAGAGCCCTGGTGAAGCAGGGGTGAGCTCTGCTCCCGAAGAGCGCTGGCGCCACCACCCGCCTCCTGGAGGACACGCCACGCCAGGCTGGCTCCGTCAGCTGGCGAGCTTCCGCGGTGAGGTCCTCTACGCCGGAGGCCGGCGGCCCCACCTGGCCCGCGAGCCGGAGGCGCGGGATCGGGTTGCCCACCACGTGGTGGTCGAGCTCGACGGAAGGCTCCGCGGTTGCTGGCGGCTGCTGCCCCTGACCCCGGCGATCCCTGGGCTATGTGCCGAGGCCTTCGGGGCCGAGGCGCTCGGCGATCTCTTGCGCGAGCGCGACCTCGAGGTCGCGCTCGTCGGGGAGGGGGGTGGGTGGGCAGTCGATCCTGCGCTGCGTGGACGCAAGCTGGGGTTGCGCCTCTGGGCCGCTGGCGCGGCCCTCGCCGCTCACCTCGGTCTGCGCGCCGTGGTCGCAGCGATCGGGACCCGAGAGGGGCAGGCCGCCGCGATCCAAGCCTGCGGAGCCGAGCTCGTCGAGCAGCTCGGAACTCGCGCACACGCCGACCTCGACGACGACCTCACCCTGGGAGTGCACCGGGTGGGGCAAGAGTCCCCCATGTTTCGCCCCGTCGTGAACAGCATGAGTGGGATCTTGGGGTTCACCCAGGCCACAGCGCAGCGATAGCCGTTCGCTACTCCCCGACTCGCTCCCGCAGCGGGTCGCCTTCGCCCAGGGCCCACGGGATCAGGTCGCGCTCGACCCGCGCCACGACCGCCTCGTAGCCGGTGGCGATCGACGCCGTCCAGGCGGCCTCGACGCAGAGCGCGACCCGGATCCTCGAGCGCTCGCTCGCCTCCGCCGCGGCCTCCAGGCACTGCCAGGCGGCGAGGGTCTCGAGGCTCCAGCCGACGGGGGTCTCGCGGCGGGCCTCCTCGGGGATCGCGTCGTCCCAGGGCGGGTCGTAGGTGAGCCCGAGCAGGTCCATGACCAGCCCCTCCACCCCCGCCTGCGCGTCCCCGGGGATCTCCGGCAGCGGGACGAGGGGCATCACACCGTAGAGCAAGTCGAGGGCGGCCACCGCCCCGGGCACGTCGCCCAGGGCCGGAATCGCCGCGCGTTGGACCTGCTCGAGGACCTCGCCCACCGGGTAGTCGCCGGCCAGCCCGACCTCGAGCACGGGGGCGGCGAGCCAAGCCACCGCCGCCGCCGCGCGCAGCAAGGCCTCCTTGCCCCAGGGCGCGAGCCCATAGATCAGGCCCCCGTGGTTGCCCGGGTGCACCGCCGGCTTGGGGTGGCCTGCCAGCTGTCGCTGCAGCCCGGCGCTCTCCTCCCACAAGGCCCGCTCACGGTCGAGGTAGGGGCGCTGGACCTGCCCGCAGAAGCCCGCCGCGGGGTGCCCGAGGTAGGCGGCGAGCGCCACGCGATCCACGGACAGCTCGCCGTGGCGGACCCGCTCACGCAGGTAGTCCGCCTCGTGCTCGTGGGCGCCGGTCTCGAGCCAGCGGCGACGGAGGGTCTGCAGCCTGTGGTCGCTCACGCCTCCACTGTGGCATGGGTTTGCGGCGGAGGGCAGTCCGAGCGGACCAGGCGACTGCGGCCCGTTGCGGGGGAGCCTCGGCGAGCCTCGGGGAGGCGGCTGAAGGCTAGCTCCGCGCGATCCGAGCGAGCACCGCCTTGACCGTCGCCGACTGTCCCTGGGGGTCGAGGGCGGCCTCCAGCCGCCGCATGCGCACGCTGAGCTCGTAGGCGGCCTCGCGGCCGCTGGGTGAGAGGTCGTGCCAGGCCGGGTGCGAGGCCAGGGTGCGTGGGTCACGCGGGCGGAAGGCGCCGGCGACCTCCTCGATCAGCGGGAGCTCTTCGTCCGGCGTCATGCCAGCCCCTTCGCCAGGTCGACCCCGGCGCGCTGCAGGCACTCGAGGAGCAGCTTGCGCGCCCGGGAGAGGTTGCGGAGGAAGGTGTCCTTGCGCAGGGAGAGCCGCTCGGCGAGGGTCGCGTCGGCGACGGCGCCGCCGGCCTCGAGCCGCGCGCTGAGCACCCGCCCGGGCTGGGGCGGGAGCTTCTCGCGGCAGCCCTGGATCGTCTCGCGCAAGAGCGGATCCGGCGGCTCGGGCTCGTAGCGCAGCTGAGCGTCCTGGCCGGCGGCGAGGATCTCCGGGTCGACCGCGACCTCGCGCGCGTGGCGGCGGACCTCGGAGATCGCGAGGTTGCGCGCGATCGTCTGCGTCAAGCGCACCAGCCCGTTGGCCTTGCCGTCGGGCTGGAAGCGGGGGGCGACCTCCCAGGTACGGAGGAACGCCTCCTGCAGAACGGCCTCGACGTCCACCTGCCGGGCGAAGGAGCGCAGGCCGCGGCGGAGCGTGGGCTCCGCCGCGACCAGCCAGGCCGCGAAGGCCTGGGCGTCGCCCGCTCGAATCCCCGACAGGTGAACGTCAAGATCCGGGGTCACTGCGGCCCAACCCCCCAGTAACCCATGGCCCAGAGGGCCAGCGCGATCAGCGCCAGCGCGACCAGCGCCGCGAGCGCGAGCAGCCAACGCCGGGTGCTCCTGGCCTTGCGCGCGGCCTGCGCCTGGCGCCTGCGCGCCTCCATGACCCTCCTCGCGCCCGACCCGATCGCGGCGCCGTCGCGGGTCAGCATGCTGCGGTCGGTCGGCGGCGCCTCGTGATCCAGGTCCCCGAAGGGAGCGTAGCCCTCCGGCTCGGGCTCGCCAGCCACGTCGTCGTCGCCGACGTCGACCCGGGCCGCGTTCTCCAGCGGCTCGGGGATCGGCGGCAGCTCGGGGAGCTCGCCCAGCGGTTCGCCGCCGAAGGCCGACGTGGACGGAGGGGCCGGGAAGCTCCCGCTGGGCGGCGCCGGGAAGCCGCCTCCCGACAAGGACGAGGCGGGGAAGGCGCCCGAGTCGCTGGGGTGGAACGGGACGTCCTGATACTCCTCGCTGGTGTCGAACACGATCGGCTGCTGCGAACCCGAGCGGGCGCCGCCCAGAATGTCGCCAATCCCGATCACCGTCTCTGAGGTCGAGTCCTCGAGGATCAACTCGTCGGAGCTCTCGGCGAGCCCCATGTCCTGATCGGCGTCGAGGGAGATCGGCGCAGCCGACATGAACCGTGCGACTGGCGGGCGTCCGCTGAGGCCGTCGCGCGCCTGACGCGGCTGCCGCAGGCCGAGCCCCTCCGCCGACGTCCCGTGGGGCAGCGCGTGGGGCTGCTCGACGGCGCGCTTGAGGGCCGCGGGGTCGACGGTGACCGCCTCGCTGACCGCGATCCAGGAGGTGAGCCGGGTCGCGATCTGGAACGCGATCCCCGTGGCCTCGATCGCGCCGTTGAGCTCCTGGGTGTGCCCGCCGGCGGTGAGCGCCGTCTCCAGGTCCTCGACGGTCTCGCGGCCGTAGAGGGCCACGACGCCTGCGTGACCCTGGCCGCGCTCGAGGGCCGGGAGCTCCAGGCGCTGGACGAACTCGCCTCCGGCGCAGCGGCCGCAGAGCAAGAGCTCGCGCGCTCCGGCGCGCACGCGGACCGCGATCAGCGCCGGCGACTCGGCGTAGAGGTCGGGCAGCCCGCGCGGCGCGACCCCCACCACCCCCTCGCCCTCGAGGCGCAGCTCGGTGATCAGGGGCGCCGTGGTCCGCGCCAGCAGGCGGTAGACGAGCTTGTCGGGGTTCTCGTCGACCCCCAGGATCAGCTCGGTGCCCCGCCCGGCGCGGGCCGCGGCCTGGGTCAGCGAGCGGTTGACCCCGCTGCCGACGCCCACGGTGTGCAGCCGCGCCTGACCGGGGAGGTCCTGGAGCAGGGCGCGCACGATCTCCTGCTCGAAGCCAATGCAGCCGTCGGTGATCAGCACCACCTGGCGCTGGGAGTCCTCGCGCAGCGGGCGCAACGCCTCGATCACCGCGCGGTGCATTTCGGTGCAGCCCCCGGCGCGGAGGTTCTTCACCCAGCGCAAGGCGTCGCGTTTGTGGGTCTCCGAGGCGACGGTCGGCTGAGGCTTCCAGGCGCTCGGCGCGGTGCTGAACTCGATCAGCTCCAGGCGGTCGTGGATCCCCAGCTGCTCGATCAGGCGCTGGACCACGCGCTTGGCCTGGGTCAGCGGGCGCCCGCTCATGGAGCCGCTGGTGTCGATCAGCACGGTCAGGTCGCGCGGGATCGGCTCACCCCCGCCGGTGGGCGGGGCGACGGTGATCAGGGCGAAGCTGTCGCCGTCGTGGGCCGCGGTCAGCGGGCGCGCGGCGAGCACGTTGGCGCTCACGTCGGGCAGCGCCACCGGCCAGGTCACGACCAGGTCGCGGTCGAGGGCGGCGCCCTTGGCCAGCTCGACCCTCGCGTGCTCCGCGGTGTGGGTCACGTCCAGCGCGTGGCTCGGCGACTCCACGACCCCGGTCAGGCGATCGGCGACGCTGAGGTCGAGGGTCGCGCTCGCGCTCGTCCCCGCGTCCGCGACGGGCACGCTGAGCTCGAGCGCGTCCTTCACCCGACCCAGGGCGCCCTGGTAGCGCGGGGTGACCACCGTGGGGAAGCGCCACTCCCAGGCGCCCTCCTCCAGCCAGCGCAGGGGCTGGTCGACGGTGACCTCCGCGGTGACCTCGCTCCGCGGGGGCACGTTGCCCACCTTCTGGGTGAACAGGCTCGTGCGGTCTTGCTCGAGCAGCGCCGCGGTGTGCCCGCTGGCCATGGCCCGCCGGAAGCGCTGGCGCGCCGCCTGCTTGTCGGTGACCTCGCCCACGATCCGCTGCTCGCCGAGGAGGAAGGCGAACCCGCTGACCGCGCCGTCGGCGGGCAGCGGCAGCAGGTAGCGCACGAGCAGCGGCTCGTCGTAGGGGTTGCGGAAGCGCTGGGTGAGCACGGTGCGCGCGATCCCGCCGCCGGCCTCCACGGAGAGGTGCACGCTGGCGAGGGGCAGCTCGCGGCCGTCGCTGGCGACGAGCCGGGCGCCGGGGTGGCGGGTGGTGGCGGTGGGCGGGGTGAGCATGACCATGGGGACTCCTCCTGGGTTCGCGCGGTCAACGCGGGAGGAGCCGAGGGACGGACAGAGAAAACCGAAGAAACTGTAAGCCCGTGCAGCGTATACACCTCGGGCGCGCTGAGCGAGGCGGCGCGCCCCCCCGGAGGCGGCTAGGCTGAGCCCGAGGGTGATCGTGAACGAGGTCGAGTGTCTACGCGCGCTGCTGCAGCTGGCCCTGGGGGTCGGCGAGGGCGGCGGCGTCCCCGACGCCGCGGTCCACACCCTCACGACCCTCGACGCCGCCAGCTGGGAGCGCGGGCTGGC
>Ga0070726_10004851_pt1 | contig 10507 bp, 7 predicted proteins | sample tdAd471_FD_67275 | JGI IMG/M metagenome (GOLD analysis project Ga0070726, IMG submission 67275) | Marine sediment microbial communities from the Atlantic coast under amendment with organic carbon and nitrate - tdAd47.1 | ecosystem: Environmental > Aquatic > Marine > Coastal > Sediment | place...
GGGGTTCGCCCGCGGGTCCGCCGGTGCCCGAAGCGCACGGCGAGCCCCAGTCGGCCGTCGCCGTAGCGCCGCGGGCGCACCCCCAGCCGCGAACCGCGGCTGACGACCCGCGTCTCCGGGCTGGCGCGGTCGGGTCCGAAGTAGCCCCAGAGCACGGCCTCGGTCTGCGACAGGGAGAGCTCGGTCCAGGCTCCGCTGCGCGCGGTGAGGTGGTAGGCGGCGAGCGCGCGCTGGGTCCGCAGGCGCGGGAGCGCCGCGCGCAGCCCCTCCGGCGTCGAGAGCGCGTCGAGCTCGGCGTGCTCGACCTCGACCCACTCGGCCCGCACCCGCAGCGGCCGGTTGCGCCAGGCCTCGATCCCCTGGATCAGCTCGCGCAGCCGGCGCGCGGTGCTGCGCTCGTGGAGCACGTGCAGCTGGTCCCAGCGGAACACGAGCGCGCGGCCCTCGCCCCAGCGGATCGCCTGGAACTCCCGGAGCTGGGTCGCGAGAGGCTCGGGGAGGAGCGGGACCCAGCCGTCGTCGGCGGGGGCGTCGCCCGCTTGCAGGGAGCGGGAGAACTCGGGGATCTGGCGCCCGAAGCCAATGTCGTTGCGCACCGAGACCGCGCTCTGGCGGGCGTACTCCGACTTCAAGCCGTCGAGCGCGTGGTCGACCCGCCCCCCGAACATGCTGCTGCCGAAGAACGGGCTGCTCTTCGTCCCGCGCTCCTCTTCGACCTCGGCCGTGCGTTGGGGCAACGCCACCCGCAGGCTCTCGAGCACGGGTCCCTCGGCCGGGCCCGCCGAGGCGGGCGCCGCGCCCTGCGTCCAGCGCGCACGCACCAGCGCCAGCACGCGCCGGTCGGCGGTGACGGAGGGCCCGGCCGCCGCGACGGCCCAGGTTCCCTGGGCGAGGCGCAGCTGACCGCGGAGGCCGGCGAGCCGCACACTGGGCAAGTCGATCGCTGCCTCGACCAGCTCGTCCTGGGACCCCTTGGAGCCGTCGGGCGGGCGGTGGTAGGCCACGGCGAGGGTCCGCGGCGTCTCGCGCGCCTCCTGCTGGAGCGCCACCTCCACGTGAGCCAGGGCGTGACCGCCGGAGCCCAACCAGCAGGTGGCGTGCAGCGCTAGCCCGTCCTCCACGGTCTCCTGCTCGCTGGTGGGGAGGCCGTCCTGGACCCGGACACGCACGACCGGCCTGCGCGAGCGCGTCTCACGCACCGACGCGCGCTGGCCGGGGGTCAGGCGCAGCTGCCGCCGGGTGAGGGTCGTCGCTCGCCCCTCGCCGAGGTCGCGGGTCAACTGGGTGAGGAAGGACGCGGGCAGGGTCGCCTCCGGATCGGCGTCGAGGAAGGCCAGCCGCTCGCTGGGCACCTCGACCAGGTGCACGTCGAACAGGATCGGCTGAGTCTTCTCGGCGCGCAGCTGCGCGATCAGGTCCTGCGCTGCCGCGAGGGACCCGGGCTCGGCGCGCACGCGGAGCACGTGCCCGCTGGCGTCGACCTCGGGCTCGCGCTCGTCGAAGGCCTTGGCCCGCACGCGGAGCAACTCCTCGAGCACGCCGGCCAGCTCCCAGGTCGCGCTCGGCAGCCCCGCGGAGACGAAGGGGCTCACGTCGCAGCGCCACAGCTGGCGTGGATCGTCGGGCTGGGGGGGGTGCTCCAGACCGTGCTGCGTCCCTAGCGCCTGGCCCAACGCCCAGGGCGCGTCCTGCTCTGGCGCGGGGCTCTGGCACCCCGCCATGACGGCCCCTACACAGATCAATGACGTTCGCAGTCGCATGGGTCCTCCCGATTCGTGGCTGCACACGCGCGGCGTCGGTAGGAGTTCCGGCACGCCGCTGGTTTCGTGGTCAAATCCCGCATGCAGCGCGAACGCGAGCAACCCGCGAGCGAGCTCAAGTGCCCCTGGTGCCACACCGCGGCCGGCACGGACACCGTGACCTGCCCTCGCGATCGCACCGTCCTTCACCGCGACTGCGTGCACGAGTTCGGTGTGTGCCCGATCTGTCACCTGGAGGTCGATGACGAGGCGGCCCCCACCTCGGAGGCCGACGCCCCCAGCCTGCGGGTGGAGCTCCCGGCCAGCCATTGGCACGTCCCCCCGCTCCCGCGTGAGGTTCGGCGGCTCGGGCGAGAGATCCGCGCGCTGTATCCTCGCGCGCGGCTGTGGCCCGCGTTCGGTGTGGCCGCGTTGACCGGGATCGCCCTGGCCTTGGCTCAGCTCTGGGCGCTGATCGCGATTCCCCTGCTCGTGGTTCTGGCGCTCGCCGTTCACCGCCGGCTGAGGCCGACGGGGCCCACCGCCGAGGGGCTCCTGCGCCGCGCCCGCCTGCCTGCGCCCAACACCACCGCCGCGGTCGAGCTGGCCCAGGGCGACCGCCGCGCACTGAACGCCCTGCAGACCCACCGCGGGGCGCACCGCGCCGCGAGACGCGCCACGGCCCGGGTCCGCCAGCTCGTGGACCGCCGGCGCGCGATCTACCGCACCTGGCTCGCGAACCGGACCCCCATCGAGGAGGTCCAGCAGATCTCTGGGATCGGCCCCGGGCTCGCGCAGCTCCTGCGCCGGGCCGGGATCACCAACCTCCGCCAGCTCTCCGCGCGCCAGACCGCGCTACGGCAGCTCGACGGGATCGGCCCCCAGCGCGCGCGAGCCTTGCGCGCGTGGGTCGCCGACCGCGAGGCAGCCCTCGACCGCCTCGTCGAGGGCGAGCAGTTCCCGGGCCGCGAGGAGATCGACAGCCGGCTGGAGGCGGCCCTCGCTGCCGCCCGCAGCGCCGGGAGCAAGGCCGCGGAGGCCGGCGCCAAGGCCGCGAGCTTCCTCACCGGCTGGCTCGAGGAGCGCGAGGCCTTGCTCTCGACGCTCTGCCTCACGCGCTACGGCGGTCGACGCGCCCCGCCCGGCGGCAAGCGGACCGGCTGAAGCGGGCGTCAGGCGCCGCCGAACACCACCCGCCGGCCCTCGATCCTGAACCCGCCGCGGACGAGCCGCAGCGCCTCGGGGTAGGCCTCGCACTCCGCGTCGAACACGCGCGCGGCGAGGGACGCGGGGGTGTCGTCGTCGAGCACGTCGACCGCGCGCTGCACGAGGATCGGGCCCGAGTCGTAGGCGTCGTCCACGAGGTGCACCGTGCAGCCGCTGACCTTGCAGCCGTGCTCGAGCACCGCCGCGTGCACACGCTCGCCGTAGAAGCCCTGTCCGCCAAAGGAGGGCAAGAGCCCGGGGTGCACGTTGAGCACACGCCAGCGGAAGTCCTCGGGGATTGGCGCCAGGTGCTTGAGGAACCCGGCCAGGCAGACCCACTCGACCTGGGCCTCTCGCACCGCGGCGAACACGGCCGCCGTGAAGGCCGCGGTGTCGGGGTGTCCCGTGCGCGGGATCACCCGGGCGGGGATCCCGGCCTCGGCCGCGCGCTGTAACCCGTAGGCCGACTTGCGGTTGGAGATCACGAGCGCGACATCCAGGTCGAGCTCGGCCGAGCGCTCCAGTAGATTTTTTAGGGTGCGTCCCCCTCCGCTGAGGAGGACGGCGATCCGTGTGCTCACCGCGCCAGCTTGGGGCCCCCGGCCCCCGCCGTCAACCCGCTGTGGCGGTTCGTGCGAGCCGGTGTCGGGTCGAGAGGTTAACGTAACCCGTTGAACTGCCTGATGTGCCCTTGTTCGAGGCTCTTGGGCTGCGTAGACTTCGGAGAAGCATCGTTACAGGCCTTACGTGAGCAACAGCCCACAAGTCTTCATTCCCCTGCCCAAATTCATGGAACCCCTGGCCGAGCTCGACCAGGAGGCGTTCATGGCGCAGGTACCGGAGCCGGTCGTCATCTTCGACGAGATCGGCGAAGAGAGCGGCGGCGGGCAGTTCCAGACGATCAACACCGCGCCGGACAAGATCGGGCCCACCACGGGCAACGGCCCAGACGGCGACCTGCTGATGCAGGGGGCGAGCAAGTGGGCGTGCAAGCTGACGACGGGCAGCAAGTTCGCGTGCATCCTGACCCTCGGCCGAGCCGCGAACAACAACCTCCGGATCAACGTCCCCAGCCTCTCCAAGTTCCACGCCTACTTCACCTACGTCGCGAAGGAGAAAGCCTGGTACCTGGCTGACGCCAACAGCTCCAACGGCACGTTCCTCAACGGCCAGGAGCTCCCCCCCAGCCACGGCAAGGTCAAGCTCGAGAACGGGGCGTTGATGCGCTTCGGCCCGGACATTACAGCGCGCTTCCTCGACCCCCAGGGGTTGTGGGAGCAGCTGCACAAGGCCGCCCCCTCCTCGCAGGCCGCAGCCGACGAAGGCGAGTAGTGCCCAAGGGCAATCGCTTTGGCGAGATCGCCGTGCGCGAGGGGTTCGCCTCGCGCAAGGCCGTTCGCTCGTGCCTCGAGATCCAGTCCAAGCTCAAGAGCTTTGGCGTCGAGCCCAAGCGCCTGGGCGAGATCATGGTCGAGAAGGGCTTCCTCACCGAGGAGGACGTGCGCGCGATCCTCGACGTGCAGAAGCTCGGCGGCTCGCGCATGGACAGCCGCAGCGGCGTGATCAACGAAGCCAGCCGCGTCCGGCGCCTCTACACCAGCCAGGTGGAGGCGACCAAGGACATGCCGATCATGCCCAAGATCCCGGGCTACGTGATCCTGGAGCTGTTGGGCGAGGGCGGGATGGGCGTGGTCTACAAGGCGCGCCAGGAGTCCCTCGACCGGATCGTGGCGATCAAGGTCCTCCCCTCGCGGGCCGCCAAGGAGACCACGTTCATCAAGCGCTTCCTCGCCGAGGCCCGCACCGTGGCCCGCCTGAACCACGAGAACATCATCGGCGGGATCGACGTCGGCGAGGCCGACGGCACCTACTACTTCGTGATGGAGCACGTCGAGGGCGAGTCGGTGGCGGACCTCATCCGGCGCAAGAGCTACCTCGAGGAGCGGGTCGCGCTGCAGATCGCGGCCCAAATGGCGCGCGCGCTGCAGCACGCCCACAAGCACGGGCTCGTGCACCGCGACGTCAAGCCGCAGAACATCCTGCTCACGCGCAACAGCCTGGCCAAGCTCTGCGACATGGGCCTCGCCAAGGTCCAGAGCGAGCAGCAGGGCGACGCCCAGGGCGTGCCCGTCGGCACCCCGCACTACCTCTCGCCAGAGCAAGCGCGAGGTGAGGCCGACGTCGACATTCGCAGCGACATCTACTCGCTGGGGGCCACGCTCTATCACATGCTGACCGGGGTCACGCCCTTCGAGGGCGAGAGCCCGATGGTCCTGATGACCAAGCACCTCACCGAGGAGCCGCTCCCGCCCCGCAAGCACAACAACCAGGTCAGCCGCGCCGCCTCCGAGCTGGTGCAGCAGATGATGGCCAAGGACAAGGAGGATCGGCACCAGACCCCGGGCGAGCTGCTCGACGACATCGAGCGCGTGCTCGAGGGGAAGCGCATCCAGGGGGTCGGCTCCAGCCGCTCCTCCAAGCGGGGTCGCTCCGCGCGGCGCAGCGGCCCCCGCCCACGGCTCAGCGAGTCGAGCGCCGCGCGCGACCGCGACCGGCCACGCGCCCCGCGGGTGCGCTCGCGGACCGTGCGTGGGACGAGCAGCAACGAGACCGTCTCGCTCCTGCTGATCCCTCTCGCGCTGTTGATCGTAGGCGGGATCATCGCCTGGTACGCCTTCGCCGGGGGCGCGAACCTGTTCCCCGAGCCCAAGCCTCCGCCGACCGCCGCCGAGCAGCAGCGCGCCACCGACGCCCTCACCCGCTACCGGAGGATGGAGAGCGAGGGCCGCGTCGAGGACGCCGCCGAGGGCTACCGCTCGCTGCTCGCCACCTACCCCGACACCCACGCTGCCGCCCTCGCCAAGGACTACCTGGCCGACCTCAAGCGCTGATTTTCAGGGGGCCTCTCCGAGGCCCCCTCGCCCTCGCACGTGAATTGCTCGCGCTTACCCCTTGGGAATCGACGCCCAAGCGCACACCGGGTTGCTAGGATCCCGCCCATGATCAGCCGCTGGGTTCGGGTGTTGGGGTCTCCGCGCGCCGCGTTTGCGGCGCACGACGCCAAGCAGTGGGGGTGGCTGCTGCCGCTCGTGCTGGTGTTCGTGTTGAGCCTGGCCGCGGGCGGCGCGAGCGTGGCGGGCGGGTCCATCGAGCACAACATGGAGCTCGTGGAGGCCCAGCTCGAGTCCCAGGGCACCCCTGAGCAGCAGCGCGAGCAGGCGCTGAAGATCACCCGCGCCATGCAGTACGCGGGGCCGCTGGTGGTGGCTCCCCTGTTCTCCGTGCTGTGGGCGGTGGCCGTCGCCGGTGTGTGCCTCGTGCTGGGCCTCGTGCTGCAGCCCGGCGGTGAGGCCGTGGCCTTTGGGCGCGCGCTCTCGGTGAGCAGCCACGCGAGCCTCGTGCTCTGCGTGGGGCTCATGGCGTCGATCGTGGGGAGCCTCAGCGGGAACCCGATGCCGTCGACCAGCCCGGCCCACCTCGCCTCCGTCGGGAGCGCGGGCTCGGCGTTCCTCTCGCGCCTCGACCCGGTGCTGATCCTCTACTACCTCGTGCTCTCGGCGGGCATGCAGGTCAGCCTCGGCTTCTCGCGAGTGGTCAGCCGGCTCTTCTGCTGGGGGCTCTACTTCAGCGCCTCCGCGCTGGTCGTGCTCGGCGCCCTGATGGGGCAAATGATGGGGGGCAAGGGCTAATGACCGCTCCCTCCCCCGACACCGAACCAACCCCCGACAGCGAGCTGGCCCCCTTCGCCGAGCCCTCCCCCACCGCCGAGCCGTCCCCCTCGCCTCCGAAGGCCTCCGCCCCAGCCAAGGGCAAACCTCCCCTGGGCCGTCCGCGAGGCAAGGATTGGGCCGTCGTGATCGGCGTGTTGTTGTTCTCTACGCTCCTCGCGCTGTTGCGCCCCTCGGGAGGCCCCGCCAGCACGGCGGGAACCGAGGTCGAGGTCGTCACCGTGCGGCGCGGAGACGTGATCGCGACCATCGAAGCGCCCGGCACCGTGCGCGCAGGGAGCGAGACCGGCGCCGGGGCGCCCTTCGAGGGCAAGATCGTCGAACTGGTCAAGGACGAGGGCGACCAGGTCGAGGAGGGCGACGTGCTGTTCCGCCTCGACCCGCAGGACAAGCGCGAGGCCCTGGAGGAGGCTCGGCTGACCCACGCCCGGAACCTGGCCGCCCTCGCCGAGGCCCAGGCCGAGGCCGACGAGGCTCAGCGCCAGATGGCCGACATCTCGCGCGAGCCCTCCGACCTGGTGGAGGCGAAGCTGCGCGAGCGCCAGAGCAAGCTCCAGCTCGAGCGCACCGAGACCGAGCTGCAGGCGGCCACCACCCGCCTCAACCGGGCGGAGGCCATGCGCGACGAGGGGATCGGCACCGAGATCAACGTCGAGACCAACCAGGACGCGCTCGAGGTGGCCGAGAACGCCAAGCGGATCGCTCAGAGCGAGCTGCGGCTGGCGCAGGAGACCATCCGTTTCCGCGAGCGCACCTGGGAGGAGGCCCGTGCCGCCCGCGAGAAGGACGCCTCGATCGCGCTCCGGCGGCTCGAGCGCGCCAAGGCCGACCGCGACACGAGCGCGGTCGCCCTCGAGCGCGCCCAGCGGGACCTCGAGCGCTGCGAGATCCGCTCGCCGCTGACCGGGGTCGTCACCGGGCGCGGGGTCAACCTTGGAGACCAGGTCACCCGCGCCACCGGCGACACGACCCACTACATCGTCAGCGACCTGCGCCTGCTCGTCGTCTACCTCGACGTGGACGAAGGCGACGTGGTCCATGCAGCCCCTGGCCAGCCGGCGACGGTGACCGTCTCCGCCTACCCCAACGACCGCTTCGCCGGTGAGGTGATCGACGTGGGCTACCGCGCGGACACCACCAGCGACGTGGCGACCTTCCGCGTGCGGGTGGTGATCACCGAGCAGCGCGAGGACCGGGTGCTGCGCCCGGGCATGTCAGCGCGGGTGACCATCGAGACCTCCCGCGAAGACGACGTGCTGCGCGTCCCGCTGCAAGCGGTCGTCCAACGCGAGGTGCGCGAGCTGCCCGAGCGCCTGGCCGCGAGCGTCGAGGGTCGCAGCGAGGACGCCCTCGTCGACGCCTTCTTCGTGGCGGTCGACAAGAAGGCCGAGCTCGTGCTGCTCCCGGAGGGGACCCGGGACCTCGAGCATGCCCTGGCGCCCGCCGACCTCGACCCCGCGGCCCAGATCGTGGTCGGTCCCTTCAGCCAGCTCAACGGGCTCGAAGACGGACGCCGGGTGCGCCCCAAGGAGGTCCAAGACTTCTACCCCGACGACGAGCCCGAGGGCGACGTGGCCGAGGTCGAGAGCGCGACGGCGGGGTCGGAGTAGTGCTCCTCGGCGAGAACGTCCGCATCGCCCTCGCCGAGCTCAAGGCCAACCCCTTCCGCAGCGGGCTGACGACCCTCGGGATCGTGATCGCGGTCAGCGCGGTCATCGCGGTCGTCTCGGTGATCCAGGGCGCCTCCTACTTCCTCATGCAGCAGTTCGAGGGCATGGGCTCGAACACGATGTGGGTCGTGCCCCAGCGTCCGCCCGGCGACCAGGGCCAGAAGCTGGGGCGGGTCGAATTGACCTACGCCGACACCCAGGCGGTGGCCGAGCGCTGCCGCGCCGTGGCGACGGTCGCCCCCGCGCTGCAACGCGGCGCCACCGTGGAGGCCTTCGGTCAGGCGGTGAGCACCCGCGTGGTCGGCGCGACCCCCGAGCTCTTGCCCACGCGGAACCTGACCGTCGACAGCGGGCGGTTCTTCAGCCCGCAGGAGCTGAAGGGCGCGGCGCGGGTGGTCGTCCTCGGCCAGGAGATCGTGAAGAACCTCAACACCACGCGGGACCGACTCCTGGGACGCTCGATCCGCATCGACGACCAGCCCTTCCGCGTGATCGGCTTCTTCGAAGAGCGCGGCTCGGTGATGGGCAGCTCCCAGGACGACTTCATCGCCGTTCCGATCACCAGCTCCTTTCGCCTGTTCGGGCCGAGCGCCCGCCGGCAGGTGATGTTCACCGCGCTCTCCGAGCGCCCCGACGACCCCAGCGCCGCGGTCGATCAGATCCGCTGGCTGCTGCGCCTGCGCCACGGCCTGCGCCGGGGTGACCCCGACGACTTCATGATCTACACCCAGGATCAAATCCTGGACACCATCGGCAACGTGAGCGCGATGATCACGGGGGTGTTCGCGGGGATCGTGTCGGTCGCGCTCCTGGTCGGCGGGATCGGGATCATGAACATCATGCTCGTCTCGGTCACCGAGCGGACGCGCGAGATCGGAGTCCGCAAGGCGCTGGGCGCGAAGAACAAGGACGTGCTCCTGCAGTTCCTCGTCGAGGCCGCGACCCTCGGGTTGTTTGGCGGGATCCTGGGGGTGGGCCTGGGCTATGGGATGGGTGTGCTCGCGCAGAAACTGATCTCGGTGTGGATGGAGTTCCCGCCGGTGCACATCCCCCTGTGGGCCGTGGGCCTGGCGCTGAGCTTCTCCAGCGGCGTCGGCCTCGCGAGCGGGCTCTATCCCGCCTGGAAGGCCTCGCGCCTCGACCCCATCGAGGCCCTGCGCCACGAGTAGGTCTACTGAGCCTCGCTGAGCTCTTCCTGCTCGTCCTCTGCCGTCACCAGCGCGGGGCACTCGACGCCGAACAAGACCTCGAGCACGTCGGCGGCCGACTCGACCACGTGAGCCCCGTCCTTGAGCAAGCCGTTGGGGCCGCGGGAGAGCGGGTCGAGCACCGAACCGGGGACGGCGAACAGCTCGCGCCCGCTCTGGAGGGCGAAGTCTGCCGTGATCAACGCTCCGCTGGTGGCGCTGGCCTCGACCACCACCACCCCCAGTGAGAGGCCAGCCACGATCCGGTTGCGCTGGGGAAAGGTGAACTTGCTCGGACCCTGCAGCGGCGCGAACTCGCTGAGCAGCGCCCCGTGCGCCGCGATCCGCGCCGCCAGCTGACGCGCCAGGCGCCCAGCCGGGTAGTCGACCCCCAGCCCGCAGCCGAGCACCGCCAGGGTTCGACCGCCGGCCTCCAGCGCCCCACGGTGCGCCGCCTGATCGATCCCCCGCGCCATGCCGCTGACGACCACCACCCCGCTCGCCGCGAGGTCGAAGCCCAACCGATGCGCGATCTCACGCCCGGCAGGCGTGGCTCTCCGCGCGCCCACGATCGCCACCGCCCGCGCGTCACTGGCCAACAGCCCCCCGCGCACCGCGAGCACCAGGGGCGGGTCGTAGATCGAGCGCAGCGCCGCCGGGTAGCCGGACCCCTGCCAGTGGAGGAGCGCGTCCCCGGCCTCGCGCACCGCGCGCAGCTCCTCGCGCGCCTCCCGCTCGAGCCCAGGCGCACGCAGCGCCTCGGCGATCCGGCGCGGCAGCCCCCGCGCCACGAGGGCGGGCACCCCCAGCCGGTCGATCTCTTCGAGGGACACACGGGTCAACAGCAAGTGGGCGGTGCGCGGACCCAGGCCCTTGGCGCGCGCGAGCTGGAGCGCGCGGCGCAGCGTCTCGGATTCGGTCATGCCCAGCGGAGAGCAACGCCCAGACCAGACGGAACTGCCCTGCTGCGGCTGACC
>Ga0070726_10004852_pt1 | contig 10506 bp, 13 predicted proteins | sample tdAd471_FD_67275 | JGI IMG/M metagenome (GOLD analysis project Ga0070726, IMG submission 67275) | Marine sediment microbial communities from the Atlantic coast under amendment with organic carbon and nitrate - tdAd47.1 | ecosystem: Environmental > Aquatic > Marine > Coastal > Sediment | place...
CGCCAGAAGTGCATCATTTCCTTGATGTTCGACATGATGTCCGCTGAGATGGCGCCGCTTTGATAACAGTACGAGGCATACAGGCAGCCGGGAAAGGGCTCTTCCAGTTTGTCTGTCATCTCGATAAAGAGCCCGACAAATATCAGTAGTTGTTGCAGCGGGTCGCGGGCCAGTTGCTCGGCCTTTTCCATGGCATCGCTGTAATGGTGCCGGTCGTTTTCCGCATAGCGTTCGATCAGGGACGCGGCCAGGTCGTGCTTGGTTTTGAAATGGTAAAAAAAGGTGCTTTTGGTGACGCCTGCTTCGTCGATGACCTTTTCAACTGACGTGCCCGACAGGCCGACATCCAGCACCATAGTCTGCGCGACATCCATTATCTTGTTACGTGTAACCGACCCATCACGTGGCATCACCGACTCCCGATCCGTTTTGCAGCTACACAAATTGTATCCCATGGGTTGTGTTTAGTTGTACCTCCGGTCAGAAACAACGGCCATCCGGGGGTGAATCCCTTCGCCCTGCCCCGCACAAATAATTATATGTTGTTAGATCATGGTGTTACATCGATAAAATAAAGCCGGTTTCTGTATTGTCTGCCTAAAAACCTTTGCCCTATCTTTATCACCAAGACAAATTGTGTCTAACCGCAAAGCGAGGGAACATCATGTGTAACGTATGTATGACAATCAGTGACGAAGCCAATACAACGGACGAATTTGCCGATCAGTTGCTGGATATGCTCAACCAGGGGGCCCTGTCTTTAATGGTGTCTATCGGGCATCGTACCGGCCTGTTTGACTGCCTGGCTGAATTAGCCAGCCCGGATTGTGAGCAACTCGCCGCGCATGCCGGTCTTGATGCACGCTACGTGCGGGAATGGCTGGGCGCCATGGTCACCGGAGGCATTGTGAAATACCTGCCCGACATGGATGAATACCTGTTGCCGGAAAGCCATGCCGCCTTACTGACACGCAGCGCTGCGCCGGACAATATTGCGGTGTTTGCCCAGTACATCGGCATTCTTGGCCAGGTCGAGGACAAGATTGTTGACTGCTTCCGCCAGGGTGGCGGCGTTGGCTATGAGCATTACCCGCGTTTTCATGAAGTCATGGCGGAAGACAGCGGACAAACTGTGCTGGCCGGTCTGGATGAACACATTCTTCCGCTGATCGCGCATATCATCCCGCAACTTGAAGCCGGCATTCGGGTGGCGGATATCGGTTGCGGCAAGGGGCGTGTCCTGCTGCAGCTGGCCGCCTGTTACCCCAACTCACACTTCACCGGCTATGACCTGTCTGCGGAGGCACTGGCCGAGGCGCGCAGGCAGGCTGAAAAAACCGGGCTGAGCAATATCCAGTTTGAAGCGCGTGACCTGAGCGACTTTGAGCACAGCGCCGAAACCGAACGCTTTGACTTTGTCACTGCCTTCGATGCTGTACATGATCAGGCCGTACCCCAGGGTGTGCTCAATGGCATCTACAAAACACTGAAAACCGGCGGTACCTTCCTGATGCAGGATATCCGCGCATCCAGCCACCTGGAGAACAACCTGGAACACCCGATCGCACCTTTGCTTTATACACTATCGACCATGCATTGCATGACCGTTTCACTGGCACAGGACGGCGCCGGACTGGGGACCATGTGGGGCGAGGAACTGGCGCTGGAAATGTTGGGCAAAGCCGGGTTTGATGCGGTTGATGTTCACCGGCTTGAACATGATTTTCAAAATAATTTTTATGTTATGCGTAAAGCTGCATGAGACCTGAACTTTCCTGGTCAACCCCTGTCCCATACCCCACAAAGGTGGGGTGATGATGCCTGGATTGCTGCGTATTCTGGTTCTGCTGTTTTTCAGTTCTTCGCTTTTTGCCGGTGAACTGTTGCTTTCTTCCGGTAGTGGACAGAAGGTGCTGATGGAACTTTATACCTCAGAGGGGTGCAGCAGCTGCCCGCCCATGGAGCGTTACATCAATGGCTTCAAGTCACATGACGCGCTATGGGAGCCTTACATCCCGCTGGCCTTCCATGTGGACTACTGGAATTACATCGGCTGGGAGGATCGATTTGCCTCACCCGAGTTTGCCAAACGGCAGCGCGAACATGCGCGCGAAGGCAATGTCCGATCGGTCTATACACCGGCATTACTCGTTAATGGCACTGGCTGGCGTCCCGGCCTTTTCAATGAACTGCCAGCCCCGGATACGCGCGCCTCGGGAAAACTGGAAGTCAGGGTGAGGCAAGATTCACTGACCGCCGATTTCAAACCGATAGCGGGTGCTGCCCCTGCACTCAATCTACACATCGCGCTTTTAGGGATGGACCTGGTATCCAGTATCACTGCCGGTGAGAACAAAGGACGAAGCTCACAACACGAATTTGTGGTGATTGGCCTTAAGTCCCTGCAGGCACAAGCTGGCCACTGGCAGACCCGCCTCCCTGAACTGCATTACCCGGACACCGAACCGCGCGCCCTGGCCGTGTGGGTAACTCATACCCACAGTCTCAAACCGTTGCAGGCGGTGGGCGGCTATCTCGACTGAACGCTATCAGATTCTCATCTCATCCGCCCTCTTCCCCACTCTCGCCAAATGGCCTGCCTCTTTCCGCCTGACTAATGGTTACCAAAAGGGATCAGAGTCGATGGATTCTTATTACTTGGATTTCTTCGCTTTGATCTTCTTATCCTTGTTGACATCCACGGATTTCTTGCTGCTTGTCTTGTCTGATTTCTTACCTTCCTTTTTGCTCAGTGAACCTCCCGATTTTCCCTTGCTACGGCAATAACCCCTTTTACTTAAGGTGGGGTTGCAGGTGGAGTATGATCTGCCAATCATTGAATGCTATGTTTTGCTTACTTACATGCAAAAGAAAACAATCCTGCTCATTTTAATCAGTGTTTTCGCCATCCGGAATGGTTTCGCAGCGGAAATCGATAGCGTGACCCCCAGAAATCTGACGCTTGATAACAGTATCGATACGATTAACGAAATTGTGAATCAACGCATTGAAGAGGGAATCCGAAAAGCCAATACCCAACAGGATTACGATGAAGATATCGCGGATATAAACAAAGACACATTTTGTGATGAGAAAGCGCTCTATACCGAAATCAGAAAAGCCATTTTCCAATCCTTTACTGCATCCTGGGGACTAAAGGGATACGACCTGGACAAGCAGTTACGCGGTTTGCTCGGCAGGCAAAGTTACTCACTCTCATTGAATGACTCCATTTATCGCGACATCGATTATATCGAAGGCTTATCTATGAACCTTAAGGAGTTGAGTGATGTCGTCAATATCAACGGGTATCTTGTCGGGCTGGACAAAATAGGCCATTTTTTTGCACAAGGCTGGCAGTATTTTGAGTTGACCGACCAGGGTAAGGAAACACTTGATAAGGCTGTTGCGTGGGGACGGGAAAAGGAGGCCGGGCTGTACGGTTATACCACGACGGGCATTTTTTCCTTTGCAGATCTTGTTGCCAACCTGAATGGCTGGCGTTTCTGGAACAAGGTATTGCTTAAACAGGATGACCCTTTAAAGGGCGTTATCGCTAATTTCTTTGATCGTCCGTACGTAAGCTGTGACATTCAGATTATCGATTCAATCAGGCACAGAAAAATAATCAGGGCCTGGGAATACAACACCCGGTTTGATCTGGCCGATTACATAGACGGCGCCTGGGATGAAGGCAATAACTGTAACAGCTACGCAGACCCGATGATTGAAGAGAAAGTCAAAGCACGGATAAAGCGTGTTGACCCTGATTTTGTCTGCCCTCTGACTGCCGGGCATTGCACGGATGCCCAGGATAAATATGGCGACTATGCAAAATACGTTTTGCATCCCTATTGCCTGACAGCACAATAAGATGTTTCCCTGTTATCAGGTTAAGGGTACTGCCCGCTTTTCTCTTAATGTGGGGATTACCGGCCAAAATAGGGTTCAGAGAGCGATATCGGTCATATTAGCGAATATTGCTCTCTGACCCCTGTTCCTCTCTGGCCCCTGTTCTGTATATCCTTTCGTCCTATAACCGGGCCACCGATAAATGCTAGATTATTATCATTTATTTTCGGGCGACAATCAGTTCATTATGGGCGCGCCCGCATCCGAATTTTACCCATTACCGGAAACTCAATGATCCCTTTCCTGCGACGTAATTCCTTCAAGTAGAGTTTCCCGGCACGAAAGCCCTCGCGAAATGACAATCGCAATTGCTCCACTTTGTTGATCTGGCCGCCCGAAAGCGCATGATGGAATCCACTGCAGAATCGATCTGCTATCAGATGCGCAGGGACACGTAAACCGATGTCTGCTGGTGTGGGAATACACGTGGTGCGAGCCGGCTTCATTAGCCACCTCTCGATTCAGTTGGTGTTATTACGTGTATCGGGTGATCAAGCCGGTAACTTGAGAATTCGGCGGGAATTAAAGGGGGCGGTGACAAAACTCGCGCCAAATGGTCTGCCTCTTTTCGCCTGACCAATAGAGCTGCCTGAAAACCTCTCAATCTGCGCTTTGAACTGTATAGATTAATATGTGCTATCGTTTATTATTCAGGATTTATATTTTTTGTAGATATTGTAATCGAGAAATTATTTAGGGCATATTAGTGACCAATAACGATATCTTGCGTCGTATCCGCTATACCTTCGACTTTAACGACTCGAAGATGATTGCAATATTTGGACTGGCTGATCATCAAGTAACGCGAGAGCAGATCAGCGGTTGGTTAAAAAAGGATGATGACCCGGCGTTTCAGGAATGCAGTGATGCCCAGCTGGCTATTTTTCTCAATGGTTTGATTAATGATCGGCGAGGAAAAAAAGAGGGGGCACGGCCGGAGCCGGAGCAGCGTTTAACCAACAATATCATTTTCAGGAAATTGAAAATCGCATTGGATCTGAAAGCTGAAGATATATTGCAGATTCTGGACCTGGCTGATGTGCGCATAAGCAAGCACGAATTAAGTGCGTTTTTCCGCAAACCGGGTCATAAGCACTACCGTGACTGTAAAGACCAGGTTTTCCGAAATTTCCTGAATGGTATCCAGCTTAAATATCGCGATAACATTTAGTTCAAGCATACTAACAATCAAGAGTCGATGGAGTGGAGATTGAAAATAGATATTTATAAGAGCACAAAGGATGGAAACAAGTACCTTTCTGTGCCAAAAGGAACGAAGGTGGAGAGCTTACAACTGCCAGATCCTGTCGACCCGGATCTTCTGACATTATCACCATTCAAAACCAGGCTGGAGATAACGCCTGGCAAGTCTCATTTTGCACTTGATCAAGACAACATCATTGAGCAGATTGAGAAAAATGGTTATGCAGTTCATGGCGCAAAAATAGAAATTAAAGTGGGCATTGTAAAAACAAGAGATATTTGGGATCAGAGTAAAACCTAAAAGGTGGGGTGATAATGCCTGGATTGCTTCATATTATCGCTGAATAAGGAGAAAGAAATGCCTCAATACATTATTACTTATCTAGGCGGCGATAAGCCATCTAGCCCAGAGGAAGGTAAGCAACATTTTTCGAAATATATGGATTGGTTATCATCCTTGGGCGACTCGGCTGTTAGTCCTGCTAATCCGCTTAAGGATACGAGCACAGTAAACTCCGATGGTACTGTTGCCACTGGAGGCACAACGTCAATGTCTGGTTTCACAATAATTGAAGCAGATTCCATGGAGGCGGCACTGGTGATTGCAAAGGGTTGCCCTTTTCTTGATGTTGGCGGTTCACTTGAGGTGTCAGAGATAATAAAGATGCCAGGCCAAAAATAAACAATCGCATTCACTCGGACTGCAAAAAGCGCCGCTCGTGCCTCGCTCTGCTTTCGGCGTCCGGTGATGTGAAGCGTTATATGCCCGAAATCAAATTATAAAGCTAAAGAGAATACGGAGGCATCATGCCTTATGTAAATATCAAAATTACCAGGGATGGGGTTACCGCAGATCAAAAGACTGAACTCATCAAAGGAGTAACCGGCCTTCTCGCCAAAGTTCTAGATAAGAATCCCGCAACCACTGTGGTGGTCATAGATGAGGTCGATACAGACAACTGGGGCATTGGTGGCGAGTCTGTAACTGAGCGACGACAGCGTGGCTAATAATGAACTGGTCCTTTCTTCCGGTCGAAAAACACGGTCCGCTATCCGTCGTGGCATCCTGGCAGGATTACGGGTAGTATTTCGAGATCCTTCGAAGAGCACAGCTAACATCCACGGGAGGCACATGGCTGAGTTTAAATATGCGGACCCGATCGATGTCCAGGACCCCAACGACTGCGCGTTCTATCATCGAGTCGACCTGCCAGGCATCGGCGAGGTTGGTACGCAATGGGATTTGCGCGACGTCATCGACGATTACCTCGGGCAATACGATTTTGCGGGCAAGCGCGTGCTGGACGTGGGCACAGCCTCGGGATTCCTGACCTTCTCAATGGAGCAGCGCGGCGCCGAGGTCGTCTCTTTCGATATGGCAAGCGGGCGCCAATGGGACATAGTGCCATTCCGAGACACCTGGGACAACATGGACCAGATACTCGAAAATGCGCATCAGACCCACGCGCGGCTCAAGAACGCCTACTGGTATTCGCATAAGAAGCTCAATTCCAGGGCCAGGGTCTATTATGGCGACATTTACGACCTTCCGAATGAGCTCGGAAAATTCGACGTTGTCGTCTTCGGCATGATTCTCACACATCTGCGCGATCCATTCCGGGCACTGTATTCCGCGGGTCGCCTGTCGAACGAATCCATCATCGTCACCAATCAGACCATGAAGACCGACCAACCGGTCGCGACCTTCGTTCCGAGTGTGGAGAACCACGAGGCGCAGGCCTGGTGGGCACTGTCGGACGGCTGTATTGAACGTATGATGAGCGTGCTGGGTTTCGAGCCGCAGAGCCGGACTACCAGCAAGGCGCAATGTATCGTCGCCGGCCGGACCGGTCCGGAACTCTGTACCTCGATCGTCGGACGCATACCGCGTGCGAAGGCGGATATCTTGTTGCAGGAGGCGTACCACGAGGCCGGGCATGCAGTGGCTACCGTGGCCCTGGGCGAATTCAGCAGCGAATTCGGACTGACGCTGGACGACGTAAGTGGCGAAAACCTCGGCTTCGCGACGGCCCTGCTGTTGATGTCGCGGATCGACACCGATCACCTCACCGGCGACGACGAGCGTAAGTTTATCGAGGACCTTATGGTCATCAGTATGGCGGGCGCCATTGCCGAACAGCGGTCTGCACCAGCGCATTTCGATCCGAAGCAGGCCGTGGATGATCATCAGTTCGTGGCTGACAACCTGGGCCGCATTGTCGGCCACGACGACGATGAGGCCGCTGAGTCCGCGCTGCGCAGCCGGCTCCGGGCGCGGGCCGAGGCGTTCGTCGATGGGCATTGGAACGCCATCGATCAACTGGCGAAGGCGCTCGCGGCGAGGATGTCATTGCCGGGAGACGAGGTGATCGCCATCGTCAAGGGTGCCGCCTGACGTCCGCTCAGGATGCTGAACGAAGCACGATCATTTTACCCTAGCTTCTACAAGCAAAGGTTACTTCCACCCTGTAGTTTTCCTTATTGTTATGTTTTGCAGCGGCTTCGGCTACTTTTAATGCAAAACCAGACATCCCTGCCTCGGATCCATCTGTTAATTTGGGACCGACATATTCTGATTTCGTATCAGTCGAATAAAAATCTTTGTAACCGGCCTTTTTGCACGTCGTTTTTGCGTCCGTCATCACCGTTTTAAGCGCCACCCGCTCTTCATTATGTGATGCTATTGCCTTATATTTGCCATCCGCTTGAGGTAAGACAGTCGAATGTATTGTTGAGCATCCAGCCAGGGCTACGGATAGTGATAAAAGCAGTACCTTTGTCTTCATGACTTTCTCCTGAATATATAAAAAACAATGCAACTACCCTGATGGCAGCTCATATATTCAGAAAATAACGGCAGTCACACGAAATTCCACACACCTACGGCTGGTAAATACCCGGAGTGGCCTTGTCCTCGCGATTGCCGCAGCCGGGCCTACTGCCTATCCCATTGATTATCTGTAGAAAATAATGCACAAAGGAAGTGCTGACCAATGATACCGAACAAAGGGTCTACCTCTTTTCGCCTGGCCAGATAGAGCGAGCTAAAGCCCCCTGAATCTGCGCCTTGAATCGATTGTCCCCGACCGGCATTGAAAAGCGCACGGCGGATCGACCGGTACAGGTCATCAATATCTTGACTTCTGTCAATGAAAAATACTGAAAAACAACTACCATTTTTATAGTGCGATTGCCCGCTGAAACCAAGTGCGGGCGCAGGTCTGTCGCAGCAGACCTGCTCGCAGCATTTGTACGATATATTGGTTTGGTGAAACTGGCTTAACAGATCGGAGGGTATCGTAATGACAAAATGCAACAAGACGCTGCTGGCCGTTTTGCTAGCAGGTGCAACTGCATTGCCATTGACCAGCGCACAGGCCTGGTGGGGCCCCGGCTGGGGTGGATACGAGCGCGGCTGGGGTAACGGCTGGGGCAACGGCTGGGGTGACGGTTGGAGTGACGTCTTGGGCGATTTCTTCGGTGACGCCGACTTCGATATCGGTTTCAGTATCCGTTCCAGGGGCGCTGGTTACGGCCGCGGTTATGGGCGTGGTTATGGCCGCGGTTACGGCGACTACTATGGTTACGGTTATGGTTATGGCCATCCCTACGGTGGCTGGGGCTATCCCGGCTACGGTTGGGGCCATCCCGGTTATGCCTGGGGCGCTCCTGTGGTTGCCCCTCAGCCGATCACCCAGTCCAGCGACAAGTAGAACCGGGCAAAAAAAACGTTTTAATCATCCGCCCCAGGTCAGAAGCGTGGCGGTGATCGCTTGTGTTACCCGGTGAAAAAAATCAAAGTTCAGCGTGTCAGGGACATCCGATGCCTTATGGTAGTGGGGGTTGCGGAAGTTGGCGGTGTCGGTCAGCATGATGGCGCGATAGCCGTTGTCCCAGTAGGGCTTGTGGTCGCTGCGCAGCGCATCTTTGAAAAATCCACCCACTCGATTGGCGCTGAAATAAGGCAGCGCCGGCACGTAGTGTTTTGCGGCGTGTTCAAACCGGTTTCCAAGTCCGCCGGAGCGAATGTTACCGACCACGGCGATAAAGTTACCGGTGGTCGGTGGGGAAAATAACAGCGGGATTCTGGCCGGTGTCGCCTGGGTATCGGGCTGGTCGGTGGCGTAACCGATCATTTCGAGGATAATGGCGCCATCCAGTTCTTCGCTGCGGTTACGAAGCTGCTCGACATGATAATAGCTACCATCGCGGCCGTGTTCTTCCAGCGCGAAAAAACAGAATCGAAGCGTGCGTTTTGTCTCGACGGCAGATAAGACACGGGCAATTTCGAGGATCGCCGCTACACCACTGGCATTATCATCGGCACCGGGACTGTCATCGACCGTATCGTAGTGGGCACCCAGCTCCAGTATGCGCGATGATTCCCCCGTCCCCCGGTGCTCAGCGATGATATTGACAAACGAATAGCTGTTGCCTTCCTTGCTCGTGTAACTGCCGAGCGGTTCTTCAATCGGCTGGTAGCCATATCCGGACAGCAGTGATTTTATATAGCGCACGGTATGATCTGTGGCTTGCCGGTCATTCACCGAGCGCGGGCCGGCTTGTGTCAGCGCTTCGACGTGTGTTTTAAGCTTGCCTTTATCGATACGTTTGACGGCATCCGCGATGGCCTGTTGATGGGCGCTGTCAGTACAGCCGGCGCCAGACAGCGCGCCAATCAGTGTCAGCAGCAATAATCTAGACACCGTGAAACACCCGAATCCCCTGCTTCTTTATTTAATCCAGCTCGACTAACGATTCCGCCCGCAGATTTCGTCGTCTTCGAAAAAAAACGCAATCTCGGTTTTTGCGGTATCCGGACCGTCGGAACCGTGCACCGCATTCTCATCGATGGTTTCGGCGAAGACCGCGCGGATGGTACCGGGTGCGGCATCTTTCGGATTGGTCGCCCCCATCACCTCGCGGTTTCCGGCAATGGCGTTCTCGCCTTCCAGCACCTGAACCATCACCGGCCCGGAGATCATGAAATCAACCAGCTCGCCGAAAAATGGCCGTTCCTTGTGCACGGCATAGAAACCTTCCGCCTGTTCCCGGGTCAACTGCAGCATTTTCGCGGCGACTATACGCAAACCGGCTTTTTCAAAAATGGTATAGATTTCTCCGATCACGTTTTTGGCAACGGCATCGGGCTTGATAATCGAGAAAGTGCGTTCAATGGCCATGTCCAGGTCTCCACATCTGCCTGAGATAAAAAGATCGCCTAGCATAGGGAAAAAATGCTTTGATGTGAATGTAGGGATAAGAAATTAGCATGGTGACATGATATGTTTGGTTTCCCACTTTCTTTCATGGAGGCAAAAACCCGGTCGACAGGGAATTGCTGATCAAGTCCCTGCGACACAGACTGGAATCCGGGGAGCTCACCCGGGA
>Ga0070726_10004854_pt1 | contig 10503 bp, 8 predicted proteins | sample tdAd471_FD_67275 | JGI IMG/M metagenome (GOLD analysis project Ga0070726, IMG submission 67275) | Marine sediment microbial communities from the Atlantic coast under amendment with organic carbon and nitrate - tdAd47.1 | ecosystem: Environmental > Aquatic > Marine > Coastal > Sediment | place...
GGTTATCGCCTCGCCGTTGAAGCGATGGCAAATATATTACGCGCTACAAAGAGTTGAAGATGGTGAAAAACCATCCGTAAACGGAGGAAATTGTGAGTTCTGACGAGGATAAAAAGCAAGACGGCTCGGAGCAGGAATTGATCCGCGAGCTGGCCGCCATTCTGACGGAAAGCGGCACGACCGAGCCAAGTACCCCAGGCGGAGGCACCGCCGACGCTGGCACAACCACACCATCCTCCGGCATCGACCACAATGTGATCCGCGAACTTGCGGAACTCCTGACGGAAACGGGCCTTACGGAAATCGAGCTGGACCAGAACGGCCAGCGGGTCCGCGTGGCGCGAACGCCGGGTGTTCAATCAGTTGGCTTGGCAGCCCCTGCCCCGGTGGTTTCGGCTGCCGCGGACAGCGCCGCCCCAGCCACGCCCGAAGCGCATGCCGGCGCGGTAACCTCGCCTATGGTGGGGACTGCATATCTGTCGCCGGAACCGGGCGCGGATGTGTTTATCAAGGAAGGCGATATGGTCCGCGAGGGTCAGACACTGATGATTGTCGAAGCCATGAAAACCATGAACCCCATTCCAGCGCCGAAAGCGGGCAAGGTTACCCGCATCGTCGTCGATGACGGCCAGCCCGTCGAATATGGCGAAGCTCTGCTGATCATCGAATAGGCGCAGAAATGTTCGAAAAAGTCCTCATTGCCAACCGCGGAGAGATTGCTCTGCGCATTCACCGCGCCTGTCAGGAAATGGGCATCCAGACGGTAGCAATTCATTCGACCGCCGACGGCGACGCCATGCATGTGCGCCTGGCCGACGAAAGTGTTTGCATTGGCCCACCGCAAGCGATGCAAAGCTATCTCAACATCCCAGCGATTATGGCGGCTGCTGAGATAACCGGCGCTCAGGCGATTCACCCTGGCTATGGGTTTCTCTCTGAAAACGCGCGCTTTGCCGAAATCGTTGAAGAGCACGGCATCACCTTCATTGGCCCCAAGGCGGAACACATTCGCCTGATGGGTGACAAGATTGCCGCCAAGCAAGCGGTGAAAGAAGCAGGAATCCCCGTCGTGCCGGGTTCGGAAGGGGGCATTACCAACGAAAAAGATGCCCTTAAAATCGCCAAGGAAATTGGCTTCCCGGTGATCGTGAAGGCCGCTGCAGGTGGCGGCGGTCGCGGCATGAAGGTTGCGCTTTCCGAAGATGAGATGATGCACGCCCTGCAAACCGCGCGGAGCGAAGCTAAAGCCGCCTTCGGTGACGATGCGGTCTACATTGAAAAATACCTGGGCCAGCCACGCCACATCGAAGTGCAAGTCATTGCCGACAGTCATGGCAACGTTGTGCACCTTGGCGAACGCGATTGCTCACTTCAACGGCGTCACCAAAAAGTTCTGGAAGAAGCACCCTCACCCGCCCTCAACGAAGAAGCCCGCAAGCAAATCGGTGACATTGTCGCCAATGCTGTCTCGAAACTGGGTTACCTTGGCGTTGGGACCGTTGAATTTCTTTACGAAGATGGCGAGTTCTTTTTCATCGAAATGAACACGCGGCTGCAAGTGGAACACCCCGTCACCGAAGCCATTACAGGCCTTGATTTGGTGCGAGAACAGATCCGTGTGGCAAGCGGCGCCAAGCTTGGCTACAAACAAAAAGACATCAAATTTGCCGGGCATGCCATTGAATGCCGTATCAATGCGGAAAACCCGGTTACCTTTACCCCTTCGCCGGGCCGTATCGACCAATATCACGCGCCGGGGGGCCTTGGGGTGCGGGTCGATTCAGCGGTCTATTCGGGTTATTCAATTCCGCCCTATTACGACAGTTTGATCGGCAAGCTGATCGTATCCGGGCGGAACCGCAACGAATGTCTGATGCGACTTCGGCGCGCCCTCCACGAATATGTTATCGTGGGGATTGAAACGACCATCCCCCTATTCGACCGGATCATGGATGAACAGGAATTCGTGGACGGTCAGTACAACATTCATTGGCTGGAGCAGTTGCTCAAGGACGTATGACCGCACCGCTCGAAAAGTTCACAGCGGAACATCTCATCAAAGCCTATGCGCTTGGCATTTTTCCCATGGCCGAAAGCGCGGACGCAGAATCGCTTTTCTGGGTCGATCCGGAATATCGTGGCATCCTGCCGCTAGACGGCTTCCATGTGCCCGCACGCCTTTCGCGGACCGTGCGTCAGGATGTTTTTAGCGTTCATGCGGATCTTGATTTTCCAGGCATGATGCGCGCTTGCGCAAAATCTCGGACCGAACGGCCCAGCACCTGGATTAATGACGAAATAGTTTCTCTTTACACGGAACTTCATGAGCGTGGCCTTGCCCACAGTGTTGAAAGCTGGAAAGACGGCCACCTTGTTGGTGGGCTCTATGGGGTTTCACTTGGTGGCGCTTTTTTCGGGGAAAGCATGGTGTCGTTCGAACGGGACGCCAGCAAAGTGGCGCTTGTCCACCTCGTCGCGCGTCTGAAAGCGGGGGGCTATACGCTTATGGACACGCAGTTTGTGACTGATCACCTGCGCCAATTCGGCGTCATAGAGATTCCAAAAGAGCGCTATCACAAAATGTTGGCAAAGGCGCTGACCACGCCGGCAAACTTTTTTGCTTTGCCGCGGCAAGTTTCAGGTCAAAGGGTTCTGCAGTCGATCAACCAGACATCATAAGTGGAATGCTCCACCGGATTGAGTGACGGCGAGGACGCATACATCCAGCCTGAAAAAATGCGCTCAAGCGTGCCATCAATGCGATGTTCGGTTACTTGAAGAAACGCAGTGGTTTCCGGTGTTTCTTCAGGCGGGCGTTTGTCGCAAGTCTGCACAAGTATCTCAAAGGAATTGAACATCACCGGCACGCCCACGGGGGCTTCGACGTCGCGTACCCGCGCAGTGATTTTGTCGAGCCCGCGCACAACAGCGATGCGCGAAATGCCATCTTCATCTGGGATTGGCGCAGGCAAATTTTCGGCGCCATCTACCTCTGCATCAAAGACCGGCCGCTCGCTCAACGGCTGCAGGAATTGGTCCATCAGCTCTTCGTCGCTAAGGCTGATGTCGGAGCCGGTGCCTGGGTCATTATCGGGGGCACCATCGGACGCATTGCCAGCAGCCGGTTCGGCGGGCGCGGCGGCGGCGTCCTCTTCGGCCTCGGTATTCAAAGGAATACGGACAACCTCTTGCGCCAAAACGGCAGCAGAAAATGTCAAAGCCAAGCCGATTGATAGAAATACGCGTGTCACTCAGGTCCCCAGGGTTTTGCCCTCATGCGCCACAAAAGCAGCCGATCATGGCAGGGATATGGCGGTCTATTCGTCGCCGTTGTTCCCACCAAACATGGCGCGCTGGATCAGGCCCACAATATCGATGGACCCTTGCGCGTGAACGATCTCATCGCCGTCACCCAACATGTTTTCAAAATCTCCGCCCACCTGAAGGGCAATGAATGAGCCACCGAGCAGGCCCTCACTGGCAACGCGCATTGAGCTGTCTTCGGGAAGCTCAACATCTTCGGAAACAGTGAGTTCAAGAACCGCGTTGTAGGTCAGTTCATCGAGCGAGGTGTTGGTAACCGTTCCAACCTTGATACCGGCCACGCGCACGTCGGTACCTACTGAAATGCCAGCTGCGTTATCCACGCGCGCCGTTAATGTGTAACCGGCCCCGGATGTCTGCTCGGTCTTGCCATAAGCGAAGACCAGAAAAATCACGGCGACAGCAACAACAACCGCACCAACAATGGTTTCGACCAACTGGTTTTGCATGGCAATTTCCCTTTCTTCGAATCCGCTGACTTGTGGTGCTCAGTTTGCCCCTGCTTCGTCCGGCGACCAAGCCTCATAATCACCTGTCGCGGCTGCACGCTCACCTTCGAGTGCTAACGAGCCCTTGGGATGGTAAGCGCGCGGCGTACCGGTCCAATTGGGCTCGTGCACTTTTTCCCAAGGTTTGACCATGTGCGGCACCTCTGAAGGCGGCGTCGTCACCGTATGGTGCAGCCAAGCGTTCCATTCCGGCGGCACCTTAGAGGCTTCTGCCAGGCCGTCGTAAATCACCCAGCGCCGCGCCTTCATGCCGTGGCGCGCTTCCTTTTCCAGAAAATAGCGATTGCCGAAATCATCTTTGGCTACAAATTTGCCATGACGCCAGATGGTCCAGCGGGTGCCCAGGGTTGCCCCGTTCCACCACGTAAAAATCGCCCGAATAAGATTCAGCACTTCCAAAATTCCTTTACTTGGCCTGGGCCGGCGTGAGTCGCCTTCCGCAGCTCGCGCGGGACTATTGCACCGGCCCCCGGCCCTCGTCCAGACCCGTATCGTGGCAGCGCTCGCCGTTGTCGAATCGGAGCCTTCAAATGGCGCCCAATCAACTAACGCCAATCACATTGATAGCGGATGCCATTGCGGGATGATGAATTCCTGAAGATGCCATTTTGACTGCCCAATTTGTGACTTAGGCCCAACCCTTGAGACAGCCCTCAAAAAACTTGATCTAGGGGGCCCAACATATAGAGCCCGAAGAGCCCTTCATGAAGGCTGCCTTGTAAGCCCTTGACTCTGCGGCACTTTCCGCAGCGCCACAAAAACTACATGTAGTGGTAGGCCAAAAAAATGACACAAAATGTATTGCGCCCTCCGATCTTTCATCATAGTGTTCATGTCCGCTTTGGGGAGGCCGCGTCACGCGGCACCAAAACCAAAAATACAGGGTGTTGGACCGGCTGCAGGGCAAAATATCAGCCTCTGCGGACAGGAAAGATGTGCCTTCGCTGGGTGGGAATGACAGAGAACTGAACGTTAGCGACCGAGGGGCCATCTAATGCGTATCGAACGCCGCTTTACCACCGACGGTAAATCACCATACGACGGAATCGAACTCCGTACCGCCACGAGCGAAATTCGTAATCCGGACGGCTCCGTCGTCTTTCATCTCGACGAGGTTGAGGTGCCCAAGGCGTGGAGCCAGGTGGCCTGTGACATTCTTGCGCAGAAATATTTCCGTAAAGCCGGTGTGCCCTCTCACCTGCGCCGCGTAGACGAACCGGGGGTCCCCGAATGGCTTCAGCGCCACGAGGCCGACACGGACGCCGACGGTTTTGATTATGATACCGAACGAAGCGCCACTCAGGTTTTCGACCGCCTCGCGGGCACTTGGACCTATTGGGGCTGGAAAGGCCGCTACTTCGACACCGAAGCAGATGCCCAAGCTTTTTACGATGAAATGCGCTACATGCTGGCGACGCAAAAGGCAGCGCCGAATTCCCCGCAATGGTTCAACACTGGCCTTCATTGGGCTTATGGCATCGACGGCCCCGGCCAGGGCCATCATTTTGTCAACTACGCGACGGGCAAACTCGAAAAATCCAAGTCCTCATACGAACACCCCCAGCCCCACGCCTGCTTCATTCAAGGTATCTCCGATGACCTCGTAAACGAAGGCGGCATCATGGACCTTTGGGTCCGTGAGGCGCGGCTGTTCAAATACGGCTCTGGCACAGGCACGAATTTCTCCAACCTGCGCGGCGAGAAAGAGCCCCTTTCCGGTGGCGGAAAATCCTCCGGCCTCATGAGCTTTCTCAAGATCGGTGACCGCGCTGCGGGCGCCATCAAATCCGGTGGCACCACACGGCGCGCCGCCAAGATGGTCGTTGTCGATGTGGATCACCCCGACATCGAAGCCTTCATTGACTGGAAGGTGAACGAAGAACAGAAAGTCGCCGCTCTGGTCACCGGATCCAAGGCGCTGGCCAAACATCTCAAGGCCATTATGAAAGCATGCACCAATTGCGAGGCCGATGGCGATGACTGCTACAACCCGAAAACCAACCCGGCACTGAAGCGCGAGATCAAAGCCGCCAAGGCCATGCAGATCCCGGAAAACTACATCGGGCGGGTCATCCAATTCGCGCGTCAGGGTTTCAAGGATATTGACGTCCCCACCTACAACACCGATTGGGATTCCGAAGCCTACCTCACTGTTTCGGGGCAGAACTCGAACAATTCTGTGCGCGTGACCGACGATTTCCTCGCCGCCGTGGAAAAAGACCTGAACTGGGACCTTACATTCCGCACAACTGGCGAGGTCGCTGAGCAGATCAAGGCGCGCGATCTTTGGGAAAAAATCGGCTATGCCGCGTGGGCCTGTGCCGACCCGGGCATGCAATACCACACAACTATCAATGACTGGCACACCTGCCCGGCAGGTGGTGAGATCAAGGCATCTAATCCGTGTTCGGAGTATATGTTCCTGGACGATACGGCCTGTAATCTTGCTTCGCTGAACTTGATGGCCTTCCGCCGCGAGGACCGCAGCTTCGACACCGAAGCTTTTGCCCACGCGGTGCGGCTCTGGACTGTGGTTCTGGAAATCTCGGTGCTGATGGCGCAGTTCCCGTCCAAGGAAATCGCGCAACTGTCTTATGACTACCGCACACTTGGTTTGGGCTTTGCCAATATTGGCGGGCTCTTGATGGCTTCGGGCTTTTCTTACGATAGCGACGAGGGCCGCGCGCTCACCGGCGCCATAAGCGCATTGATGACGGGCGTCTGCTACGCCACTTCGGCGGAGATGGCCAAGCAGCTTGGCGCGTTCAACAAATACTGGCTGAATGACGATCATATGCTGCGGGTTATTCGCAATCACCGCCGCGCGGCCTATGGCGAACACGAAGGCTATGAAGACCTTCACATCAAACCCGTACCGCTCGACATTGCCAATTGTCCGCAGGGTGATCTTGTAAGTGCCGCCCAACTCGCATGGGATGATGCCTTGAGCGTCGGTAACGAACACGGTTTCCGTAATGCGCAGGTTTCGGTGATCGCGCCCACGGGCACCATCGGTCTTGTGATGGATTGTGACACCACCGGTATCGAGCCCGACTTCGCCCTGGTGAAGTTCAAAAAACTCGCCGGCGGCGGTTACTTCAAGATCATCAACCGCACCGTGCCCGAGGCTCTGAAAAACCTTGGCTATAGCGATGACGAGATCAAAGGCATCATCGATTATGCGGTGGGCCATGGCACATTGGACGGCGCAGCGGGTATCAACGCCGAAACGCTGAAGGCCAAGGGCTTTACCGATGAAAAACTGGCGGCGGTAGAAGGCTCCCTCGCCACCGCCTTCGACATTCGCTTTGCCTTCAACAAATTTGCCCTTGGCGAGGACTTCTGCGTGGAAACCTTGGGGCTCGACCGGGTGGCGCTCAATGATCTCAATTTTGATATGCTTGAGGCGCTGGGTTTCACTAAGAAGGAAATTGAAACCGCGAACCTTCACATCTGCGGTGCGATGACGCTGGAAGGCGCCCCTGCCCTCAAGGACGAACACCTGCCCGTCTTTGATTGCGCCAACCCTTGCGGCCGCATCGGCAAGCGCTACCTTTCGGTGGAAAGCCATATTCGCATGATGGCGGCAAGCCAGCCGTTTATCTCGGGCGCCATTTCCAAAACCATCAACATGCCCAACGATGCAACGGTGGAAGATTGCCAAGAGGCCTACATGCTTTCCTGGAAGCTGGGGATCAAAGCCAACGCGCTTTACCGCGACGGCTCGAAACTCAGCCAGCCACTGTCCTCGCAATTGCTGGAAGATGCTGAGGAAGACCTCTCCCCGGAGGATTTAGCGGGTACGGAAGTGCCCGCGACCGAACGGGCCAAGATCGTGACCAAGACCGTCATCAAAGAGGTTGTCCGCCGTGCGAAGGAGCGTGAACGCATGCCCCATCGCCGCAAGGGTTACACCCAAAAGGCGATCGTCGGCGGCCACAAGGTCTATCTCCGCACCGGCGAATACGACACCGGCGAAATCGGCGAGATCTTCATCGACATGCACAAGGAAGGCGCGGCGTTCCGTTCACTGATGAACAACTTCGCCATCGCCATCTCCCTGGGCCTGCAATACGGCGTGCCGCTGGAAGAATATGTGGATGCCTTTACCTTCACCCGGTTCGAACCAGCGGGCATGGTGCAAGGCAACGACACCATCAAGAATGCGACATCAATCCTCGATTATGTATTCCGGGAACTGGCGGTCTCTTATCTTGGTCGCCACGACCTTGCCCATGTGCCCCCGGGCGCTGAGGACGACCAGCTTGGCGGCGGCGCGGACGAAGACCGCCCGACCCAACGGCGCATGGAAGCGGCCCTCGAACAGGTGGCGAGCACCGGCTATCTACGGCAAGCCTCGGCGGGCCGATTGATCCGCCTCGCCACGGCCCAGCCCGATGCCGCGGTTGCCACCGCAGGCGAAGCCCTTGCGGAAATCGTTCAGGAAGCCGAGCCCGCTTCTATGGAAACCATGGAGATACACGAAACCTCGATCCATGCGGAATCGAACCAATCAGGTGCTGCGATTGACGTTGTCAAACGCGAAGTTTCAATGCCCATGAGCGATGAAGCACAGCGGGCCATGGAAGCGCGCATCAAGGGCTATGAGGGCGACCCCTGCACCACCTGTGGTCACATGACGCTTGTAAGGAACGGAACCTGCCTTAAGTGCGACACCTGCGGCTCGACGACTGGTTGCAGCTAAGAAACAAGTTTTGTGAGGTTCTCTCGCGAGGACCTACCAAAGCGGTGGGGGCGAGCTTCGGCTCGCCCCTTTTAATTTGGGCCCCGCCTTGTCAGTCCGCTGATGGGTCGCGGGCTCAGCGCCCACCACCTGGTCCGCCGCCGCCACGCCCGCCGCCGCTGCCGCGACCGCCGCTTGGACGGCTGGGGCGCGATTGCCGCTCTATTTCGGGAAGGCTGCGGTGTGTCTGATCCAGCCTCTCAAACGAGGCCGCGCGATGTCTGCCTTCATCCACTTCATCCGGCGTCAATCCAGCCCGCACTATGTCGAGTTCGGTACGCCGCTCGCCATGCATGAACTCGGCCCGCGAATTGCCGTCAGCAAGGTTAGCGAATTTCGCCGCTTCGACACGGTCAGGCACAACACCTTTCCCCGCAAATAGAAGCTTCGCATAAAGCGCTTGTGCATTTACATCACCAGACTGGGCGGCAAGCGAAACCCAAAATGCGCCTTCGCGATGTTTTTGAGAGGCCGCAAGCTGATCCACCTCATCGTCGCCCATTAGAAGAATGCAATCGCCAAGGTGGTATTGGGCCACCTCATAGCCTGAGCCCAGCCCGGCCACCTGCGCAAAAAAGGGAAGCGCGTCTCTAAACTGATCTTGCTGCTTGAGTTCAATGCCGCGCGCAAAGCTGTTGGGACTGACGGCCATCAAGCCGCCGCCACGCGGCCCACCCCGACCGCGGGGGCCCGCACATGCCGAAAGGGCGAGGCCAGCAGCCCCGATCCCAAATAAAATTGTTCGTCTGGATGCCATCTACCGCCTCATAAAACCGAATGGTGTTCGGTATTAAACGGGCGGTGAGGAAAAGTCCGTCGCGAGGGGGCGGGCTAGCCCTTCTCCACTGTCGGCGGCGGCACCATGCGGATGAAAAGTTCCCGCAGGTGATGGGCTTCGGCATCCCCGGGCGCGCCCATCATCAGGTCTTCGGCCTGCTGGTTCATGGGGAACATGGTCACTTCGCGCAGGTTTTCCTCGCCCGCCAGCAACATGACAATGCGGTCGATGCCCGGGGCAATCCCGCCGTGAGGGGGCGCGCCAAACTTGAAAGCGTTGATCATGCCGCGGAATTTGTCATCCACGACGGACTTGTCATAGCCGGCGATTTCAAAGGCTTTGTACATGATTTCCGGTCGGTGGTTCCGAATGGCGCCGGACGAAAGCTCAATGCCGTTGCAGACGATGTCATACTGATAGGCAAGAATGTCGAGGGGGTCGCGCAATTCCAATGCTTCCATTTCCCCTTGGGGCATGGAAAACGGATTGTGCGAGAAATCGATTTTACCCGCCTTTTCGTCGAACTCGAACATGGGATAATCGACGATCCAACAAAACTTGAAGGTGTCTTTCTCACAAAGGTCGAGTTCCTCGCCAATGCGAACCCGCGCGCGCGCGGCAAAGTCGTGAAACGTCTTCGGCACGCCAGCGGTAAAGAACACCGCATCGCCATCCTTCAAACCCAACTGATCGCGGAGGGCGGCGGTGCGTTCCTCGCCAATGTTTTTGGCAACCGGGCCTGCGCCCTCGCCATCGCGGAAGAAGATATATCCAAGCCCCGGCTGGCCTTCTTTTTGGGCCCAGCCGTTCATGCGGTCACAAAACGCGCGACTACCGCCCTTGGGCGCAGGAATGGCCCACACCTCGGCTTTGTCATCGCGCTCCAAAATGCCCGCAAACACTTTGAAGCCAGAGCCGCGGAAAGTTTCGCTCACGTTGCTCATTTCGATGGGGTTGCGCAGGTCCGGCTTATCGCAACCGTATTTGCGGAGAGATTCTGCATAAGGAATGCGCGGGAACTTATCATCTGAAACCTTGCGATCGCCCGCAAATTCCTTGAACAGCCCATGCAGCACCGGTTCGATAGCCTCGAACACATCTTCTTGTGTGACAAAGCTCATTTCCATATCGAGCTGATAAAACTCGCC
>Ga0070726_10004857_pt1 | contig 10497 bp, 8 predicted proteins | sample tdAd471_FD_67275 | JGI IMG/M metagenome (GOLD analysis project Ga0070726, IMG submission 67275) | Marine sediment microbial communities from the Atlantic coast under amendment with organic carbon and nitrate - tdAd47.1 | ecosystem: Environmental > Aquatic > Marine > Coastal > Sediment | place...
TACAAAAGACCTCTAATGATATAATAAACAAGGTTAAAGGCGTTAATAGAGTGGTGTATGACATTAGCTCAAAACCACCGGCAACTATAGAATGGGAATGAAAAAATATATTTTACAACTGGTTTTTACCGCGGTCTTTTTGTTGGCCATGGTACCAGTTTCTGCACAGAACTACGCAACACATGCTGTAAAAGAGGGAGAAACGCTGAAAAGCATCTCTCAAAAATATCGGGTGACGCCCTACAGTATTTTACAGGCCAATAAGGAAATCAAAAGTGCTTCCGATGTAAAGGAGAACACTATTCTTATAATTCCATTAAATGGAAAACCTGTTGAAAACAAAACAGAGTCCAAAGAGGAAAAACAAGAAGAAGAAAAAGTAAAACCAATTCGTTTTACGCGTCATAGGGTAAAAAGGAAAGAAACTATTTTTGGTCTTACTCAGAAATACAACATTACCGAAGACCAGCTTAAAAGATACAATACCCGTTTATACTCTGAAACTCTTGAACGTAGAATGGTTCTTCAAATTCCTGTGTTCCCAGAGGTTGACCCAAATGAGGAAAAAGAGTTGGACTTTGAGACCTACACAGTACAGCCCAAAGAAACCCGTTGGAGCATTGCACACAAATATGGTATTAGTGTGGATAGTCTATTGATTTTGAATCCAGAATTGGACAAGAACACCAATTACTTGGCCATCGGGGAAGAATTAAAATTGCCGCGACCCAAGGGAGACAGTCTTAAAGAACAAAAAACAGAGATTTTTACTTCTTACACGGTGCCTCCAAAAATGACCCTTTACAGTTTGGGAAGGGAATACGGTATCCCTGCAGATTCTATTGTTAGGTTGAATCCAGAGATTATGCAGGAGGGTGGACTAAAAGAAGGAATGGTAGTCCGGTTGCCTAAAAAGAAGGATGACGAAGGAGAGGTAAATACAGACAACTTTATTTTTTATGAAGTTAAGCCCAAGCAGAATATTTTTAGGTTGACACAAAACCTTAAAATATCCAGAGAGGATTTGTTCCGTTTGAACCCTGCTCTCGAAAATGGGCTGAAAGCCGGAATGGTTTTAAAATTACCCAAAGAAAAGGCTGACCAATTAGAAGTGAAAAATGCCTTGGTCTTGGATAAGATTAATTTGGTGGACAGTATCAACATAGAAAACAGGCCCAAATTGGTATTCATGCTTCCTTTCCGTTTGGATAAGGTAGATGTCAATGATAGAGAAAAAGCTCAGGAGTTAATAAAAAACCGAAGAGACCTTGCGCTGAGCCTAGGATTTTATACAGGTGCTATGGTAGCTTTGGACTCCATTAAAAAGTTAGGGGTTTCCGTAGATGTAAAAACTTATGATACCCAATTGGACCAAGCCAAGGTAAAGGAAATCCTGTTCAGGGAAAACCTAAATGGTGTCAATGCCATTATTGGTCCATTGGCTCCAGGACCTTTGGATGAAGTAGCTGTTCAGGCTGCGGCAAAAGATATTCCGGTGATTGCCCCGATTTCTTCGGATAGCAAGTTGAGTCATAATAATGTATTTTATTCTGTGCCCAGAGATGTGGTGCTCCGGGATAAAATGTTGTCTTACATGGAAAGCATCCATAAGGATGAGAACATAGTGATCATTGCTGATTCTACCCATCAAGTTGCTCATGATTCAATTTTGAGTAAATTTCCTGCTGCCCAAATTGCCAAGGTGATAGATAATAAGTCATTGCATTTAGATGAATTTTTGATTCAGCTTTCAGGGGAAAAGGAAAATTGGGTGTTTTTGGAAACCGACCAACCGAATATGGTGGCCAGTGTCACATCCATCTTGAATTCGGCCAACACTTCTTCATTATTAAGTACAGAGGAGACCAAAGAAATAAAGGTTCGAATGTTGACTACAAGTTTTAATGCCGCTTTTGAGAATGAAGCGGTGTCCAAGACCCATTTGTCCAACCTTAAATTTACCTATCCGTCCTTTTATAGAGAATCAGGAAGTGATGCTTTCACCAAGGCGTACAGTCAAAAATATAGAGGTGTATTGCCTGATAGATATGCAGTTAGAGGGTTTGATGTTACTATGGATGTATTGTTGAAGCTTGCATATAAGAACAACCTTTTTGAAACATCAAAATATATAGGTTTGACAGAGTATGCTGGAAATGGTTTTGATTATCTCAATGATTGGACCTCTGGCTATTTTAATCGTGCTTGCTATATTATGGAGTATGATAACCTTAGGATAAAAGAAGTAGAGCCAAATGACAGCAAAAGTAACCTATAACGGAAATCTACGTACAACCTGTGTGCACCTTCGCTCTGGAAACGAATATATTACGGATGCCCCGGTTGATAACAATGGAAAGGGCGAAGCATTTTCACCAACTGATACGGTAGCAACGGGATTGGCCAATTGTATGATCACCATGATGGGTATCAAGGCCCGTGATATGGATGTGGATTTAACAGGCTCAACGGCTGAAGTAACTAAACATATGGCGGCCAATCCAAGAAGAATTTCTAAGATTGAGGTAAAGTTGGAGTTGCCTGCATCGGTTTCTGAAAAACATAGAAAAATATTGGTTCATACAGCCAATACTTGCCCAGTGCATTATAGTTTGCATCCAGACATTGAAAAAGTAATTGATTTTAATTGGATAAAATAATTTTCATAGGATGTGTTTTTCTTTTTGGTTTTTTGGGTTTTGCACAAGAAATCGAGGAGGGGGTCGCTTGGAGTGAAAATATGAGGCTTACCTGGGCCGATTTTAAAGGAAAAGTTCCACCTGCTGCTGAATCGGCGGCAACCACAGCCAGTGGCATTAGTTATTCTTATTCGGCAAATTTGTTGCACCATGAAGTAAAATTGGACTTTGAGGTAAATGCATATTTCTACCCTAATGAATCATGGTACAAACCTGAATTGTGCAATGAAAATACTTTGGCGCACGAACAGCTTCATTTTGATATTGCTGAGCTATTTGCACGAAAAATGAGGGAAAAACTCCAACGTACCTCTTTTTCCGATGATGTTAAAGCGGAAGTACGTAAAATCTACAAGGATATTTTAGTGGAGCTTCAAGAATATCAGGAGCAATACGATTGGCAAACCAACTTTTCCAGGAATAGGGATATGCAATCCAAATGGAATAATAGAATAGCTGCAGCCTTAAAAAACGAAGAAAAAGGATAATAGGTCTTATTGACCCTCCTTGTACTGCTCTATAAACCTTGTGTCGAGCTCCTCCGAGTCTTTGTATTTCTTACGAAGTTCTTTCAAATCTACTTTTAACCTTTCTCGTATATCGGAGTATTCAGAATCGTAGTACACGTTGTTCATCTCGTCGGGGTCTTTGGTGAGGTCGTAAAGTTCCCACTCATCAACATCATAATAAAAGTGAATTAGTTTATACTTTTTGGTTGCAATACCATAGTGACGCTTCACCGCATGTTCTGCGGGATATTCATAATAATGGTAGTATACACTTTCCCTACCCCAATTATCATCGTTTCCCGTGAGTAAAGGCATCAGGCTCTTCCCCTGCATATCGTTTGGGGCGGAAATCCCTGCAGCTTCCAAGAAAGTTTGGGCAAAGTCAAGATTTTGTACCATTTCATCATTGGAGATGCCCGGTGTTATTTTGTTGGGCCACCTTATCAACAGTGGAGTTTTAAACGATTCCTGATACATAAATCGTTTGTCGAACCACCCATGTTCACCCAAATAAAAGCCTTGGTCCGACGTGTAAACAACCAAGGTGTTTTCTGCCAGTTTTTTCTCTTCCAAATAATCCAGTACACGGCCTACATTATCATCAACGGACTCAATACTGGCCAGGTAATCTTGCATATACCTTTGGTATTTCCATTGCATTTTTTGTTTTTCGGTCATGCCGGGCCAATGTTCTTTAAAGTCGGCGGTGATAGAATCCAAAATAGGTTTATACTCTTTAAGTTGTTCAGGTGTTAGTCTGGACATTTCCACTCCATTAAAAAGCCTTTCGTTTCTAGGGTCGGTCTCAATTCCCATCTCCTCCAGAACTTCTGGGTACACTTTGCAATCGTAGCTCATCAGCATATGTTCCAAAATATTCATTTCTGCGGTATGTGCCGCTGTGCCTCGATTGGAATAATCATCAAAAAGAGAAGTAGGTTCTGGAATTTCTTTTTTTGACCATCTTTTGAATTTTTCTGCCTTTGGCCACCAAGGCCTGTGAGGTGCCTTGTGCAAGTACATCATCATAAAGGGTTTGGTAGTGTCCCTTTTTTTGTCCAACCATTCTAAGGAAAGGTCAGTGATAATATCTGTGGCATATCCCATTTTTTGAATGGTATCCCCTTCTGTAGTTATAAAATCAGGATTGATGTATCGGCCCTGCCCCGGTACTATCATGAATTCATCTACTCCCTTGGGACTGTTACCAAAGTGAAGTTTACCGAACATGGCAGTTTGGTATCCTGCTTTTTGGAACAATTGGGGAAAAGTAACCTGAGAGGTGTCAAAAGGAGTAAGGTTATCAATTTTTCCATTAATATGAGTATGCTTCCCAGTTAATATGGTTGCTCTGGAGGGAGCACAAATGGAATTGGTAACCGATGCATTGGTGAAAAGAATGCCTTCTTTGGCGATACGGTCGATATTTGGAGTTCGGATTAATGAGGTATCATAGGCGCTTATGGCTTGGTAAGCATGGTCATCCGACATTATGAAAAGGATATTCGGTCGTTTTGCTGATACGTCCGCCACCTTTTTTTTAGAGGACATCTCGCACCCGATCAGAAATATTGAAACAAAAAATAAAAGGGAAAATTTTTTCATAAAGTATGGATTCGTCTTTATTGACATTACTTGATGAATTATGTTAATCGTAAACCCTCGTCTTAAAGGTTATCTTTTGATTCAAATATTAGATATCACACCGCATAAATCCATCCTTCAAGGCTTCAATCTTATCGTCCCAGGTAGTAATAAATTCTTGTGCAACGTAACCGGTAAAACCTGTATCGTGTATGGCTTTAATGATAGCGGGGTAGTATAACTCCTGCGTCTCATCAATTTCATGTCTGCCCGGTACCCCAGCAGTATGGTAGTGTCCAAAATAAGGGTGATAATTCTGTATGCTTCGGATGATGTCTCCTTCCTGTATTTGCATATGGTAGATATCAAACAATAATTTAAAATTATCGCTTCCCAAGTGTTTACAAAGTTCAACTCCCCATAACGAGTTGTCGCACATGTAATCTGGATGGTTTACTTGGTTGAACAGTTCCATTTGTATCACCACACCATGCTTTTCCGCCAAGGGAATAATTTGTGAAAGACCATCCACGCAATTTTGAAGACCAACATAATCGTTCATACCGTCTCTATTACCACTAAAACAGATGAGGTTGGTGTAACCTGCCTCGGCTACCTTCGGAATCATTTCCGTATAGTTTTTTATCAACTGTTCGTGGTATTTTGGATTGTTCCAGCCTTCGGTCAAACTTATTTCCGCGCCATTGCACATGGAACAATGTATATCATACTTCTTCAAAATGGGCCATCTATCTGGACCCACCAAATCAATGGCTTTAACACCCAATTCGTTCAAGGTTTTTAAAAAATCTTCTAGTGGGATATCGTTAAAACACCATTCACATACACTATGGTTGATGTTATGCTTTAGTTTAAATTCTTTGGATTGACCTTGGTTATTTGATACCATGGCAGAGGCTGAAGCCAGTCCTGCAGACCCTACGGCAGCAGTGGCTATAAAATTTCTACGTTTCATTTTGAGGATTTGTTAATGGAAAGATAGTATTTTCGACCTAGATATGGAAATTCGCCCTGATTCAAAACAGTTATTGGAACTCGCTCACTACAGAATGCCTTTTGGTAAATTTAAAGGGCGCTATCTTGTGGATTTGCCCTTGCCTTATCTGGTCTGGTTTAAGCAAAAAGGATTTCCCAAAGGGAAACTGGGAGACTATCTAAATACTATGCTTACCATTAAGGATAACAGCTTGGAACCCATCATCAGAAAGATCCAAAAAGATTTTCCTCGCCAATCTTCCTGATTTTTGCCCCGCAATTAGTAACTTTACGCCCCGTAATAGAATGATCAATATGTCAGATACCAAGTACATTTTCGTTACGGGAGGCGTTACTTCTTCATTGGGTAAAGGAATTATCGCCGCATCCTTGGCCAAACTACTGCAAGCCAGGGGGTACCGAACCACCATACAAAAATTAGATCCCTATATAAATGTGGACCCGGGAACACTGAATCCATACGAGCATGGCGAATGTTATGTGACCGATGATGGTGCAGAAACCGATTTGGATCTAGGCCACTACGAACGCTTTTTGAATGTCCGTACATCACAGGCCAATAATGTGACCACGGGAAGAATCTACCAAAGCGTTATTGAAAAAGAGCGAAGAGGTGAATTTTTGGGCAAAACAGTTCAGGTGGTCCCCCATATTACCAACGAGATAAAGGAGCGTATCCAAATTTTGGGAAACAGTGGTGATTACGACATTATTATTACCGAAATCGGTGGTACGGTTGGGGATATTGAATCGCTGCCCTATATTGAAGCAGTAAGACAACTACTTTGGGAGTTGGGTGAGCACAATGGTATTGTAATCCATCTAACCTTGGTGCCATTTTTATCTGCCGCGGGTGAATTAAAGACAAAGCCAACGCAACACTCTGTTAAAACTTTGATGGAGAGTGGTATTAAAGCAGATATCTTGGTTTGCAGAACAGAGCATAATATTTCCGAGGACATCAAAGAAAAATTGGCGCTCTTCTGTAATGTAAGAAAGGAGGCTGTGATTCAATCCATTGATGCATCAACCATTTATGATGTTCCTTTGTTAATGCAAGAAGAAGGTTTGGATACGGTTACCTTGGAAAAATTGGCACTTCCGAATGATACAGAGCCAAATCTAGATCAGTGGAAGGAATTCTTAAATCGTCATAAAAACCCAAAGGATAAAGTAACCATTGGATTGATTGGAAAATATGTTGAGCTTCCGGATTCATATAAATCCATACAAGAGGCTTTTATACATGCAGGAGCCGCCAATGAAGTCGATGTTGAGGTGAAATCGATTCATTCCGAACATTTGACAGCAAAAAATATAGATAAAAAATTGAAAGGCCTGGACGGCATTTTGGTCGCTCCCGGCTTTGGGGAACGTGGAATAGAGGGTAAGGTAAATGCAGTAAAGTATGCCCGAGAGAACAACATACCATTTCTTGGTATTTGTTTGGGAATGCAGATGGCTGTAATCGAATTTGCAAGAACGGTTCTTGGTTTGGACAAAGCCAACTCCACCGAAATGGACAAAGAAACGCCAGACCCAGTTATTAGTTTAATGGAAGAACAAAAATCCATTACCGACATGGGCGGGACCATGCGTTTAGGTAGTTGGGACTGTCATTTAAAAGAAGGTAGCTTAGTGGAGCAAGTATATGGTTCATCTGATATTGAGGAACGCCATAGGCACCGTTACGAATTCAACAACAAGTACAAGGAGCAAATGGAAGAAGCTGGATTGGTAGCGTCTGGTCTAAACCCAAAAACAGGCTTGGTGGAAGTTGTGGAGATTCCTTCACACCCATGGTTTGTAGGGGTACAGTACCACCCAGAATATAAAAGTACGGTAGCTAGCCCACATCCATTATTTGTTGGATTTGTAAAGGCGATATTGACCCATAAACAGAAACAAAACAATGCCAGTTTGGCATAAAATGCGGTTTTGGGCATATATTTGCCACCTGAAATACCAATAAAATATTTCTACTAAATAATATTCATGGAAGAAAAGAAGCTGGATATTAAATCCATTGTTGGATTTGTACTGATTTTTGGGATACTCATATATATGTTTTACCAAAATCAGCCCACGCCAGAAGAGTTAGAGGCTCAAAAAGCAGAACAAGAGCAAGTTGAGGCTGAGAAAACTAAGGTTGAAGAAGAAGTCAAAACGGCAGTTGTAAAAGAAACAAAGACTATAGATCTTAATGATTCCACCGCAGTGGCCCAATATAAGAATACGGTTGGTGCATTTGGTTTTACAAAAACTTCGGATGGAACCACCATATTGGAAAATGAGGTTTTAAAATTGGAGGTTTCCAATCAAGGTGGACAGATTGTGGAGGCCAAAATGAAGAATTTTGTGACCCACGATTCCGTTCCCGTGTATTTGGTAAAAGATGGCAATGCCAATTTTGCAGTGAATTTCACTACTTCGGACAATAGAGTATTGAGTACGGCAGACCTTTATTTTGAACCATCGCTTACACAAAGTGGGGACAACCATGTACTTTCCATGAAGGCCAAAGTGGCCAGTAACCAGTTTTTGGAGTATCGTTACGAAATGAAGCCGAATGAATATTTGGTTGATTTCACTGTTCGTTCCCAAGGTTTGAGTGGAGTTTTCAATAGTAGTAAGTCAGTTACTTTGGAGTGGGATCTAAAAGGTATCCGACATGATCAGAGTATCAGGTATGAAAATAGATACACCCGTCTAACATACAATCACGATGAGGGAAATATCAGCAAACTTTCCGAGAGCAGTGATTTTGATGAGGAAACCGAAGTAGATGTAAAGTGGTTGTCGTACCGTCAGCACTTTTTCAGTTCTATTTTGGCAACCGATAATCATTTTAAGACAGCTGATTTAACCTCTACCAACTTGGTGGAGGAAGAAAGTAAAGAATTGCTTTTCACCAAAGCATATAGTACACGTGCTCCTTTGGAGCTTCAAGGGGGTGAATTGTCCCAAAACATGTACTGGTACTATGGACCTACCGATGTTAAGGTGTTGGATGATTATGAAGATTTAGGTCTTGTAGAGTCCATTCCGTTTGGGTGGGGAATTTTTGGCTGGATTAACCGATATGTCTTCACACCGTTCTATACGTTCTTGAGTTCGTTTCTTCCTTATGGTATTGCGATTATTATTATGACAATTTTGGTGCGATTGGCACTTTCGCCTGTTACCTATAAATCCTATTTGTCGCAAGCCAAAATGAAGGTGTTGAAACCTGAAATTTCGGAAATCAGCGAAAAGTACAAGGACAATGCCATGAAAAAGCAACAGGAGACCATGAAGGTATACAACAAGGCAGGCGTAAGCCCCATGAGTGGTTGTGTGCCCGCCTTATTGCAGTTGCCTATTTTCTACTCCTTGTTCATGTTTTTCCCAACCTCTTTTGCGTTGCGACAGAAACCATTTTTATGGGCAGAGGATTTATCATCTTATGATACCATTTTTGAGTTACCGTTCACCATTCCATTTTATGGTGATCACGTATCCTTGTTCCCGATTTTGGCGTCCATAGCCATTTTCTTCTACATGCAGATGACAACAGGTCAGAGTATGCAGATGCAACAGCAGCCTGGTATGCCGAACATGAAATTTATTATGTACCTATCTCCCGTGATGATGTTGTTCTTCTTTAACAACTATGCAAGTGGATTGAGTTTGTACTACTTCATTTCCAACTTGATTACCATCTTTATTATGTTGGCCATTAAGAACTACATTTTGGATGAGGATAAAATCCATGCCCAAATCCAGGAAAACAAGAAGAAGCCTAAAAAGGAAAACAAGTTCCAGCGTAAAATGCGCGAGATGATGGAACAGGCCGAGGAGCAAAAGAAATCAGGAAAAAGATAATCCTGAGTTAGATACTTTTTGGTTCAAATAAAAAAACTCCCTCAAGATTTCTTGGGGGAGTTTCCATTTACAGGTTTAGTTTGGAAAGATTTGGGACTCCAAAGATGCAGGATAACCTACGTTCAAAAAAGTAAAAGTTGTAAAACGTCTGGTTTTTGTGGGTAAATAATCTTTTGTTGATGTGTCATCGATGAACGGTAAACACTACGCGATAAAAAGCCCCCTCAAAGTTAATTGAGAGGGCCTTAAATGCACTATTTATGTAATCAAAAACTAATTAATTTGTAGTATCTGGAATTAGTACAGTGTCCACTACGTGGATTACACCATTGATAGCCTGGACATCCACAGCATCAATACCAATACCTGGGTTTCCTGCACCATCTGTGATATCTGCAATATTATCGCCAGTTCCTGGTAGGTTGATAGTGATCATATCACCTTCTAAAGTAGTTGCGGTGGCACCATCGCTCAAATCACCTGAACGTACATTGGCTCCGGCTACTACGTGGTGTTGTAATATTGGAATCAAGTCAGCTTCTGCTGGAATACTGGCCAAGGCATCAAATGCAGTGTTTGTAGGAGCGAATACAGTGAATGGGTCGCTTCCTGCACCATCTTGGGCAGACAATACGCTTACAAAATCCGTGTTTGGTGTCAATTCGGTCAATGCTTGTACCAATGTGGAGAAGTTGGGGTCGGCTGCAGCAAAAGTCACTACAGTAGGTAAGTCGATTACTGCATCCACGGTGTGAATAACTCCATTGCTAGCTACAATGTCGGCCATCATCACATTGCTGGTTCCGTTTAAGGTAACTCCATCA
>Ga0070726_10004859_pt1 | contig 10494 bp, 11 predicted proteins | sample tdAd471_FD_67275 | JGI IMG/M metagenome (GOLD analysis project Ga0070726, IMG submission 67275) | Marine sediment microbial communities from the Atlantic coast under amendment with organic carbon and nitrate - tdAd47.1 | ecosystem: Environmental > Aquatic > Marine > Coastal > Sediment | place...
AAAAGCGCCGCCCACAAATTGTGCGAGCTCGCGCACGGTCAGGTTTTCTTCCCGAGCTTTGTCCACCAGCTTCTGACGCGAGGTGTGACTGGCATTACTCGGGGGTATTTCCGGCAGTGGCCCATCGAGATCAAATTCAGAGGCATCACAACCCAGCTGCACCGATAGCGTCCCTATGCCACTAGCAGGATTCACCATATCGTCTAGCTCACGCTTAATCTTTTTGGCCTGGGCCACGGTATCGGCCACCACCACAAAATTACCCGGAAACACCTTCAGGTCATCGCGGGAGCGCCCATACGCCACCGCCCGGCTTTTCACATCGGCGTAATAACTCTGCGCATCTTCAAGAGTGCTGGCGGCGGCAAAGACCATTTCCGCCACTTCGGCGGCGAACTGCCGACCTGACTCGGAAGCCCCCGCCTGCACAATCAACGGATAACCCTGAATCGGCCGGGCAATGTTCAGGGCGCCATCTACCGAATAGAACTCACCCTCGTGGTGGGGCGGGTGCATCTTGTCCAGGTCGGCGTATATACCGGATTCCTGGTCGCGTAGAAAAGCGTCGTCCTCCCAGCTATCCCAGAGTTTGGTCACCACGTCGTAGGCCTCCCGACCACGGCGGTAGCGTTTGTCATGCTCCATCATCTCCTTCAGGCCAAAATTCAGTGCCTCCTGAGGATTGGTAGAAGTAACAATATTCCAGCCCGCGCGGCCACCGCTAATATGATCCAGCGTGGCGAACTTGCGGGCGATATTGTAGGGCTCGTTATAGGTGGTAGAGGCAGTAGCAATCAGGCCCAGGTGCTCAGTCATCATCGCCAGCGCCGGCAAAATAGTGGCCGGTTCAAACGAGGTAACCGTGGCGCTGCGTTTAAGTGCCTCCGGCGGCATATTCAGCAGACTGACGTGATCGGCCATAAACATGGCATCAAACAGGCCGCGCTCAAGGGTCTGGGCAAAACCCACCATCGCCTTGAAATTAAAATTCGCGTCGGCCAACCCGGCCGGGTGGCGCCAGCTGCAGGTGTGAATGCTGGCCGGCCGCATGAAGGCACCAAAATGTAGTTTCTTTCCGTCACTCATTGCTCTACTCCCTTAGCGCAACCCTGGGTCCCGGTTAAGCGCTCTGTTACGAAAACAGCTCGTACACCTGGCGATCCGGCGGCTCCACCAGCATTTCACCCAGGTTATTCATATCAATCCCGTACTCGGCAATATGGGCCCGGTGGGCCATCAGTGCCGCCTCGTCCTCATACTGTTCGTAAAATACAAAACTGTTGGCATCACCCGGCACGCGGTGAAAATAGTAGGCGTGATTCCCCGGCTCTTTACGCACCTCAGGAATCAACTTGCGCATCGTCTCCAGCAAGCCGTCTACTTTATCGGGCTTCAGCCGCATTTTTAGAATGATACAAATCAATTGAAACTCCCCCTGATTGGCTCCCGGTCAATATTGAAGCTCGCGGATACTTCCTGCAAGTGGCGGTTCTCCGAAATCGCTACTTTAGCTACGAAACGATCGGCGGATAACACGAGCGATCAAGCAACACCCAGCGGGAGCGGGGCAATGATTGATGCCAGCCATCGGCAATACCTGGCGTGTCCAACCAGCCGGCAGTATGTTTGGACGACTTCAATGACAACCGGGAAAGTTACGATGGCTCTACGAATTTTTTTCGTTCTCTCTACTGTGCCAAATCCTTAACACGTAGATAATTTTGTCGGTGATTAGATAGCGCACCGTGTAGCTAGCCACATAAAGGTCGCGTATTTTTTCCGGGTCGGAGGCGATTAAAACTGGTAAACCAATTTCAGGAAATCGTTTAAGCCGGTCTACACCCTCCTGAAGATCAATCGCAATCCTGCGAGCCGCATACGGATTATTTTTCTCCACAAAATCAACTAACCGCTGCAGATCGTCGATGGATTCAGGCGAATACCTGACCTTCATGATTTAGGTGGCGATGTCCGACTACCGGTCCCCCAACTGTTCAGCCAGCCATTAACATCTGATTCGTCGAGGGACTTTCCAGCTTTTATCGATTCAAGCGCTTCCAGGGTGTCCTGCCACCGGGATTCTTCCAACGATTGTTTCGCCAGAAACTCTTTAACCGCTTGGTTTATAAGATAGTTTTTGCTTCTGTCGAGCTTCTTAGCTAACGACTCTAGCGGCTGATCCACCTCTTTAGACAGCCGAATACTGGTCACGCTCATGACACCCTCCAAATGTAGCTATTTGTATTACATACTAGTACAAGCGCCTGGAGAGGACCAGGACAATTCATGAGTATTGGGGACAAATCACACCGCCGTCCCGCGTGTCGATATCAGTCGTAGCTTCGCCCGTATTGAACTGCCTGACTGAGAGACCTGAGCACCATTTACTGTTTCGCTTATCTGTGATTGTTAGGCGATAGCAGAAGAAATAATTTTTGCTATTTTTGCCACATACCCATCCCTTTCCTTTTTTGGTTTTCTTCGGATGTAGGACGGGTGATACAAAAAATGTACCGTGATGGCTTGACCGGATAGCTGGACGCTCTCAACACACTCCGCATTGACTGCCTTGTTAGCAAAACCCCAGGCATCTTTGCCAAGACAAATAATGACTTTCGGAGACACCCAGCGCAGCTCATTGTTCAGGTATGACCTGCAATTTTCTATTTCGTGGGTTTCCGACGGCCTATTCCCTGGGGGATGACACTTGACCACATTGGTTGTGAACACGTCTTTCTTCTCGATACCCGCCAATTCAAACACATCATCCAGAAGCTTCCCAGAACCGCCAGTGAAGGGAATTTGGGCATCGATGCAAGGTTTTCCGCAGAGCGATTGACCAAGAATCATCACTTCAGAGTTTTTATCACCATAGCCAGGTGCGTTTTCGGTACCAAGTGCAGCCGAGTTGAGCCCCGGGCACAAATTGCAGCTTTTGATTTTCTTTTCCTGGATTTCCCAATTCATTTCTTTCAACTTAAGTCGGAGTGATACCAGGAGAAAGTCGACGCCTTAACTTATTTAACCGTGGTCTCTCACCTGTTCTTCCGTGCTCACTTTCTTGGAAGAAAAAGCGAAAATCTCACTGGTCAATATCAATCGAGTCTGACCCCATTGATATTCTCGACGGCTACCTGGCCGAATCCTTCCACCACGAGATCACCGATGGTGGCCTTGGCCTCGAGTACGGCACCAACCTAATCTACCCCGCCACCCACCACTTCGGCCGTGAAGAGGATGGGATTCCCGACCGCACGGTGCTGAGGATGAGGATGAGATTCTCGACATCCTCCAGGATTATTTAGTTCAATAGCTGTTATTTACGAAAAGCGCGCAATGATAGCGCCGCGTGAATCCGCAGGAGAACAAAGCATAACCATTTGATTTAAATGAGATTAAAAAACTATTTGAGTAATGATTATCGCTGTTAATACTGTTTCAAATATAATTATGAATCAGTACTCGTCAGGCAGGCGGCTAAATATCGCCATGAGCACGAAACGCTCTGAACTAACTAGATATTATTCAACCAGAAGGCAGAAGCAAAGGAGGGCGAATAACAGAAAGTATTATAGAAGAATGAATGGGGTCTTGAGCAGCAACTCAAGACCCCATTTGCGGCCCTGACTTGAACCGAGGACCGCTGCTAACCCAACTGCTTTTAGATTACAGCCGGCTTCAACAAATCGGAGTGTTATTTATGCAGCCACGTTTTGTCAAATTTTTTTAAACTATTTTTAAACCTATTTGAACAGTTCGTGGTCCTCAAGATTGAGGATAATGAGGGATTGGTAATGACCTGTAACTGGTTCATAACCCATTGGGAGAGATCTCATGATCCTCTTTCTAATCATGCGCGGGTTCGCGCTTGTAAAAGACAGACTCAAGAAGATTGTGGCATTCATAATGTGGATGTTCAAAATTCTATATTGGCTCAGTCGGATCTTTAGCTAGATCCAAACGTTGGCGGGGGGCACGCGCCCCTCGCCCTCACAGCCCCTCTAACCCCCGCAACCCCCAAACCGCACCATTGCCATGCCTGAAAATAGTTAAACACGCACGTAAAAAAATTAAACACTATCTAGCGGGGGTTTGGGGCTTAACCTCGACCCAGTTTCGCGCGAATCTGTAAATAGGCGTTCAAATCACTCCCTCCGACCCCCTTCACCCTTATTCGTAACATCCTCTTGCAGCGAACTGCGGCTCGCTATGAGCAGACGCAAAAATCAATCGGTCAAAGTCGAAGTTGCCGCCCTAGCCTTTTACCTGTCCGGGGGTCGATTACGGATCCTCCCGGATGGTGAATTCCGCGCTAAAGATGGTCGCCCAAAAGATGCCTTCTACTGGAAGCTCGACCCGCAGATCGCGGAGCGAGTCGTTGCCATTCCAACAGCAACCCAATTCAAAGCGTATAAAAATCAATCAACGCCGGCACCAAATCATTTTTCAGGTGAACCGCCTTAGCAGCAATTAGCCAGCGGTCCCCCTGCCTAGACAGCCTCAATTCATAATCCCCAAAATTCACATAATGTGCCCCGCGTTGGGGCTGAAACAGCTGCACCATGAAGTTTGCAGCCGCCTGGATGGTCGCCTCGTCAGCGTTGGTCGCAACAATATTAGTAATAAAGTGAGTCGTGCGCGGCAGGGGCATGGCGGTGACAGATTTCCCGGAGGTCACCCGCATAACTCGCTCTTCCAGGCCGGTGCGGGAGTCGTGGTAGATCTGTGACACTTCTCTATTCGGGTCGCTGGTTTGCTCATCTTCGTTGCGCCAGGCGGGCACCCAATAGACGGCATCCTCGGTATAGAGATCGAGCCACTGGTCCCACTTGCGCTGGTCAAGTGCGCTGCTTTCTCGATAAAGCAGTTCGGTCGCAATCGCCGTTGCCGCCTGGTCTAACATTTCCAGCCCTCTAATATTTTGGTTAGACGCAGCATCAACGGCTTATCTAGTTGGCTGTTCAACGGCAGATTCCCCCGCTTTCATCAATCGCAACCATTCCCGATAGCCGGCGTGCATGCCGGTTTCGTCGCCAAAGGCGAGTCCAGCCGGGCTCGCAGTCACCCGGGCCTGTTGAAAGTCGAGCCCGGCGTATTGATCCGGTTCCGGGCCTGGCGCAGTCATCCCCCGGGAAACGCTCTGCGGAACTCCTGCGGCGGTGGCGACCAGACCGGCCTGGCAAAGCTCGTACATGATGTTGTCGTCCGAGCTGGCGAGACCACCGGTATTAAAAAACTCTTCATACTGGCGGATACGAAACCGCCGGGCCTCGGCGCTCTCGCCTTTCGGCGCCAGGCAGTGAGAAACCATGCGGGTTTTGTCGGCGGCCAGGGGTTCCCAGGTGCGTACCTGCAGAGACTGAATATCGATAATTTGCAGGTTGGGAAAGATGGTCAGGTTACGCTGGCGCAGCATCCAGCTGAGACGATCGTCACCCACCTGGTTCTTAACTGCCTCGAAGTTCTCGCGGTCATAGGGCAGTGGTCGTGCGGCGGGTTCCTGCCCGGGCGCGCCCCGGGACCAGGACATGGCGTGGCCCCGGGGGAAGCTGACGGTGCCTGCTACCACTCCGTCTGCCGGGTCAGAATAGGCCTGGATGTGCTCCGGCACGGCCCGGGGTGTTCGCTGCATGACGATGTCAACAAATGCGGCATGAGTAGTTGCGAAATGATAAGCATCGAGGCCGTTCTCAAACTGTAACTTCCAGTTGCCGTCATAGGTATAGGTGGAGCCGCCGGAGACATATTCGAGGCCATTGGGTGCCTGATCAGCAATCAGGTCCAGCAACTGCCGGGCCTCGCCTAAATGCTCATACAGCGTCGGTACATCGGCCGATAAGCTACCGAAAAGGAATCCGCGATAACTGTCGAAACGGGCGATCGGCACCAGGCCATGATCGGCCTGCTCAAAAACTTCGGGGTACTGGCCGCTACTCTGGGCCGGGATCGATACGTTGTTGCCGCCGCTGTCGTAGGTCCAGCCGTGATAGGGGCAGGCATGGAACTGGCGATTCCCACTCCCGAGCGGGCAAAGTTTTAACCCCTTATGGCGACAAGTGTTGAGAAATCCGCCCAGCTTGCCCTGCTGGTCACGCATGATGATTACCGGCTGGCGGCCGATATTGCGGGTCATATAGTCGTGGGGCTGCTCGACTTCGCTCGCCAGGCCGATGAATACCCAGGTCGATTCGAATATGCGCGCCATTTCCAGCTCGTACAGAACTGGATCGAGGTAGACATCCCGGTGGACGCGAAACACTCCTTCTTCCGGGTGGTCTTCTACCAGCTGGTCAAAGCTGATGTTCTGGCTAGTCGCCCCGTCCATGGTTACTCGCTCCGTAGCAACTGGAAATTAAGATACCTGACAAAATTATTCTTTCCGCGATAACCCCGGAAAAACTGCCGATGTGCGCTGCTGATAGCGAACATACTCTTCGCCCAGCGTTTCTGCCAAACCACGTTCTTCGTAATGGATACCGATAAAAATATACAGAGTCATGCCGGTGGAAAACAGCAGATGCCCGTATGACATGGCCGGTATGGACCAGAACGCAACTAGCAGACCCAGCATCATTGGATGGCGAACCCACTGGTAGACCAGTCGCTCGGTAAAAGGAATGGCGGTATAGCTGCGTTTTAACAGTTCAAGATAGACCTGACGCAAACCAAACAGGTCAAAGTGATCGGTTAAAAAGGTGGAAATCAGTACCAACAGCCAGCCGATGGCCATCAAACCATACAGCAGGGTAATACCAGCAGTGCTGTCGACCTGCCAGATTACGCCACCGACAGGCTGCCAGAAAGCCATCATTGGCACCAGCACCACGACGGTCGCCAGCACGTAGGTGCTGCGCTCCATTGACTCCGGGATGAAACGGGTGATCCACCGCTTGAAGGCGGGGCGTGCCATGACACTGTGCTGCACCGCAAACAGGGCCATCAACCCAACATTGATAACCACGGCCAGTAGCCATCCTTGCGGTTGCCCGGAATCAACCGTTTTCGGCACTAAAAAGTTGCCGTTAAAGGCTATCAGATACAAAAAAGAGATCAGAAATAGCAGATAACTAATTACCCCGTAGCCAAACACCAGAAACCGCCCCATTGCACTCCCCTCCGACGTCCGCCCTCTCTGCGAGTGCGCTGACGGCGAGACTACTCCGGCCTGTTAGCTGATGCAAACAGGAGGTGCGATTACAGGAATGGACACCGGTACCAGTACGGTGATTTTTAATCAGCTAATCACAAACCCTGCGTAGCCATGATCGGCAACCTCGGCACATTTTTCCCGGTACAGGGGTAAACCACCAGGGTAGTTGAGCAGTTGCCGGGTTTTGCCCGGGATATTGGCGCCCATGTACCAGGAGTTTGCCTTGGGGAATAGCGTCATGCCGGCCAGTTCGGCCACGTGGTCGCTCCATTCCTGCTCGGCGGCAGCTGTGGTTTCGATACGCTGCTTGTTCTGATTACGAACATTCTCAAGACACTGCACGATCCATTCGCCCTGGATCTCGGCACAGGTCGGGCCATTACAAAACCCCGACGGACTTTGCGGGCCGTAGAGGAACAGCATGTTGGGGAAGCCAGCGCTGGCCACCCCAAGTTGAGTCTTGACTCCCTGTGTCCATTTTTCTTTCAGGGTCAGGCCCTCGGTCCCTTTAATATCGATTTGCATCAGCCCGCCGGTGACCGCATCGAATCCGGTCGCCATCGCGATGATGTCGAACTTCTGTTCGCCCGCGCTGGTTTGAATGCCATCGGCGGTAATACGCTCGATGGGGGTCTCCTTAACATCCACCAGATCGACGTTATCCTGATTGAAGCAGTCGTAATACCACTGTTCCAGCGATGGTCGTTTAACCCCAAATGGATGGGGCGGTTTGGTGGGCGCGAGTTTCTCCGCTAACCAGGGATCGTTGATCCGCGCGCGGGTCTTGTCGCGCCAGAATTCGTAGGCCGGCAGGTTGGCCGCCTCATCCATCAGCACATCGTTAAAAATACCCAGCCAGTAGAGAAAGCCACCTTCCTGCCAGGCGTTTTCGTAAACGGCCTGACGTTCATCATCCGAAACATCGAAGGTGGCCTGTTCCAGCGTATCAAAGGTAAAGCCGGCGAAAGTTTCACCGCGCAGTTTGAACTTGGCCGGGTACTCCTTTTTCATTTCATCCTGGGTGGCCTTATCCAGTTTCTGCTGCTGCATCGGTAAGGCCAGAATCGGCGTGCGCTGAAACACCGTGACCTGCTCGGCAACCTTGCTCGCTTCCTGAGTAACCTGCACGCCACTGGCGCCGGTGCCAATTACAGCCACCCGTTTACCGGTGAAGTCGAGCCCGTCCTGGGGCCAAAGGGCGGTGTGGTGACACTCCCCTTTGAAATCATCCAGACCCGCAAAATCCGGGATGTGGTGTTTGGCGGCAAAGCCAGTGCAGAGCACGACAAATCGCGCCTTAATCGGATCACCGCTGCTGTTTTTGACGACCCACAGGTTATTGGCGGTGTCGAACTCAGCCCCGGTAACCCGGGTGTTAAAGCGCATGTCCTTACTCAGATCGAGTTTCTGATCCACGTAATGAAAATAGTCTTTAAGTTCATCCCGACCAGGGAACCGCTCGCTCCAGTTCCAGTCTTTCCACAGGTCTTCCATGCTGAACTCGTAATTGGGCACGTGGGAGTCCACCCGTGCACCGGGGTAGCAGTTCCAGTGCCAGATACCACCAATATCGGCGCCGGCATCGACAACCTGTACCGCATAACCGAGCTTGCGCAGTCGGTGCAGCTGATAAACTCCGGCAAAACCCGCACCGACGACTAGAACGTCGAGCACGTCATTCGATAGCTCTGATGGCATGATTTTTCCTGTGTGAGAAATTTCTGAAACAGAAGACCGGAGACGACCCAGGTCAGCCATTGTAGGGCCAACATTACTACTCCGGAAGCATCAATGCCACTAAATGGGCACAACCGTCGAAGCGGCGTTAAGGTCAGTAATTGGTCTGGTTATGGGCACCGTATTCTGGCCGTCGCGGGGTAGTAATACTCACGACCAGATTATCCGGTGCATCGAAAATCCCGGTGTGGGGGATTCCCGGCGGCATAATAATCGCCTCGCCCTCCTGGATGGCGAACTCCTCGCCATTTTCCAGTACCACCTTGCCGTGACCACGCATGACAATGGCTATTTCCTGTCCATGGACGTGAAACGGCGGCATCTCTCCGGCACTAATTTGCGCCGCCCGAGTCGCTTCATCACCCTGATACTCACCGCCAGGCTGGTTCAATGGCGTTGGCTCTCCGCGCTTGATGTTCAGGACGACAACGCTCATATCCGGCCCCACCATATGTTTCATGTAGAGCTGACCGGGCACCACCTCGGTCATGTTTTGGGTGTTAAAACCAATTATTCGAGGTTTTTCAGCGGCAACCACGTAGCCCTCAACAACATCCTGGGCCACGCCCATTTGGCTCATTAATAAGGCCAACAACATTGATAAAGCACTAACTCCACGCATTTTTAGTTCCTAAAGAGAGTGCGCTAACCGACACCCGATTACCGAGAATCACCTGGTCGAATCTAAGTTTTAAACCACTGCCGGAGTTCAATGGCATTGCCATCGGGATCACAAATTTCCGCGCGCACAAAGGCGTCGGTAACCAGCGGCCCCCAGGTGGTCTCAATGCCTTTGGCGTTGTAATCCGCCAGCACGGCGTCCATGTCTTCAACCTCCCAGGCAATACACCTAAGCCCGGCCCGGGTACCGGGGTCCTGCCGTGGTTCAGGGTTTTCAATCCGCATTAGCTCCAGGCCGATGTCACCCTGACTGAGATAGGCCAGTTCAACATAAGGCGGGGCATTCAGCGGATAACGATGGTTTACCGAAAAGCCAAGCAGGTCGCAATAAAACGCCAGGCTACGTTCAAAATCTTCGGGAACAATCTCGATATGATCTGTGCGCATCAACATTGGAAATCTCCTCTCTGGCGGAAATAACGGCTGGCCCGGCCAGCCACCTTAATAACCGATAGCCAGTATGCCCTGACGGCACGCAGCAGAGAAGAAATCCGGTGAACACGTCCCGACTGATCAGGGTGACGTCCTAATGCCAAACCAGGGCTTCAAGCCCAATCCGGTCGGCTATCGGATTTATCAGGGCGCTGAGGATACGGCTCGACCAGCCAGATCGGGAGCGGCTGGGCAACTCGCCGAGGGAGGTTTACAGGTTTAGCCGCCCGTGGTTCGCAGGCAATCGCCCATAAAAAAGACGGCGAACCCACCGCATGATCGGTGGAACTCGCCGCCTAAAAAAAACGGTAACGGTTAGCCCGCTAGCGTCGATTAGCAGGCATGGCAGTCACGGGTTTGATGACTGTCCGGCAAAGTTCTGGTCGCCCCTAGCAGACTGCCAAGCGCGCCAACTGCGGCAACCAACCAGCTAACCAGAACCACATCGATCCCCTGACTACTGACCCAGGCAGGCACGTTTGCAAGTAACTCCA
>Ga0070726_10004863_pt1 | contig 10493 bp, 10 predicted proteins | sample tdAd471_FD_67275 | JGI IMG/M metagenome (GOLD analysis project Ga0070726, IMG submission 67275) | Marine sediment microbial communities from the Atlantic coast under amendment with organic carbon and nitrate - tdAd47.1 | ecosystem: Environmental > Aquatic > Marine > Coastal > Sediment | place...
GGCGGAGTATCCGTATTCCAGTAGACGAGCTCCGCCTCGGCCTCTGCCGCCCGAGCCGGCATCTGGACCGGTCCTGAAATTTGTGTCCCGTCAGGCAGTAACACCGTTCCTGTTTCGCCGTCACAGGCAGGTACTTCGAACGTCTGCCGACGCGTCTCGTATCCAGCGGTCGAGAGCTCGCCCTCCATCCAATCCGTCGTCGCAAGATCGCCTGCGCTGCCAGAATAATGAGAGCCGAAACTGGCATAAGTCACCACCGCGCGTTCAAGCGCGCTCGCATCACGCTCGAGGGACTCTTCCGGTCCGGTTCGCGCGGCCGGCAATCCTGCACATGCGCCAAGCGCGGCTGGAAGCAGCAAGGCATGTCGCCGGTTGATCATGCAAAAACACTCCTTATGCGTATCGACAGTGACATCGGGCTCAGTCTTTAGGGCGCCTGATGTTCGTAGCGGGCAAGGATCAGGTCCAGCATGGTTTTCCGAAAGCCCGGTATCACTCGTGTTTCTGGCCCAAAGAGAGCGAGTTCATCGCGCTCTGTGTCATATGGCCCCCAAGCAGGCACCAGCTCACAATCCGGTTTGTGGGTTTTGGCAAATGAAACCCAACACGCCGACATTCCTTCCGCAAACCGACGGTCTGCCTCTGTCATCTCACCGACGACGCTTTCGAAGTAGTCTACCGTGTCGAAGACATAAGTGATTTCGGATCCGTGCGCCGCGCCAGCAGAGTTCGTCCGTCGCTTTTCTGCAACATAGTCGAAGTGATAGAGATAACTCGGTGCACCGTCCTGTGTAGCGTCGGCAAGCCAGCGGGCCGGTGCCACGAACCAGGCATCCCCCAGAACCTGCCGTGCGAATTCAGGATCGGATGCCTCAAGGCCGTAGGCAGCCTCTGCTTCAGCCAACTGATCTCCGAAGTAAGCGACGGCCAATTGCGGGCTGATGCCCATGGCCAGCAGAACGCTCGCCTCATTGCTGTTTGCGCCTACCAGAAGCGGAACATCAAGCGCCCCGCCGTCTTCAAACGCCCGCGAAGGCGCCTCTCGCAACAGCCGGCCATCGATGAACGGATTGACTGCGCCGCTGCTGCGAGGACCAGCCGCTTTCACCCAATCATCTGCGCTGGCTGCACGCAGTATATCTGCGCTAGCGTCAGGCGCGATAGCCAACGCGCCGGCGGCTGCGATCCCGAGCGCCTCCTGCTCCGGGAGCGTTCGAGGGGTAAGCAGGTTGACGCCCGATTGCACAATGGCAGCCGAAAACAATCCGGATGCTTCCGGCATCGAGAGCAACGCCATGGTACTCACTGCGCCGGCGGATTCCCCGAAAACGGTGACCTGCGCCGGGTCACCGCCAAAGGCAGCGATGTTCTGCTGCACCCAGCGAAGTGCTGCCAGCTGGTCCATCAATCCGAAATTACCGAGCGGAGTATCCGTGGTCGCTTCATCCGTCAGAGCCGGATGCGCAAAGTAACCGAGTGGGCCGAGGCGATAGTTGATCGTCACGACGATCACGCCTTGCCGGGCGAGCTCTGTTCCATCGAAAATCGGGAACGTTCCGGAACCGATCACATGCGCGCCACCATGAATCCAAACCATCACAGCCAAGCCCGACGCGCCCTCCGGCCGCCAGACGTTCAGCTGCAGACAGTCTTCAGACTGGACGTTTGCCACACCGCCGGCAACGACAGCAGGCCGCAATGGCTGTGAGCAGGCGGGGCCCATCTGCGTGCCGTCCCGGACACCTTCCCAGCCCGGGGCCACTGCCGGAGGGCGCCAGCGCAGCTCGCCTACCGGTGCGGCGGCAAAGGGCATATTAAAGAAAGCATCGACCTCGCCGATGGTCTTTCCGGCAATCACGCCCTGCGAAATCTGAACCTGTGGGGGCTGAGCAACCGCGGCCATGCCCAAGGCGCACGCCTGCAAACAGGCAAGCATTATGATCAAGCCGAACGGTCTGCCCTTGTTCATTGTTGCTCCCAGTATCCTTGGCGCTATGATGCAAATGACTTATTGCCGACTAGCTGCTGCAGCCATAGTGCCGGTCCGATTGCTCTGTGATCCTAATTATCGATAATATTGCACGTGCTGATAGAGAGGTCTAGTTAAAGGTCAACGCCTATGTGCCCGGCTATCGGATGAAGCAAAAGGTTCAGTTCGAACGGCTCGTTTCGAACAACCCAGTCAAGATTCCCGGCCTGGGCACATTCGAAGGTATCAAGACCAGCGTTTTCCTGGAAGTCGAGGGTGCCGCCCACTATTTGCCTGCATACGCGGGAAATCTCGACATAATGACATCAGCTGGCATTGCGACCGCTGAGAAGATCGCCGCACGGCGGCGAGCCAAGGAGACTGCCTGATGGCATTTGATCCCAAATCCGACAATCTCTACATTCAGGACGTCACTTTGCGCGACGGGATGCATGCGATCCGGCACCAATACGGTATCGAGCACGTCAGCAAGATTGCCGCAGCCCTTGACCAGGCCGGAGTCGACGCAATCGAGATTGCCCATGGAGACGGCCTGAATGGCTCAAGCTTCAATTATGGCTTTGGCGCCCACACCGACTGGGAATGGATTGAAGCCGTCGCGGATTCAGTGAAAACGGCGAAACTGACGACGCTCCTCCTTCCTGGGATCGGAACGATCGAGGAGCTGAAGCATGCCTACAAGCTTGGCGTCAGGTCTGTCAGGATCGCTACACACTGCACGGAAGCCGACGTATCGAAACAGCATATCGGTGTTGCCAGAGATCTGGGTATGGACACGGTTGGCTTTCTTATGATGTCCCACATGGTCGAGCCTGAGAAATTGGCTGAACAAGCCGCCATGATGGAAAGCTATGGTGCCGAATGTATATATGTCACCGACAGTGGCGGCGCGCTCGACATGGATGGATACATCGCCCGGCTTCAAGCCTATGACAAGGTCCTGAAGCCTGAAACTGAACGGGGTATCCACGCCCACCACAATCTGTCCCTAGGCGTAGCCAATTCCATTGTCGGCGTTCAATATGGCGCAAGACGCGTGGACGCTTCGCTGGCCGGCATGGGTGCCGGGGCCGGAAACGCGCCGCTTGAAGTGTTCATCGCAGCCGCCGAGCGAAAGGGATGGAAGCATGGATGCGATCTTTTTGCGCTCATGAATGCTGCCGAGGAACTTGTCCGCCCACTCCAGGACCGCCCCGTTCGCGTTGATCGCGAAACGCTTTCACTTGGCTATGCCGGCGTGTACTCATCCTTCCTCCGGCATTCAGAGAAGGCAGCGAAAGATTATGGGATCGATAAGCGTGAAATCCTGGTTGAACTAGGACGTAGGCGTATGGTTGGTGGCCAGGAGGATATGATCGTCGACGTAGCCCTGGACATATTGAAAGAACGAAAATCCGCTGAATAGTTGCGACGTGAGAGACCAATCCTTATTGACTGTTGCGAGCTCCAATTTGTCTGGACGAACGACGCAGTCAGAACACGCTCAATCAGCTTTTGTGTGTTCAGTGCTTTTAGTCCGGTAAGCACACATTTGCGTGCCCTTTTGCCTTAGGCAAGCAACCTTGCAATCTCCATGATAGATTGAAATTGGCACATGTCCTGCATTCCCCTGAGGCGGGAGGCTGATACATGCTTATTCGCACGATAGAAGACCTGAGCGATATGCTCGTTAGGTATAACTACACCGCCAATCTCTCTCGCGGGAACTGGGCTTGGGAGTTCGCGAGGCGCAATCCTGCCCTGAGGGACGATGCATACGCCGTACTACCTCAGCTGGAAACGGGGACCGCATGTCATGGCATCAAGCTGTTGAAGCTGGTTGAGCAGGACCTCGCCGCCGAAGCCTGGGGGCTCCTATACTTTCCCGATCCCGACCAGACTGCGCTATCAACAGATGTCTTCTGGTCCGATCAGACATTCCCTCGCAAGATCGCGGTCCATGTCCGTGAGCGTGATCCTGACGAAGTTGACAAAATCTTCGAGAAGGGCACACGCCTTTGCAGAATTGTGCACCTGACCGATGCTGCCGGCCGCGAGCACTTCCTCGTCAAAGGGGCAAACTGCTCCGTCCAGATCCGCTGCAGCGGCAAGTCGCTCCTGTGCGGCGAACCCGTGAAAATGGAGTTTTCCGTTTCCGGCTTCGATTGCCCTGACGAATACATCGAGACGCTCAAACGGGCCCACCGCGTCTATGATGCCGAAGCGACGTCGCCGACATGGTCACGCAAGGGACTTGGCTACCGCAACGCCTTGATCGCGCTTGATGCCCTTGAGGCTGGCATGACCTATCGCGAGACAGCAATGGTCTTCTATGGCGAGGATCGCGTCATGAAGGACTGGGCTGGACCGTCCAGCGCCATGAAGTCGGAAATGGCCCGTTTGCTCGCAAAAGGCCAGCGCTTGCGTGACGGGGGATATCGCGAATTGCTTGAGGAAAACCTCTAACCCCTATCAGCCAGCAAAAAGCCGACCCGAATGAACACCTGAGTTCATGAGCCTGATGCAGGAGTTGCCGAGCGTCTGTTCGAGGCGTTGGGGGAGGATCTGAAGGCATCGCCCCTCCCCCGCCCGCTGACGCGGGGCTGTCCGGGCGGCGAGGGCCCTTAACCATTTCCATGTCGCCTGACCGGCCCGGCTCGTCTCCGGTCACGCGTCCTCCCGTTCGGGAGGCCGCGCGCTGCGGGGGCTCGCCGGCGGGGGCCGCGCTTTGCTTCCCACTGGCCTTGCGGCCAGAGGGGTCAGGCGCGCGTGGCCTGTCGAAGCCTCATTCGGCCTCAGGCGATGGCGTAAGCCATTTGCCGAGGACGGTGACATCCTGGCGTTCGTACCCAAGCGCAGTGTAAAAGGCGGCTGCGGTCTCATTGCCTTCACGTACCATGAGCTGCACCTTTGGCGCGCCGCGGGCCGTCAGCCAGAGCTCCGCCTCGGCCATCATCTCGCGTCCATGACCGCGTCCCTGCCGCTCCGGACTGACAGCCAGGTAATAGATCCAGCCGCGATGGCCGTCATGACCGGCCATGACACTGGCGACGACCACGTCATCCACCGTGCCGACGAGTATCGTGGCATCGCGTGACGTAACCGCTCTGTCCACGTCGGCATTCGGGGCATTCCACGGCCGGGTCAGGGCGCACGCCTCCCAGAGCGTGATCAAGGCGACGCGGTCAGCTTCCAGGAACTCTCGTATATGCATGGCCATCAGCAAGATGTCTGGAGGGATTCGTGTCCACGGCGCCAGCCTGCCTGTTTGGCATTTGCAAGTGTGGACAAGCTTTCCCTGCAGCCGTGAGGGGGCGGACGGCGCGTCTGCCCGGGCGCGGCCCGTGCGCAAGGCGCCGGTGACCTGGAGCCGCCCGCGTCTATTCGTGCCTCCTACCTTCCCGCCTTGCCCCCGGCCCTCATACGCCCGGGCGCCCGCACCTTTCGTCCGCCCCCTCCCGCCTGCCGGGAAAGGTGCGCGGGCGAGGATTCATTCTTGCGAGGCTGACATGACCCTTTCACCTGAGACACCTGCCCCCCTTGGAACAGATACCGGACCGGATTTGCGGGAGACACAACGCATCTATGTCGCCTGTCTTGCCGCCTACAATAATGGGCATCTGCATGGGGCTTGGATCGAGGCGACCTCGCCGGATGAGGTCAGGGACAAGGTCCGCGCCATGCTGGCGGCGTCGCCGGAGCCGGACGGGGATGAATGGTCGATCCATGACTATGAAGGGTTCGAAGGCTGCACGATTTCTGAATATGCGAGCTTCGAGACAGTCTGCGCGCTGGCGGCCTTCATTGCCGAGCATGGCGCGCTTGGTGCGAAACTCTACCGCAATTTCGGCGACGATCTTGCACAGGCCGAGGCCGCGTTCGAGGACTATGCGGGTCAGTACCGCAGCGCCGCAGACTTTGCCGAGGAAGTGACGCGTGACAGCGGGACGGAGATTCCGGCCTCACTCGACTACTATATCGACTGGACCGCACTTGCCCGCGACATGGCGCTGAATGGCGAAATCATGTTGTTCCAGACGGGCTTTGATGAAGTCCACATTTTCTGGAGCCGCTAGTCATGGCCTTCCGGGAGAGATTTGACCGCTATGTCTGCGAAGGTGACAGCATTGCCTGCGAGATTGGCGGCTTTCGCGTCACCGCGCGGATCGTCCGTGACGATTGCATGGACGCACCCGACCAGCGCCAGGACGGATTCTGGCCGTCGCTCTACATCAATGATCCCGGCTTCATCGGCCCGGGAAACAATTTCCGCGAGCGGCTGGCGAAGGCACAAGCCGAGGCCGAAGCTGTCATGGACGCGTGGCGCAGGGATGAGTGGTTCTATTGCGGGATCGTGCTCGCGATTGAATGCGAAGGCGTGGAACTGGACTCAACACAAGCCAGCCTCTGGGGTATCGAGGCTAATTATCCGGGGTCGGACAATGCCTATCTGAGTGAAGTCGCGGGCGAATTGCTCCCGGACGCCTTGGCGGCAGGCCGCACAGCCCTGACGCGGCTGATGGCGTCTGCACCTGCACAGGCGTCACGGGGATGAGCGCGCTGGAGCATATTCTCGGTCCACGTCCGCGCCTGACACTCGTCGTTGAGGCGTCCCGCGTCGTTGAAATCTGGGTCGATGGCCGCGCGCCGCTGATTGCCCTGCATGACTATGACTGGGGCGAAACCGACAGGCACGCGGTGCGCGACGCAGAAGGTTTCCCCTTCACCCCGATCAACTGGAAAGGCCCGGCATGGGCGCTTGGCCTTTCGCTTTACCCGCCAGAACAGGAGGACCATCCCATGGCACAGCCCGCACTGAAAACGATCCCCATCGAACAGCTCCATATCAGCAAGCTCAACATGCGGCATGGACGCAAGGCCCCGGATGTCTCCGATATCCTCCCCTCAATTCGCGAGAAAGGTATCCGTCAGACGCTGCTGGTGCGGCCCGAAGGCGATGGCTTTGGCGTCGTCGCAGGACGCCGACGCTTCCATGCCTTGCAGGTCATCGCGGCCGAGACCGGCAAGCCCGTGATGGTACCGTGCGCGATCATGGAAGCCCAGCCTGCCGCAGCGCAGGACGCCGCCTGACGGATTGCGGTTCTCTTGTCGATAGAAGTGCAAGCCGTCCGGCAGTGTGCCGGGCGGCTTTTCCGCATGCTTTTACCAGATGGCCCGGCACGCGCGCGGTTCAGATCACGGCAGATGCGCCTCTGGAAAATCGTCCGTCTGTGAGTTTCGTATGGCCTCCGCGTGCGATTGCCAAAGCGGCCTGTTCCGCCCTTCCGCTTGCCCCGAAAGACACCTTGTCTCCGTCTATTGCCGTGTGACCTGGACGACGCAAAACGCTCCTGAAACCGGACAATCCCACGAATTTCCCCGCCGCTTTACGGCTCCTCGCGAGACAAATTCGTGCGCCTGCCCGGTGCTCCGCTCTGCTGCGCCCTTGCAGGTTCAGACCCGCTCCGCGCCGTCCGGGCGGTCCGGCGTCGACGGGGACAAGGTGTCCCTCGAAGACAGCCACGGAAACGAAAAGGAGACCCCCATGGCAAACGCACTCGGATATGTCAGCGAAACCAAGTCCGGCTTCGAAGGCGCCCTCGCAATGATGAACCTCTCAGCCACCATCCGCATCGAGAAGAATGCAGAGAAAGCCGAAGCGGCCCAGCCGGACTACCGCATCTTCGCCGGTGAGACCTCCACCGAAATCGGCGGCGGCTGGATGCGCAAGGCAAAGTCCTCGGGACGCGAATACGTCTCGCTGACCCTCGCAGATCCGCAGATCGGCCCACGCCGCATCTACGCGAACCTTGCACCGGTCAAGGGCAAGAAAGGCCGCCACGTGATCCTCTGGAACCCCAGGGACTAGGCCAGTACAGATCACCAAACTGGCCGCTCCGGAGATCATTCCGGAGCGGCTTTTGGCGTGTTTACATCGCTCGATAGAAGGGTATCTATAACCACACGAAGCCATATGCGCTGCGCATGGTTAAGTGAGGTGTCGCCGCGACACCGTATATCTTCGTGACTTCCAATTAGAATTTTCTTTTGCTTTCTCAGAGGTGTTGAAGCCGCCACGTTGATCTGTGTCCGGCAAAACGGGGTACGGGGAATGAACGAGGTAAAAGGACGCCCAAGTCCTTTCCTGACGACAAAAGAAGCGGCTGCCTATCTGCGCATCACGGTCCGTACGATGGAAAACTGGCGCTGGTCGAACAATGGACCGCAATACCGGAAACATGGCGGCACCGTCGTCTATCACGTCGATGACCTGAATGACTATTCGACGGTCTGGAACCGCTCTCGGGGATCAGGAAATGGCTCGTGAAATTGCTACCGCAAAGGCGGATTTAGCGACACTTTCGATAAGACATCGAGCGCTGCATCCTGGCAAATGGAGGGGCAATTCATGAGCCTCCGTGCAGCATTCTGGAGCGGGATTTCTGTGATTGGAGTGGCATTGACAGGCCTTCCCGCGACCGGGATTTTGCTGCCGTTTCTACTCTACAATCCGAGCCAAAGCGCGCCGCTGGGTTGGTATCGCGTCAAGTCTTTGGAGGTGATTTCTAGGGGTGATCTAGTTGTTTCGCACCTTCCGGAAGCGGCTTCGAGGCTCGCTGCGGAGCGGGGTTATTTGCCGTCTGGTGTCCCCGTCATCAAGACCGTCCGGGCGCTCGAAGGGGATACGATTTGTGCGGTCAACGGGGTGTTGCTCATCAACGGAACGCCAGCCGTCCGCCTGCTATCGGACGATAGTATGGGACGCACTCTACCGTCTCCCTGGACGGCCTGTCGGAAGCTTCAAACGGATGAAGTCCTGCTCCTGTCCGACCGCACTCCGGACTCTTTTGATGGACGGTATTTCGGAACTGTTTTGAAGGCGGACATTCTGGGTAGGGCGATCCTCCTAAAGGACCTTGATTTGGCTGCGGAAATTGGTGACCGAGAGCAGTTTGATGGCGAATTTGACTGCAAGATAAAAGCTCATGGAGCCAATGAGGGGCTATCGCCTTGTCTGCACATCGATTTTTATGGCTCCACAGATACTTGCGCAGCTCTGTGGTCTGATGGAAGCCTCAATGAGGACAACAGGTTGGCATGGTTCCATATGCGCAATCTGGCTTGTTTTCCACCGGATTGGCCCGAATGAGCACGCCGCCGGACAATCCTTTCATCCCGAGATCTGGCAGGATTCGATCGGCCGGATCAGGGAGACGGGCGAAGACGTACCTGATGCGAATGACGAAGGCTCTGTCCTCGGCTGGCGGCGTCAGGCGGACGGCCCTGCCCGCCCGGCCCCGTATCGGCCCGCGCGGCGGACAGAGACGCGTGATCGTCAAGGCACGCATCGTGCGGATGTCGGCGTCCAGCGCAGCGGCCCTGGCAGCCCATATCGGATATATCCGGCGCGACGCCGCGCTCGAGGAGAAGGACCGCGGAAAACTGTTTGATGCCACGAGCGAGGATGCAAACGCATCAGGTCTGGTCAAAACCATCACCGATGATCGTCACCATTTCAGGTTCATTGTCTCGCCGGAGGATGGCGCCGAAATGGCCGACCTCAAACCCTTCGTTCGTGATCTCGTTTCACAGATGGAAACCGATCTCGGCACGCGGCTCGAATGGGTTGGCGCCGTTCATCATGACACCGGCAGGCCGCATGCGCACTTGGCCATCCGCGGGCGGCGTGAAGACGGCTCGGACCTTGTCATGCCGCGGGCGTACATCTCGCATGGGATCCGCGAGCGTGCCGTAGATCTCGTCACGCTGGAGCTAGGCCCGGAGACAAGGCTTGAACAGGAGCGGAAACTCCAATCGGATATCGCTGCCGAGCGTGTGACGCGGCTCGATCATTTTATCGCGCGTCAGGTAAGTCCCGAACATGAGTTCCGGTTGAAGGAAAGCCCGTCGCACTATCGCACCTTGCATGCCGCCCGGTTGCGGACGCTGGAGCGGCTAGGGCTCGCCCAGAAACTCGGTGCTGGACGCTGGCAGATGCGGGAGAATTTCCGCGAGGTTCTGCAAGGGCTGTCCGAACGGCACGACATCATCAAGACGATGAATCGCGCACTCGCAGGACGCAGCGACCGACGTCTCGATGTCGATGTGATTTTTGACAAGTCTGATCCGGACGGTCGGAGCGTGACGGGTGCTGTCTTGCAGACGGGTCTGACGGGTGAAGCGCATGACCGCGCCTACGCCATAATCGATGGTCTGGATGGCCGAGCGGTGTTTGTCGAACTGGGTGTCGCGGGAGACGTCGAAGAACTGAAACGCGGCTCTATTGTAACCGTGTCGCCGCCGAACTTTGAACCGAAACCATCGGACCTCACGATAGACCGGATCGCGCGGGCAAATGATGGAGTCTATTCTGCGGGGCTGCACCAGACCGATGATCCGCGGTCCAGTCCGGAATTTATCGCGACCCATGTGCGAAGGTTGGAAGCATTGCGGCGCGCCGGTCATGTCGAGCGGACGGCCGATGCCGACTGGAAAATTCCACCGGACTATCTGGATCGCGCGA
>Ga0070726_10004865_pt1 | contig 10492 bp, 10 predicted proteins | sample tdAd471_FD_67275 | JGI IMG/M metagenome (GOLD analysis project Ga0070726, IMG submission 67275) | Marine sediment microbial communities from the Atlantic coast under amendment with organic carbon and nitrate - tdAd47.1 | ecosystem: Environmental > Aquatic > Marine > Coastal > Sediment | place...
AGCCGCCGTGCACCAGGTGGCAGTTCAGTTGAAGAAGCTTTTTGATGATTCGGCTGTATGGTTCGAAGTGGGCTTGGCGGAGGAACAAACAGAAGTTCGCGCTCGATAGGGGAGCAATGCGAAACCGAGTAGTCGCCGCCGTCGCGTTGGTGCTTGCCATGGCAACACCTGCGTACGCACAGAGCTCATCCGAGCTGACTCAGGATGACGTCAATCGCGCCCTTGAAGCTCGAAACTCGGCCGCAGACTCGCTGACAGTGCTGACTGAACAGTTCGAAGTCGCCGTTGCCGACGAAGCGTTTGCGCGAAGTGACATTGCCGACCTTGCAAGGGCCATCGCGGCTTTGGAACTCGACATCGCTGACAAAGAAGTTGAAGTCCTCGACCTCGTCCGAAATCGTTACATGTCTGGTGGATCGACCGGCACCGAACGGCTGTTTGCAGCGACGACGTTTGATGAGCTTCCGGTGCAGAACGAATACTTCGACCTCCTGAGCGCCCGTGATCACGCGATGCTGCGAGGGCTCGAGTCTGCAGAGAAGCTGCACAAGGAACACCAGCAGGCCCTCGATGCCTCGCTGCTTGAGCAGGTGGCCCTTGTTGCTGACATCACGGACCTCCGTGACGAAATTCTCGCAACGCTGACGGACGCCGACACCGCCTACAACGCGATCGCGGCCGACTTTGCGGCTCAGGAAGAGCGCCGCAGGATCGAAGAAGAGGAACGAAAGCGACGCGAGGCGGAGCAGGCGGCAGCGGCGGCAGCGGCGACATCGACCACAACCAATGCACCCTCTGCGACGACAAGCACGACACGACCCCCTGCCACCACGACCACCGTGGCGCAGACGACGACGACGTCAGCTACAACGACAACGACCACGCCACCACCACCTCCGCCCCCGATCGTGACAGATGGGAAGACGTGCCCTGTCAACGCTGCCACGAGTTTCTCGGACTCTTGGGGTGCACCGAGGTCTGGCGGGCGTACCCACAAGGGTGTTGACATGATGGCGGTACGAAATGCACCCCTCGTCGCCATCGAGTCAGGGACCGTCACGCGGATATCGAACAGTTCGCTTGGCGGGCGTTCGGTCTATCTGACGGGTGTCTCAGGGGCCAAGTACTACTACGCCCATCTCGAGTCGTTTGCGAGTGGCATAAGCGGAGGCACCCAAGTGAACGTCGGTGACGTTGTTGGCTACAACGGCAGTTCTGGCAACGCTCCGGACTATCTCCCACACCTTCACTTCCAGTACGCGCCACCGGGGAGCGATTGGGTCAACCCATACCCTCTCGTCAACGAGTTGTGTCGATAGAGGAAGCCTCAGTCGTCGAAGAGTGAACTCAGCCGCCCGATGCAATTGTCGAGGGCAAGTGGCGGAAGGATCTCGGTGATCAATCCGGCTGCTTTCGAAATCGAGATCGCTGCCGGTGTGTCCGGTCGGTCGAGCACGATCGGAAGCCCGGCGTCACTCCCGACGCTCACCGAAGGGTCGATGGGCACCGATGCGATCAACGGAACTGACAGTTCATCGGCGAGTCTCTCCCCGCCGCCCTCGCCGAAAATCGCATAGTGGTCGCCATTGTCGGCCGTGAATCCCGCCATGTTCTCGATCACGCCCACGATTGGCATGTGTGACCGGCGAGCCATGTCTGCGACGCGAGCGGCCACCCTTTGCGCTGCGAGCTGTGGCGTTGTGACAACGACCATCTCGGCCTGCGGAAGCATCCGAGACAGAGCCATCTGGACATCGCCGGTGCCAGGGGGCATGTCAACGACTAGGTAGCCGAGATCTCGTGGCCATGCCACATCGTTGAGAAACTGCTCGACTGCCTTTGAAAGCATGAGGCCTCGCCACATGAGGGCCGTTGTCTCGTTCTCAAGCATCAATCCGGTCGAGACGAGATGGATTCCGTTGACCACAATCGGGACGATCTTGCGGTCCTCGTTCGCTCGGAGCCGAGTGTCTCCCGCGCCGAGCATTCGCGGCGTGGAGAATCCCCAGATGTCTGCGTCAAGAAGACCTACAGAGTGCCCCTGGGCAGCGATGGCGAGGGCGAGGTTCACGCTCAACGACGACTTCCCCACGCCGCCCTTCCCCGAGCTCACCGCGATAACACGCGTCGAAGGGTCAATCGCTGTTGGCTGTGCGGTCTCGCGCGCCCGCATGCGAGCACGCTCCATGAGGGTGGATCTCTGGTCTTGGGACATGACGGTGGTCACGACATCCACCGAGTCGATCCCGGGAATGGCTCCAACCCTTCGCACGATGTCACCTTCGATTTGGCCACGCATCGGACACGAAGCAATGGTCAAAGCCAATCCGACCGATGCCGTCGACCCGTTCACCGCGACATCGCCGACCATCCCGAGATCGACGATGTCGGTCCCGAGTTCTGGATCAATGACGTTGCTCAACGTCGCCCGTATATCCGCTTCCAATCCCATACAACAAGCCTATCCACCCCCCACCCATGCGATTCCGCCTCCGTACCCTGGGTTCTGTAGCGGGTAGAGCACGTCTCACAGCCCACGGTTCGGGCTCGGATCATTCTGTGGGCTCCCAGTCTCATGGAACCCGTCACAGAACCCTGGGTACGTGTACTTGTTTGAAAGATTCGTCGACGGTGGGTGGAATGGCCGGTAACATCCGGAATCGACCACGAAGATTTCGATATGGAGGCCCGTGTGACCGCCCAGGACTCGCAGACAACCAAAGATGTGCGCTTCTCACCAGACGGCCCGCCGTCGAACGGTGGCGTAATGCTGACCACGAATGCAGCGGCAAAGGTCAAGGAGTTGATCGATGCCGAAGGTGGCGAGATGAGCGCTTTGCGTCTCGCCGTCAAGCGCGCAGGTTGCGCCGGGTACTCGTATGACATGTTCTTCGACTCTGCGATCGATGATTCCGACATCGTCAACGCAACGGACGGTGTCCGTGTTGTTGTTGACGCTGAAAGCGCAACGATGGTCGAGGGTGCAACGATCGACTTCAAGGACGACGGTTTGTCCGGTGCCGGTTTCGCCATCGACAACCCGAACGCCACAGGCGGCTGCGGTTGCGGGAAGAGCTTCTCCTAAGAAGCCACAGCTCAGCATTTCGACGGGCATGTGAAGCTCCGGCGCGCATGCAGTATCGTCGCCGAGGTTCGATGTTCACCGATTCCTTTCGAAAGGTCACTGATGCCAAAGAAGATCCACACCGCCCCAAACGGCCCCGCAGCGATGGGTCCGTACAGCATCGCCACCGAAGCGAACGGCTTTGTGTTCTGCTCGGGGATGGTGCCGCTCGATCCGGCGACGGGCAGCGCAGTTGAAGGTGGCATTGTCGACCAGACCCATCAGGTCATGAAGAACATCGGAGCCGTGCTTGGCGATGTTGGTCTTGCCTACGACGACATCGTCAAGACAACGATCTTTCTTGCCGACATGGCGGACTTCCCAACGGTGAACGGCGTCTACGCCGAATACGTTGGCGACGCCAAACCCGCTCGTTCGACGATCCAGGCTGGTGCTCTTCCCGGTGGATTCCAAGTCGAAATCGAGTGCATCGCAGCGCGGTAGCTCGCACCCTCGAGGCTCGTTCGCCTCTACCCTTGACAACAACGGTCGACTCTGACCGAACGATTTGATGCGCCGCCCGCATGTAGAAGGAGTTCCCGTGAACCGTGAAGCCGTACTCGCAGCCCTCGGAATCGATGCCGTTACCTCGGGTGCATATGCAGGAGGCTGGCGAGAAGGGTCTGGTCCCACGATCGACTCGATCGACCCAACAACAGAGGCTGTTATCGGTTCTGTCAGGATGGCAGACGCCGCTGACTACGAGGCTGCCGTTCAGGCCTCCATCGCGGCGTTTGCTGAATGGCGGATGTTGCCTGCACCACAACGTGGCGAGTACGTTCGCCGCATAGGGAACGCACTTCGCGAGTACAAGGAGCCGCTCGGCGCGCTTGTCTCGATGGAGGTCGGCAAGATCAGAGCCGAGGGCGAGGGCGAGGTCCAGGAGATGATCGACATCGCTGACTTTGCCGTTGGCCTCTCCCGCCAGCTGTACGGACTCACCATTGCTTCTGAACGCCCCCGTCACCGAATGTTCGAACAGTGGCAGCCGCTTGGTCCTGTCGGCATTATCTCGGCCTTCAACTTCCCTGTTGCCGTGTGGTCGTGGAACGCATTTATTGCAGCGGTGTGTGGCGACTCAATGATCTGGAAACCGTCCCCTGTCACGCCGCTAACCGCTGTGGCTGTCCAGAACCTCTGCAACGAGGTCATGGAGGGAACAGGCTTTGAAGGGGTGTTCAATCTGACGGTCGGCGATGTTGACCCGGTCGGTGCGTCGATGGTGAACGACAGGCGCCTCCCGCTCATCTCGGCAACCGGTTCGGTGCGGATGGGTCAGCAGGTCGGCACGCAGGTTGCGCAGAGGCTCGGTCGATCCCTCCTTGAACTTGGTGGCAACAACGCCATCGTCGTCATGGATGACGCTGATCTCGATCTCGCTGTCAGAGGAGCGCTCTTCGCAGCAGCCGGGACGGCCGGCCAACGGTGCACATCGCTCCGACGTCTCATTGTTCACAAGGACATCGCCGAGCTTCTCACGAAGAAGCTGATCGCTGCTTACGAGCAGATCCCAATGGGCGATCCGCTCGAGGACGGCACGCTCGTCGGGCCACTTGTCAGCCAGAGCGCGGTGGACAACACGAAGGCAGCGCTTGCGATCGCCCTCGAGCAGGGTGGCGAGCTGCTCGCAGGTGGGAATGAGCCTGATCGGCAGGGTTACTTCTTCGAACCCACGCTGGTCCGCCTTCCAAAGGATGCCCCGATCGCTCAAGAGGAGACGTTCGGCCCCATGATGTATCTGATCGAGGTCGACTCGTTTGAAGAGGCCCTCGCCGTCAACAACGGTGTCCCACAGGGCCTTTCGTCTGCGATCTTCACCGATTCGATCCGAACCTCCGAGCGGTTCTTGTCTGCTGAGGGTTCCGACTGCGGGATTGCCAATGTCAACATCGGTACATCGGGTGCCGAGATCGGTGGAGCCTTCGGTGGAGAGAAGGAGACCGGCGGGGGACGAGAGGCCGGATCGGATTCTTGGAAGGCCTACATGCGGCGCCAGACTGTCACGGTTAACTGGTCGAAGGACCTTCCCCTCGCTCAGGGCATCGAGTTCGGCTGACGGACTGATCTGGTGCGTTCCTTCACGATCGAGGAGCGACGGAATCGACTCGGCGCGCGGCATCATCTTGCGACGTCCGCTGGCTCTTTTGTCCAACTCGCTGACGATCTTGTCGGTCTTCACAGCTCGGACCCGGCGACGGTCTATCTAGCTTCACAACAGCGACTCGCTGATTCAGCACGGGATGTGGTGGAAGCTTCGCTGTACGAAGCAAGGTCGACCGTGAGGCATCTCGGCATGCGGCGAACGATGTTCGTGGTTTCGCGTGAGCTTGCTCCAATCATGGACGCAGCGTGCACACGTGCGCTTGCCCCCGCTCAGCGCAAGCGCGTCGTCAACCTCCTTGAGAGCAATGACGTGACGAAGGATGGCGACGGCTGGATCTCTCGCGTTGAGGATGACATAGAAGACGCGATTGCCGAGAACGGTCCTCTCACAGCTAGATCGCTGACACGCCTCGTCCCTGAGTTGTCCACGAAGTTGAAGCATGGAAAGGGTGAGGTTGGCGCCTCGACGCGCCTTCTGTTCCTCATGTCTGTGGAGGGACGCATCGTCCGAGGTCGACCGGTCGGCTCATGGGTGTCTTCGCAGTACGAATGGTCGACGATGGACGGCTGGCTTGGTCACACTCTGCCAGAGACCGATCCTGTGTCGGCACGGGCGGACCTGGCGGCTCGGTGGCTCTACGCGTACGGTCCGGCGACGGTCCTAGATCTCAAGTGGTGGTCTGGATGGAGTCTCACGGACACCCGGCAGGCGCTGCGGGCGATCGACGCCGTCGATGTGGATCTCCATGGTTCGCCCGGCGTCGCCCTCGGCACCGACCTTGAACCTGAGGACGTGGACGAGCCGTGGGCAGCCTTGTTGCCATCGCTTGACCCGTCCATCATGGGTTGGAAAGAGCGAGGCTGGTACCTCGGTTCACATGAAGCGGCTCTGTTTGACCGCACGGGAAACTCCGGCCCCGTCGTGCTGGTGAATGGCAGCATCGTCGGAGGATGGGGTCAGGACGATGACGGCAAAGTTGTCATCGAGTACCTCGATTCTGTAACGGATACAGAGGAATCACTTGTGGGCGACAGGGCGGAACGGTTGTCGGCGTGGTTTGATGGACGCATCGTGACACCGCGGTTCGCCAACCCGTTGTGGCATGCAATCAGCGGTCGCTGATTCAGTATGAGTACGTCTTGATGATCTGAAGCAGCCGACTCATATGGGCATCCAACACCGATACCTCTTCGCCAGCGAACGGCAGAACTTCGACATTGGCGAGTCCATCTGGTGCAGCCTTTCCAAGTTCGAAGGACCAGGGGCCGAGAGGTGAGGGCGAACCAGTACCAACCACCTTTATCGGCACTCGCGCCGAGCCGATGACACCGATCGCATCCAATCCTTGGTACTGCAAGAAGGGGAAAAGGGCCACCACCGTCTCAAGACCCTCGACCTCCTCTGTGGCGACCACGATTGCCGCTGTTGCGCTGTGGCGCATGCCAACAAGTGTGACGCTGTCGGCACCCCGAGTCCTGATATCTCCGATGGCGTCGGTGAGGTCAGAAGGCAGTAGCAGGGTGTCCTGTCTGCCCTCGGATTGGCCCTGCCCTCTTGGCTCAACCAACATGACGGTCGCCCCTGTGTCATGTGCAGACGTTGCAAACCTGATGATCTCGGATGAGTCCATGCCAAACGCCGGAGTGACAATCACACCGTGGTCTCCTCCGCTCCACAGATAGGCCCGAAGCGTCGTCCCGTCGCGGGTCACGAACGCTACCGGCGATGCTCCAGCGGCTTCGAATACGGCAGACGAGTTGGCCACGGCCGCCGACTCGGACGTGACCACGACATTCCAGACTCCAGCCGCAGCTGCCGTGACGATCACAATGGCGGCGGCAACCGTCGCTGCGAGGCGCGCTCCTTGCCATGTAGTGCGGGTGCCACCCTCATTGAGGCTCGGGATGGGTGGAGGAAGCGGCGCAGACGAGGCAAGTTCGACCGTCAGCGCTCTGAGCGGATCACGATCAGGCATCAAGTACCCCCCTGAGCTTGGTTCTCGCACGTGCGAGGTGACGCTTCACTGAGCCCTCACCGATATTGAGCCGAGTCGCCACTTCGGGAGCGGTGAGACCCTCCCAGTACGTCAGAAACACCGTTGCCTTCTGTCGGGCGCTGAGTTTCCCGACGGCCTCGAGGACATCCGGTCTGACCTCAGGGAGGTACTGGGCTTCGTTGGCAAACGTTCGCATCTCTCTCGCTCTGCGACGCATCGTCGATCGGTGATGCATTTTCGACTCGTTCAATACGGACTGGTAGAGATACGACCGATGGTTGACCACGGTCGGCCAGTTCCTATGGGTCATGGCGCGCAGCACAGCTTCCGAGACCACGTCCGCTGCGTCGGCGGGTCCGACCAGACCCGTCGCAAACCTGACGAGGGCATCGGAGTACTTGGCGTAAATCTCCGCGTCCAGCGCGTTGTGCACATCCATGAGATGCCACGATTCCTCTGTTTGGGTGACAGATACTCGTCAAGCGTACGGGTGCGATACGTCGGTGTCACCCAAACGCAAAGTCAGCGACATCCAACACATATGCCACGAATCAACCTTCAGCTCTGTGCGGCGCTTGGCGCGCTCGCACTTGTGCTCTCAGCCTGCGGGACATCCATCTCGCCTGAGGCAGGATCGACGACGCCGCCGCCCGAGGACGTAACCACAACAGGCCTTCGGACAGAGCCGGGCGGCGGGTCGTCGGATCCAACATCAACCACATCCTCGACAACGATGCCCGAGCCAACCTCTGGCTTCATGTTGAGTGGTGCCGTGTTTGCCGCTGGACCCGAGAACTGGCACGGCGCGTTCGTGACACCCGGACCGGTTGTGGACCACGAGGGCGTCTACTACATGTTCTACACGGGTCACATGCTTGAGGCTGCCGGTGTCGATCGTGGGGCGGTCGGCTATGTCACAAGCCCTGACGGCATCTTCTGGTCGTTTGAGAATCCGAACCCACTCTTTGACGCAGACGAGCAGGAGTGGGGAGAAGCCGCAATCCAGGCATCAAGTGCCATGGTGCTCGAGGACGGAACGTGGGTCGTGTGGTTCACGGCCCTTCCGCGGGCCTTCGGGACGCGGGGAGCAGCAATCGGTCGTGCAACGGCCCCGACAGTCGACGGACCGTGGACCGTCGATGATGTCCCTGTCCTTCTTCCGGGAGGCGAGGGGACATGGAACGAGAAGATCGTCATGCATCCTTCTGTTGTTCGCGTTGGCGAGGAATGGCGTATGTACTTCGACGGTGCCATTGATGATCTCGACAGTGATCGGGATCGCGCGATCGGCATGGCGACTTCCACGGACGGCTTGACATGGACACTGTTCAACGACCCTGCCACCGGTGGCCTCTATGAGCTGAGTGATCCGGTGTTCTTCCACGGCGCCGACGGTTCGTGGGATGAGTTTCGTGTGCTCGGACCATCGGTTGTCCAGGTGGACGGTGGATTTGTGATGACCTACATGAGTACGTGGAGGCTGCAGCCCGCAGGGTCTGGGTTTCGATCCGACTTCGGATACGCAACGAGCGCTGATGGCATCACCTGGGCACGGAGCGGAAGCAATCCCCTTATCCCGAACAAGGGCGAGTTTGGATTCATCACGAATGGATTCGCGTCAACCGTCGAGGGCCAAATCGTGCTCTACTTCGATGGAGCTTCCTCGATCACTGCCCCGACGAGTGCCTCGTACGGGCTCTTTGCGTCTCCGAGCGATCTGTAGCCCGCATTCAGCCGAAGCGGTAACCGACCGAGCGCACAGTCGTAATCCAGGACGCACGTTCTTCTCCCAGCTTTGCGCGCAGCCGCCTGACATGAACATCGACGGTGCGTGAACCGCCGAAGTAGTCGTAGCCCCATACTTTGGCGAGGATCTGCTCCCGGCTCCACACACGGTTTGGCCGCTCCACAAGGAACCGCAAGAGCTCGTACTCCATATAGGTGAGGTCCGTTGGCGCTCCACCAATCGTTGCCTGATAGGTCGCGGTGTTGAGTTCCAGATCGCGGAACCGAACGACTGAGTCCTCAGTTCCGTCGCCGGATTCGACGCCTATCTTGGCCAACCGAATCCTGAGTTCGACAGCATCGACGGGTGTGAGTACAAAGTCGTCATAACTGGTTTCGCCTGCGAGATCAGCCGTCATGGTTCGATCGACCACGAGAAGTACAGGAACGGCTAGCTCGTCCCTGAGCTTGGCTGCCAGCGTCATTGCAGAGGCAGGGTCCATGCCGAGCTCGATTACCGCACCTGCCCACCCAGCGGACGGTTCCTTGGTTACAGCGTCGTCCAGACCGGAAATCGGCACAGGCTGATAGCCGGCGGTGAGAAGAGACCCGATAAGGGACTGCGTTGGAGACTCTGGTGAGACGAGAACATACATCAGAGCACCGGCAGGTATTCCTCGAGCTCGTAGCGTGAAACGTGCTGCTCGTAGCGCGACCATTCGGCCTTCTTGTTGCGAAGGAACCACTCAAAGACGTGGTCGCCAAGTGCATCTCGGACGAGTTCCGACTCTTCCATCGCATGGATGGCTTCGGCGAGGTTCTTCGGCAGGTGTCTGATGCCCGCTTCCTGCCGTGAAGCCTCAGACATCGCGAAGACTTCCGAGCCGGCCTCGGGAGGTAACTCGTAGTTGTTCGCAACACCGGCCAGTCCTGCGGCGAGAATCACAGATAGGGCGAGGTATGGATTGCATGAACTGTCTGGGGAGCGGAACTCGATGCGCGTTGCATCAATCTTCCCTTTCCTCGTCGCAGGAACCCGCACGAGGGCGCTCTGATCGTTCCGAGCCCACGTCTCGTAGATCGGAGCATCGAATCCGCCTACGAGGCGCTTGTAGGAATTCACCCACTGATTGGTGATCGCGGTGATCTCCGCGGAGTGCTTCAGAAGTCCGGCGATGAAGCCTTGCGCCACTTTGGAAAGGCCGTATTCACCGCTTTCGTCATGGAAAGCGTTCTCATCCCCTTGGAAAAGCGAGAGGTGAAGATGCATCCCTGATCCGTCATACGCCTCAAGAGGTTTCGGCATGAATGTCGCATAGATGCCGTGCTCGATCGCCACTTCCTTGACGGTCAGTCGTGTCGTGGTGATGCTGTCAGCCATTGCCAAGGCATCCGTGTGTCTGAGATCCAACTCGTGCTGGGAGGGTGAGACCTCGTGGTGGCTGAAGGCAACCGGAATGCCGAGCTGCTCAAGCATCATGATCGTCGACCTTCGGTACTCCTGAGCGACATCCAGAGGTGTGAGGTCGAAGTAGCCGCCTCG
>Ga0070726_10004866_pt1 | contig 10490 bp, 8 predicted proteins | sample tdAd471_FD_67275 | JGI IMG/M metagenome (GOLD analysis project Ga0070726, IMG submission 67275) | Marine sediment microbial communities from the Atlantic coast under amendment with organic carbon and nitrate - tdAd47.1 | ecosystem: Environmental > Aquatic > Marine > Coastal > Sediment | place...
CTCAAGAAGCGCAACTTCTTATAACCGATGCTTACAATGCGAGCTACGCTCCTTCAGGTCATTTAGTCTTTATGAGGGATGGCGCCCTTTGGGGTGTTCCATTTGATCTAGACAGTCGAAGTGTCCGGGGAGAAGCGGCGGTTTTCGTCGAGAACGTCGGAGAAGTTGAAGTCCCAGGCATTGTATTCTATACGCTTTCCGACAGCGGAAATTTGGTTTATGTACCTGGGGGAAGTGTGGAAGATGGGCAAGGGAAAAGCATACTCACCTGGGTTGATCGTGCGGGTAACGAGGCACCATTAGAAATGGTGCCTCAGATTTACGACACGCTCAAACTTTCTCCTGATGAAAGCCGTGTTGCGTTATCGATCAGAGAAGAGAGAAGTATAGTATCCGATGTCTGGAGTTACACTTTCGACCGAGGCACCTTGAGCCGTGTCACCTTCACTTCTTTCGTTCAAGGCCATATCTGGACCCCTGATGGCGAACGACTTATCTATGGCAGCCGCAATGGCATCCTCTCAGTTAATGCGAATGGAATCGGCGAAGTCGAAACACTTTTAGAAATGAAGCCGAATGAATTTGGTGTTAACGCACCCATTACGATCGCTCCCAATGCCGATCATCTACTATTTAGTAATCCGGTAAGAGGAGGGGACACCAGCATTTCTAAATTAAGTCTTAACCCAGAGCATCAAGAGGATACATTACTGGCTACGGAATATAGTGAGGGGCGAGCAAATATTTCTCCTAATGGCCGCTGGTTGGCTTACGTATCTGATGAAACAGGCAGGCCTGAAGTATATGTGCGGCCTTATCCCGATATTGAAACGGGAAAGTGGCAAGTAAGCAACACAGGCGGAAATGACCCCCAGTGGGCTGCTGGTACAGGCGAATTATTTTACCGACGTGTTACAGATTCGGGCACCGAGACTTACGGCATAGATATAGCGGCAGGGGAGGAATTTCGAGCCAGTATCCCTCAGGTGCTATTCACTAGTGATCATCTCTCATCCACATACAGCAGCTACTCTCCAAGTGCCGATGGGCAAAGATTCTTGATGCTGAAACCTGTAGCAGACGGGGTTCCGAGAATTTTCGCGGAGGATACCAATCTGGTACTCGTTGAAAACTTCGATGAGGTATTGAAGCAATTGGCGCCTTGAAGATATTTATAGGTGAAAATTTGTATCTACCTCGGCTTATAGCCGTAAGCAGCAATGAAATACTATGGCTGGCCCGCTCATCTTCGATATGAAGTTTTACCCAGTAACAAAATGTTAGGTGTACAAAATGGAGCAAGATTCAACCATTTCTGAATTTGTAAGTGTACTTGATGCAGTTCAAAGCAACATCAACTCCCAATTCGAGTTATGGGTCACTATTACATTTGCTGTAATAATTGCTTCATATATTGCAGGTCACAAGTTACCCACCTTACTCAAACATTTGATAGCAACGCTTTGCATATCGGTGTCACTATTATTATGGTTAATGTTGGTGCGCCGGAAAGGCCTAACGCCGGCTGGGCAACTTCAAACAGGCCAGCAACGCCGAGCGAACTGTTGATGACGAATCGCCCGGCATCAACGGAGGCAGCCTTTATATCCAACTGCAACAGGTGATTAACAAGGTTTTTCAGTTCTCCCACATTGCTAAAGAAGTTGCTGACACCTGATCTGATGAAGCCGGGGGTGACCCTGGTGTAGATGCGGGTAACCGGCTTGAGTACGGCCTTGTCGAGCGCACTATTGAACTGCAATGTCACCCGATTGAACGGTTCAAGAGGATCCGCCCGCTCGTCGCCGAAAGCCGGTGCGATCAACACTATCCAGATCAGCAAGGCGGGCAACAGGATATCCAGTGCTTGGGCGGCGTTGCGCCGCAACAGACAGGTGATAACACTGAACCTGGGAACCGTACAATATCCTGTCAGATTTCTGCCAGCCGATTGACCTGTAACAAAGTTCTCCGGGCGTGGTCCGTAAATGAACAGGGTTGCCGGCAAGTTTTCCTGGTTAGCGGCCTGTTGAAAACGCCGGGTGGAACGGACACAGCAAGGATCGGTCCAGTTGCCCGGGCCGCTATCCGTTATGTTTGCGCGATGCGGACTATTTGTTGCCGAGTGGCTTGTGTAACAATCAGGTTGCATTTTCCTGTCCCTCTGAGATAGGACGCCCCACAACCAGCAACTGCTTCAGGGAGTCGTCCAGGTTCTGATATTCACTGTCTGGCCTGACGCCCAGGGCGTCAGGAATTTTGGCAAAGAAACACCGGGCCGCAGCTGCCACGACAATGTCAAATAATTCCTCATCGCTGAATCCAAGCTTGCGCAGTTCTTCTACGTCCTCGTAGCTGATAGAGGAGCTGTCGCGGGCAACCTTCCTGGCAAAACGAATCATTGCCTTGTCTTTGGCATCAAGTGTTTCGGTGTCGACATTGGCAAGCAGGTCCTGCAATTGCTCTTTACTGTAAGAATGCTTCAAGAGCTTGCTGCCGAAAGCCAGCGAGCAGTAGGAGCTTTTTATTTCCTGCGCAGCGGCAAGCGATACCAGTTCGTAGCGCCGCCTATCTACCGGCCTGCGAATTTCTTTTACCAGCGCGGCCCAGGCACTCATGAGTGCGGGTCGGTGGCTGAACACTCGCGCATAGTTGGGAACAAAATTCCCGTTTCCCTGCTGTGCCTGGTACATACGGCTCACCTCACCCTCAGCCCGGTTTGCTTCAATGGTGTTGATAAAGGTCATAGCATTTCTCCTCTAGCATGTTTGGTCTTGAAATCAGGCGCTCTTGCGAGGTTGCACCCAGCCTGGCAGAAACTGTTGCGGATCGATGTAACGCGAGTTGCCAAGGGGCACACCGAGCTCGGTTAGCCGATCTACCAGCGAACCGTCCTGATAGGCAGCAAAAAGATCGCTGGTACCATCGATGGCCTGTCCGCCAATGAAAATCTGGGGAATCGTAGGGACGCCAGTCTTGCGATTGACCGCCTTGCGGATAGCAAGCCCGACGCTATTCAGCTGGTTCGCCTTGGAGTCTATTACTATAGTTCGAAAGGGTACATCCAGCGCGCTCAGCAATTTCCTGGCGGCCCAACAGAATTCACACCACTCAAGAGCAAACATGACTACCGGATCACTGTCGATAATATTCTGAACCATTCGGTCCGCTTCGACGATAGCGTCTTGGCTCTCCGGCACCGAAGCCACTTCCGGTACTTTGCATCCGTCTTCGAACCGGCAAAGTGGGGTAGACTCCGATAATGCAATCTCTTCTTCTGTCATCTCCTCACTGATGTGTTCGAAAAGTGGCGTGGAAAGGTATCTTTCACCGGTGTCTGGAATCATGCAGACGATATTTGTTCCTGGCCTGGCATCTCTGGCGATCTCGATGGCCGCGGCCAGCGTTGCGCCACTGGTAATGCCGGCAAAGATGCCTTCCTTCAGGGCAAGTGCCCGCGACATGCGTAGCGCCTCGTTACCGTCCACCGGCATGATCTGGTCGACGAGGCCCTCCTCCACCGCTTCTTCCGCCAGTGATGAAATAAAATCCGGGCTCCAGCCCTGCATCAGATGGGGTTGAAAATTCGGGTGGCTGGCACTGGGTTTGCCGTCGCGGCCTCTTGTTTGTCTTATTTCACTGCCAAGCAACTGGGCATTGTCAGGCTCTGCGGCAATAACCTGTACTTCCGGACGTGTCGCCTTCATCGCCCTGGCAACGCCTTTCAAGGTTCCACCGGTGCCGAAACCGGATACCCAGTAATGCAGTTGTTCATCTGCAAAATCCTGCAGAATTTCCTGGGCCGTGGTGCGAGAGTGCACCTCGGCATTAACTTCATTATCAAACTGGCGGGTCAGGTAGTAGCCATGTTTTTCGGCGAGCTCTTCCGCCTTTCTGAGCATCCCGCTTCCCTTTTCAGAAGCCGGAGTCAATACCACCTTGGCACCCAGAAAGCGCAACAGTTTTCGTCTTTCAACGCTATTGCTTTCCGCCATGGTCACCACCAGTGGGTAGCCTTTTTGGGCACAAACCATGGCCAGCCCGATGCCGGTGTTGCCACTGGTGGCTTCGATAACCGTTTGCCCTTGCTTGAGGTCACCACGCCGTTCTGCTTCCTCAATGACTGCCTGAGCCATTCGATCCTTGACCGAGCCCATGGGATTGAAGTACTCGAGTTTGACGTAAAGGTTTACATGGTCTGGAGCCAGTTTGTTCAGATTCACCAGGGGTGTATTTCCGATGGTTTCAAGAATGTTGTTGAAACGGGTCATAATTTTCTCCTTGGCCGCTTGGGCTTGAAAAACAATGAGTTTCTGCCTTGTTGATGGTCATACTGATGCACTAACGGGGAATTTCCCGTGTAAGTTTGCGTGGTTTTTTGCTGAACACCGTGGTATTCGTGGACTTCACTTCATGGACGGGTTTGTGGGGACTGCATATAATCGCTGTGGAAAATCTACCGTTGGACAAGGCCATGGTCGATGTAGCGCTACATTTCCTGGGTGAATTGAAAGTTCTTCGACAGGGGGAGGAGCAAGACCTGCCCCCCTCAAAGAAAACCAGGGCGTTACTGGCCTATCTTGCCCTTTCTGAGCGCAGCCATCGTCGGGAGCAGCTCTGTGAGTTGTTCTGGGAAATCCCCGACGATCCCCGAGGATCCTTACGCTGGAGCCTTTCCAAACTGCGCCGCCTGGTGGATGAAGACGGACTGGCGCGTATCGTGGCCGATCGCAATCAGGTCTCGTTTCAGCCTGATGGCGCGACCATCGATGTCATGGAACTCGAGAAACTGGTATCCGCGGGACTGTCTTGCCTGCCAATCGAAAGCCTGGAAGCAGCAGAAAAAAAATTCCGGGGCGAATTCCTGGAAGGGCTGGAACTGCCTAATTTCCATGAATTCAGTGCCTGGTGTACTACACAACGTGAGCGGGTCAGCAAGCTGCAGCGGACGTTGCTTTCGGAACTGGTCTGCCGCCTGCAACACCAACCCGAGCAAGGCATCGATTACGCACTTCGACTGGTTAATCAGTTGCCCTATGACAAGACGGCCAGAGCAAACCTGATCAGGATACTGGTGGCAAGCGGTCGCAAGCGGGAAGCTGAGCAGCAGGTTGAGCAGGGAAGCCAGTTACTGAAAGAAGTGGGCGAAGACGACCTGGAACTGGTCCGGGCGCTACGAGGTGGTTCCGGAAACCCGGCCGCTCGCGCTGCACAACCTGGGAAAAAAGCCAAAGCAGCCAGTGCGCCTCGGCCACTGATAGGCCGAGACACGGAACTTGCAGAGTTACAGGCGAGTTTCGATAAGGTCCGGGAACAGTCGAAGGCGGCGTGTATCCTGTTGCAGGGTGAGCCTGGAATCGGCAAGACACACCTGTTGTCTTATGCCCGCGCTATCGGTAATAGTAACAGTGCGCTGGTGCTGGCTGCCGGGACTTTTGAGTCGGAAATCGTGCGACCGTTTGCGCTATGGAACGATGCATTGCGGGATTCCGCCAACCGGGAAACGATCGAATTGTTTAGTGGCAGTGAACGCATCGACAGGGAAAAGCTATTCAGCAGCCTGAGTAATCTAGTCAGGGAGGAGTCAGAAAACGGTCCCGTGGTCGTTCTGTTTGACGATATCCAATGGTGTGATGAATCCAGTTCGGCTGCTCTCCATTACCTGTTGCGCATGAATGCCGACAGGCCCGTGTGGGTGATTCTTGCAGCCCGAGATCAGGAAATCCTGTCCAATAACGCAGTAATGAAATTATTGCGCGGGTTGCGTCAGGACAAGCAGTTGCACACAATCAATCTCGCACCGCTCCAGCAGGACGACATCTCCAGCTTGATTACCAGCCGGATTCCTGGTGTAGACAGCGAACTGATCGGAAAAGAAAGTAGGGGAAACCCCCTACTTGCAATCGAACTGGCGCGCGCGGTGGCTGATGGTGATTTTGTTGGTACCTTGAATGATCTGGTCAATGAACGCCTTTCCCGTCTGCAACCGGAAACGGTTGATCTGTTGCGGTGGGCATCGGTACTGTCACCGCATATCGATACAGCTATTCTGGAACGAATGAGTGATCTCGATACTCCAACAGTTGAGGAGTCTTTGGAAGAGGCGGAGCAGAGTGGCATCCTGCTGAACACTGATAAAGGTTACTGCTTTTCCCATGACCTGGTAGCCCGTTCCATCTACAAGAGCATCGCAACATCGCGCACCAAGTACATGCACCGACGCATAGCGGAGTTCATGGAAGGTGACGCTGCTGTGGATCTCGAACTGGCATCGGGGTTGGCTCGACACGCGTCAAAAAGCGGCGATCCGGCCATCGCCGCCCGCTCGTTGGTGCTTGCATCGCGCCTCTGTTTAAGATTTTTTGCCAATGATGACGCTTATGAGCTTGCCTGCAAGGGCCTGGAGTTTGCGGCTGACCTGACTGGTGCCAACAGGGTATGCTTGATTCTTGAATTGAAAGAGGTGCAATTGCAGGCTGCTCCGGTGGACGACTGGGAATCGGCAGCGGCGGAATACGTGGCACTGGCTGAGCAGGCTCTTGACCATGGCGCCTTGAGCCATGCGCGCCTCGGTTATCACATGGCCAGCGAAATTCGCTGGGCCCATGGCAACTGGTCAGGGGCCAAGCGTGAAATAATGCAGGCGGAGCGCGTGACGCGAGGGGGGTCCGAGGAAATGCATATCGTCGGGATGGCGGAGGCTGCGCGGTGTCTTTTGCTTCTGGAGAAAGACCTGCCCGATGCTGATGCCATGCTGATGGAAGTTGCGGCTCGTGCTGAAAGAGGGCGCATTGATAGTGATGCATTACCCGCTGCACAGGGCATGTTGAAATACTATGAAAACGACCTGGGTGAAGCTGAAAGCCTGCTGGAAGAAGCCCGCGTTCGCACCAAGACACACGGCAATAGGCTGCAGGAATTTCAGGCCAACGAATACCTGACCATGATCGAAATTGAAAAGGGTGACTATCAGGCCGCAGCCAGTCGCTGCCAGGCGCTATTATCGCTCGGCGACAAATTGCGCCAGGGGAGCGAGGGCCCCTTTGCCCATGCGATTGAAGCCTTGTGCGAGTATGCCTTAAATAATGACGACAGCGGGATAGAAGCGGCCTTGCAGAATTTGCGCGATGTCGATGCCAAGCAGCGCCTCGCTTATATATTGAATCGCTCGGCTCATCTTGATCTACAAGCCGGTGATACAGACTGGGCTGTCGAGCGTGCCACCGAGGCGTTGCAGAATGCGCAGATTCTGGATCGAGCATCTGAAATCATCATGGCCCGAATGGTGCTGGTAGAAGCCTACCATCGGCAACTCAAACCAGAAAAATGTCGAAAACAGCTGGATGCCTTACGTTCGCTACCTGACGATACTGGCGCAATATGGGCGCGGGGAAAGGCTAAAGATCTTATCAAACGCTTTCAGGACGAACTGTATGTCTGACTTGATTCTGGAAAGAACTTTCGATTACACAGTCACTAAAGAAACACTGCGGGCTATGTCGCTGGAAATATCCGGTTGCATGGATATTTACAATGTGACCTGGCGCGAAAGTTTTTTATCCATTGACGGCAAGACATTGATCTGTCATTTCGAAGCACCGGATGCCGAGGCACTGCGGAGCTCGTTTCAACTCAACAATACACCGGTCAAGGTGGTTTATCCTGTAACTATTCATAGAACAGAGGACAAGGGTGCGGTTAATGTGGTTGTGGAAAGGACGTTTCCGGAACCGGTGGACCTGGCTGATATCGCTGCCATCGAAGAAGCGAGTGCCTGGTGCCTGGATACCCGTAACGTGACTTTTGTGAGAACGTTTTTTTCCAGGGATCGCAAACGCATGATCTGCCTCTATCGTGCTCCGGATGCCGAGTCTGTTCGCGCCGCTCAGACTGAAGCACAGATGCCGTTTGACAAAGTCTGGTCGTTCCAGCACCTGAATGAGGATAATTTTCCTTAGTAGCAGGCTTTTGAAAATTACTTTGCATAAACTATGCGGCGTTGAATAACGGCCTGGACTGCGCTTCATCGCCGGATTAATGCTCATCTCTAACGGTAATTCAATAAAAACCACGGAGTATTCCACGCTGACTTCCACGCAATCCCTCCATCCTTCACTCATCCGGTCTCAAACCGGCTAAGCAACTAACTATCGTGTAACCGAGGAAGGAGAAAATTATGAATGTACAAGCCAAGATCGCAGAAAACGGAGTCAACGTAGGCGCGCTTCTGGAAGCCCGAGAAGCACTGACTCAGGCTCCAGAGGCGGCGCAATTTCAGTGGCGGGCCTCCAGTGAGTGGATTAATGGAACTCACACTCGCGCTACCGTCGAAAAGTTTTTTGGACTGGGTTCGGAACAAAACCACCAACGGCAATTCACTTTTGACACGGACCACCCGGAAATATTCGCCTCTGAAGACAACGGTGTGACACCGGTAGAGTTCGTCCTGGTGGGGCTGGCGGGTTGTCTTACTGCAGGAATCGCCTCCGTCGCTCAGAATCGCGAGATCCAGTTGCATCGGGTTTCCGCCACCCTAGAAGGCGACATGGATATTCAGGGTATTCTGGGTATCGACAAGGATGTGCGCAATGGCTTCAACGGTATCAAAGTGATTTTCGACATTGAGGCCGATGCGTCACGTGAGGATATCGAAGCTGTAGTGGCGCAGTCGCAGAAGCGCTCGGCAGTTTTCGACGCAGTCACCAACCCGACCAATGTGACGGTAGAAGTAAGATGAAAACGGTCGCCTCAGTGCATCAAGCATCGCCAGGGCGCTTTGTCAGCACGGTGATCATCGGTGCCGGCCAGGCTGGACTCTCCATGAGTCATTGTCTGTCCAAAGCCGGCATCAACCATGTGGTACTGGAACGGGGTGAGGTGGGAAATTCCTGGCGCACGGAGCGTTGGGATTCCCTCCGGTTGTTATCTCCTAACTGGCAAAGCAGACTGGTAGATTACAGTTACCAAGGCGATGAACCTGATGGTTTCATGTCTGTCCGTGAATTTATCAATTTTTTGACAGACTATTCAGAAACAGCTTCTGCTCCTGTTTACACCGGAGTAACGGTAGAACAGGTTACCCGGACTCAGAACGGCTATCGGGTGGTTACCGACAATGGTGAATGGCAATGTAAGGCGCTGGTCATTGCCTCCGGTGCCTGCAATATTCCTCTGGTGCCGCGTTTTGCAGACGCGGTACCAAAAACCATAGACTGCATTGACCTTATGCAGTACCGGAATCCCGACCAACTCAAGCCTGGTGGAGTGCTGGTGGTAGGTGCTTCTGCATCGGGGCTTCAACTGGCAGAAGAGATCCAGAAAACAGGGCGCGAGGTCATGGTATCCACCGGTGAACAGACTCGCATGCCCCGTACTTACCGGGGCAGGGACATCATGTGGTGGATGGATCGCTGCGGTGTACTAAACCTTAAGTACACGGAAGTGGATGACATTAACCGTGCACGGCGGGTGCCGTCGCTACAGCTTGTTGGCAGCAGTCCGGCCAGAGATCTTGACATCAATACCTTGAGTCGGTCAGGAGTCCGGTTCGTTGGCAGGTTTTCATCCATTCAAAGGCATCAGGCTCTGTTCTCTGGTTCACTAGCCAATATGTGTAAGATGGCCGATCTGAAGATGAACAGGATGTTGAAGTCCATCGATAACTGGATAGACGAAAACAGGTTGAACGACGAACTGCCTCCAGCTCACGAGATCGAACCAACTCGAGTCGATGAAACCCCCAGACTGGCTATTGATCTCACCACTGGCGAGATCAGTACGATAGTCTGGGCAACCGGCTACCGACCGGATTATTCCTGGTTGAAAGTGCCAGTGCTGGATGCTAAAGGTCATCTTAAACATGACGGCGGAGTTGTCGAGTCACCGGGTCTTTACGCGTTGGGGCTTCCTTTTATGCGACGGCGCAAGTCTGTTTATATCGATGGTGTGGCTGACGATGCGCGTGATTTGACTTTTCACTTAAGCGCTTACCTTCACCAGAGCTTTCAGAGAACGATGGTTTCGGTGGCGTGATCGCGGGAGATCAAGTATTAGACCCAGGATGCAATAGCCGACCAGGAACTTCCACAACTCGTGGCTTACGGAATAATGGAGGTCGGTCGGCTGTTTATCTGCTGTCTGGTTACTGTGGGGGAGCCTGAGAGTGTAGAGAGCACTTGCCGGCCATTGCAATCAACAAGTTTTAGGATTGGCCGTACCTGATCTGTCCGAATCGTGGTATATCGAGTATAGGAAGAATAAAATTTATCTCCGGGGCAGAGCATTGTCCAGTTTTGTGACAGGCAAGCCAGTTATCTGGCCGTTCCGCGGCCAGAAATCCTAGGAAATCGACTTCTCTATATAGAAAACTTGTTTTGAACTGGTCTTTATAGCTGGCTAAACATCACGCATGCCACTACCAGGTCGAGTGGCTACCGGCTGCCCTCCCTGGCAGACTGTATCTTCCTTTTTCCTCATGAAAATGGAGCTTG
>Ga0070726_10004867_pt1 | contig 10487 bp, 17 predicted proteins | sample tdAd471_FD_67275 | JGI IMG/M metagenome (GOLD analysis project Ga0070726, IMG submission 67275) | Marine sediment microbial communities from the Atlantic coast under amendment with organic carbon and nitrate - tdAd47.1 | ecosystem: Environmental > Aquatic > Marine > Coastal > Sediment | place...
AGAAGAGGTAGCAACTACTTGGGGAGCTGGTAACGCAGTTCATCAGTGGGTGGGTGAGACTTTGAAACATCTCCATAAGGAGCATAGAGAACATATCCCGTTTCCTGTTAAGGAAGAGACTCTTACGTAAACTCTTGACATATCTGCTCCCTGCTTATATAGTGGGAGCAGTTTATTTATTTATGAGGATATAATTATGGCAAGGCAAGCGGGTCATGCTAAACAAAAAAAGAATCTGTATTTGAGGAGAGACATATGCGAACGCTACGACTTGTTCCTCACACCAATCGGTCAAGACAGACCTCCGCACGGAGCTTGGTCAAAGCTGGTGGAGAAACTATTACGGATACACTGGAAAGAACTTCCAGAGGAACAAAAAGCTTTTATCGAGCAACAACTTTCGAGCCGCAAGGAAAAGGACACGAAGGAAGTATTGAAGCTATTGAACATGTAGATCCAAATGTATTAGCATTGGACTATAGTGGAGAGCGACCTCGGTATCAACTGTTTACTAACTACAAGACGGAGAAGTGGGATGAAAGATTTAAAAGATTCCAAAGGCATATGGATTGCTTGGCTGGTGTTAGTAGCCGTCTGGATGTTCGCTGAAGATATAATTAACCAACTATCCTGAGGAGGATAAAACAATGACGACAACTTTCGATCATGCTCAGTTAAATGATTTTCGTAGTAAAGTCTTAGCTGGCGAAGAAATAGATGAAACTGAATTGCGAGGTGCTATTGAGTATCTTGCTAACCTTAGAGCTGGGATTGCAAGTACTGCTGCTCCTAAAAGTAAAAGTACGAAGGCTCCGGCTAAGACAAAAGCTAAGGCTGCGAAGGATGCAGAGAATATGCTTGGGGATTTGTTAGGGTGAGCTTTGCGGATGAAGCTCTCGAAGCAGTAGAGGATATGGAGGCAAACCCTACTGTCGAGCTTATACCGATTGCCGATTTAACGATGCCAGAAGTGGTAGACAATACCCAACTTAGTGACTACGCCAAGTGTCCAAAGATGTTTTACTGGGCACGTCTGCAAGGACTACAACCTGGCGCTCAGTCTATTCACTTACATGCTGGTAAAGCTTTCGCTAAAGCGATGGAAGATTTTCGTGTCTGTTACTTTGGTGAGGGTGGTACATTTGACGACGCTGTAGCTGCTGGTCTTTATGCTATTATTAGGGCATATGGAGAACCAACTGAAGCTGAGTCTGATGAGTACTGGATAGCTAGTGCTAAGTCATGGGAGGGTATGGCTTGTGCTTACATCCATACTGTTCATAACTGGGATCCACGACACGATGCGTTGAAGCCTGTCACTGATGACAAAGGCAAGCCGACTGTTGAATGTTCATTTGCGATTCCCTTAGATGTAAATAACCCGAGTACTGGTTTACCCTATCTGTTTCATGGTCGTTACGACCTGTTAGCGAGTTATGGCGGCTCTCTCTTTGTCGAGGATGATAAGACAGCTAGTCAATTGGGAGCGAGCTGGTCAGGGCAATGGGATTTAAGGAGTCAGTTCACTGGATACTGTAAGGGTGCTAAGGCATTTGGTGTCGGTGTAGCTGGTGCTATCATACGAGGGACTGCTATCCTTAAGACTAAGATCACCCATGCTGAAGCTATAGTATATCGGCCTGACTTTCTTATCGAGAGATGGGAGCATGATGTACACCATATCCTTTTGAATATGAATCAAAGTTTCGAGCAACAGTTTTGGCCGACACTTGGGACATTTAATGAAGGGTGCAATGCCTATGGGGGATGTGACTATAAGCAGTTATGTAGTAGTGAGAATCCTGAAGCATGGCTGTCGAATTATCATAGGAACTTTTGGGATCCGACTAACCCTGACGGGGAGGAGGTGAAGAATGATTAAGAATCAAGCCCTCCTTAAAGTGGGGGATAAAGTTTGTTACCAACCAGCCCATCTAAAAGCTAAAGGGGAGTATGAAAATGGCCGAGTTAAAGAGATACCAGACCATACTTTTGATTATGTTCGAGTTGTCTATAATTGCAATGGCGATTGGAATAACTTTCATAACTATACTTCAGCTCTCACAGACTTAACTGACTTAGACATGGGTTGGCAACATGGGGAGATTAGTGATGACCATTAATGGCAAGTGTACTGTTAAGGATTTGTGTCATGAGGAGCTGCATATCTTTGTGCAGAATCAATTGGTGCAGATGGAACTGGATAGGGAGAAAGGAGATTGGGAAGCGTACCGCTATGAGGAAAAGCTAATGATGACTGTTGTGTTAGCTCACGTGGCCTATGCTCGGACTCCTTTGGAAGCTAGCTATGCTCATGTAGCTACGCTTCGAGTGATGGAGGGGCTAGAGATTTTGGCTGGCTTACCACATCCTGAGGGGTAAGAAGCGACCCGTAACATACCATATCCATCGGGAGCGATTTGTTGCCAATGGGTATCGGTATGACGAGAAGCGGGAGACTCAGAATCGGTATCTGTGTAGCAGCAGATATTTTTGTTCCAAGTGTGGAGAGATATGGGCTACAGAAGATGTGGCCTTTGGTAAATTCTATAAGGTGGTTCACAAGAATTGTTCTAGATGTAGTGCCAAAGTATCTAGTGGCAGTATCCTTATTGATATATTTGGCGACCTAAACCGAGAGAGATGGGAGGGTGCTCCCTTTGATCTTTTAATATTTGAATTTCTATTATTGATGGAGAAAAAAGATGCAAGAGAATCAACTTGATGAAATGAAGGCGGCGAAGCCTATATCCGCTGAAGAACAAATGAAGGCGGCTATAGATGCGCTTACTGTTGTGACTGATAATGATGTGAGTGTAGCTATGCGGTCTAATGTAGTGCGTAGTCACATGGAACGTACAGGTAATATCCTTATGAGTAAAGCTTTCCATATGGTTGAAAAGTTTGACGACCTTATTACGCCGATAGTGTTGTTAGATTTATCAGAACTAGGTGACGATTCACGATGGCTTTTATTTGATACAGCTTATACACGAAAGAGTACTGAGCTTATGGGTATCGCTATTGCTTGTATCGAAAATGCTAAGGCTTGTAAGATACAGATAGCTTTGGAAAATCAACAGGCTAAACTTTAGATAGGCTAAACAGTTCTTGAACTGTCTATTTAGGTTTGGTAAAATATATTTTCACAAATTGGCGTAGACTCTAAATCAGGGTTTACGCCTAACAAGAGGATAGAATATGTCGGATACAGAAATTCCCTTTTATAAAAAGGATATAGAGAATGTCGATCCATTGGTTCCTGGATTTAAAACTTTTTTACTCGGCACTCCTGGAGGCGGTAAAACCAAATCCTTAGAAAGTTTAATTGATTGTGGTCTCGAAGTGTTTTGTATCTTCACAGAACCAATGGATACAATCAGTATGGAAATACGGAATCACCCAAGATTCCATTATGTATATATAGCACCATCCGCTCCTGGATTTGATGCTTTGATTAAGAATGCTAAAGACATCAATACGATGAACCAAAAAATGTTATCCCAATTAACAGGCATTGAGAAGAATAAGTATGGACAATTTATTAAATTGCTTGAAGCGATGTCGAATTTCACTGACCAACATGGTGAATGTTTTGGAGGTGCGGATAGCTTTGGTACTAATTCTGTATTGGTTGTTGATTCTTTATCTGGAATGAACGTAATGGCAATGGATCTTGTGGTAGGATCAAAGCCGTGTAAGTCACAAGCCGATTGGGGCATAGCTATGGACAACTTAGGTCGTCTTATTAATCAGCTAACCTCCCTCCGTTGTCATTTCGTTCTCACCGGACACCTATCTTTGGACAAGGATGAACTAACTGGTCGCATGATGCAAGGAGCGGCTACGCTAGGGAAGAAACTTGCTCCCGACTTACCGAGGTTCTTTAGTGATGTTGTCAAAGCTTATAGAGTTGGCGATGAATTCTATTGGGCTACTAAAGATCCTATGGTTGATTTAAAATTTCGTCTCTTACCTAATGCAGATAAGATGACTCCAGGTTTCGTTCCTGTATTTGAGGAATGGAAAACTCGTGCCGCCCTAAGTGAGGATAAATAATTAGGGGCATCCTAATACCGATTGGTTTCCGATTGGACTTAAAATTAAAATCTTAAATAAGAGGACAGTAACATGTCAGATAGTAACTTTGACCCAGCAGCGTTTTTAAATATGGAAGTAGATGCAGCCCTTGAGACTGAATTTACCCCTATCCCTGAAGGCGAATACCCTGCACAAATTGCGGATATTAAACCGCGTACAGTTAACACTAAAAATGGCGAGCGTGTCATCGTAGGTGTGAGCTGGCTTATCACTGACCCATCAGTTGCGGAAGCTACTGGTATAGATGCTCCAAGAGTTAAGCAAGACATTTGGATCGATCAAGAAGATAATGGTGCGCTGTCTGTTGGCGTTAACCAAAACATCCAGCTTGGTCACTTGCGTGATATCTTGGGACAAAACAATCCTGGTGAAGTATGGTCTTTCGCTCAACTGACTGGTGGTTGTGCCACTATTAAAGTTAAGCATCGTCTTACTGAACAAGGTCGTATCATGTCAGAGGTAGCGGATACAGCCAAAGCTGCATAAGTTAGACTCTTTTAGTCGTACAAGAAGGGGGGACTTTATTGTCTCCCTTTTTTTATCAGGAGAAAAATAATATGAAGCTACGTCACATAGATGATATAGTCATAGGAAAAGAACGTCAAAGAAGTAACATGGCGGACAAGGAAGTGGTTAGTCACGTAACAGATTTAGCGACCGAACTCTCGGAGAAAGGTTTGTTACACCCCATCGTAATAAGAACTCATGAAGATCCTACATTGGTTGCTGGTGAATGTCGTTTAACTGCGGTTACGATATTGAAAGAACTTGGTCTTGGTATTAAGTTTGATGGCGAAGTGTTGGAACCTGGATACATACCGTGTAGCGTAATGGGAGAATTAAGTGATGTCGAATACGAGGAAGCAGAACTTACTGAGAACCTTAGAAGACTCGATCTTCTTTGGCAGGATAAAACCGCCGCAATTGCTCGTCTCCACGCCCTTAGAACAGGACAGCTGGGTGCTTACGGAGTGGGTGCGCGCCCCAGAGAGGGACAAAGTCATAAGGATACTGCAAGAGAAATAAATAAAACTGAGAATGTTAGTGCCCATCAGGTTGAGGTTGTTAAAGATGCTGTTGAGTTATTAGACCATCTTGATGACCCCGATGTTATGAAGGCTAAAAGTCAGAAGGAGGCTGTGAAAATTGTCCAACGAAAACATAAAGAGAAAGCTAGAATCGCAATGGCGGAGGAGTACGTTCCCACCGCATCTCCCCACACTCTCCACCATGATGACTGTTGCAATGTCCTCCGAGAAGTTGAAGATGGAACCATTGACATCATCCTTACAGACCCTCCATATGGGATCGACATGCATAAAGGCACCTCATGGGATGGAGACACTCATGGCTATGATGACAGTGCTGAACGTCTTGGAGAGTTATTTGCTGTCCTACCTAGAGAATGGTACAGGGTTGCCGCAGAAAAATCGCACGCATATGTATTTTGCGATATATCAAATTGGTCTCTCCTTAGAGTTAAGATGGAGGCGGCTGGATGGGTCGTATGGCAACGCCCTCTTATCTGGTACAAGGGAAACATTGGAAGCTTTGCGAATAGTGAGCGGGGGTTTAGATATACCTACGAGTGCATCCTCTTTGCCAATAAAGGGCTTCGCGAAACTAATGGACTTCCGCACGATGTTATATGCATCAATCAGATCCAGAATCAAGATCATCCTGCAGGAAAACCGCCGGAACTGTACAGTCACCTCCTCTCTATTAGTGCCTTACCTGGAGATACTGTACTCGATTGCTTCGCTGGAGGTGGACCTATCTTCCCTGCCGCCACCAAAAACCATTGCGTTGCTATTGGATGTGAGTTAGATAAGAAGTATCATGCTATAGCTAAGTTACGGATGGAAGAGGAACTGTAATGTCCAAGAGGAAAAAGAAGAAAGGTCTTAGTGCGAGAATGATTAAAGATATCAAGAAGAGTAATCTTAGTGAGGAGGCTCTCGCCACTATGTATAAAACAACTGTCGATAAAATAAGAGAGGTCAAGAATGACGTACCAATTTGATGACGATGAGTTAGAAGAGTTCTATATGCAGAGGAGGAAAGTTCGTCTGTATAAGAAGAAGCTATGGGCGCACCCAGAATGTGGTGACCCTGATCATCCAGGCTGCGGCGAGTGTGATGAGGAATTGTGGGATTGTGATGACAGGGAGGAGCTATGGACAAAATCTTAGTTGTAACTGACATGCCAGATAAACATGGTAATGTCTTAGCAGGTAGTGGTGGGATTGAGTGGACTAAACTTCTTAATGAGGTTGGTCTTGATAGGGCAGAAGATGTAGAGATCAAATGTATTATGCCTACTCATGATCCTAAAGGAAATGATCTCCTGAAGATAAATAAGAAAGATCCTAACGGTTATGATATCGGAGGGCTAAGAGTCCACAAAGATGTGGTGTTTCATATTGGTCAGTTTTTCAAGGGGTTAGATGAGAATCCGAACAGACTAATCTTTGGACTTGGAGCTATACCGATACTTGCTTTTACTGGAAGCATTAGTGTTAAACAGCAGAGGGGAAGTATGTATACTTCTCGTTACGGTAAATTCATTGGGACACATCATCCCGATACCTTTCTTAAAATGTGGGAGTGGAGATATGTTAGTAGGTTTGATTACATCAGAGGACTCAAATATAGAGATGCCTCATTTCCTGAACCTCAGTACGATTTTACTATCGACGCCGAGTACGGAGAAACTGTGGATTGGCTCGAAGGATTACTTAGTTCTTTGGAAGCAATTACAACAGTTGAGTCGGGTGGACTTCATCGAAAGTTGCATGTGGCTTGCGATATCGAAACCTTTAGACGACAGCAAATCAGTGTATGTGGTTTGGCAGTATCAAAAACAAAAGCAATCGCGATACCTTTTATTGACTTCTCAGCGAGGGATTACTGTCGTTGGTCACTTGACGAAGAAACAACTTTGGTCTCTCTCATTAAACAAATCCTCACCCACCCTAATGTCGAAGTATCTGGACAAAATTTCCACTATGACACAATGTACTTTGCCCGTACTTGGGGACTCTTGCCAAGACACGATCTAGATTGTATGCACATGATGCATTCGTGTTGGCCTGGAGAGATGGAGAAAAGCCTCGCGTTTCTTAGTAGTGTCCTTTGTGAATACCATATGTATTGGAAAGATGAAGGGAAGGAGATTCATGATAAGGTCAAGACACCTGAAGATCAAATTAGGTATCTTACTTACAATGCTAAGGATTGTGTTACTACTTGGGAAAGTGCTGAGGCATTACGCGATATATTAAATGGGAAAGGTTTGTGGGATGTGTGGGCATTTCAACAACAGATGACTTATCCTTTAGCTAAGGTCATGATGAGGGGTGTTAACTATGATACAGAAAGGCAGGTGCAATTACGCTTCCAATTCTCGGAATTGTTACGTCACTACGAGGCGTTATTCGAACGTATTGTTCCCAGCAATCGGTATTTTCCGAACGCTAAGAAAGGATCGAGTCCGTGGTATAGAAGTCCCACTAAGCTCAAGACACTACTATACGAAATCCTCGGTTGCGAAGTACAACGTGATAAGAAAACAAAACGTCCCACAACTGCTGATGCGGCAATACAGACGCTCTATAATAAAGAACCCGTCCTCGCGCCACTACTTAAGAAATTACTTGAGTACCGAAGCATTAATGTATTTGTATCAACCTTTCTCTCACCGTCAGTTGACACAGCGACTGGGCGGATGCACACCTTTTACAATCTAAGCGGGGCTGAAACCTTTAGACTGAGTAGTAAAAAGGATGTGTATGATACCGGAGCTAACTTACAAAATATTCCTAAGGGGGATGAGAAATGACAGAGGAACAAAAAATAGTCTTTATACAATCACAGATCTTATGCGCTACAGCAGAGATACAAGGTATGGTGGCAGAAAATTCTGATCGATTAGCTAGGGATGGTAATGTATCTTACACTGCTGAATGTTTTATGGATGTCCCTAGTCGATACGGGCTTGAGCATAACCAAGTTATCGAATATTTAAAAGGAGTTTAATCGTGATTGAAGTCCGAATATCACAAGATAGATTAAAGAATCTTGACTTTGAGGATCTTTATATGAAGTTAATCGAATCTGGTATGAACCTAGATCGAACTATTACACGATGGGATGATCCCGAGACGGGTGAACTTGTCTTTCGTCAACGAGATGAAGGGGAGAAAGAATAGTGGATTTATTAAAAACTTATTATCCGGAGAACTATGATGTACTCAATACTAAGGTGGTGTTACCTAATGTCAAAAAGTTATTTAAGCCAGACCCAGGTTGGGTTATATGCGATACTGATTTGGCGCAAGCTGATGCTCAAGTGGTGGCAGCTGAAGCTGATGATAGTGAACTACGAGACATCTTTGACGATCCGACTCGCGATTTGCATAATGAAAATGCACAGGCCATCTTTGGAGGTAAGCATTATCCTGCCGGTACTGAACACCCTAAGAGGCAGATTGCAAAGGGCGGGGTACACGCTGTCAATTATATGGTCGCTGCACGTACGCTGGCTGCAACGCTCGGGATTACTGTCCATGAAGCGGAACAGTTTATTGCTAAGTGGCTTAGTGCTCATCCTGGGATTGCTGATTGGCATAAGCGGATTAGATATGAACTTAATACCAGACGATATATTGAAAATAGATTTGGAAATAGGAGGACTTTCTTGGGTCGGTTAGACCGGCATAATATAATCAATGAGGCTCTGGCTTGGATACCACAGAGTACAGTTGGTCTTATTATAAACCGCGCATGGATTAATCTTGAGAATGAGTTTAGCGATGATCAGTTGCAAGTCTTACTCCAAGTCCATGATAGCTTAGTGTTCCAAGTACCTTACGTAAACTCGAAAGAAGTGTTTACGCAATTAAAGAAACATCTGCTTATACCAGTACCGTATGATCCCCCGCTTATAATCGATGTTGGATTAGAAGTAAGTGAGGATGATTGGGGATCGGTTAAGAAACTAGATTGGAATGACTATAATGAAGAAGCGCAGTGTTAACTGGATACAAGAGTATGTAGCACAACAGCAGAATAGTGAAGCGCCTGATGAGTTCCATTTGTGGACAGCTGTATCAACAATAGCTGGAGCACTTGGAAGAAAGGTTTGGTTTGATATGGGGAACCATATCGTAGTGCCGAATTTTTATATCGTATTTGTTAGCCCCCCTGGAGTCGTACAGAAGTCGACTACGTTGGGGGCAGGTAAGTCTCTGTTAAAGAAGTTAGATGATCCACCGATTCATTTCGGTCCGGATACTGTAACATGGCAAGCTATAACTGATACACTTATTGATGCGGCAGATACGGAAGAGATAATGAATCCTAATGGTGTAGTAGATTACATTACTATGAGTTCATTACATCTTGCTGTGAGTGAGTTAGGGACATTTTTTCAGGAGAACGACTCTGATAAGATTAACCTTATGACTCACTTGTGGGATGCTCCTCCTGACTATACTAAAAGGACACGAATGGATGGTAACATTATTATAAATAATCCCTGTATAAATTTTATCGCTGGATGTACACCCGCCTGGATAACAGATAACTTACCGAGTTACTTTATAGGTGGAGGGTTGTCATCAAGGATGATCTTTATATTTGCTGACAAGAAGGCGAGAAGGTTAGCCTATCCTGCTAAGCAAAAAGAGACACAGAGACAAAAGGTTCTAGTGGATGAGCTACGCAAGATTAATAATATGCGTGGTGTCTTTACTATGGATGCTGATGCTCGTGCCTATGGAGTGGAGTTTTATAATACCGTTTGTGATATGTTAGATAGCGAGGCAATGGATCCGAGATATAAGAGTTTTATTTCACGTCTCCAGACTCACTATCATAAGACTGCTATGATTGTAAGTGCATCAACGAGGGAAGATATGGTAATCGATATGCATTGTGTAGAGACAGCACACATGTTAACTATGTCAGCTTTCACTAAACTACAACAGGTCTATAGTTTGATAGGCCAAACGAAGGAGGTACAACATCATGAGTTAGTTCTAGGTGTATTTGATTTAGTAGATAAACCATATCTTACTGAGGAAGAAATCTTCAACAAGGTATGTAAACAAATGGGTCACTGGCATTTCAAAAATGCATTGGCCTCTAATGTAGCTGCTAGACATATTGGTAAGAAGCAAGTCGGTGCTGACATTGTGTATTGCCGTATAGGGGAAAGCCCCTAGCATATAAGCCACCAGAGCTATCCTAAGCTCATATGAGCGCGATTAAGCCCCCCAAGCTGCCAATGTTCGGGGGGTTTTTTATTGCCCATAGTCGGCAGTACAGGGCGGATTATAGGTACGCCTCAACGGTATCGGGTTCTTCTGTATAGATTATTACAT
>Ga0070726_10004870_pt1 | contig 10476 bp, 8 predicted proteins | sample tdAd471_FD_67275 | JGI IMG/M metagenome (GOLD analysis project Ga0070726, IMG submission 67275) | Marine sediment microbial communities from the Atlantic coast under amendment with organic carbon and nitrate - tdAd47.1 | ecosystem: Environmental > Aquatic > Marine > Coastal > Sediment | place...
CCTATCGCGCGGCCCCGGCGGAAAAGCGGGCTCGGTCCCGGCAAGGACTGCAGGACGTCCTGACCCCACCGCGTCTGTCGCTGCTGACCCAATTCAACGCGCTGCCCGAAGGGGTCAAGTTCCTGGTCGATCTTCGGTCCGACCTGCTGCGCCATACCAAGGACGCGCCGCAGCTGGCCGATCTGGACCACGATCTGGAGCGCATGCTGGTCAGCTGGTTCGATATCGGGTTCCTGGAACTGCACCGGATAACCTGGAACAGCCCGGCCGCCTTGCTGGAGAAGCTGATCTCCTATGAAGCGGTGCACGAGATCCGGTCCTGGACGGATCTGCGCAACAGGCTCGATTCCGACCGGCGGCTGTTCGCCTTCTTCCACCCCCGGATGCCCATGGAGCCCCTGATTTTCGTCGAGGTCGCGCTGGTCAACGGCATCGCGGGCTCGATCCAGACCCTGCTCGACGAAGACGCGCCGATCATCGATCCGGGCGCCGCGGATACGGCGATCTTCTATTCGATTTCCAACACCCAGCGCGGCCTGCGGGGCATCAGTTTCGGCAATTTCCTGATCAAGCGCGTGGTCGAGGAGCTGAAGGGCGAGTTCCCGAACCTGAAAGCCTTCTCCACCCTGTCGCCGATCCCGATGTTCCGCGGCTGGCTGGAAGGCGTGATCGCCGAAGGAGACCCCACCCTGCTGACGGCGGAGGACCGGAAGCGCCTGAAGAAGGCGACCGGGGACAAGTTCGGCAAGGGCGACCTGCTTCGGGCGGTGACCAACGCCGCCTGGATGAAGGACGCGGACCTTTCCGAAGCGCTGCGCCCGGTCCTGCTGCGGCTGTGCGCCCGATATCTGGTAGAAGAAAAACGCAAGGACCGCCCGGTCGACCCCGTCGCGCGGTTCCATTTGAGCAACGGCGCGCAGGTCGAGCGGATCAACTGGCTGGGTGACGTTTCGGAAAAAGGCATGCGGGAATCAGCCGGGATGATGGTGAATTACCTGTATCGGCTGAACGATATCGAAAAGAATCACGAACGTTTCGCGAAGAACGGCTTCGTGGCGACGTCTTCCGGGGTTCGAGGTCTGCTGTAATCCTGCCGGGCCGGGATAGGGAACAGAGGGTCAAGATACTGTTTCCCGCATTTTCCGCATGAAGGATTGAACCGGTTTCGCATCGGCCTACACTACGCCGACCGCCGGATAAGAACCGGCGCGGCAACGCTCGAGGAAGCCCCTGATGTTCACCACGCGTCCCGAAATCATCGGTACTTTCGGCGCCGTCGCCTCCACCCACTGGCTTGCCAGCCAATCGGCGATGCGGGTCCTGGAATTGGGCGGAAACGCCTTCGACGCCGCATTCTGCGGCGGCATGGTGCTGCAACTGGTGGAACCGCATCTGAACGGGCCGGGCGGCGACGTTCCGATCATCTTCCATGACGCGTCGAGCGGCTCCACCCATGTGGTCTGCGGCCAGGCGCCCTTCCCGGCCGCGGCGACCATCGACGCCTATCGCGACCTGGGTATCGATATCGTTCCGGCCACGGGTCTGCTCGCGGCGACCGTCCCCGGCGCCTTCGACGCCTGGATGCAGATGTTGCGCGACCAGGGAACGATGAGCTTCGCCGATTTGATGAAAGTGCCGATCCGCTACGCCAAGAAGGGCTATCCGATCGTCAAGGGCGCGACCGATGTCATCGCCTCCGTCGAGCAATTGATGCGGGACCATTGGCACGCGACGGCGGAAATCTATCTGCCGCACGGCGCGGTGCCGGTACCGGGTACGCTCTTCCGGAACAAACGCCTGGCCAAGACCTGGAAGCGCCTTGTCGCGGAGGCGGAGGCCGCCAGTTCTGACCGCGCGGAACAGATCGAAGCGGCCCGGAACGCCTTCTACAACGGTTTCGTCGCCGAGGAGATCGACCGGTTCTGCCGTGAGGAATCGGCGATGGACGATACCGGACGCGCGAACAAGGCCTTGCTGCGCGGCGATGACCTGGCCGGCTGGAAAGCGCGCTACGAGACACCGCTGACCTATGACTACCATGGCCACACGGTCTGCAAATGCGGCCCCTGGAGCCAAGGCCCCGCCATGCTGCAGAATCTGGCGGTGCTGAAGGGGATCGATATCGCGGGCATGGATCCGACCGGTCCGGAATTCGTCCATACCGTCACCGAAGTGATGAAGCTCGGCTTCGCGGACCGGGAAGTGTTCTACGGAGATCCGGATTTCGTCGATGTCCCAATGGATACCCTGCTGAGCGACGCCTATGCGGACCAGCGCCGCGCCTTGATCGGGCCACAGGCCAGCCTGGAGTTCCGCCCCGGCAAGGTCGACGGCTATGGCTGGGATTTCGACTATGCGGCCGCGGTCGCGCGGCAGCCGACGCCGGGCAGCGGCTTGGCGAGTTCCGGCGGCGGCGAGCCGACGGCCGGCGTTGGCGGATTCAAGGAGAAGCTGCATGCCGGCGACACCTGCCATATCGACGTGGTCGACAAGCACGGCAATATGGTTTCCGCGACGCCGAGCGGCGGCTGGCTGCAATCCTCGCCGACCATTCCCGCACTCGGCTTCTGCCTGGGCAGCCGCGCCCAGATGGGCTGGCTGGACGAGACGAGCCCGTCCGCCCTTGGCCCCAACCGGCGGCCGAGGACGACCTTGACGCCGTCCTTCGTGCTGCGGGACGGCAAGCCCTACATGGCCTTCGGCACGCCCGGCGGGGACCAGCAGGACCAATGGCAGTTGATCATGCTGCTGCGGCATATTCATCACGGCATGAACCTGCAGGAAGCGATCGACGCGCCTTCCTTCCATACGGAACACCAAGCCTCGTCCTTCTACCCGCGCCATGCCTCGCCCGGCCGTTTGATGGTCGAGGGGCGTTTCAGCAAACACGCATTTGACGCGTTGAAGGCCAAGGGCCACGATCTCGTCATCGGCGAGGACTGGTCGGAAGGTCGGCTATCCGCCGCCGCTTGGGATGATGGTATCGTGCGGGCGGGCGCCAACCCGCGGGGGATGCAAGGGTATGCAGTCGGCCGGTAGCGCACTGCTTGGGAGGCAATGACCGCCGTAACCGGGACCGTCGGCGGTCGGCGTCTCGGTTTCGGTATTGGTTGTGCGTTGGTGAACAACCTGCTGGTCGGCATGGGAACCGGCATTTACCTGCCCATGTTTCCGCTGCGTCTGGACATGATGGGCGAGAGCCCCGCCGCCATCGGGCTTCACGCCGTCTCAAGCTCCATCGGCGTTCTGCTCGTCGCCCCCTACATGAGCACATGGCTTTCCCGATTGGGCGCCCCTTTCATCATCGCGATCGGATGTGCTGCCGCCGCCGTCGCGGCGTCGCTGATGCTGTTGGCGGACGATTACTGGCTTTGGTTCGCGTTGCGCCTGGTGATGGGCTGCGGGCTGGCGACGCATTGGGTCGGGTCGGATGCGTGGCTCAATCAGGCCGCGACGGAGAAGATTCGGGGCCGGGTCCTGTCCTTCTACATCGTTTCCTATATCGGCGGGGTATCCGCCGGGTCCGCCGTCTTGAACCAGTTGGACCTCAGCAGCGACGAGCCGTTCCTGGCCATGGTGGCGTGTTTCGCGCTCGCCCTCGTGCCATTGGCCGCCGCCTGGCGTGCCGGGCCCGTCTTTCTGCCGTCATCCAGGGCCGCGTCCCTGCGGATGTTCCGGATCGCTCCTGTCTTGATGACCGCGGGCGTGCTGATCGGCCTGGCCGATGGCGCCGCTTTCGCCTTGATCCCGCTTTTCGCCATTCTGGCGGGCATGACGGACCATCACGCGGTCTGGGTCATGACGTCCTTCCTGCTCGGCGGTTCGCTGATGCAGTTCCCGATCGGCTGGCTATCGGATGTGATGGACCGGCGTCTTGTGCTGATCCTGCTGGCCCTGCTGGCGGTCGTCATCGCGCCGGTCCTGCCGTTCGTGATGGATGCCGGACCGTTGACCTGGATTCTGGCGGGCTTCTTCGGCGCCGGACTGATCGGGATGTACGCCGTCTCGCTCGGCATTATCGGCCGCCGCTTCACCGGCGGGGACATGGCGGCGGCGAATGCCGTCTTCGTCCTGTGTTACGAGTTCGGCGCCTTGACCGGCGCCCCGGTCGGCGGCGCGGCGATGGACATGATCGGCGCGCCCGGCCTGCCGCTGGTCATGGGCGTGGCTTCCGCGCTGGTCCTCATCGCCGCGGTGCTGCGCGGCCGCCGATGGATTCCGAAACAATAGGCGGGCGCACAAACGGACGGTCAGCGACCGAACCGCTCGACCAGGAAATCCACGAACACCCGCACTTTCGTCGACAGGTTTCGGGCATGCGGGAAAACCGCGTGCAGCCCGATCGGTTCGAACCCGAATGCCTCGAGCGCCGGCACAAGCCGCCCTTCCGCGACCGACTGGTCGCACATGAAGCTCGGCGATTGGATGACGCCTAGACCGGCTTCCGCCGCGCGGATGAGGATTTCACCGTTATTCGCATTCAGACTGCCGCCGACGCGGACGGTGATCTCCCCGCCCTCCGGCGCGTTCAGGCGCCATGTCCGGCCGCCGGCGAAATAGGCATAGGTCAGGCAGTTGTGCTCGCTCAGTTCCGAGGGGTGCTGCGGTACGCCATGTTTTTGCCAATAGTCCGGCGAGGCCAGGATCAGGCGCCTATAGTCGCGTATGCGCCGGGCGATCAGGCTGGTATCCGTCAGCGCGCCAATCCGGATCGCGACGTCGATTCCGTCCTCCACGAGATCCACGTGATGATCGGTAAGGGAAATGTCGGTCCGCAGGTCGGGATAGCGGCGCATGAAGTCCGGCAGGATCGGCGAGACATGGGATATGCCGAAACTGACCGGCGCGGAGACGCGCAAGGTTCCGCGCGGGGTCGCCTGCAGCTGCGATACGGCGGCCCGGGCCTCCTCGACCTCCTCCACCACCCGCCGGACGCGCTCATAGAAAACCGCGCCCGCTTCCGTCAGGCTCATGCGCCGGGTCGTCCGGTTCAGCAACCGGGTACCCAGACCGTCTTCAAGACGTCCGATCTGCTTGCTCACCGCGGACTTGGATTCGCCCAGGCGCTCCGCCGCGGCGGTGAAGCTCCCCTCTTCCACGACCCGTGCAAATACCAGGTAGGCGTTGATGTCTTCCATGACGGAAACTCTTATTGTCGATAAACAGAAACAATCAGGTTCCATGTACCATAATTGTTTTCTTTCTTCCACCGATTACATCAAGACCAACAGCCATTCAGGCCGAAACAGGCCATTTCCAGGAGCAAGTTGGATGACCAAGGTATTGGTGCTTTATTATTCTACATACGGACATATCGAGACCCTGGCCGAGGCGGTCGCCGACGGCGCCCGCGGCGTTGACGGTGTCGAGGTGACGATCAAGCGCGTGCCCGAGCTGATGACCCAGGAACAGGCGGCGAAAGCCGGCGCGAAAACCGACCAGGCGGCGGAAATCGCATCGCCTGCGGAACTCGGCGACTATGACGGGATCATTTTTGGCGCGCCGACACGGTTCGGGAATGTCGCGTCGCAGATGCGGAATTTCATGGATCAGACGGGCGGCCTATGGATGAAGGGCGCCCTTGTCGGGAAGGTGGGCAGCGTATTCACCTCCACCGGCACAGGCGGCGGCAATGAGACCACCATCCTCTCTTTCTGGCCGACCCTGGCGCATCACGGCATGGTCATCGCGGGTACGCCCTACACGATCGATGAGATGACGGACGTCTCCGCCGCGCGCGGCGGATCGCCTTATGGCGCGGGAACCATCGCGGGGCCCGACGGGTCGCGCAGCCCGTCGGAGGTCGAACTGGCCATCGCCCGCCATCAAGGCGCGCATGTCGCCGGCTTGGCGAAGAAACTGGCGGCCTAAGAGCCGACCACCACGGAAAACACGCGAGCTGAAGGAAGAGAGGCGAGACAATGGGACTGCTGATCGACGGCAAATGGGTGGATAAATGGTACGACACGAAATCCACCGGCGGCCGTTTCGTCAGGAAGGAAGCGGCCTTCCGCAATTGGATAACGGCGGACGGGTCCGCCGGCCCCACCGGTAAGGGCGGCTTCAAGGCGGAGCCCGGGCGTTACCATCTCTATGTCTCCCTCGCCTGCCCTTGGGCGCACCGCACCTTGATCTTCCGGGCGCTCAAAGGGTTGGAGGGGATGATCGACATTTCCGTCGTCAGCCCCTTCATGCTCGACGACGGCTGGACGTTTCACGACGACTTTCCCGGCGTGGCGGCGGACCCGATCCACGGTGCGGAATACGCGCATCAGGTCTATACAGCGGCCGACCCCGACTATACCGGGCGGGTGACGGTTCCGATCCTGTGGGACAAACAGACGGGGACGATCGTCAGCAACGAGTCGGCCGAGATCATTCGGATGTTCAACAGCGCGTTCGACGGCGTCGGCGCGGAACCGGGCGACTACTATCCCAAACCCTTGCGGCCCGGTATCGACGCGGTGAACGACCTTGTCTACGGCACCGTGAATAACGGGGTCTACAAGGCCGGGTTCGCCACCACCCAGGACGCCTATGAAGAGGCCGTGAATGCTCTTTTCGATACGCTGGACGTGTTGGAAAAACGGCTCTCCCGCCAACGCTATCTTGCCGGCGACAGGATCACCGAAGCCGATTGGCGGCTGTTCACGACCCTGGTCCGTTTCGACCCGGTCTATGTCGGGCATTTCAAATGCAATATCCGGCGGCTTGCGGATTATCCGAATTTATTCTCATACGTGCGGGAACTGTTTCAAATCCCGGGGATTGCCGACACGGTGAATTTGGACCATATCAAAAACCACTACTATCGCAGCCACGCCACGATCAATCCGACAGGAATCGTTCCGGCGGGGCCTGATTTGGACCTTGGCGCGCCGCATGACCGCGACCGCATCGTCAATGCCGCCGAGGCTTCTTAACATCCCCGGGGCACACGGTCCCGGGCCGCCCAGGAAGGCGCACGGACAAAAACCGGGGAAGTTTTGCATTGGTTCTGAACAGGGATTCCATCAAGAACGGCATTGTCCAGAAGCTGTTGCACGAAGGATCGCGTAAAGGATTGATCGACCCCTGGACTCCAGAACAGAGGCTGGAATCCCGCAAGGCGGTATTGGCGCGCCGACCAAGTGACGACATCTGGGTCTTCGGTTACGGATCGCTGATCTGGAACCCCGCCTTCCATTTCGAACGCACGGAACAAGCGATCCTGTACGGGTACCACCGTGCCTTTTGCCTTTGGACGCCGCTGGGCCGGGGGTCGCCCGAAAACCCGGGCCTGATCCTTGGACTGGAACGGGGCGGAAGCTGCCACGGCATGGCGTTCAAACTTCACAAGGACCAGATCGAAGAAGAACTGGACGTGGTTTGGGCCCGCGAAATGCCGACCGGTTCCTACGTGCCTACCTGGGTGAAACTGCGCAGCGGCGACAAGGTCCTGCATGCCATCGCCTTCGTCATTTGCCGCGACCAGCCGCGTTACGCCTGCAAGATTCCGATCGAGACGGTTGCCCGAAGCATCGCGACCGCCGAAGGTCCGCTTGGAACCTGTTCGGATTATCTTTTCAACACCGTCGACGCCTTGGACAAGATGAACGTTCCCGACAGATACCTGCACAAAGTGCGTAATCGTGTTCACGCGCTGCAACGGGAACAAAATGGAAGTTCTGACGGAAGATAAGACACAAAACAGCGCATAGCGGTACAATAGTAATATATTATTGCGCTTCGAAGCCAAGAAAGTATCACGAGTGTTGCAGGCATCCCCATCATTCTTTATGAGCATTATATAAGGCGGTGTGACCAAATGGTCACAATAGCCATATAACAAGTGCGTTTGGGAGAGTAGGGATTATGCCGCGGCCTCGCAGTTTTGACGAGATGGCCGTTCTTAGGACTGTCATGCTTTTGTTTTGGCAGGGGGGTTTCTGTGCGACCTCCATGGATGAAATCGAGAGCAAGACGGGGGTCCTGAAGCCCAGCCTGTATCGTTGTTTTGGAAAAAAAGAAGAGCTCTTCCTGAAATCGTACGACTTGTACGAGAGCGAATTGCTGGGTCCGCTGCTGGCGCGGCTGGAGGAAGGCGACGGCCTGACGGGCATCAAGAATTTCTACCAACACCTCGTCACCCGGCTGAACGACGACAGCTACCCGAAATCCTGTTTTTCCGTCCGCATCGCGAGCGAGTCCCCGCCGGTGGAGAGCATTCGGCGCCGTGTCTCCGCGACCGCCGCGGTGGTCGAAGATCAATTGTACAAGACGGTCCGCCGGGGCCAGTTGGACGGGTCCATCACCAGCGGCCTGGATCCGCGCGCAACGGCCAGGATGCTGATGAGCGCGCTGTTCGGCATCACCACGCTGGATGCCGTTTCCGACGATGGCGGCGTGCTGCGCGACGCCAGCACCATGTTAACGTCAATTTTAAGTGCCGGTGAGATCAAGGCAGCGTAAAACAGGGCAAATACCGGTCCGCTTCCGAAATTTCGCCCCGAAAGGCGTTGAAAGCCGGCCGGCCAATCTCACATCCTGCGGTGGAGAGCCCCATGTTCGGCAGTTTCAAGAAATCGTCATCCGATAACAGCAACGCGGAGTCCCGGACGGACAAGGTCGTCAAGAGCGACAGTGAATGGCGGGACCAGCTGACGCCGGAACAATACAAGATCACCCGTAAACACGGCACCGAACGCGCCTTCACGGGCCAGTATTGGGACAACAAGGAAGCGGGAACCTATCACTGCATCTGCTGCGGGCAGCCGCTTTTCCGATCCGAAACGAAATACGAGTCCGGCACCGGCTGGCCCAGCTTCTTTGCCCCAGTAGACGAAAGTGCCGTTACCGATAAGGACGATTTCAGTTTCCTCATGCGCCGAACCGAAACATTGTGCAGCCGGTGCGACGCCCATTTGGGACATGTCTTCCCCGATGGCCCGGCACCGACTGGCCTGCGGTATTGCATGAATTCCGCGGCCCTGGACTTCAAAAAAGACGACTAGGGAGCGGCCCCCGGCGAGGCGCGCCGCCCCGAGCTGACCGAGGGAAAGCGATGGCCCTGAACCGCCAGCAGCGACGCGCAAACGCCAAAGGGAAGCAGCAACCCAATTCCCCGGAAATCCAAGCCGTTCTGGACGCCGCGCTCGCCCATCAGCAGAAGGGCGAATTCGCGGATTCCGAACGGATGATCCGCCGTGTCCTGGAGGCGTCGCCGGGAAACCCCGACGCCCTGCACCTTCGCGGTGCGCTTGCCTATCAGACGGGAAATCTTCAACTCGCCCTCGACAGCTTGTCCATGGCGGCCGCGAAAGCCCCCAAGGCCGGGAACATTCTGGCGACGCTGGCGCTCGCCCAGGACGCTGCCGGGTTGAAGGATATCGCGGAACGGTCCTACCGCAAGGCGCAGCGCATGGAACCGCGCAACGCCGAAATCCGGAACAATCTGGGCGCGCTTCTGAAGTCCCAAGGCAAGGTGAAGGAGGCGGTGCGCCAGTTCCGGGACGCCCTGAAACTCGACCCCAACTACACGCAGGCCCTGATCAATCTGGGCGGCACCTTGTTCCGGGAGGGTGAGGCGGAGGAAGCCGAAGACCTGTTCCGGCACGCGCTGGTTCGGGAGCCCGACAACCCGGATGTCGCGACGGACCTCGCCGTCATCCTGCAGCACAACGACAAGAAAGCGGAAGCCGAAGACCTCTTCACATCGGCGCTCGCCGCCCAGCCCGACAATGTTCCCGCGCTGATCAATCTGGCGTCCCTGCATTTCCAGAACGGCAACTATACGGCAGGGGAGGCGATTGCGCGCGAGGCCGTTCGGCTGATGCCCGGCCACCATGCAGCCCACAACAATCTTGGCAACAACCTGCTCGGCCAGCAACGCTACGCGGAGGCCGAGGAGGCCTTTCAGAAGGCCCGCAGCCTTTTGCCCAACGGCTCGGAAGCGGTTGGCAATCTGGGGCACCTCAAGATGCGCACGGGGAATCCCGAACAGGCGGAGGATTTCTTCCGGCAGGCGCTCGGCGCCGCGAAAGACGGCGCCCGACACGCCTTCGGCCTGTCGCTTGCGCTTTTCGCTCAAGCCGATGCGAAGGGGGGAGACCTGACCGAAGCCTGGCGGCACTACGATGCCGGGTTTGATTGCGGGGAAAGGCGGCCGGACCGCCGCAAGACCGCTACACCCTGGAGAGGCGAGCCGCTGGCCGGCAAGAGAATGCTGCTCTGGCCGGAACAGGGAATTGGCGACGAGATCCGGTTCGCCGAATGCCTGCCGGGCTTCCTGGACGCGTTGGCGACGCAGAGCGAGCCCGGCCGCGCGGTCGTGATCGAATGCGATCCGCGGCTCGTCCCCGCCTTCAAGCGGGCGTTCGGGCGGAACACCGGCGTGACCGTGGCCCCCGCCATGTCCACCGCGATCAGCGGCATCGACTATCAGCTTTCCTTGGGTCAGGCCGCCGCCAGGATGCGCCCGGCATTGGATGCTTTTCC
>Ga0070726_10004871_pt1 | contig 10476 bp, 10 predicted proteins | sample tdAd471_FD_67275 | JGI IMG/M metagenome (GOLD analysis project Ga0070726, IMG submission 67275) | Marine sediment microbial communities from the Atlantic coast under amendment with organic carbon and nitrate - tdAd47.1 | ecosystem: Environmental > Aquatic > Marine > Coastal > Sediment | place...
GAGGGGCAGCAGCGGCGGGAGAATGGCGATGATCGCCAGCCCCGGCTTCATCGACCCGCTCCACCGAGGCAGTAGCAAGACCAGTGCAAACAGCAACGAGGAGGAGGCGACCATCAGTGACGGCCTCGCCACCCCTCCGAGCAGCACCAACGACATCCCAAAGATGCCCGTCGTCGCGATCGCTGCCCACCACCCGAACCACAGCTGAAGCCGCAGGCGCGACAGATCGCCCCGCTCCGCTAGAGCCTCCGGCAGGAAGCGGTCGACAGGTGATGTGCCAAAGGGCGTCGCGGGTAGCTCGGATCGCAGCGGCAGCGCCATTCCCTCCCCAGTCCGCCCCTCCCATCGGCACAGCGAACCGGAGGATGAAGGCGCCATGCGACCGACCCCCGTCAGGCCTCCACGGCGATGGACTCGACGAAGGCGCGCACCGTGGCCCCCGACGCGGGCGTGAGCTGATCGCTCTCGCACAGCTTGCCATCAGGACCGTGGATGGCCACCCACACCAGCCCGTGCGCTGCTGCGTCGGCCCGATACCCGGCCACCACCACCCGCAGGTCTTCGACCCGCCCGCTCGCTCGCAGCCGCCCTTCGTCGAGCAGTGCCCAGTAGCCACGGGGGGTGACCACGACCCGCACGGTGCGCCCCTTCCCGAAGCGGAGCGCCAGCCAGCCCGAGGTCACCGCCACGGCGACCAACCACAAAGGCAGCGTCCACAGGGTCCACCACATCACCAGCGGCAGCGCGAGGATCGCCACCAGGGTCGAGCCGGCCACCGCCAGGGCCGCCCGATCCCCCGACGGATCGAGGTCGGCCACGAACGACAGCCAGCGGCCATCGGCATCCACACCGGTCGCCACCTCGCCGGCCTTCGCCCACGCCGCCGCTCGCCGCCGACGCATGCGCTCCGCCTCCTGGCGCTCGCGGCGCGCCTCGGCCGCCTCCGTGGCGATGGTGGCCCGTGCGACCTGCTCTTCCAGCCGACGCACATCCACCGTCACCTCCTAGTGGGAGTACGGCCCACAGCGCGGCTCATTGCGTCGTTCCGCCACCGGCTCAGTCGCCGTGGAGCACCACGACCGGCCGGTCTGCGAGGCGGAGGATCCGATCGGTGACCGAGCCCAGCAGCAGGCGGCTGATCCCGCTGCGGCGGTGCGACCCGACCATGATCGCGCTGCGCTGCTTCGAGGCCTCCAGAACCCGGTCTGCCGCGTCGCCGGCCTCCGTCACCAGCGCCTCGCCCCGGTTGTCGCGGGGGATGCGCTCCAGCAGCGTCTGCAGCTGGCCAACCGCGGCATCGCGCTGCTGGTCCTGCACCTCCAGCAGCGTCGCCAGCGTCTCGCTGGTCGCCTCCTGCCCCCAGTCCATCGGGAACGACAGGGGCACGTAGAGCAGGTCGATCCGGTGGTTCGTGCCCACCACCCAGCTGGAGGCGGCATCGACGATGCGCTCGGGTTCATGGCTCAGATCGAGGGCGAGCAGGTAGTGCATGGCAGCTCCAATCGGGGGACTACCCTACCGCCGATTCCCGAACGGGCTACACTTCGAAATATGTCGAATCATCAAATAGATGGCGAGGCCCTCAGTGCGATGTTCGCCGCCCTGGGCCACCCGCACCGGCTGGCCTTGTTCCGGCAGCTGTGCACCTGCTGCACCCCTGGGGTCGCCTGCGGCCTCGAGCAGGTCGAGGGCATGTGCGTCGGCGACCTCGCCGAGGGGCTCGACATCGCACCGTCCACTCTGTCGCACCACCTCAAGACGCTGCGGCTGGCGGGGCTGGTGGTCACCGAGCGACAGGGCAAGCGGGTGCTGTGCTCGGTCGACCCCCGCGTGCTGACCGCGCTGTCGGCCTTCTTCTCCGAGCCCCTGAGCGGGGCACCGACCCTCACCACCGATTGCTGTCCTCCTGGAGTCACCCATGTCTAAGTCTTGCTGCGGCCCGGCCTCCGCCCCCGACACCTCCGTCGACCACGACACCATCCGGCGGGAGGTCAGCGAGGCCTACGCCAAGGTGGCCAATGCCGAGTCTGCCGGCGACGCCGAGGGCATCGCCTCGAGCTGCTGCGGCGTGTCCGACGACGCCTCGATCAACGCCCTCATCTCCACGCGCCTGGGCTACTCCGAGTCTGACCTGGCCCAGGCCCCCACCGGCGCCGACCTCGGCCTGGGCTGCGGCAACCCCAAGGCCATCGCAGCCTTGCAGCCCGGCGAGACGGTGGTCGACCTCGGCAGCGGTGCCGGCTTCGACTGCTTCCTCGCGGCCCACGAGGTCGGCGACGGCGGGCGGGTCATCGGGGTCGACATGACGCCCGACATGGTCAGCAAGGCCCGCAGCAACGCCGCCGAGGGGCACTACGGCCACGTCGAGTTCCGGCTCGGGGAGATCGAGCACCTCCCCGTCGCCGACGACACCGCCGACGTGATCCTGTCGAACTGCGTCATCAACCTGTCGCCCGACAAGCCCCAGGTGTTCCGCGAGGCCTTCCGCATCCTCAAGCCCAACGGTCGCCTCGCCATCTCGGATGTCGTCGCGACCATCGAGCTGCCCGAGGAGATGCGCAACGACAAGGCGCTGATCGCCGGCTGCATGGGCAACGCGGCCCTCGTCGCCGACCTCGAGCAGGCCATGACCGCCGCTGGCTTCGTCGACGTGCGCATCGAGCCCAAAGACAGCTCCCGCGACTTCATCAAGGACTGGGCGCCCGGCCGCGGGGTCGAAGACTACGTGCAGTCCGCCACCATCGAGGCCCGCAAGCCCGGGCCCGACAGCAAGCCCAGCTGCTGCTAGTTGACCCACACCCGGCGGTAGATGCTGCTGTTGGCCACGCTGTGGCCTCCCGGCAGCCGCACGAGCTGCACGATGCGCATGTGCTGCCCGGTGTCGTCGAGCTGTCGCTGGGCGACCATGCGCTGCGCCCCGCGGTAGTACGCGTAGGAGTTGAGCTCTCGCGCTGACACCACGCGAACCTCCAGCGCATCCGCCAGATCGCCCCCCGCGAAGGGCACGTGGGTGCCATCGGGGGGGCCAGAGAAGGTCACGGACTGGTCGGTGCCCTCGGCATCGACCCACTGGGCGGTGAACACCAGCTGCCCGCCCTCCTCTCGGATGTCGTAGCGCCCCGAGCGCGGCGGGTCGCCCTGCTCGTACAGGCAGGTCTCGGGGAGCAGCTCCCAGGCGCCCAGGAAGCCATCGTAGAGGGTCGGCATGCTCCCAGGTACCACGCCCTCGGCCTACATCGGCACCAGCCCGTCGAGGCTGCTCTCCTCGAGGGGCACCGGCAGCCCGTGGTGCTGTCGCGCCACCAGGCAGGGCCGGCTTCCGGGCTGGCAGCTGCGGCAGGGGCTCGGCCGCCGCTCGTAGATCCGGCAGGTGGTGCAGGCTCCCACTTCCCCCTCGAGGGCGGCACAGCGGTCGCCCGCCCAGCGCACGTGCCCCTCGCTGACCCACTCCGGCAGCGGCCCCTCGGGACCTCGATCCGCCGGCGTCTCCAGGAAGGGCCACTCCGGATCGTAGGCGCAGCACGCCCCGCACGCGTTGCAGTCGAAGTCCATCCCGCAGGGTAGCTCGCTACGCTCCGTCGGGGGCCTTCCACTGGTCGGAATCGAAGGGAGGGGGGTTGGACGGCGCCCCAAGGGGGGTGAACGCCCCCAGCTGCAGCCGCGGTGCGACCAGCCCCTGCGGGGTGACCACGCCGCCCACGCGCCCCTGCACCCAGGGCCCTTCCACCACGCCCTGCACGTCGAGCCCGCTGACGCCGCTCGTCGACAACCCGAGCCCCGCCTCGGCCGCCACGGCCGGCCCCGGCCACCAGTCTCCGTCGAGCCCTACCCGAAGCGGCCAGGCGACCCCGAACCGCGCGCCCAGGCTGTGGTGCCAGTGGCCGCTCTGCCACCACAGATGGGTCACCGGGCCATACGACCACGCCGGGTGCTCCTCGGCCCACACCACGAAGGTGCCGTCGAAGCGCCCCGATCTCTGGGTGTACCACTGCACCTGGTAGCCCACGTCGACGCCGACCCCGACCGGCCTGCGACCCTCCGTCGCCTCCAAGGGCACCACCACGTGCGCGCCCACGACGACGTTCTCCCCGAAGCGCTCTCCGGGGAAGCCCGCCCAGGCGATGCCGACAGCCCACGACCCTACAAGTAGTACGAGCAACACGTCACCGGGAGCTGGAGGCCCACCGAGAGGCGAGGCGCGTGCCAGGCCCCCTGCCAGCGGGTGACCGCCACGCGGGCGCCGCTGAGAGGCCCGAGCACCGAGCCGGTCACGATGGGGCCGACCGAGCCATCGGTCGACAGCACCAACCCCCCGCCTCCCATCGCGGCGCCCCCCGGCACGTAGCCTCCGTCGGCCACCGTCATCGGGTACAGCGCGCCCACCTGGCCGTTGAGCTCGCTGAACCACACTCCGGGCGACCACCCCACCTGCCACTGCGCCTGGACCACCGGGGTCGGCTCCAAGCGGAAGTCGGGCGTGTAGTACGGACTGTCGTGCCAGATGCGCTGCAGGGCGCCATCCACCTCCACCCCGAAGCGCTTCCGATCGTCGAGTGGGCCGAGATGGGCCAGCACGCCGATGCCGACCACGACGTTGTCCTTCATCGGCCGTTCCCACACCGGCGTGGCGTAGGCCACCGTCCCGACCCACGCCCACCACACATCGACCTCCCGCTCGGTACCGTATGTCGCCGCGGGCTGTCCCGTCGCATCGATCCACCTCGATATGCTGGCCGAGTGGTGGCCCGCACCGCACGACAGGGAGCGCTGTGAACGACGTGGAGCAAGCCGAGGCCCTTCTTCGCGACGGCCGCGCGGCGCGAGCGCTGGCGGCCATCGGCACCGAGAAGGGCCTACGCGCCGACCTCGTCCGCATCCGCGCGCTGCGGCTGGGCGACCCCGCTGGGGCACTGCCCCACGTCATCGCCCGCGCCGAGGCCCTGGCTCGCACCCCCGACGACGCCGCGCGCCTGCTGTGGGCGAGAGCCGACCGGGCCTTCCGCCCCAACGAAGAGGATGTCGAGGCCGAGCTTCGGCAAGCATGGGACCTCGCTACCGATCCTGTCCTGCGCGCCCGCATCGCCATCGACCTCGGCCGCTGCCGTACCATCCACGGCGACCTCGACGATGCCATGATGTGGCTCGCCCATGCCGACGAGCAACCCCTCGAGGGGGCCGATTCGGGGCACCGCCACCACCTGCGAGGCATCGTTCACCTCCACCGCGGCGACAGCCTGAGCGCCGTGCAGAGCTTCACCATCGCGCTGCAGCAAGCCGGCGACGACGCGTCGCTGACAGCATGGGCCCTCCGCGGCCGCGGCCGCGCCTACCTCGGCATCGACCGCGTCGAGGCCGGCCTGGCCGACTACGAGCGCTGCGCCGCACTGTGCGAAGGGCGCACGGGGCTCACCGGCGTGCGAACCCATTCCCTGAATGCCCTGGCCGACATCGCGCGGGAGCAGGGGCGCCTCGACGATGCCGTACGGCTGTTCCAGGAGACCCTGGCCGTCGGCGCGTCCCACGTGCGAAACGTCGTGCACCTCAACCTGGCGCTCCTCGAGGCGCAGCGTGGCCAGCTACCAGCCGCCTGGGCGCACCTGCAGCGCGTGCCCTATGCGACCAGCACCGCCCGCCCGTTCCTGGAGCTGGCAGGGGCCGCCACCGAGCTGCTACTCCTCGCTCACGACGGAGCCGCCGACGACCTCGCCGGTGCGGTGACCCGCCTGAACCTGGCGGTCGACCGCTCGGGCAGCATCGACCTGCAGACCCTGCATGTGCTCCTCGACGTGCTCGCACTGCTCCGGGCCCGCCCTGTGCCGCCCCGGATCGTCGCCCGAACGGCCCGTCTGGCGCTGCACCATGCACTGGCCACCGACCACGAAGCCGAAGACGAGGTGCGGGCCCAGCTCCTCGCCACCGGCATCGAGCTGGTCGGCGACTACGAGCTCCTCGGCCGCCTCGGCGACGGCGCCACCGGCAGCGTGCGGCGGGCGCGCGACGTGCACACCGGTCGCGACGCGGCCGTCAAGGCGGTCGTCGAGGCCGCCATCGCCCAGCGCGTCGCACGGGTCGAGCTCGACGCCGTGTCCCGCCTCGATCACCCCGGCATCGTGCAGCTCCTCGACCACGGCGTGGTCGACGGCCTCGACGCCCTCACCACCGGCTGGGCCCCCGGCACGCCTTGGCTCGCCATGGAGGTGCTGAGTGGTGGGTCACTGCAGCTACGAACCCTGGGCTGGAGCGAGCTCGTGCCGGTCCTCGACGGGCTGCTCGCCGCCCTGTCCCACGCCCACGCCCGTGGGGTGCTCCACCTCGACCTCAAGCCCGCCAACATCGTCGTCGACCCCGACGGCCTGCCGGTCCTCATCGACTTCGGCATCGCCGGCCTGTCGGGGCGGCGCCGGGCGATGCGCGCCGGCACCCCTACCTACGCCGCCCCCGAGCAGCTCGGCGGCACCGCCGAGCCCCTGGGGCCACAGACCGACCTGTACAGCCTGGGCTGCACTGCATGGGAGCTGCTCACCGGCACGCCGCCCTTCCACGCGCCGACCCAGGAAGCGATGATCCGCGCTCACCGCCAGCGGCCCCTGCCGCCGCTGTCGGCGCCCGACGACGTAGCCGCCTGGCTGCGGCGTCTGCTGGCCAAGCGCCCCGCCGACCGCTTCGCCTCCGCGGCGGCGGCTCGCCAGGCGCTGCGCCTCCTCGCCCCGGGCCCCCTGCCCGAGCGGCCGCCTCGTGCCCTGCCCCCCCCCTCCCTCGCAGTGGTGCTGCGCCGTGACCCACGGCACGTCCCACGCGGCATCGAGGCGCCCCTCGAGGCCCAGCTCCGCACCCTGGCCGACCAGGGCGCCCCGCCTACGCGCATCGGCGGCGCCGCGGGGCAGGGCGTGAGCCACATCGGCCGCCACCTCGCGCTGCGGGCCCTCGAGGAGGGGCTGGCGCGGGTCCTGTGGGCCCCCGCCGGCGACCTCGCCCATGCGGCCCGCCACCAGCTGCACGTGGTCGGTCTGGGCGGCGACGAGCTGGTGCCTGCCCTGCGGCGGCGCCCCGAGGTCGCTGACGCCGACGGGGTGGCTGCCTGGCTTCGGGGCGACGCGGAGGCCAGCGACGGGCTGCAGGCACTCTGTGGCGACGCCCCGTGGGTGTTGGTGCGCGACGCGCCGGCCACGCCCTGGGGCCCGGTCGCGCCCGCGCCCCGTGCGTGGGTGATCGACCTGGTCCACGGCGGCGACGCGGCGGACCATCAGGTCCCCCAGGCTGATGAGGGCATGCGGGAGGCACTGCTCGACGGCTGGGTGGCCCTCGCGCCGAGCCTTCGTGAGCAGCTGGTGAGGTCCACCAATGGGCCCCGTTCCCTCGTCACCTACCTGCGCCTCCTGGCCGCCAGCGGTCGCCTCGGCAGCGGCCCGGATCACCTGCGGGCGCGACCTGGCCCCATGGTGCCGGCGAACGAGCTCGTCGATGCCGTGGTGCGCATCCGCCTCGATGCCGACGAACGCGACGCCCTTCGGGCCATCTCCGACCTCGCCCCCTGGCTTCCCGATGACCCCGGCCGACCGACCGACAGCCTGAGGCCTCTGGCCACCCTGGGCCTGGCGCGCCGCACGGTCGGCGGCTGGCGGCTGCTGTGCCCGGTGGCTCCCCTACGCGCCGCGCTGGGGGCCTGAGCCCCCTGAGGCATGATGTCCGCCGGGAGGCAGCATGTTCGAGACCGCCGAGCTGGGCCGTAGCGTGTCCAAGAAGGCCTTCGAGGAGGCCGAAGCCACCCTGCGCACCGACCTGCTCCAGGCACAGCGCGAGGCACGCGCTGCCGGGCTGCCCGTCGTCCTGGTCGTCTCCGGGGTGGAGGGCGCCGGCAAGGGTGACCTGGTTCGCCAGCTCGGCAAGTGGCTCGACAGCCGAGGCATGCAGGTGCAGGTATTCTGGGACGCCACCGACGAGGAGCAGCAGCGCCCGTGGTGGTGGCGCTTCTGGCGGGCCTTGCCGCCGCGGGGCGAGATCGGCGTCCTCTTTGGCTCCTGGTACACCGAGCCCATCGTCGAGCATGCCTACAACCGCATCGACGTGCGCCGCTTCGAGGCCGCGATGCACCAGGTCAAGGCCTTCGAGCGCATGCTCACCGTCGACGGTGCCCTGTTCGTCAAGGTGTGGCTGCACCTGGGCAAGAGCGCCCAGCGGGAGCGCTGGCAGGCCGACGAAGCGAGCGGGCGCCCCTGGAAGGTGTCGCCCATCGCCGAGGAGTACGGGGAGCACTACGATGCCTTCCTGCGCGCCTCGGAGCGAGCGATCCGCCTCACCGACACCGGGCTGGCCCCCTGGCACATCGTCGACGCCGAGAACAGTCGCTTCCGCGACCTCACCGTCGGGCGCACCCTCCTCGCCGCCATCCGCGCCCGCCTCGCCGAGCCAGCACCCGCGTCACCGGCGCCGCCGCCATCGGTCGAGCTGCCCGGCGAGCCGGTCACCGTGCTGAGTCGGGTCGACCTCGACCAGCAGCTGAGCAAGACCGCCTACCGTCGCCAGCTCGCTCACTGGCAGCAGCAGCTCAACCGGCTGGGCTGGGCCGCCCACCGGGCGCAGCGCAGCCTCGTCGCCGTGTTCGAGGGCTGGGATGCGGGGGGCAAGGGCGGAGCGATCCGCCGCCTGACCGAAGGCCTCGACCCCCGGCTGATGCAGGTCATCTCCATCGCGGCGCCCACCGACGAGGAGGTCGCCCAGCACTACCTGTGGCGCTTCTGGCGGCACGTGCCCCGCGACGGCCGGGTCACCATCTACGACCGTAGCTGGTACGGGCGCGTCCTGGTAGAGCGGGTCGAGGGCTTCGCCACCCGGGCGGAGTGGTCACGCGCCTACCACGAGATCAACGCCTTCGAGGGCCAGCTGATGGCCCACGGCACCGTGGTGATCAAGTTCTGGCTGCACATCAGCCCCGAAGAGCAGCTCGCGCGGTTCACCGAGCGCGAGAAGACCCCCTGGAAGAAGCACAAGATCACCGACGAAGACTGGCGCAACCGGGAGCAGTGGCCCGCCTACGCCCAGGCCGTCAACGACATGGTGCAGCACACCAGCACCTCCGAGGCCCCCTGGGTGCTCGTGCCGGGCAACGACAAGCGGTTCGCTCGCGTGATGGTCGTCCGCACGCTGTGTGAGCGCCTGGCCGAGGCCCTGGGCGAGGAGCTCGAGCCCGTCCCCGAGCCCCCTCAGCGCCGCCAGTAGCTACGCCGGATGAGCTCGCCCTCGTCGGTGATCACCCGGAACGACAGCAGCCCCTTCGCGTCGCCGAAGGCCGCCGGGTCGAGGTGGATCCAGGTGCGGCTCCACGTCGGCTCGATGTGCATCGTGCGCCGCGCGACGCGCTTGTCGCCCGCGTAGACATCGATGCGAGCCTCGGCCGGCGCGTTGTGCCACTGCACGTAGAACACCACCTTGTCGCCCTCGTCGAACGACAGGCTCGGGGCATACATCGTGTCGCCGCGCTCGGCGTGGGTGCCATGCTTCAGGTCGACGTGCGCGACCCCACCCGCGCCCATCGCTCGGTGGTAGGCCTCCTCGTCGGCCAGCAGCTGCTCGAAGACCTCTGCCTCCGGATGAGCGGTGGGGGACCACGCCACCGACGGCTCGGGCGCCACCGCCTGGCTGCCCATGCAGCCGCCCGACGGCGCCGGCACCTCGGGGGTCGGCTGGGCCAGCGCCGCGCGATCGATCGACAGCCGCGCCGGCGGAAGCACGGCGTAGAGCTTGTCGAGCACCGGCTCGGGCAGCCACGGCACCTTCGCCGCCCGCAGCCGGGCCTGCTGTGCGGCGGTGGCCTGCAGGAAGTCCTGCGCGTCGTCGACCCCCTCGAACTCGCCTCCGCGCAGCAAGTAGTGCAGGTAGGCCGCCGTCACCGGTAGCTCCCCCACGCGCCCGATCACGTCGCTGGAGGGCACCTGGGCCACCGACTCCATCGCCAGGTACTCCGGCCACACCGGAATCACCTCGCCCGGCGCATCGACGTAGGCGCTCCAGAACGGGTCGAGATCCACCCCTGCCCACGCCTCGAGGTCCGAGCGAAGATCGATGGCCCCCTGGGCGCCCCGCCCCTGCTGGAAGTGGTGGACCATGTAGTCAGCGAGGTCTTTGCCCGTGTGGGTGGCCAGGTGCCACTCCAGCATCTTCACCACCAGCGGGCCCTTGGTGTAGTGCAGGTACTCCATCAGCTCGTGGCCGTGCTCGGGCTCCGTGGCCAGGGCGACATGCCAGTCGGGGTGGTTGCGCATGGCGCTGAGGTGGTCGCGGTACATGTCGTTCCACCGGCCCTCGTCGGCCAGGTGCCCCGCGGCCGCCGCCGCCTTGAACTCGATGTAGCTGGCCCAGCCCTCTACGAACCAGTGGTCACGTCCCTTCATCAGCAGCGGGCCGTTGGGCAGGTACTTGTTCATCGGGTGGGCGAAGCGATGGCCGAGCAGCTCCCAGTTGCGTCGCCGCGGCTCGGGG
>Ga0070726_10004875_pt1 | contig 10473 bp, 8 predicted proteins | sample tdAd471_FD_67275 | JGI IMG/M metagenome (GOLD analysis project Ga0070726, IMG submission 67275) | Marine sediment microbial communities from the Atlantic coast under amendment with organic carbon and nitrate - tdAd47.1 | ecosystem: Environmental > Aquatic > Marine > Coastal > Sediment | place...
ACGGGCCCGTCTACCGTGGATTGAACGAGCATCATCGCACGGAAGGTGCCTGTTTCGACCGGCAACCCCTTGCGGCGCACCCCCTCGACGACCTCTAAGTAGAGACGCTCGGCATCTGTGGGCTCCGCTGCTCCATCGAACGAGGGGCGTCTTCCTCGCCGGACGTCCCCGAACAGCGTGAACTGCGAGACCACCAAGACTGCGCCGTCGATGTCGATGACAGACAATGACATGCGTCCGTCGTCGTCTGGGAACACACGCAGACCCGCAACCTTGTCGACGATGTATTGAATGTCCTTGGCTTCGTCGCCCTGTGCTGCACCCAGGTATACGAGCAAGCCTCGCTCGATGGCGCCAACCACCTCCCCGTCGACGGTGACGCTCGCTTCGTTGACCCGTTGTATGACGGCGCGCATTCGCACTGGCGTAGCACAGGCCGAATCGTCTTGCCCGAGCGAGGCGATGTTCAATACTCCCCGACAATGAAACCGGTAGTGGGTCTGACGGGGGGGATCGCGTGCGGCAAGACCACCGTGGCGAGCATGTTCAGCGACCTCGGCATCCCCGTGATCGACGCCGACGAGCTGGCGCGTGAAGTGGTGGAGCCCGGCACGCCCGGCCTACAACAGATCGTTGATGAGTTTGGCAAAGGCGTGCTCGACGAAACCGGACGCCTCGATCGCAAGAAGGTCGCCGACTTGGTCTTTGGTGACGAGGAAGTGCGCGAAACGCTCAACGCGATCATGCACCCGCTGATCGGGGCTGCAGGTGCCGAGCACATCATGGCCCACCAAGAAGCCCCCGCACCGTATCTGCTTTACGAGGCGGCGTTGTTGGTGGAAACCCGTGCGTACAAGGCATTTTCCGCTCTCGTCGTCGTAAGTGCGGAGGAATCCATCCAGCGCCTTCGCCTGATCGCGCGCGACGGGTTCACCGTCCACGAAGCCAACGCACGGATCGCTTCACAACTGCCTCTGGCGAGAAAGATCGCCGTTGCAGACCATGTCGTGGTCAACAATGGCGACCTCGATGCGACGCGAAGACAGGTTGGCGAAATCCACGAGAAGCTGGTTGCGCAGTTCGCGTCAAAGGAGTCGAAGTAGTGGGCACGCTGGTACGATCGGTTTTGGTGACGGGTTTCCCCGGGCGGCAACCCGCGGTGCACCTGGTTCGAGAGCTCGCAAGCCATGACGAACGCTCGGTGTGCTGCCTCGTGACCGAAGGTCGGCAGGAGCGCGCGCTCGAGCTGTTAGACGCGCTGCCCGCACCCGCGCGGGAGCGCGTCTCGCTTTGGGTGGGGGACCCTCGCTCCATGGACCTCGGGCTCAGTGGCGAAGAGTTCGCGGTGCTCGCCGAGGGTGTCGAGGTCATTCACCACTGTGCGTCGGTTACCGATCCGGCTGGCACCAAGGAAGAAGCGGCCGGCAACGTGCGCGCGGCGGCTGAGATTCTCGAATTTGCAGAAGCCGCACCCCGATTGAAGCGCTTGGTTTGCTGGTCGAGCGCCACCGTGTCGGGCAATCGCGAAGGCTTCGTCAAGGAAACCGAGCTGGACGACCAGATGGGGTTCCGCAATCCCATCGAAGAGTCTCTCTATCGAGTGGAGCGCATCCTCGGCGAGTCGGCCGAGGAGCTGCCGATCGTCGTGATGCGGCCTGCGCTGATGGTGGGCGATTCAACCACCGGCGAAGTCGAAGACCTGAACGGGCTGTACCTCCTGATACGTTTCCTCCTAAGCGCGCCCGAGGACTACCGGATCCCGACGCCGATCCGCACCGGCGTCCGAATCAGCGCAGTCCCTGTCGACTACGCGGTCAAGGCCGGCCTTCGCATCTCCGCGGACGAACGCTCGATCGGCCTCACGTTCCACATCGTCGACCCGAAGCCAGTTACGGTTCAGCACGCTCTCCAACTCTTCGCAGAGGCAACCGGCCGCCCCGCCCCACGCGAGCACGACCCCCTCAACCTGGCTACCGCATTGATGAGAGCTCCGGGGCTACAACGATTCAGAAACACGACCCGCGCGTTCCTCGATCAGCTAAAGACCGACGTGATCTACGACGACCGCAACACCCGAGAGTTCCTCGCAGAAACCGGCGTCGCGTGCCCGGCGCTGGAGAGCTACGTCGATGTGATGGTCGCCAGGGCGCAACAGGGTTGACCCGCTGGCGCTGACCTAGCTTCCCGCCAAGGTCATCGACGAAACGCGAAACGTCGGCGATGCGATCGCCGTGCGTTGATCGAGGTCGTTTGCGACGGCGTCGATTCGTTGGAGCAGCTGATCGAGATTGAGGGAGATCGTGACCTCGGAGACCGGATCGGTCAGCTCACCGTCCTGAATCAAGAAGCCCGAGGCGCCTCGGCTGAAGTCGCCGGTGACGGCGTTGAATCCGAAGCCCATCATGCCGGTGACGTAGAGGCCGTGTTTGGTGTCGGCGACGAGCTCGTCACGCGATTGGGAACCGGCTTTCAAGGTGAGGTTGCTGGTGGAAGGCGAAATGCCGCCCGCGGGTGACCGGGAAGCGCTGGCGGTGCTCCTCAGGTCGAGCTTTCGTGCGCTGTAGGTGTCCATCAAATACGTCTTGAGCATCCCGCCCTCGACGACGGTGTTCCGACGCGACAGCAAGCCCTCGCCATCGAATGCGCGGGAGCCGGGCGCCCTAGGAAGCAGCGGATCGTCGCCGATGTCGACGAGATCGCTGGCGACTCGGGTGCCGACTCGATCGACCAAGTACGAGCTCTTCCTCCAGATCGAGCCACCGAGAATGCATCCGGCAAAGAGACCGAGGATCGAACGCGCAGCGTCCTTGTCAAAGATGACCGGTAACTCTTGAGTAGGGATCTTCTTTGCGCCCAGTTGGGCAATCGTACGGCGAGCTGCCTCCTCGCCCACGGCTTGGCTGTCCTCGAGGTCCGCGTAGTGCCGGGAGGCCGACCAGTGGTAGCCGCTTCGCTTCTTGCCGCCTTCGTCATCCGCCACGGGATTGACGACGATCGAAGCGTACGTCCCGCAGTCGCTGCCTGCGAAGCCACCGCTGGTGACCAGCGCACTCACGCCTCTGGCACGGGTAAATGAGGCACCCTCGCTGTTGGTGATGCGCGGGTCGAAATCAAACGCGGCACGCTCACCGCGAAGTGCGCGGTCGAGTGCTTCGTCGGCTGAAATCTGGCTCACGGTCTCGTCGAACGTGTCTAAGTCTTCCCACTGAGAACGCGACGACAGCTCCGACGGGTCCGGCGGCCCGGCAAACTCGTCCGATTCGCTGAGTCTCGCGAGCTCGAGTGCGTCTTCGATCAGGGTCTGCTGCCCCGCATCGCTCAAGTCACTGGTGTACGTCGACGCCACGCGCTGGCCGACCATCACCCTCAACCCCAACGCTCGCGATCCTGCTTCTTCAACCAGCTCGGGCTCGTGCATGCGCACCTTCACGGAAAGATGAGACCCGCTGTGCGCCCCAGCCTCCGCGACGTCGGCACCCGCCTCGATGGCGCGCTCCACCACCGAGCGCCCGAGGTCGACCAATGCTTTTGCGTCTTCCTCTGCCTTGCTCATCCGCCCGCCACCTGCGTCCCACCAACGGTCATCGAGGCGATCTTGATGGTCGGGCAACCGACACCGACCGGAACGGATTGCCCCTCTTTGCCGCACGTCCAGATCCCGTCGGACACCTCGAAGTCATGGCCCAGCATGACCACCTTGCGCATCGCGTCCGGACCGTTGCCGATGAGATTCACACCCTTGAGAGGCGCGGTGATTTTGCCGTCTTCGATCAGGTAGCCCTCGGTCAATGAGAACACGAAATCTCCATTGGAGATGTCGACTTGTCCGCCACCGAACTTCTTGGCGTAAACCCCGCGGTTCACGCTGCGAACGACGTCCTCCGGCGCATCCTGCCCGCCGAGGAGCATCGTGTTGGTCATGCGCGGCATCGGATGTGATCGGAAGCTCTGCCGGCGGCCGTGCCCGTCTGGGGTCGTCCCGAAAAAATCCGCGCTGTGACGATCCTGCATGTACCCCTTCAAGACGCCGCCCTCGATGAGAACGGAACGAGTCGGAAGCTGCCCTTCGTCGTCGACGTTGATCGAGCCACGCGACCCTCGAAGCGACGCGTCGTCGACGACCGTGCACAGCGCGCTCGCGACCTCCTTACCCACTCGGTCGGAGTAGTTGCTGGTCTTCTTTCGATTGAAGTCGGCCTCGAGTCCGTGACCGACCGCCTCATGCAACAAGATGCCGCTGTCGCCGGGCGCCAAGACCACGTCCATCTCGCCAGCCGGGGCCTCGCGCGCGTCGAGCATGATCAGCGCCTGCTGCACTGCCTGATCGGCATGCCATTCGGGCGTCTTGTCGTCGAAATACTCGAGCCCCATCCGGCCGCCTCCGCCCGAGGACCCCGATTGACGGTTCCCTCCGTCTTCCGCGATCACGCGGACCCCGAACCGGATCAGCGGCTGACGGTCGTGCGCCATGTGCCCGAGGCTGTTGGCGATCAGGATCTCGCGAACACTTTCCGCGAACGACGCATCGACCCTGACCACGCGAGGGTCAGCAGCGCGCGCGGCACGATCGGCTCGCTCGAGAATCGCCTTCTTCGCCTCGCCGTCCACCTCGAGTGATTCCACCGCAACCTGGTAGCGGCTGGGCGCGTTGCGCATCGACACCTCGAGCGGAGCGACCGGCTGGCCCCCCGCTGCAATCTGCGCCGCGGTTTCGGCCGCCTGCTTCATCGCATCGAACGAGAAGTCTTCGCAGTACGCGTACCCGGTCGCGTCACCCTTCATGACCCGGACGCCCAGGCCCATCGACACCGCTCGCCTTGCAGATTTCAGAATTTGCTCGTCGTAGGCGTAGCTTCCACTGACCGAGTACTCGAAAAACAAGTCGGCGTAGTCCCCGCCCTTGTCGAGGGCGATCCTCAAGAGGCGATCGGCGATGTCTGCATCGACGGTATGCGACCCGTGCTCGGCAAAGGGTGCGTGGTAACGGCCTGTCATCAGCTGGGGCGCACTCTAGGGCTCGGGCCCGGCGATGGCCACTTCTATCGGCCCAAGCAGGCAATTACAGCGTCGATGATGCGCCTCTGACGCGCTTCGCCGAGGCCCGCAAAGATCGGCAGTGCGAGGACCTCGCGACTGGCCTCTTCCGACACCGGAAGCGAGCCCTCTCGATAGCCAAGGTGCGCGAAGCATTGCTGTCGATGGAGCGGCACGGGGTAGTAGATCGCTGTCGCGATCTTTTCGGCTTGGAGGTGCGCCTGCAACTCGTCCCGGCGCGCAGTGCGGATCACATACTGATTGTAGATGTGGCCCTCGAAGCGTCTTGGCGGAGGTCGCAACAGGCTTTCGTCCAACCCAAAACCCGAAAACGCGACATCGTACCGTACGGCGTTCTCTCGGCGACGCGCGGTCCATGCCTCGAGCTCGGGAAGCTTTACGCGCAAGAGCGCCGCCTGCAGAGCATCGATGCGGAAGTTCCCGCCGATGACCGAGTGGTAGTACTTGGGGTTGCTGCCGTGCGCGCGCATCACGCGAGCTTTGTCCGCAAGCACCGAGTCCTGGGTGGTCACGAGGCCGCTGTCCCCGAAGCCGCCGAGGTTCTTGGACGGGAAGAAGGAGAAACAACCGTACGCGCCCAAGCTGCCTACGGGCCCTAGCGGGCTCCTCGTTCCGATGGCCTGTGCGGCGTCCTCGATGATCGGCAGATCGTGTTCTTTCGCGACCCTCGACAGTCCCTCCATGTCGCAAGCCTGACCAAACAGATGAACGGGAAGAATGGCGCGCGTGCGCTTGGTGACTGCCCGAGCTACCTGCTCGACGTCGATGTTGAAGGTGTCGGGTCGAATGTCGACGAAAACCGGGGTTGCACCCACCCGCGCAATGCATCCCGCGGTCGCAAAGAACGTGAAGGGCGTCGTGATGACCTCATCGCCGGTCTCGATGCCAAGCGCCATCAAGGCGACCATGAGCGCGTCTGTCCCGCTCGAAACACCGATCGCGTGCTCGACGCCGATGTAGTCTGCGACCTCGCGCTCGAATGCTGCAACCTCAGGGCCGAGAATGTACCGTCCTGATCGAATCACCTCTGCGGCCTTGCCGGTGAGCCGATCGATCAGCGGCCCGTTTTGGGCTGCGACGTCCAGCATTGGGATCGCTTCTTCACTCACGATTCTTCACCCATCGACAGCTCTGTGGCGTCGCTTGGTATTCGTCGCCGCATCGGGCGCAGAGGCCATCGCCGGGCAGCACTTCCCCGCACCGGCACGCCCAGGCCGTACGGCGCGCCGGATTGCCCACCATGACCGCATGGGCTGGGACGTCTTTGGTAATCACGCTGCCAGCTCCGATCAGCGCATACTCTCCGAGGGAGTGTCCGCACACGATCGTCGCGTTGGCTCCGACAGTGACGCCGCGCCCAACCGGTGTCGGCGCAAACTCGTCCTTGCGCTCGACGTGAGCCCGTGGTGTCAACACGTTGGTGAACACGCAGCTCGGTCCAAGGAAGACGTCGTCCGCGATTGTCACGCCCGCATACACCGACACGTTGTTTTGGATCTTCACTCCGTCGCCGATCTCGACGCCCGACCCGACGAAAACGTTCTGACCGAGGACGCAGCCCGCGCCGATCGTCGAACCACCGGACACGTGGGTGAAATGCCAGATGCGCGTGCCGGCGCCGACTCGCGCCCCTTCGTCGACGACCGCGGTTTCGTGAACGAACGGCTCGGCCATCAGCGCCCCCTCGGGAGCTCGATGCGCGCGCCTCCCTGCTCCAGCGACGCCGCACCGCCTTCAAGGGCGCGAACAACCTGCAGGCCAGCCTCTCCGTCCGCGACCGGAGCCTTCCGCGTCCGGACGGCCTCGAGAAATGCAAGGCACTCGCGGCGCAGCGGCTCGGCCATCTTCAGCGCCGGAATCAGAATGTCCCCGGTGCGAATGCGAACCCCCTCTTCGTACGTGAGGGTCGCCGGCGGCTCGACGCCTTTATCGAACACGGCGAGCTTCTGGTCGGCCGAGGTGTCGTCGAATACCGCCATCTTACGGTCGCCAACCACGGTGAGTTTTCGCGTCTTGTGCGGATCGAGCCAGCTCACGTGGACGTGCGCCATGCGGCCGCCTGGATAGTGGAGCGTTGCGAATACGACATCTTCGATGCCTCGCTCCGACTGAAGATAGGAGGAGCCGGTCGCGCTCACCGCTTCAGGCGATGCCCCCAACAGGTAGTTCGCGACCGAGATGTCGTGCGGCGCGAGCGACCACCACGCGTTTTCCTCCCGTCGGACGACGCCGAGGTTGACCCGTTGGGCATAGATGTAGAGCACGTCCCCGAGCTCCCCCTCATCGATCAGGCGTTTGAGGCGCTCGACCGCCGGGTGATAGAGAAGCAAGTGACCGACCATCAGGATCCGGCCGCTCTCTTCCGCAAGCGTGCAAAGCGTCGCCGCCCGCTCCCCTGAGAGACATAGCGGCTTCTCTACGAAGACGTCGCGCCCGGCGCGCAGAGCCGCGGCGGCAAGCTCGAAGTGGGAGGGGGCGTGGGTGGCCACCACGATGGCCGAAACTGCGGAATCGTCGAGAACGGCCTGCAGGTCAGCGACCGTTTCCACGCTCGGGTAGAGCGCGGCCATCGTGCTTCGGATCCCCTCGTCGCGATCGCAGATGTAACGAAGATCGGCCTCCGGGACCGCGGCAAAGTTGCGAACGTGGTTCTTACCCCAACCGCCCGCTCCAACGACGGCAATCCCGACTGGCTCAACTCGGCTCACGCGGCCCCCCGCTTCATCCCGGCAGCTTAGCAGGACGGGTCGTCTTCCCCGAAACTTGTGCGGGAGCCGTGCAGTCAGCGCAGCATTGCGCGACATTCCGAGACGTATGGGCCTTTTCCGAGCTTCGCGCAGTTCTGGTAGGCATGGCGGGCGCCTTGCCGATCCCCACGCATCTGCCGAGCCGCGCCGAGCGTGACCCAGGCCAGCGAGTTCGAGGGATCGACGGCCGTCGCACGCTGCGCAAGCTCGGCCGACTCGCGCGTGTGGTTCCGCGCCAACATCAACCGAGCAAGCTCAGCCAACGCGGCACTCCCTTCCGGATTGAGCTCAATCGCGCGCCGATAAGCCGCGACAGCCCGCGACCCCCGCTTCAACCGCCGAGCCAACTCAAGCTGCGCGTCGTATGTATCGAGCGCTCCAGTCTCAGGATAGATCCCGCTGGGATCCCCCTCCGCGCCCTCCCCCGCCGCCACCGGCTCCGGCAGTGGCACTTCCTCTGGCACTGGCTCTGGCTCTGTCACCGACACTGGCTCTGGCACTGTCACTGGCTCTGGCACTGACACCGGATCTGCCACCGACATCCAGTATGCGACCATCGCGACCACGCATCCGATCGTCAACACCAACAGTGCCCAGGGCAGCATCGTTGGTTTCGCGGAGGCCGCGGGAACGAGAGAGCTTGGCTTGACGGCACGTGGCGCGCGGATGCTCGCCTCGCCGGCATCCTCTTCAAATACCTGTGCGTACGTCAGTGGAGGTGGGTCGACATCGGGGGGCTCGTGGTAGTCGATCGCAGCATCGTGCGGTTGCTCTTCCCCTCCCTCGGCCGCCTCCTCGATCGGGGGGCTGCTCGGCGGAGGCGTCGAGCGCACGAACGGGCCAGGAGGCGGGTCCGAGTCGATCGCGTCGATCGCCTCCTCCACCTCGGGGTCGTCGCGCAATCCTTCGAGCGTGCTGTCCCACTGCCCGACTTCGATCGTCTCACGGCCGGAGACTTCGTCGATCTCGTCGATTTTCGGTACGCGCCCAGCCCAGTTCAGAATCGTGCCGCCTGCGTACATCGAGCTCTCGGGCCGCACCGCCTGAAAACCCGCCGGGGTACGCCGGCGCTCCCGGGCCGGGGGCGGCGCAGGTTGCCACTCCGTCCGAGCCTCCGGCGGACTTGTCCGGGAGACGAGATCGGCCGGCGGCGAAGACGGAGAAGTGATCGCATCCTCCAGGGCCAAATCGTCCGCAGTCGCTGGCGACGGAAGCGAAACCGGAGTCGACAACACATCAGAAGGAGGCACCGACCCCGAAGCCGCCCGCATCTCCGGCGCCGTCACCGACGTCGAGGACGGCTCCACCCCCGGAACCAACGGCGCCGCCGGCACCGACACTGCGGTGGGCAGCCCAGCCGGGCCGGGAATGGTGTTGATGCCTTCCTTGGGAGGCGGGGCAGAGGCTCGAACGGACACCTTGGTGAGGATCGGAATGCTGTCTTGGACTCGGCCGACCTCACGAACCATTCCCTCGAAGTACAGGTCCACGACCTTTCGAAGGGCTTCGACATGATCTCCCCCGTGCGTACGAAGCACCTGGCCGACCGACCGCTTCCCGTCGATCAGCCGGACCATCTCGTTCTGTTCATCGGGCATGTCCCGAAGCCGTTCGCGAAGCATTTCCGCATCGACTTCGAGGACCGTATCGAAAGAGGGAAGAAGCTCGGACAAGCGGCTCCACTCGTCGAGCCGTCGCATCCCCTCCATCAAGAGCGCCTGCGTGGTTCGGTGAACGGTGCGCTCGCTCAAGCTCACGCGCCTGAACTCGAGGTCGAACGTCCCATCACGCCAGAGCAAGTGTCGATAGACGGCATCCTCTCCGACCAAATCCTCGACGGTGGCGTTGATCACCGCGCCGGAGTCAAAGGAGATCATGCCCTCCTGCGCGTCGGAGGAGACGAGGGTGAGCACCCCCGACTTCCGGCTCACGTCGATCGTCTGCAACAGGTCGACGACACTCATCTCGGAAAGCGAGCCGCTGAACCGTGTCCTCGCGTCGCTGCTCTTGTGGGCGAGCCCCGCGCGCGCTTGTCGCGCGAGCTCGATGCCAACCCGCGCGACCACCTCCCGGATGTAGATCGGTTTGGTGAGGTAGTCCTGCACGCCGAGCTCCAGCCCGCGGATCTTGCTTTCGATCGACCCGTCGCTCGACAAGAACATGAACGGGATCTCCGACCATTCCGAGTTCTGCCGCAGCTGCTCGACGAACTCGAAGCCGTTCAGGTCGCTAAAGGTCGTGTCGGAGAGGATCAGGTCCGGCTTGTTGGCGTGCAGGATCCCGAGCGCCTTGCCCACACTCGGGCAGCCGGCCACGTTGTAGCCAGCGTTCCGGAGGCTCACCTCGAGCACGCGGAGGCTACGGGGATCGGCGTCGACGACGAGGAGGTTTTGCTTGGTCACTGCAACCTTTTGTCAGCCGGAGTGTGCGAATGGGCACACTGCCATGTCAAGCATGCCTTCCATTCTCCGACGTGGTAAATTGACTTAAGTGGGATGAAAAAGCTCGGGAGCATCCTAGGCGTGATCATCGGCGCAGTATTCGTGCTGGCCGCCTGCGAGAAACCTCGCGCGGAGATGGCCTTCCAGGAGCTCGACCCGGACTTCGGAGGCCTCCAGGGGGGCAAGACCGTCCGGGTCGTCGGCCAAAGCCTTCGCCTCGATATCGGCTA
>Ga0070726_10004880_pt1 | contig 10469 bp, 11 predicted proteins | sample tdAd471_FD_67275 | JGI IMG/M metagenome (GOLD analysis project Ga0070726, IMG submission 67275) | Marine sediment microbial communities from the Atlantic coast under amendment with organic carbon and nitrate - tdAd47.1 | ecosystem: Environmental > Aquatic > Marine > Coastal > Sediment | place...
GGTGAGTCCGCCGCGGGCGGGTGGCTGGTGCCGATATCCGGCACGCGGTCCACCACCCGGCGGTTCCTTCCCTTGCGGGGAAGCTGACTCGTGGTCAACGCGGCGAACCGCGCGGGCCGTCAGGGCGACCTGCTGATCCGCACGCTGGCTCAGTCGACGTCTTCGTCGTTCTCGCGACTCCGTCGCGCTTGCGCTTCGGCATCGAGGACGAACTCCCACGCGCGTTGCGCGACGGTGAGCACGATCGGCAGATCGTCGCGACTGAACGTGGGCGTTGACTTGAACTCGTCGCCGTCTTTGTAGGTCCGCACGATCTGGACCTTGTGGAAGACGCCGTTCTGTTCCGACTGATTCTCGAACACGCTGGCCGAGACCCCGCGAAGCCGGAACGTCTTCACGGGTTTGTTGGAGGATGGGGAACTGGATTTCGCCATGACTGTCATGGGGAAGGAAATATGAAAATCCACACCGCGACCGGCGGAGCACAGCACGTCCCTGAACGCGCTGATGCGACCGTCGATCGAGTGGTGGTGTGGCGAAGGGGGGCCAGAGTTGAGGGTCCAGAGTCCAGAGACGGACAGGGTGAAGATGGCGCTGGATGAGCGGTTTTGAGTCTTCAAAACGTGACCCTTCAGTAGGCCCTTGACCCGACCCTCTGGTAGGCCCTTTACCTGACCCTTCACTGGTCCGCCGCGGGTCGAGTGAAGGGTCATGGAAGATGGGAAAAGTTCGATCGTAACCTGAGTCCTCCCGGCAGCTTGGGGTCGCCAAGGGCACTCGTCGTTTCACTCCTCGGCCCTTGGCTACTTTCTCAGTGTGGCCGGGCCAGGTGGTCGAGTGCTTCCGCTGGTCGCACTCTCCGTCCCTGCAATGGGTGCGTCGCTCCACACCACGGTTCCGCCCTGAGAAAGTAGCCAAGGGCTCAAACGCCCCTGGCGACCCCTGCCGACCGAACCGCGTCGCCCGGACGTCATTCCGAGCGGGCGACGCACCTGGCCATGTCGGCATTCGACCGTGCCGGTCGAACAAGCTGCCCCCACCCGGTTGATTGCCTCTGTCACGTTCAGGAGACATGCCGCACCTCCTGATCGCTGTCCGAAGATGTGCCATCCAGAGCGTGTTCCACGGACGGTCGCTCAATGAGTGCTCCGACGTGGCCGTGATGGTCGTGCATGACCGGCTCGAACAGCATCTTCGCGGGAGTGAATTCGTCACGCGCCGCAAACAGCCACAGATCGGGACGCTGATCGGTCTGCTTCGCGACCTCTTTGCGGACGCGGTCGCGGTGCCGCGCGTCGACCGTCACGAACAGGATGCTGAAGTCATTGAATGTCGTGGCAGGAAAGTGCCGTCGATGCACCTGTTTGCGCGCGAGTTCCGCATAGCCTTTCATTTTAGACGCGGCGATGCGTCGCGCGCCGGTCGTGCCACGGTCGATTTCGACGTAGAACACGCGGCGGTGACCGGCCATGTCGAGCAGGAAGGCCGCGTCGGGCGAACAGGACAGCGGATGCGGCGCCTCGCGCAGCTGCGTGTGCAGCACGAAGCCCGACGGATTTCCGTCGGCATCGAGGACCGGCTGCCACTCGTTGATCCACGCGCCCAGCTCGACGCCCTCCGCCGACGCGATCGCCTGGTCGACGACCCAGTGCGCTTCGCTGATGTCGAGCCAGTGGTAGAGCCGGTCAAGACGCGGCGTCCGCGTATTCGTCGCGCACCAGGCGTCGTCACCGTAGTACACAGCGAGTGCTTCGCAGCCGCGCTGTGTCGGGGAGTACGCGGGGCCAGCGTTCCCGGTGGAGAACGCGACGTTCGCTGCCGACCGCGCAATGTAGTGATGGGCCACGAGCCGGGACAGCCTTCGGCGGACGGCGCGCCCGTCGCGAATGTGCGGGAAACACTGCCGCCGGATCTGAGCGGCGGAGAGCACGTAGTAGCGGGCCACCGCAGCGAGTACGCGCACGTCGTTTTCGGTGAGCTTCATTCCTGACCTCGAATCACGCCGGAGCAGGGGCGGAAAAGAGCGAAGCGAAACCCGGAAAACGAGTCGCTTCGCGAAAGTGCGCCTGAGGTCAGGCGAATCCTTCGGGCAGGAAGCTGCGAACACGTCAGGCGTGTCGTCCGTCTTCGCGCCACTGAAGGGGACAGCGGACAGGCCGCGTCCAGAGCGTGTGTCATTGTGCGTCTGATTCGCAGTCCGTCAAGCGGAGTTTTCCGCGAGCGGGTGTACAATGCGGGATTGAGTGATCCACTGCGCGGCATCGGCGGCTACCTCCCCAACGAGTTCTGGCAACAGCGCACGAACCGCCGTGACGCGCAGCGAATGCTGATTCGGATGCGGCGGTTCGAACACATCGCTCGCCACTGCGAAGCGCTGGATGGTCGCGCGGATCTGTCGGCGCGGCGGATCATGAGGCTGCGAACTCGAAAGCAGGAGAGGTACCGCCGGCTGACCGGCATCGAGATCGACGAACGCGCGTTCGTACTTCCGGTGCTCGAAGAGCTGGCAGAAACGGGTGACACGACCGTCGCCGAGGCCATTCACGAGTTCCGTGTGTGCCTGAGTAATGGGCTCGTTGCTGGCGGCGACGATGAGTTCTCCCCTGAGGACGATGCGACAGCCGACTCGATGACGGTCCCGGGGGGCAGTTGAATGGCCTCGTGCGCCAGCAGTCGCAAACGATCCTGCTCGGCCAGCCGCTCAGCCTCTGCCGTCGAGATGAAAAACTCCTGCTCGAAGTTTTTCTGCAGGAGTTCCTGATAACGCGTTTCCAGTGACCGCGTTTCCCGCACGGGGCGGTGATCGATCTGCAGATGATGGAGCTGCGGATCGCTGTCGAACTGGCCGAACGCCTCACCGGTTCGCAGCTGGCGGACGATCCGCCGCCACTCCTGCCGGTGGTCATCGAACGAGCGGAACGTGACGTTTGAGACCTCCTCGAACTGCTCATGAATCGGGACCAGATGCTGAGAGCGGGAACGCGACGTCGAGTGGCTGTCCGCGTGCGTGCCTCCGGTCGTTGTTCCGTGGGTCTGACCGGACTGGTCACCGAGGACCATGCCGTCGGCTCCGAGCCGGTGTGATTCGTTCTTCCCGCGTGAGTAGCCGACGCTGCGCTGATCGACCGTCGAATCCGCGTGAGTTTCCGTGATCCCTTCGGACTCCAGCCACTCGATGCGGTAGCCGGCAATGAGCTGTTTCAGCGACGTGCGACGGTCCTTGATCGCCATCGGATCGAACGTCAGCGTCGCCAGTTCCTCGGCGATGATGTCCGCATCTTCGGCCGAGTTGGCGAACATCAGCCGGTTGCGCGCCTGCCAGATGATGTTCGACATGTCAATGTCGCCCCGCTGGAGCTGGCTGAACGACTGATGCGCGAGAATCAGTCGCAGGCCCATCTGCCGGCACGTCGGGAGCGCGTCTTCGACGTCGGGGGACACGAACTTCTGGCATTCATCAAGCAGCAGGTAGGTGGGCTCGACCGCCTGCCGCCCGAGTGTGGTCGCCAGATTGAACGTGGTCTCAAAAACTTCGTTGGCCACCAGTGAGCCGATTGTGCTGCTCAGCAGTCCTGTCATCTTGCCGAGCCCGGCAACATTGAGAATTACGATCCGCCGTTCGCGGATGAACCGCTCGGTATCAAACCGGCTGTCAAACGTGCCGAACATCCGGCGTACCTGGGGCGACTTGTAGAACGGCTGGAAGCGGTTCCGCGTACTGTCCAGCACGGTTTCCGCGTTGCCCCGCCCGTCATACAGAAGACGCTTCCAGTGCCCGCGGGTCTCGTCCGGGATCAGTTCCAGAATGGCATCGTGCTCGTCGGAGCCCGGGTGCAGCAGATACCGGCTCATGACAAGCGGGAGTCGCAGAGCGGCCATGGCCGCCATCGCGTTGTAGCTCCACCGCATCAGCCGCGGCTGCTCGGCCAGATTCTGAGCCGACCATGCGCGCATCACGAGGTCCACGGCCCGGGCCGTGTGGTAGTACAGGTTTTCGTCATTGACCATCCGCAGTGGATTGAACGGGATGACGTACTCTGACCGCGCCGGTTCGATATAGATCAGCCGCCGCCGTACATGGTCCGGACAATACGGACTGGCGATCCACATCAGCAGATCCCGGCTGAGATTGCCCATCGGATCGATGACGAACACGCAGGCCGCATCCCGACCGGTCTGCTTCAGGATGGGTCTCAGCACGGCATGAATGGAAACCGTCTTGCCGGCTCCGGTTGCTCCAATGCAATGGAGATGCCGGCGCAGTTTCTCTTCGGGCAGGACAACGGTCTTCCGGCCGGGATCATTCAGGTCGACCCCCAGTTTGATCGGCAGTTTCATAGGAAGAGCTCCTTCAGAGCTTTGTCCCGGGCCTCCGCCAGGTCACAGATCAGCGTATCGAGGACATCCGGGTCATCAGCGACAAGTGCAGTCAGCCGGCGTTGCTGCTCGGCGAAGTATTGGATCACTTCCTCGGGGCTCTCGAAGCGGCGTTGCTCCTGAACGCCGAGCTGCAGCCGGTCCCGGATCATGTCTTTGAGCTGCTCCGCCCGCTGCTCGAACACATCGAGTGGCGTACTGTCCGCCAGAAACGACGTGAAATAGGAATCGAACACGTCCTGCGGAAACACCTGCTGAAGCTCTGATCGATAGCGGTCATAGAGCAGCCGGCATTGCAGTCGCGCGTCATCACGGGCGATCTGATCGGATCCGCGTTCCTGCTGGTCCTGAGCCTGCCGATCGGACTCGATGGCAGTGTCCAGAGCCTCCTGCCAACGCCGCTTCCGCTCCCGCAAGGGGGCCACCAGAAAGGGGATCAGGCACAGCGAGTTCACGATCCCGTATGCCATCAGCTCGCCAGTCACCGTGACCAGCGTGACATCCATCGGCTGCTGGGAGGCCACCCCGGCGTTCACGATATGTATCACAAACCAGCTGATGAACCCGATCCACCCGATCGCCTGACCGCCGAGCGACAACGAGTGCTCACTGGCGACGACCGGCCCGAAGGCGCGGACCATCAGGCCGCCCTGCAGCAGGCTGACGACCAGCAGCAGGATGATCATGGCCCCATCACTGAAGTTGCAGACGACCCCAAGCCCGACCAGAGCCAGCACAGCCACACCGGCATTCGACGCCACCACTCTGCCAAGTCGCAGCAGATAACTGTTCGTGCGTTTCATTGGGCACCTTGTGTCGCATTGGGAGGTGTCTGTCGCAGCGTCACATCGGCGTATTCAGAAATTTCCAGATCTCAGGGAAAGCGAAGAACAGCAACGCAATGATGGCCCAGGCAACAGCGAACACGGTCGTCATGTTCGCAGCAGTCGCCAGGTTGCTGGCGATGAACGCGGCAATCAGAGCAGTAACGCCTGCAAACAGGGCAATCCTGAAGAAGCCCCGCAGTGCTGTGCGGATGAATTTAATCATGTCTCTGTCATTCTGAGGCGAGAAACCGGGTTTGCGCGGAGGGAGCAGATCGCGGCGAACGCGAAACCCACGGCAGGCACGCGACGCTCTGCCGATAACGCTGCGAGACAGGCTCCGGCAGAAGGCTGCGCATCACACGGCCTGTCAGGCTGGATCGCTCACAACTCGAATTTCACCACCAGTGAGGAAACGCGGTCGAATGACCAGGTGGCTGTTCCCTGCCGCAGCGTGTCTGCCGTGATCGTCTTCCGGTATTTCCCGACGACATCGTCACTGAACGCGTCCTGGTCATAGACAGTGATCGACAGCACGTCGCCTTCACTGACCCGCAGCTTTTCCTTGTTAAACGACGCATACGTCGCATTGCTGGAGACACTCGTCGTCAGTGTCGAGAAGCGGCCTGCGTTGATTTCCACCTTCAGATCCGGTTTTCCGTCGCCGCTGTCCCACGGCTTGCCATTGCTTTTCGTGCTGAGGACCGAGACCGACCTGACGATCAGGTCGGCACTCACCTTCGGCGGAATGGCTTTCCGGACTTCCGAAGCCAGTTCGATGCCCTCCTTGACCGCCTCGCGGATTCGCGCTGGAGATTGCCCGCGAACCGTTCCGGACTGCGACCGGGAGGGGGGCACAGCGCGAGCAACTTTGCGTGACGGGGTTCGCGGAACGACCTGAAGGTCGTACTGGGTGGCCGTTGGTGACGAGACAAAGGCTTTCCCGTCGGCACTGAGTGTGATGCCCGGTCGAGCAGCACGACCTGCGGAAAGATACCCCTGATGTGCCTGGACGGCTTTGCCGTTGACGTACCAGACCACCAGACCGGCTCCCGTGGCAAATCCGTTTCCGTCAATCTTTCCTGACCATGTGCAGGTTTCATTCGCTTGTGGGGCGTCGTTCCAGAGCTTCGCGCCCTCGATCGACGTAATCCAACTCGGCTTGCGTTGCGTTCCGCGTGCAGGCAATGACGAGTAGCGTGACCCGATCGCATCGAGTTGCTGTTTCTCGTTCTCCAGGATCTGGCGCAGGTTCGTGACTTGTGCACCTGTCATGATCGGCAGGTTATTGATCCAGTACTGCCGGTCGTTATCGTCCATCGATTCTGAACTGCGGATCAGTTGGATCAGACCGGGAAACTTCTGCTGAGTTTCCTGCGGTACTGTCACATCAGCAATGGCTGAGTGAGTGAACGCAGACAGCAGGACCACGAACAATGCAGATGGCTTCGACCACATGACGATCTCTCCCTTCAAGGGGCGACTCAGAGGCATCGGCAGTCCCTTGCAGACCAGAGACAGCGTTCACGCTGCCGAACACTACGACACAGGATAGCAGTGTGAGCAAAGAGATCCTGATACGCAAGCGACAGGGTGCGTATGAGGCGACGCGGCTTCTGTCACCTGGCACCGTGGCCAGCTCATCTGCAACCGTTTCTGCGGCCGCCAGTCACGGGCGGGGTTCTGTGCGGTCGTTGGACAACCGACCCCGGCGGCCCGCAAGGTCGTCTCGAAATCTGTCGGTTACGTCAGAGCGTCACAGCAATCGTTCGAGTTGCTGAGATGATCGGTTCGATGTTCACGCGATCGTCTGGTGAACTGGCTGTCGGATCCTCCGGAAGAAGAAGAGCCGTCACATACCGAGCTGCGGGTCGAGGCTCTCCGCCGCCTGGAAGAGAGATTTGGCTCGCGTTTCTCATGGTTGCGGCATCCACGCGCTCGGGCAGAACGCGAGTATCGCCTTAGACATCGCAAGGCCGTCCCAGTCAGGCCCGTCGCCAACATCCTTTACTCACGCGACAGACGTCTGATCCGTCACAACACGGACGCACTTGACGGTGTGGTCGCCTCAATCGAATCAATTGAGCAGGAAGTCCGCCGCTCTGGTCAGTCTCTTCGTGAGCGATACTGGAATACTCCATCTGGACAAACACCAACTCCGAGAGCCGAGGAGTTCTACTCGGATGAAATTCGTCGGGTGATTTGCGACTACTTCGCATCGTACGGCGTCGTGGCAGACCGCGAGGTGCGGCTCCACCAGCGGCAGGTGCCAGCCGCCGATGGTGGGGAGCCCGGATCAGAAGTCGATGTTCTGATGTCGGCGCCCAGACGTGCAACTTCTAATGAGTCTGCGATCGTCGTTCCCATCGAAGTAAAACGCTCCTGCAATCATGAAGCTATGACGGGAATGAGAACACAGCTCGTCGACCGGTACCTGGACCAGGCCGGAACAACAAGCGGCGGCGGCGGCGTCTGGCTGGATGCAAATGGTCTCCAAGACAGTCACCGGCCTATCTGGTCCTCAATTGACGAGGCACGAGCAAAATTGCAGCGTCAAGCCGACAGATTACTCATGAAGTGAATGTATACATTCGAGTTGTCGTCGTTAATCTGTCGCTGCGATAACAGAGGGATTTGGACCATTCAGATTTCTTCCTGATCCCCGCCAATTGACAGACGTAGTGGAGTTCGTCGTAATAGCGCGACGAACTCTGCAGTCCGCCTGACAGGAGAAGTCTCATGTTGAGTCGTATCGCGGTGCTGGCGCTGTCACTGTCTATCGCTGGGGCAACTGAGGATTTCCTGGTTGAACCAGACAATGTCCTGATTCAGCTCGAAGACGAGACTGACGCATTCAGTGATGCCGCGTGTCAGGACAAAACAGGAAAGCTGCCGGCTGGCACGATCGCGCGGCAGATTTCGCAAACTGACCGCAGCGTACAGATTCAGATCAGCCGGAAGCATGAGTATTTCATCCGGTCCGCAACGAAGCTCCGACGCTTCTCGGTAAAACGCCAAAGGAACGGCGGGTCGATCAGTGGCTCGGCTCCCTCATTGCCGCGTGGCACCTTGGCGCCGAAGCCGGGCATTGTTGCGCCGGCACCTCGACCAGGTAATCCAACGATCATCCCCCGTGATCCAAGCATCACGGTCTCATCACGCGATCGGACACGCGACATTCTTGAAATCCCTCCGGAAATCCTGATGCGCTTACCGATATTGCCCGATGGCAGCGGAAGATTTGTTGTCACTGAAGACGACCTGCGAGAAGTCGTCACCAAAAATGACTTGCTGAGAGGGCGATACCTCAGAGGTCATGAATTTAAGTTTGACCTTCCAGAACGTAACTCAACTGGTCTTCCCGAGTTCCGAGATCTTCGCGGCGGCGGCCCTTCCGGGGGATTTGATGGTGCCGGGGGTGGGCTCGGCGGAGGGCGGTAGTGTGTGTATTCAGATTGACTTTCCGTTCTTCCCATACTTCTTCTGGACGCTATTGTGCTGGTCGATCGTCGGGCTGTTGCTGTATTGCCTTGCTAGCAGGCAATCGAAGGCCCGGGCGATGCTCTACATGTACGGGGTGCTTGCTCTGGCCGGCCTGTCAGTGCTGGGACTTTCGGTAGGACTGATGGTGGGGAACAGCCGCAGTCCTGCCGTGCATGCCGCGATTTCGTCAGTGCTAACATTTCTCGGTGCGTTCACCGTGTATGTCATGGGAACACGTCGCCGCTTCGCGCGTGTCCTGTCCGCGCTCGTCCTGATCGTGTTTCCGGTCTTTGTCACCTATGGGACATACGTAGGGTCACGCTCTCGTGTCGATTTCGAGGAGTACGAACGTCGTGAAGCCCTGCGGAATTCACAGATACTGGAAGAGTACAAGACAGACCTGTCGATTTATCGATACGAACAGCAGCGACGAATTGACGCACTGTACGGTAGGCCGACGGGCATCCACTCGGTTGAACCTGACGCAGCGTCGGACGACGGAGAAGCATCTTCGAGCAGCGACACCGACGAGAACTCTGAAATCAACATCCTGGACCCAACCGGCTAGTCCCGGTTGTCTTCTACAACGGCTCACGACTGTGCGGTAGAAAGAACGTCCCTGACAAAACTGGTGTCTCATCATCCGTCCGTTTGATGAGGCAGCGGATCGGCGTGAGGCCGGGAGTGGATTTTTCCGTCAAGTTGATCTGATCAACCCGTCTCGGAATTCATGGTATCGTCTGTCCGTCGATGTCAGCGGTTCTCAAGTCAAAGTCCGGCCAGAACACAAAGCGGCCCTCTGCGTCCAGCGGACGGTCGAAGGCTGGCGTTGCTGTTGACAGGCGCGAAGAAGCTGGTGAAACGAACGATGCCGCTTTGAGCGCGGCTCGCGTGATCGGCTACGCCAGAGTTTCCACGAACAGTCAAGAACTGCAGTCTCAGATTGACGCACTCCGAAAAGCTGGCGTGGATGCAAAGCTGATCTTCACCGACAAGCTGTCCGGGGCGACGTCCGAGCGGCCGGGGCTTGACGCGTGTCTGGAAGAGTTGCGGGACGGGGACACGCTGCTGGTGTGGCGGCTCGATCGTCTGGGGCGGTCGGTGCGGCATCTGGTGACGCTGATCGAAGAGCTGCGCGAGAGGGGAGTCGGGTTCCGTTCGATCTGCGACGGGGCGATTGATACGACAACGGCCTCCGGCGAACTGGTCTTCAATATCTTCTCGTCGTTGGCGCAGTTTGAGCGGCGGCTGATTGCTGAGCGGACGAAGGCGGGACTGGCGGCGGCTCGGGCACGCGGGAGACTCGGTGGTCGGCCACGGATTGGCGCAGACGATCCGCGGGTCGTCACGGCGAAGGCGCTGTATCGGGATCGTGCGATGGAGATTCGGGATATCTGCCGGTCGCTGAAGATTTCGCGGGCGACGCTGTACCGGTTTCTGAAGCTGTAGTTCGTGCGTCTCTGGCGAGGCGTGGGTCGCGTTCTGGCGGTCATCTTCAGAGTCGGCGGCGGGATTGCGGCCAACGAGCGGGCAGGTAGAGAACTTGCGCGTCGGGCGACTTTGGGGTATACTGATCATGCAGTCTCATTCGTCTTTCGATATGTTCCGGACCGAATCCCGCGTTTTGCGTTGACGGCCGCAGCGGGCATCCGCCTGCCCGCCGTCAACCTCGTCCGAGGACAGACCTGTGGGACTGCCAGGTCGGGTGCCCGCTCAGGTCACCGGCCCTGCCTTCTGCGGCACGCTGCCGCGCTTCCCACTCAACTCCACCATGCCCGCCCCGCT
>Ga0070726_10004888_pt1 | contig 10453 bp, 7 predicted proteins | sample tdAd471_FD_67275 | JGI IMG/M metagenome (GOLD analysis project Ga0070726, IMG submission 67275) | Marine sediment microbial communities from the Atlantic coast under amendment with organic carbon and nitrate - tdAd47.1 | ecosystem: Environmental > Aquatic > Marine > Coastal > Sediment | place...
ACAGGTCGGTTTTGTCAGTCATGCTTCCGACCGGTTCAACGTGACCGAGAACGGATCTTTCGTCAACGACGCCGGACAGTTCATCCAGAATGCCCTGGTTTTCGAGGTGGACATCTCGGAAGCGACAGAGGTCTTCGTGACCATCGAGGACAAGCGGGATTCGGACGACCAACCTTCGGGCACGGTGGTTCTGGCAGGTGATGTCTCCGGATCCACGGCCACGTTGAGTACCAATCACGAGCGGGCGCTGGGAGTGTCCTTCGAAGGACAGTCGGGGACATTCATGCTCTTGAACTGGGCCTCGGGCGCATCGACGGATGAGACATCCGGACTGTGGTTCATCGACGGCACCCGCGCTGCGCCAACCGCAGGATTGTCACTTCCCACCCTTCCCGAGGGATGGGTGTACGAGGGATGGATGGATCAGGGAGGGACGCTGGTTTCCACGGGAGCCTTCCGGGAAAATGATTCACACGATCTGGCTCGGCAGTACTCCAACACCGACACTCCTTCCTTCCCTGGAGAGGATTTCCTTGAGAATGCCCCTGAAGGCGTGAGCTTTCCACTGGATCCCTCGGGTGGGACCGTGCGCGTGACGGTTGAGCCCTTCCCGGACGACACGGTCGCTCCCTACGGCATTTTTATTCTGTCCGGATCCGTACCGGCCAGCCCCTCTTCCGCTACCCCATATCCCCTCCAAACAGAAGTGGCGGCACCAAGCGGTACCGCCACCTTGTTCTGATTACCGTATTGACTGCGCTGCTCCGGGAGCGATGGATCAGTCCAGCGTAACGTCGCGACGAGCGCGCTTGCGACGGTCCCTGATGGCATTCCGGGATTTGCGCACCTGCCGTTCCACGGAGGAATAAGCCTCCTGGACGGCCTCGGGTATCAGTGGCGATTTGTACGACGCTGATATGTTGTCCGGTTTGTGGTACAGCGTCAGGGTAGCCTCGTACTCGTTGACGGTGGGTTTTCCCGACAGTTGCTTGATGGACAGGTGGGCTCCGGTAATGTCCGAGCGACCTGCTTCCAGTTTGTTCAGGCGGGAGGTGATCCATTCCAGCGTGTCGTCCGAGATCTGGAGATGGTCCAGATGGAGTTCGAGGTTGATGGCCATAGGTGATCTCCTTGCAAGTGAGCGGAGTGAACGAGGCTTATCATGAAAGCCTCTGGTTATCAATTAATCAATGCCTGCCAACGGATTTGTAAGGCGATTGCTTACGTGGATGGCGGGGGAATCGGTTTCCATCGGGTTGACCGGACAGGCGCGCAGGCACGGTTGCATCCGGAACATCAAGCCCCGTGGAGTGCCCCGAATTTGCGCTTGACGTAGGCCATCCATGGGGCGGCGCTGAGATGGGAGCCTGTGCTGTCGACAAGAATCTGATCGGCAGTTTTCCGACGCCCCCACTGGTGAACATTGGTGCGCAGCCAGGCCAGGAGCGCGGAGAACTCACCGCGTCGGAAATGGTCGTCCAGGTCCGGAATGGCTTCACGGGCCGCTTCGAAAAGCTGGACGGACATCAGGTTGCCCAGCGCATAGGTCGGAAAATACCCGATGGCACCGAGCGACCAGTGGATATCCTGCAAGACCCCTTCTGCGTCATCCTGGGGGCGGACACCGAGCCAGGCTTCCATCCGGTCATTCCATTCCTGCGGGAGATCCTTGATACTGACCTTTCCGGCAATCATCTCCTGCTCCAGTTCGAAGCGGAGCATGATGTGCAGGTTGTAGGTCACCTCGTCGGCTTCCACCCGGATGGTGGACGGGGCGACGGCGTTGATGGCGCGGTAGAAGCCATCCAGGGAGACGTCTCCCAGCGCATCGGGGAACGTACGTTGCACGCGGGGGAACGCGAATTCCCAGAACGGCAGACTGCGTCCAACCAGGTTTTCCCACATCCGCGATTGGGATTCGTGGATACCCAGCGAAGTGCCATCCGCCAGCGGAGTGCCCTCCAGCACCGGATCGATTCCCTGTTCATACATGGCGTGTCCGGCCTCATGGAGCGTCCCGAAAAAGGCAGGATTGAAGAAACGCTTCTCGAGCCGCGTCGTGATGCGGACGTCCGAAATCGAAAATGACGTCGAGAAGGGATGGGCCGAACGGTCTTGCCGGCCATGGTTCAGGTCGTATCCCATACGCTCGGCCATCTCCAGTCCGAAGGCCCACTGATCATCCTCCGGGTATTCCCGGTGTACCGGTCCTTCGCAGAGCATCCCCGTTCCAGTCAACTCCTTGACGAACGGCACCAGGTCGTTTCTGACTTCCTCGAATACAGCGGCCACCTGACGTGTGGTGGCTCCTTCTTCGTACTGGTCCAGCAAGGCATCGTACGGCTGGTCGTCGTATCCTAATGCCTCGGCATGCTGGACGCACAGATCCACAATCCTCTCCAGGTGCGGTGCAAAAACGGGGAAATCGTTGGAGGATCGGGCTTTTTGCCATGCACCCTTGGCGCGACCCGAGGCTTCCGCCATGGCTGCAATCAGCGAGGAAGGGACCCTGTGGGCCTTCTCTATATCCTTCTGCACGACGCGGATCAGGTCCCGATCGACATCAGAATCCGGTTCGGCGTGCTCCAGGAGCGCGACGGTTTCGTCAGAGACCAACATCTCGTGGGCCATCGAACGCAGTGTGGCCACCTGTTGGGATCGCGCCTCGGCCCCACCTTCCGGCATGTACGTTTCCATGTCCCATTCCAGCACAGCGGCTGCCTGGTTGAGGTGGGTTATGCGAGCCAGATGCTTTCGAAGGGTATCCATTCAGGGAGGAGTTTGATGCGGAAGGTGGCGGTGTTTGATGCGTGGCACCGGGGAAGGTTCTGAGGCGGGATGTGCGGATCGGTCCTACGCAGGTGGCGGGCATATGCAGCGTTGAGGAATGGCATCTTTCCGGCACCCAAGGCAAGGTATTCCGGTCATCTGATGGGCTGCCGTTTTCATACGGTGCAGTTGGGATCGGGGCATTTCCGGTCCTGACAACCAGAGCGCCTGGCAACCAACGCGTGGAGGCGACATCATGAAAACGTTCCATATCCTCGTACCTACCGACTTCTCTGAAAGTGCCCTTCTGGCACTGGAACACGGCATTTACCTGGCCAACAAGTTTGAAGGAGAACTCCATCTCCTGCATGTGGCCGAACTGCCCACCATCACGATTCATGACTTTCCGTCCGACCTGTTCGAGTTGGCCCGGAAAGGGGGGGTGGAACAGATGGGCGAGCTGCTGGAAGCGCAGGAAGTCGAACTGCCTCCTGTCAAGCGCGTCGTCATGTCAGGAACGCCATCCGAGCCGGCGGCTGATGTCATCATCGACTACGCTCGGGACAACGACATTGACTTCATCGTCATGGGCACCCACGGTCGTCGCGGTGTTCGCAGACTTCTGTTGGGCAGCGTGACGGAAGAAGTCATCCGTCGCTCACCGTGCCCCGTCCTGACCATGCGTACCCACAAGGAAGCCTGGTCGCTGCCACGGGCCGATCGCATCCTGGTACCCGTGGACTTCGGTTCATCGACCCGGCAAGTCATTGGCGTAGCCTCACGTATCGCCGAGCATTACGACGCGTCCATTACGTTGGCACACGTCGTGGACCTCGAATACTATCCCTACTATGGATTCGGTTCGGATCCCTTCCCGGACATCAAGAAGGACATGATAGAGGCCAGCGAGAAGAAGCTGGCCGAACTGGCGGCCGAACTGCAGGCTGCCGGCATCATAGCCACCTGGAAAACCGTCAAGGGACATCCGGCCACTGCCTTGCGGGATCTGGCCAGGGAAGACGATGTCGATCTCGTCGTCATCGGCTCCCACGGACGGACCGGCTTCGACCGCGTCATGGTGGGAAGCGTATCCGAGAAAGTCCTGCGCTCGGTGCATTGCCCGGTCATGATTGTCAATACGGGAGACGAAGTGGAACAGTTCGGCATTGCTGCCTGACGACTTCGGCGCCTGTAGTTGATCTGGCCTGAATCATCACGGGTCGGAATACGGTTCAGAATGCAGACCTGCAAGCAGTGAAAAAACCGTGATCCGGCCCGTACATCGTTCAGGGCGCGATTATGGTTGGTGTCAGCGGCTTGATTCGAGTTCCGGGTCGGCGTAGTTTTTCAGTCTTCGTCGCGTCATGTGCGCGTCACAGGCCAATGTAGCTCAGCTGGTAGAGCAGCTCACTCGTAATGAGCAGGTCAGCGGTTCGAGTCCGCTCATTGGCTCCACGCCTTCGAAGCGCCAAGCGCCGCTCCTGATTCCGGGAGCGGCGCTTTTTTTGTTTGGTCCCATCATGCCAAAACGACGGCGGGCGGCCCCGTCGCCGGGGCCGCCCGCAAATTCAAGCCGCTCGCTCTGGAGAGCCGGCTACTTGATGACGACGAAGGTCCCGGAGAGGACTTCCGTGGATTGGGCTGTCGTAGCCAGGACACGGTACACATACGAACCGGAACCGAGGCTGGACGCATTGACACGGATGGTCTGATTGGCTCCCGGTGTCATGGCGCGGCTGGGTATGGTGTGCACTTTTCTTCCGGAGAGATCGTACACATCCACCACGACCTGGGCCGCCAGCGGTACATCGATGGCGATGTTCGTTGTCGGATTGAAGGGGTTCGGATAAGCACCACGCAGCGCGAACTGGGTGGGAATCGCGACATCGTCAACGCCTGTGTTGTCAGCGATCGTGAACGAGACGGTGACCCACCCGGACTCGTTGACGCCACCGTTTTCCGTTCCGCCGTCGTCGTTGATCTTGAAATCAACGACGGTCTGGCCACTCATCCCTGGGGCCACCGTGAAGGAGAGCGTACCGTCTTCGGAAACGAACGGGACCTCGGTGAACAGGTCTGCATTGACCGGGTCGTTTGCGAATGAGATCGTCTGAGAAGACTCATTGGCAGGTCCGGCAGAGATGTCCGAAGCCCAGCCGGGAATCGTATGCTCGCCCGAGTCCATGTTGACCAGTTGGTCAGGACCCGCAGTAAACGACGGAGCATCATTGACTCCGGTCACGGAGATGGTCGCCGTTGCCGGTGCGGAGTCGACCGTCCCATCATTGGCCACGTAGGTGAACGTATCCGTGCCGAAGAAATCGGCAGCCGGTGTGTAGGTGATGGTTGCACCGGACAGGGAAACGGTGCCATTCGATGGTTGCGAGGCTATGGAATACGTCAACGTGTCGTTGTCGCTGTCCGTCGCAGACAATGTCACATTACCGCTCGCGTCCTCCAGGCTCGAGCCTGATACATCGGCTGCGACGGGGGCGCTGTTCGAACCTCCCTGAACTACGGTGATCGTAAACGACTGCGCGGCCGAGGTGTCGGCACCGCCATTGGCTGTTCCGCCATCATCCATGGCTGTTACCTGGACGGCTGACGAGCCGCTGGCGTCTGTTGCCAGGGAGTAGGTCAGGGTTCCATCAGCGGCAATGGCCGGACCAGCCGAAAACAGGGTAGCGTTGGCAGCGGTGACCGTGAACGAGACGCTCTGTCCCGACTCATTGGCAGGACCGGCAGAGACAGCCGTCGCCCAACCCGACACCGTGTGCGGTCCAGAGTTTGTTGCAACGGATTGATCAGCACCTTTCGTGAATGAGGGTGCGTCATTGACCGCAGTAACGGTGACGTTTGCCGTCGCCGTGTTCGAATCCACGGTACCGTCATTCACTTTGTAGGTGAAGGAATCTGAGCCATTGAAGTCGGCCGTAGGCGTGTAAGTAGCGGTGGTGCCTGAGACCTGGACCGAACCGTTCGAAGGCTGTCCGACGATGGTGTACGTCAGCGCATCATTGTCACCGTCAGTGGCCGAAAGCGTGACCGTGCTGTTTCCATCTTCCAAGCCGCTTCCGGAAACATCTGCGGCAACGGGCGCCGCATTGCTGCTGCCAGCAGAGGGGACGCCGACAAATACGCCGCGGCCGTGGGTTCCAACGGCAACTCGTCCATCCGATGGGCGGGAATCCAACCAGGCGATGGCCACGGTGCCCAGCATGCTGCCGCCTTCCCGGGTCCACGTGGTGGAGTTGCCATTCAGGGTCTGGGTGGAATACAGGCCGGCACTGGTTGCCGCGAGGTATATGGTTTCTCCGTTGAATGGCAGAATGGTGGTAGCCCGAACAGAGGGTCCATCGTTACCGGTCCCGGACAGATTTCCTTCAATCGCGGTCCAGTTCTGTCCGCCGTCCGTGGTGTGATAGAGACTCTCCACGTTGTAGTTGGCGACGCTGGCAATGACTTCGTCCGCATTGGAGGGGTTGATGGCCAGATTCAGGATGTACCCTCCGCTTGCGACCCCCGGGATGGATCGGTCGACTTCACCATCGGTTGCTGACAATGCATCTTCCAGACGATTGATGATGGGAGCACCAGACGCGGAGTAGCCTGCCCAATAGAGGACGCCTGCGGGCGATGTGGATACGGCCAGTGCACTGACGCCATAACCCGAGGGAAGTGCCAGGTTGTCCATCTTGGTCCATGACATTTCGAAACTGCTTGAAAAGTCCGGAATGTCTCCCCGGTACATGTCCTGACCGGCCGGGTAAAACATGCGTGTTTCCGTGGCAGGATCCACCGTGTATGGATGGACGAACAACTGACCGCAGCTGGAGCATGCCGTGGCTTCTCCGAAGTAGGTCCGGGTACCGTTCTGGTTCTGGTACATGTTGACCCGTCCATTCTGGGACGATGCCATCACGACATTCTCACCCACGTACTGGAAGGCTCCATCGCCCGTGGTGATGTCCGACGATGCCGACGTAGTGGTACCATCGAACGAGAAAAACGGACTGCCGTTGTCCTGTGTACCAGCACCGATCCGGGCATCACCCGCGGCACGCGGGATAGAGACGTGATAGAGCTGGGTCACGTTGTACTTGTTGTTCAGCCACGTCCATGAGACGGCGCCTTGCGAAGTGATGTCATTGACCATGCTGATGCCGCCATCGTGCCCGTTGTACAACCGGTTCGGATTGTTGGGGTCAAATACCAGCGCATGATGGTCCGGATGGTTGTTGGCATACTGGGAGATGTCATTGGCAGTGGAATAACCGCCGATCCATCCGTCTTCCTTGTCGGAGGGTGTCGTTGCAAAACCATCGCGGCTTCGGAACAGGTTCGTCCCCCCGATGATGACATGGTTCTCGTCGGTCGGATGGACTGCAATCGTCATATTGTAATTGCCCTGGGAATCATATCCCCCGACATTGACCTGATTGCTTCCATCGAGGAAGGCCGGAATGTTGTCCGATCGGTCCTCGTAGGCTCCCGTGGACAGCGTGATCTTGGTGAGGCGGGCATCGTCCACCTGGCCGCCCGTAACGTCTTTCTTTTGCCCCATGTACGTCAGCAGATAGGCAACGTCAGGATTGCTCTGGGACCAGCCAATGACCGTGCGTTCGTAGTAATTCTCGAAGGGTGCCGGGAAGGAGCCGGCTCCCTGCGGCAGAACTTCCGTCCAGTTGGCGCCGTCGTCCGAGGAGTAGTACACCCCGCTGGCAGTGAACGTCGTGGTGTTGTAAAGGACGGCAAGCAGGTTTCCGTTGGGGTCCACCGCAATGTCCCCATGAGGAGTGTGGTTTCCTTCCTCTCCCAGAACGGAGGTGAAGGTGGATCCACCATCGGTCGATCGGAAGATGCCGTCCTTGTTCAGGACGGCAAAAACCGATCCCGTGGTGGGGCTGACCACCAACTCGCCGATGTAGTCGAATCGATCATTGGCGCTGGACGGGTTGACCGAAGCCTGGATCTGTGTCCATGTCGTACCACCGTCGGTCGATTTGTACATCCCGGTACCGTGGAGCGTCTCACCGGTATCCGTGCCGTTGTTGAATGAGCCGAGGGATTCACCGGTGGCGGCATAGAAAGTGGAAGTCTGTCCCGCCCGGGTATCCTGGGTGATCCGCGTGACGGCCAGGTGGGGTTCGCTGACCAGGGTCCAGCTGGCGCCCATGTCGGTGGATCGCCAGATTCCACCGGTTGTACCACCCGCCAGTACTGTATTGGAGTTGGTGGCATCGATGGCAATGGCCCGGGTCCTGCCGCTCACATCGTCAGGTCCAGCCTCGGTCCACGTCATGGACAACGCACCCTGCTTCGCAAAAAGGTCCTTTGTCGGCAGCGTGCTGGCGTAGCGCAATTCCCTGTTCTTGATGCCGGCAGGGATTCTGCCCGTGACAGGATCTCCGTAAATCATGCGGAAGTAATCGGCCCGTGCCTTTTTGCGTTCCACCCGAGCCTCCAGTCCTCCCTGGCGCGCTTCGAATGCTGCGGCCTTGCGGGCCTCCTCATGGGTTGGCTGTTGGAGGAGGAAAATCAGGGCTGCACAAAGGGCCAGAGAGGCGGCCGAGATCAGTCGGAGTGTTCTGGTCATGGGTGGTTCAGGGTGCTTGGGGAGTGATGTCAGGTGGTTTTGATGTGGTCGATCAGGCCGTTTTCAGGCTTGAAACGCGCCACGCAGGTTGTGAGGCATCATCCGGTGCCGGTCGTTCCGCAACGATGATCAATGAAACCGGCCGGTCGGAAATGGTCGACTCAATGGATTGCTCGAAGGCATCAAGGATCTCAGGTCGGATCGAAACCAGGATCTGCGTTCCGGAAGGAAACTGGCTCGTTCCAGCGCCATATTCCTGAACCGACGATACCGTCAGGTTGCAGTGGATGGACCTGGCTGATTCTGTGCAGTCATCGAGAACGCCAGTCAGGGACACGTGACCCGGTGCGATGGCAGGGGGTACAGGTGCGGGAGTGGGCTGGCCGGACGGCGCATCCGTGCGCTGTGACTGGCAGCCGATGAATACGAAGAGGCTGCCTGCTGTCAGGCAAAACATCAAGGCGCGCATGGACTCAGGGATCGAGAGAGGCTGGTCGCGAGGACCGGGTTGTCCCTGCTTGCGCCTCACGATACAAAGAAGGTTTCTGGATTCCGAACCGCGGGCGGAATCCGGGGACTGCACCGGATTTCAGATGTTGTCCATCGTGAAAATCCTGGCGAAAGTCTTCCTGAACGGTCCACTGATCATCGTGCGTGCCGCCAGTTGGCGCAGGGGAAACAGTGGCCCCGGCGTTCCCATGGACATGTTGAGTTCGGACCGGCGGGCCGCTTTCCGGAAGGAAGATCTGCGCCTCGATTCATAGGTGTCCAGTTCAGCCGGGGGCGCACCACGTCCGCACCATTCGGCCAGCCAGTCGGCGTCCATCCAGCCGAGGTTCATGCCCTGTCCCCCGATGGGACTGATGACGTGGGCGGCGTCGCCCGCCAGGGCGACGCCGCCCACGAAGAAACGCTCTGCCTCGAACCGCTCGGCCGTGAAGGAAGAGGTCATCAACACAGGTTCTCCAGAAAGGTCGAATCCGGTACGGGCAGCCACGGCCGACAACAGGTGGGCCCGTTCCGTCCCGGGATCGGCGGGTTTCTTCAGTCGAGCCACCCATCGCCGGACATCACCCGGAAGGGGAAACGACTCGACCAGTCCATCCCGGCCCAGGTAAATGGCCGCGCGCGCTCCGAACGATGTGGTGTCAGGAAAATCTCCCATGACGAAGTGCGCGTCATAGGGTCGCCCGATGAACCCGATGCCCAGCAGGTCACGCACCATGCTCCGGCGACCATCGCAGGCAATGACACGGTCCGCGCGTCGAACGCAATCCGCTCCCATCACCTCGATGGTGCCCTTCACCTGCTCAAGTCCGGTCACCTCCACATCACGCACGACGGGTTCTCCCATGGACTCAAAGAGGTCCTCAAGAATCGATTCCGTGATGTGCTGAGGAATGGACAGGACAAAGGGGAAGGGGGCTGGGAGAGAGTCGAATGAAAGCGATCCGATGGGTCGCTTCCCGGAAAAAGCCTCGCCTTCACGGACCGGGATACCCCGAGAAACCAGCGTTTCGGCAACACCGATGCGCTGCAGCTTCCGCAATGCCGGCGGATGGATACCAATGGACCGGGAGTGGGTGGAACGCACAGTCCTGCGCTCCAGTATGGAGCATTCGATGCCTTGCTTGCGCAACAAGCACCCGACATAGAGTCCCACCGGTCCGGCACCAATGACGAGAATCTTCATGTGCCCCGTGTCAACAGCATCCGGAAAGGCACCACGGTTTCTGCAGACCAACCGGCAGGCAGCATGGGGCACACCTCGTCAGGATGCCATGCGCGGCGGATACTTCGCAGACCGTCCGTCAGGATGAACGAGTTCAGTGCAGGGATGGCCCCGACAGGCCAGAATGCAGCCCACGCCAGATCATCGCGACAGATGTCGTTGTGCAGGACGAGACGTTCAGCAAGCGCATCGGAGTCCGAAAGCAGTTGCTGCAACTGTGCTTCATCCAGATGATGCAGTACGTGATTCGACAGCACGATATCGAACGAATCTCCTTCCGCAATCAGCTGGCTACTGTGCACCGGACGCAGATTCATCGCCCGATCACCCCGTGTTCGTCGAGCATACTGGATGGC
>Ga0070726_10004890_pt1 | contig 10452 bp, 11 predicted proteins | sample tdAd471_FD_67275 | JGI IMG/M metagenome (GOLD analysis project Ga0070726, IMG submission 67275) | Marine sediment microbial communities from the Atlantic coast under amendment with organic carbon and nitrate - tdAd47.1 | ecosystem: Environmental > Aquatic > Marine > Coastal > Sediment | place...
CTGCTCCTTGACCAGGCCCGAACCGGGCACGATCAGCGCCTGGACGCCGGGCGCCACCTTGCGGCCCTTGACCACCCCCGCGACGGCGCGGATATCCTCGATCCGGCCGTTGGTGCAGGAGCCGACGAAGACCTTGTCGACCTTGATGTCGGTCAGCTTCATGCCGGGCTTCAGCCCCATATAGTCCAGCGCCTTCTGGATCGAGGCGCGCTTGGTCTCGTCCGCCGCGTCGGCCGGGTCCGGGACGCGGCCCGAGATGGGCAGCACGTCCTGGGGACTGGTCCCCCACGTGACCTGGGGCTCGATGTCGGCGGCGTTCAGCGCCACCTCGCGGTCATAGGCGGCGCCCTCGTCGCTGGGCAGGGTGCGCCAGTAGGCGACCGCCTGTTCCCACTGCGCGCTCTTGGGCGCCATCGGCTTGCCCTTCAGGAAGTCGAAGGTGGTCTCGTCGGGCGCGATCAGCCCGGCGCGGGCGCCGGCCTCGATCGACATGTTGCAGACCGTCATCCGCCCTTCCATGGTCAGCGCCCGAATGGCGTCGCCGGTATATTCGATGACATGGCCGGTGGCGCCGCCGGTGCCGATCCGGCCGATGATGGCGAGGACGATATCCTTGGCGGTGATGCCCGGCGCCGGCACGCCCTCGACATGCACGCGCATGTTCCGGGACCGCTTGAGGATCATGGTCTGGGTCGCCAGCACATGCTCCACGTCCGAGGTCCCGATCCCGAAGGCCAGCGCCCCGAAGGCGCCGTGGGTCGAGGTGTGGGAATCGCCGCAGACGACGGTCAGGCCCGGCTGGGTCAGGCCCTGCTCCGGCCCGATGATATGGACGATTCCGCGGCGCGGGTCGGCGCGGTCGAAATAGGGGATGCCGAATTCGGCGCAGTTCTTCTCCAGGGTCTCGATCTGGAGGCGCGATTCGTCGTCCATCGCCTCCGGATCGGCGGTGGTCGGGACGTTGTGATCGGCGACGGCCAGCGCCGCTTCCGGCCGGCGCGGCTTGCGCCCGGCCAGGCGCAGCCCCTCGAAGGCCTGGGGGCTGGTCACTTCGTGGATGATGTGACGGTCGATATAGAGAACCGTGGTCCCGTCGTCCTGCTGTTCGACGACGTGGCTGTCCCAGATCTTGTCGTACAGGGTACGCGGCTTGGCCATCGTTCGGTCTCCCCGGCGCTTAGGCGCGGCAGTTAGGTCGTTTCTTGGTTGCTTGCTCGGCTCTTGCTTGCTCGGGCCTGGCTTCTTCGCGGCGGCCTCGGGCGCGGCGCCGGCGGCCTACGCCTCCGGCGTGCCGCCCTCCTCCGGCGCGGCCGCCTCGACGGGCGCCGCCCGGCCCCCGGCCTTGGCGCCACGGACGGTGGCCTTCTCGGCGATCCGGGCGCGCTTGCCAGTCCGTCCGCGCAGATAATAGAGCTTGGCCCGGCGCACATCGCCGCGCCGTGCCACCTCGATCTTCTCGATCCGCGGCGAATAGAGCGGGAAGACCCGCTCGACGCCTTCGCCGTAGGAGATCTTGCGCACGGTGAAATGGGCGTTGATGCCGCCGTTCTTGCGGCCGATGCAGACGCCCTCGAACACCTGGATTCGCTCGCGGGTGCCCTCGACCACCTTCACATGGACGCGCAGCGTGTCGCCGGGCCCGAATTCGGGCAGCGGCCGCTCGGCGGTCAGCTTGGCGATCTGCTCTTTTTCCATCTGTTCGATGACATTCATCTTTCCGTCCTCGTTCTCAGTCCCTTCCCGCCTTGTCGCCGCGCCCCGTCGCCGCCCCCTCGGCGGCTTGGTAGCGGGCCCACAGGTCGGGCCGTCTCGCACGCGTCAATTCCTCGGCGCGGTCCCGCCGCCAGGCGTCGATTCGGGCGTGGTCGCCGGACAAAAGAACCTCCGGCACCGCGCGCCCCCGCCAGGTTCGAGGCCGCGTATAATGGGGATATTCCAGCAATCCCCGCTCGAAACTCTCCTCCGCCAGCGACTCGGCGGCGCCGACGATCCCCGGCAACAACCGAACGCAAGCGTCCAACAAGGCGATGGCCGCCGGCTCGCCGCCGGACAGCACGAAATCGCCCAAACTGACCTCGACGATCTCGCGGGCCTCGAGCAACCGCTCGTCCAGCCCCTCGAACCGTCCGCACAGCAGCGCCACGCCGGGCCCCGCCGCCAATTCGCCGACCAGGGCCCGGTCCAGGACCCGACCCCGCGGCGACAGATAGATCACCGGCCCGGCGAAGGACGCCGCGCCGGCCGCCGCCGGTGCCAGCGCGGCCTCGATCGCGGCGTCCGCCACATCGGCGCGCATCACCATTCCCGGCCCGCCCCCATAGGGGGGCCCGTCCACGGAGCGGTGTTTATCGCGCGCAAAGCCGCGAATGTCCACCACTTCCAGCGCCCAGTCGCCCCGTTCCAGCCCGGCGCCCGCCAGCGACCCGCCCAGCGGTCCCGGAAACATCTCCGGGAACAGGGTCAGCACCTTGGCCGTCCAGGGCGCGCCCGGCACGGTCACGGCGCCGTCCCCGCGTCGGGCGCATCGCCGTCGTCCATGTCGCCGTCGTCCTCGCCCGCAGCGCCGGGCAGAAGCCCCGGCGCCGGCGCGACCACGACCCGGCCTCCCGCCGGATCGACCACCGGCACCGCAGCGCGGGTGAAGGGCAGAAAGAAGGACGCCCCTCGGTCCGGCGCGATCTCCAGCAAATCGCCGGCACCGTAATTCTGCACCGCCTTCACCTTGCCGACCGGGGTGCCGTCGGCCGTTTCCGCCCGCAGCCCGATCAGGTCGGTCTGATAGAAGCTGTCCGCGTCCGGCGCCGGCAGCATCTCGCGCGCGACATAAAGGCGGACGCCCTTCAGACCCTCGGCCGCGTCGCGGTCCGCGATGCCGTCGATCCGCGCCAACAGCATGCCCTTGACCCGACCGGTGATCGTCAGGTCGAAGCGGCGCCCGCCGGTCTCGTCCTCCACCGGTCCATAGGCCGCGACGGCTTCCGGATCCTCGGTGAAGGGCTTGACGCGGACCAGGCCGCGCACCCCATGGGCCCCCGCGATGGCCCCGACGCAGATTCGCTTCGTCAGCTCGCCTCCTTGGCCGCGTCCTCGGTCGCAGCTTCCTCGGCCGGGGCTTCCTCGGTGGCCGCTTCCTCGGTGGCCGCTTCCGCCGCCGCCGCGGCGGCGGCGTCCTCGGCGGCCTTCAGGCGCTCCTGGGCCTTGGCCTTGGGCTTCGCCTTGTTGGGGTTGTTGCGCTGGGCCGGCATGGAGATGATCTCGGCCGCGCCCAGGAAACGGGCGACCCGGTCGGACGGCACCGCGCCGACGGAAAGCCAATGCTTGATCCGATCCGGGTTGAGGATCACCCGCTCGGGATGATCCTTGGCCAGCATCGGGTTGTAGGTGCCGACGCGCTCGATGAAATGGCCGTCGCGAGGCTTGCGCGAATCCGCGACGACGATGCGGTAGAAGGGGCGCTTCTTCGCGCCGCCCCGGGTGAGCCGGATCTTCAGTGCCATGGGTCTTTCTCTTCCTTACGTTCGTATTTGGCGTGGGATCGAATTCTGGATGCCGTCCTGGACGGTCAGCGGGGCATCATGTTCTGCAGGCGCTGGAGATCGCGCATGTCGGGCATGCCCTTGCCCTTCTTGCCCATCTTGCCGACCTTTTTCATCATCATCGCCATCTGCTTGTGCTGCTTGAGCAGGCGATTGACGTCCTGGACGCTGGTGCCCGACCCGGTAGCGATCCGCCGCCGGCGCGAGCCGTTGATGATCTTGGCGTTGAGCCGCTCCTTGCGGGTCATCGACAGGATGATCGCCTCCTGCCGGGCGACCGTGGAATCGTCGATATTGGCCTGCTGCATCTGGGCCTTGGCCTTGGCGACGCCGGGCAGCAGCCCCATCACGCCGGACAGCCCGCCCATCTTGCGCAGCTGGCGAAGCTGGTTGAGCATGTCGTCGAAGTCGAAGACCCCCTTCTGCATCTTGCGCAGAAGCTTCTCCGCCTCCTCCTGGTCGACGAGTTCGCCGGCCTTCTCGACCAGCCCGACCACGTCGCCCATGCCCAGGATGCGCCCGGCGATCCGGTCGGGGTGGAAATCCTCCAGCGCGTCCATCTGCTCGCCGACGCCGATCAGCTTGATCGGCCGCCCGGTGACGGCGCGCATCGACAGCGCCGCGCCGCCGCGGGAATCGCCGTCGACCCGGGTCAGCACGATGCCGCTGACCCCGACCCAGTCGTTGAAGGCGGTCGCCACATTGACCGCGTCCTGACCGGTCAGCGCGTCGGCGACGAGCAGGGTTTCGGCGGGATCGACCGCGTCGCGGACGGCGACGATCTCGGCCATCAGCGCTTCCTCGACATGCAGCCGGCCGGCGGTATCCAGCAGCACCACGTCCGCCCCTTCCAGGCGCGCCTGGGCCAGCGCCCGCTTGGCGATATCGACCGGCTGCTGGCCGGCGATGATGGGCAGCGTCGCGACCCCGGTCTGCTCGCCCAGCACGCGGAGCTGTTCCTGGGCCGCCGGGCGGCGGGTGTCCAGGGACGCCATCAGGACCTTCTTCTTGTCCTTGGTCGTCAGCCGCAGGCCGATCTTGGCGGTCGAGGTCGTCTTGCCCGAGCCCTGCAACCCGACCATCAGCACCGCCGCCGGCGGCGCGGCCCTGACCGCGAAGGTCTCGACGGTGCCGCCCAGCATCTCGACCAGGCGGTCATGGACGATCTTGACGACCATCTGGCCGGGGGTGACCGACTTGACGACCTCCTCGCCGGTCGCCGCCTCGCGCGCCGCGGCGATGAAGTCCTTGACCACCGGCAGGGCGACGTCCGCCTCCAGCAGCGCCACCCGGATCTCGCGCAGGGCCGCGTCGACGTCGCCCGCGCTCAGCGCGCCGCGCTTGCGCAGGCGGTCGAAGACATCGCCCAGCCGATCGCTCAATCCTTCGAACATGCGCGCCCGCCGTCCTACGTCAATCCTGTCCTACGTCAATCCTGTCCCACCGCCGCGCCGGGGCCGAACCGCCCCCGCAAAGACCAAGCGCGCCAGCGCGCGAAACTCGCGGACTGGCGGACCCCCTCGAGGGCATGGTCACGGACCATGGGTTGGAGCGCGGAAGCTAGGCGCGGCCGCGTCCGAAGTCAAGACGCCGAACGGCCGCGCCGCCGGTGCCCGCGGGCGTTAGTCCAGGGCGAACCCCTGGTCGCGGACATAGGGGCCGACATCCATCCGCTCGGGCTTCGACATCTGACGCGCCTTGTCCTCGGACCAGCCGTAGAAATCGGGGCGGCCATAGTCCGCGACATATTTGTGCCCGGCGGCCGGGATCGCGTAGCGGGCGTCGCGGCGACGGTCATAGGCGTCGACCTGCTCGGCCAGGTCCTTATCGTCATAGGCATCCGTATGGACGGTGACGGCGGGCGGCAGCCGCAAACTCACGAAGCCTTCGCGCGCCGGCCAGCCGACGCAGAGCCCGGCATAGGGAAAGACGCCCGGCGGCAGGCCGAGCAGGTCGCCGACCGCGCGGACATGGTCGCGCAGCACGCTGATCGCGCAGCAGCCCAGCCCCTCGGCCTCGGCCGCGACGATGAAATTCTGCATGACCAGCGCCGCGTCGGTGGCGCAATTGAGGAAGAAATCCAGGCTGTCATTGGCGAAGCCGTGGCCGCGCATCTCGCAGATTCGGCGCAACCGCCGGCCGTCGCCGCAGAAGACCATGAATTCAGGTGCCGTCCCGATCCAGGGCATGTCGGGAATCAATTCGGCGATGGCGCGGCGCTTCGCCGGATCCTTCACCCGGACGACGCTCGCCTGCTGCAAGTCCGACTTGGTCGGCGCCGAGAAGGCACAGGCGAACAGGATATCCATCAATTCCCGGTCCACCGGGGCATCGGTGAAGCGCCGGTGGGTGCGGTGGCGCAAAATCTCCGCCGCCGTCCCGGTCGCCGGCCGGTCGCGGCCCGCCGTCTCGGGCAGGCCGAAGCGGGCCTCGATCAGATCCGCCACTGTCTCGGTCATCGGTGCCTCCTCGAATTGCCTGCCGGGCCGCGACTATACGACCGGACGCCCCGGCCATGGTGGACTTTCCGGCGCCGGCGGCCATATAACGCGGACCATGACCGCGACCCCGTTCCTGAAGATGCACGGGCTGGGCAACGATTTCGTCGTCTTCGACGCCCGCCAGGCGCCGCTCGACCTGAGCGCCGCCCAGGCGCGCGCGCTCGCCGACCGGCGGGCCGGGATCGGCTGCGACCAGGTGATCGCCATCGAGGCGGCGCCGACCGCCGACGCCGACGCCTTCATGCGCATCCACAACGCCGATGGCGGCGAGGTGAATGCCTGCGGCAACGCGGCGCGCTGCGTCGCCCATCTGCTGATGGCCGAATCGGGCCGCGCCGAGGTCCGGATCGCGACGGGCGCCGGCATCCTGGCCGCGACCCGCGCCGCCGCCGGCGCCGTCACCGTCGATATGGGCGCCGCCCGCGACGGCTGGCGCGACATCCCGCTGGCCCGCGAGACCGACAGCCTGCATCTGCCGATCGCGGAAGGGCCGCTGCGCGACCCGGTGGCGGTGAGCATGGGCAATCCCCATGCCGTCTTCTTCGTCGACGACGCCGAGGCCGTCGACCTCGCCCGTCTGGGCCCGGTCCTGGAGACCCACGACCTGTTCCCCGAGCGCGCCAATATCGGGATCGTCCAGGTCCTGGCGCGGGACCGGCTGCGGGTGCGGGTCTGGGAGCGGGGCGCCGGGCTGACCCGGGCCTGCGGAACCGGCGCCTGCGCGGCCGCCGTCGCCGCCCATCGCCGCGGCCTGGCCGACCGGAAGGCCGAGGTGCGCCTGGACGGCGGGACCCTGCATATCGACTGGCGCGAGGCCGACGGCCATGTGCTGATGACCGGCCCGGTGGCGACCGCCTTCGCCGGCGCGGTCGAGATCGCGCTGCTGGCGGAGGCCGCCGCATGAGCGCGCCCGAGATCGTCACCTTCGGCTGCCGGCTGAACGCCTTCGAATCCGAGCGCATCCGCGCCCACGCGACGGCGGCCGGCCTCGCCGACGCGGTGATCGTCAATACCTGCGCCGTCACCGCCGAGGCCGAGCGCCAGGCCCGCCAGGCGATCCGCCGCGCCCGCCGGCAACGGCCCGGCGCACGGATCCTGGTCACCGGCTGCGCCGCCCAGATCGACCCCGACGCCTATGCCGCGATGCCCGAGGTCGACCGGGTGATCGGCAACGCCGAGAAGCTGGACCCGGCGAGCTACGCGCCCGACGCGCCCGCGCGGGTCGCGGTCGCCGACATCGCGCGGCTGCGCGAGACCGCGCCGCATCTGATCGCCGGGTTCGAGGACCGTGCGCGGGCCTTCGTCGAGGTCCAGCAGGGCTGCGACCATCGCTGCACCTTCTGCGTCATCCCCTTCGGGCGCGGGCCGAACCGCAGCGTCCCCATGGGCCGGATCGCCGAACAGGTGCGGCTGCTGGTCGCCAACGGCTATCGCGAGGTGGTGCTGACCGGCGTCGATCTGACCTCCTACGGGCCGGACCTGCCGGGCGCGCCGCGCCTGGGCCAGATGGTCCGCCGGCTGCTGGCCGCCGTGCCCGAGCTGGACCGGCTGCGGCTCAGTTCCCTCGACCCGGCCGCCATCGACGACGACCTGTTCCGCGCCCTGGCCGAGGAAGAACGCCTCATGCCGCATCTGCATCTGAGCCTGCAGGCCGGCAACGACCTGATCCTGAAGCGCATGAAGCGCCGTCATTCGCGGGCCCAGGCCGTGGCGCTGGCGGCCAGGCTGCGCGCCGCGCGACCCGGCCTGGTTCTGGGCGCCGACCTGATCGCCGGCTTCCCGACCGAGACCGACGCCCAGTTCGCCGACAGCCTGGCCCTGGTCGAGGATTGCGGCCTGGATCTTCTGCATGTCTTTCCCTATTCGCCCCGGCCGGGGACGCCGGCGGCGCGCATGCCGCGGGTCGAGGCCGGGACCCGCAAGGAGCGCGCGGCGGCGCTGCGCCAAGCCGGCGCGGCCGCCTTCGCCCGCTTCCTCGCCGCCCAGGTGGGGCGCGAGGCCTCGGTTCTGGTAGAGACCGAGCGCGCCGGGCGCAGCGAGCATTTCGCCCCGGTCAATCTGGACCGGGCCCCCGCGCCGGGCAGCATCGCCCGCGCCCGGATCACCGGCGTCGCCGGCGCCGTTCTGGAAGGACGCCTGGCCGCATGACCGACGCGCCCGCCCGGAAGACCGGCTGGCTCGCGCGCCTGCGGGCCGGACTGTCGAAATCCTCGTCGCGGCTGGGGGACGGCATCGGCGGGATCTTCGCCCGCCGACGGCTGGATGCCGAGACGCTGGAGGAATTGGAGGAGCTGCTGATCGCCGCCGATCTGGGACCGGCGGCGGCGGCCAAGCTGGCCGAGGACTTCGGCAAGACGCGGCTGGGCAAGGACGTGACCCCGGAGGAGGTGCGCGCGGCGCTGGCCACCGACATCGCCGCCCTTCTGGCGCCGGTGGCCCGGCCGCTGGTCCTGGACCCGGCGCGCAAGCCCCATGTCATTCTCGTCGTCGGGGTCAATGGCAGCGGCAAGACCACCACCATCGGCAAGATCGCCGCCCAGCTTTCCGCCGAGGGCAAGCGGGTCATGCTCGCCGCCGGCGATACCTTCCGCGCCGCCGCGGTCGAACAGTTGCGGATCTGGGGCGAGCGCACCGGCTGCCCCGTCGTCGCCGGCAGGGAAGGCGCGGACGCCGCCGGCCTCGCCTTCGACGCGCTGGAGCGGGCCCGCGCCGAGGGCATGGACGCGCTGATCGTCGATACCGCCGGCCGTTTGCAGAACAAGGCCGGGCTGATGGACGAACTGGCGAAGATCCGCCGCGTCCTCGCCAAGCAGGACCCGGACGCGCCCCATAGCTGCCTTCTGGTTCTGGACGCCACCGTCGGGCAGAACGCCCGCGGCCAGGTGGAGACCTTCCGCGACATCGCCGGGGTGACCGGGCTGGTGGTGACCAAGCTGGACGGCACCGCGCGCGGCGGCATGATCGTCGCCCTGGCGGACGGTTTCGGCCTGCCGGTGCACGCGGTCGGCGTCGGCGAGGGCGTCGACGATCTGCGGCCCTTCGCGGCCGAGGATTTCGCGCGCGGCCTGCTGGGGCTGGACCCCGCCGCCTGACCGCTTGCGGCCTAGGTCGCCTTGCGGGCGATATCCGCCGGCGGCGGGCCGGGGGTGTAATTCCCCATATCGCCCGGCGGGTTGGTGCGCGGGCCGAACACGGCCTTGCCCCGGACCGCGCGATAATCGTCCAGCGCCCAGCGCACCGAGGGGAACGCGGTCTCCGCCCAGGGCAGATCGTCCCAGGCGAACAGCCCGACCTCCAGGCTCTCCGCCCCCGGCGCGACGTCCGGCGACAGGAGGTCGGCGATATAGATCAACTGCACCTGGCTGATGCGCGGGATGTTGTAGACGGCGAGCAGCGGGCCGATCCGGAGACGGGCATTGGCTTCCTCCGCCGCTTCGCGGGCGGCGCCGTCGGCGGCGGTCTCGTTCAATTCCAGGAAGCCGGCCGGCAGGGTCCAGAAGCCCCGCTGGGGCTCGATCGCCCGGCGGCAGAGCAGGATCTTCTCCTCCCAGCGGGCCACCGAGCCGACGACGATCTTGGGGTTCTCGTAGGCGACGAACCCGCAATCGGCGCAGATCAGCCGCTCGCGGTCGTCGCCCTCCGGCACCGCCCGGACCGACGGTCCCCTGCGGCGGTCCCGTCCTTTTCCGTCCCTGTCCGACATGACGCCCATCTTGGCCCCTCGCGCCGCGGGGTCAAGAGCCGGAACGCCGAACGGGCGGCGGCGCCGCCGGATCAGACCTTCAGGTCGAGCAGGGAGCCGCGCGGCAGATTGGCGTCGAAGGCGGCGCGCGGCGGCAGGCTGTCCGGCGCCGGCACCCGCGTCGGCGCCGCCGCCGGGTCCTGACCCGACGGGCCGCTTTGCCCATGGGGCCGCTGGGCGGCGGCCAGGGTCTGGGGCTTGGTGGCCAGGGTCTGAAGGAAGGCGTTGAGCGAAGAGGACTCCATCGCGCCCTTCTTGCGTTGTCCTTGGGAAGGCGGACAGTCTGCCGCGGTCCGGCTAACGAAGGGTTAACGGGCCCAGCGCACCCGCCAGATCGCGTCGGCGACGTCGTCGGCGACCAGCAGGCTGCCGTCCGCCGCCACCGCCAGCCCCGCCGGCCGTCCCCACACCCGGGCCCGCCCCTCCGCGTTGTCGTCGGTCCGGAAGCCGGTGAGGAAGGCCTCGTAATGGCCCCGGGGCCGGCCGTCGGCGAAGGGAACCCGCGCCACCATGTATCCCTCGGGCCGGGCGGCGTTCCACGACCCGTGCAAGGCGACGAAGGCGTCGCCCCGGTAGTCGGCAGGGAATTGGTCCGCGTCGTAGAAGACCAGCCCCAGCGGCGCCGAATGAGAACGGAACAGGAGGTCGGGCGCCACCGTTTTGGCCACCAGAT
>Ga0070726_10004891_pt1 | contig 10450 bp, 11 predicted proteins | sample tdAd471_FD_67275 | JGI IMG/M metagenome (GOLD analysis project Ga0070726, IMG submission 67275) | Marine sediment microbial communities from the Atlantic coast under amendment with organic carbon and nitrate - tdAd47.1 | ecosystem: Environmental > Aquatic > Marine > Coastal > Sediment | place...
CCCGTAGAAGGCGGCCAGGGCAGACTCGACGCGGCTCAGCGCGGTGCTCATGGGGACTCCACCTCGTAGATGTACAAGGAGCGAAGGCCATGGTCGAGCACGGAGGTGGGGTCCCACCCCGGCAAGGGGGTGCCGTAGCTCACCACCCGGGCCCCCGGGCGAAGGGAGCGGAGGCGGTCGACCCACGCCTGGTCGAGGCCGTAGGCTGTGCCCCACAGGTAGACCGCGTCGGCGTCGCTCAGATCGAACCGTCGCAGGTCGCCCCACACCAGTCGACAGGGGGACCCCGCCCACGCCAGCCGCAGGCGCCCCAGCAGGTAGACCAGGGGGGCTGCCTCGACGCCCACGCAGCGCGCACCACTGGCCGCGTGCAGTCGCTGCAGCAATCGCCCATCGCCTGCGCCCAGATCCACGAAGGTGGAGGTGGGACCTAGCTGCAGCGCCTCGACGATGGCCGCCGTCTCCTCCGCTGGCGTGGGCACCCACGGAGCGTGGTGCCAGGTGAGCCACAGCATGGGCCCTGCCAGCAGCGCCACGGCGACGGCCCACGGCAGCCCGACCCAGGCCGGGAGCAGCCACGCCGGGGTGAGCAGCGCGAGGAGGACCACGGTGGTCTGGAGCAGGTTGTGGGCGCGGTGGGTCACGGGGTCTACCTGATCAGGTCGGGGCCGACCTCTCGCGGGGGCCAGGGGTTTTCGCCTTGTTTCTGAGCCACGCCAGAGGTTTTCGGCTCCTGACTGAGCCACTGCGCCACGGCGAGTGCCGATATCCACGGTTCGGGGGGCCTGGACGGTCGGAATCGCCGGTCTGGGGGTGGGATTGGCTCAGTCATGGCGGGATAACCCTGGAGGTGGCTCAGTTTCCCGGGGTAAACCACGGTGGGGGGCTCGATCGCCAGGCCCCGATGTCGGGCCCGCGACATCTAACACCTAGCGTCCTGACCCCGGATTCGAGACCCCGGATTCGATGACCCCGGAATCGAGACCGCGGAGTGGAGACCGAGGCGTGGAGACCCCGGGCTAGGTTGCAGCGCATGGACCTCGCTCCTCCCCTCGACCCGCTCGCCGCCGCCTGGCTCGGCGCCGACACGTCGTCGGCGTCGGCCGCGGCGTGGTGGGCGCTGCAGCAGCGACGTGTGCACGACCTGGCGTGGGCCGAGCGCTTCGCGGCGTCGTGCCCGGTCGCAGGCGCCGAGGCGCGGCACTACCTGCAGGCCACGCTGTCGGGGCCGGAGGGGGAGGCGCTGGTCGGCGTGCGCTTCCTGGGGGGCGACGTGGGCCAGCCCTTCGTCGACCTGCTCGCGTGGCAGGGGCCGCTGAGGCCGTGGCTGGGCCGCGCGCTGCGGCACTACGCGCCGCTGTCGCCGCAGCTCGTGCGGGTGCGCACGCCGGGCACGAGGTCGCCGGATGCCGGCGCCACGGTGGACCAGTGGGTGGTGGCGGGGAGGCCGGCGGTGCCGGAGGCGGGCGATGTCGTGGCGGTCGCCGACCCCGACGAGGCGCTGGCCTTCGTGGCCGACGCGCAGCAAGACTGGGTGGCGGCGGAGCCGTGGATGGAGGGGAGGGTGGTCCCCATGGAGGGCGACGATGCGGTGGGGGCCGCCGAGGAGGGCGCGCTGTGGTGGATCGTGGCCGACGGGCAGCGAGCCGGGGTGCTGGCGACCCGCTGGGCAACCGACCGAGAGTGGACGGGCTGGTGCGTGGTCGAGCAGATCGTGGCCCGGCCGTTCACGGGCCGCGGGCTGGCCGCAGGGGCCCAGCGCGCGGCAGCCGCCCGGCAGCGACCGGGGGTGTGGTTCGGCACCATCGACGGGGCGAACACCGCGAGCCTGCGGACCGCTGAGGCGTCGGGGCGGATCCGGGTGGGGGGCTGGTGGTGGGTCGACCCGGCTCCAGGGCGATAGGCCCTCGGCTGGAGGCTTCATTGGTCGAGCTCGTAGCGCCGAACACCATCACCCTGGGCGAGCCGTTCCTCGTCGCCTTCCGCTCCGACACCCGCGTGGCGGGCCGGCTACGGCTCACGGCGGGCACCGAAGCCATCCCCTTCGTCCTCGAGCGTGAGGGCAAGGAGCCGACGAAGTCGGCCGGTCATCGGGTGCGCGGCAAGGAAGGATCCTTCCGAATTCTCGACTGGGGCGACCACGAGGTCGGCAGCGAGCTGGTCCTCCGTTTTGAAGGGGCGAAGGTCTGGATGTCGGTGGCCGGGCCCGGCGAGGGGCCGCAGGCAGCCGAGTAGAGGCTACGGCGGCCCACGATGGCGGGGCGACGGCGCCCAGGCGCTGCGCTACAAGGCGCCCCAGCAAGGAGTGCTGGATGCCCACGACCGACCCACGCTGGCTGAACCCAAGGGCGCCATGGGGGCCGGAGCATCTGGCGATGCGGTTGCTGCGAGATCCGCGCGATCTGCTCTTCATCCGGGTGATGGCCGTGGTGAGCGCCATCCTGCTGCCCCTGGCCACGTTCGTGTTCCTGCTGCCGCCCTGGGGCGTCGCGGCGGTGGCCGTGCCCTACCTCGCGTTCGTGTTCCTGAACTTCGGTGGTCGCTATGGGCTGATGCTGCATGCCAACGGGCATCGCCCCATCTTCCGGCGCGAGTGGCGCTTCCTGTCGAACTACGTGCCCTTCGTGCTCGGGCCGTTCCTGGGCCACACGCCCACGTCGTTCGCGGCGCACCACATGTGGATGCACCACGCCGAGAACAACATGCTGGGCGACGGGTCGAGCACCATGCCCTACCGCCGCGACCACTTCCCGCACTTCCTGCACTACTGGTTCCGGTTCTTCGCCTTCGGCCACATGCACCTCATCCGCTACCTGTGGCTGCGCGGCCGCACCAAGACGGTCTACCGCTTCATCGGTGGCGAGCTGTTCTGGCTGGGGCTGGTCGCTGCGGCGCTGTGGGTGAACTGGGCCGCGGCGCTGCTCGTGTTCGTCGTGCCGATGCTGATGATGCGGTGGCTGATGATGGCCGGCAACTGGTCACAGCACGCCTTCATCAACATGGACGACCCCGACAGTGGCTGGCACAACAGCACCTGCCTGACGAACACCCGCTACAACCACAAGTGCTACAACGACGGCTACCACATCATCCACCACCTCAAGCCCGCCATGCACTACACCGAGATGGCGCAGTGGTACGACGACCACATCGACCAGTTCCGTGAGCACGACTGCCTGGTGTTCGATGGCATCGCCGACAACCAGGCCATCTGGTTCCTGCTGATGACCAAGAACTACGACAAGCTCGCGAAGCACATGGTCGAGCTCGTCCCGCGGTCCCACGAAGAGAAGGTGGCGTACCTGCAGACGCGCGTTCGCACGCAGAAGGGCACCATCCCGTCGCTGTTCTGGCTGGAGACACCCGCGAACGTGCAGGCCACGACGCGTCGGGGCGGCATCAGCACCGAGGAAGCGCTGGCGCTGGAGTAGCCCTCAGGGGCTCGACATGGCGTAGTCGCCGTTGAACGCGAAGCCCACGGCGATGAGGGGCAAGCCCTGGGGCTGCTCCTGGCCGGCCCGGTAGGGGTGCTGCAGCCACCACTGCGCGATGACGAACAGGGTGGGCTGGTTGAACGTCTTGCCGGGGGCGTGGTCGGCGAACTGCCAGGCGAACAGCGGGCCGACGCGGTGGTAGGCCGTGGCTCCGTCGGTGCCCTCGGAGCCATCGAGGGTGTCGGAGAAGCTGTGGCGCACCCCGAGGCGGAGCTTGTTCTTCACGTAGAGCACGTCGGCGTCGTTCATCAGCACCCAGCCGCCGTCGGGGGCGAGGCGGTCTGACAGCTGCTCGTAGAAGTAGGTGCCCTCCCCGAGCCCCAGATCGATGCGCTGCCCTTGGAAGGTGGACCTCGCGGCGATCGGCCCCACAGCGGCCCGCACGGTGCCGCCGAGGGTGAGTGTCCAGCCGGCGGCGGGGGCGGCGTTTCCTCCCAGCGCCTCGATGGTCTGGTCGGAGTAGCGGGCGGCCGGGTCGTCGAAGGCGAGCACCTGGTCGAAGGTGCCGTAGTAGCCGACGGCGGTGACCTCTCCGAACAGGCGCAGCACGGCGAGGGGGAGGACCTCGGCGTAGGCACCAACCCGCGTCCATGCAGGGGTGACGGTCGCGGCGCCGGCGACGAAGGCGTAGGTGTCTTTGAGCAGCAGGTGGTCGGCGGTCGACAGGCGCCGTCGCCAGCCCACGCGGTGCTGGTTGACGAGGCCCAGGGGGTTGAGCCGCACGTAGGTGGCGTTGCTGTACCACAACCGGTCTCGGGGGGCGGGCACGTAGACCGCTTCGTCGCCATCGTCGGCGAAGTCGGCATCGTCGGCGCGAGCGCCGCGCTCCTGAGCCCACGCCGGGCTCGCAGCCAACGCACCCAGGCACCCGACCCACAACAGACTGCGCATGCGGCCTCCGGGCGCGACGCTACCACGGGCCGGCGCCCGGTGACGAATGGCGCTAGTACGGGGTCGGAGGCGACGAATGTGGTGGTGGATGGCGGTGGCCCTGGCGGGCGCTTCGTATGAGCGGTCGGGCATCGAGTACGCCGGGCTCGAGGGCGACAGCAGCTGGTCGACGGCCGACAAGCGCAAAGAGCGCAAGGCGCTCCGCAAGCGCCTCGACGAGCAGCAGGTGCAGCTGATGTGGCAGCGTGCCGACGGCTCCGAGCGCCCCCTCGACCCTCGCGACGACACGCTGTGGATCGGCGTGGTGCTGGCAGTGCACGACACCCTCGACCGGCTGGAGCCGGGTGCGGAGCGCGACATGGTCATCGCGCCGGCGGGGCAGGGCGCCCAGCTCGCGACGGTGTGGTTCGACCCCGGCGTGCTGACCGTGCGGCAGTACACGCATGCCGAGCCGTTCCTGGTCGCGCCGCGGCCGGTGGCCGACGTGGCCCGCGACGCCGGGCTGGTGTTCGACGGCGAGGTGTGGCCGGCGTCGGTCACCCGGGCGGTCGATGCAGCGGTGGTGCTGCTGTCGGCCGACGAGCTTGGCTGGGTGGAGGGGCTGACCCTCCGCTACGTCGAGGCCGACCTGCCCGACGACGCACCGAGGCTGGCCGCGCGGGGGGCAGGGGGGAGCCGGTGGCTCGAGCTGTACGACGACCTGGGCAGCCCAGGGCCATGGTTCTCGGGCACGCCGGAGGCCCCGCACCATGCCTCCACCTTCCTCGCTCTCGGCGGGCTGGGGCTCGCCCTCGATGGCGCGGTGCAGGCGCAGCAGCAAGATCGGGTGACCGCGGCACGCGAGGGCCTGAAGGCGGTAGAGCGCTTCGTCGAGCAGGCGGAGGCTGCCGGCTCGGTGTCGCCCGCCGACCTGGCGAAGCTGCAGGCTGACCGCCGTGAGCTGATCGCACAGATCGAGCGGGAGCAGGCGGTGCTCGACGGCATCGCGCTCCCCAGTGCGTCGCTTCCGCCGGGTCCTCTCCCGACGGTGAAGGAAGAGGCCGACGCGCCGCAGCGGTTTGCCGCGGCCTTTGCGCTGCACCACACCGACCCGGTCGCGCTGCAGCGCCTGGCCCCCGAGGTCGCCGCCTGGATGGCAGCCAGCACGCACCTGTCGCTGCTGGCCGCCTCTGCGGAGGCCGTCAGCGAGAGCCCGGCTTCTCCGTGAGCACCGCCGAGTAGCTCGCGGCCGAGCCCTCTTCGTTGCGGTCGGTCGCGGGGGCGGGGGCCGGAGACATCGCCGACAGCTCGGCCCGCAGGGCGGGGGTCATGTCGATGTCGGCGGCGGCCAGGGCGGGGCGGAGCTGCTCGACCGTGCGCGCCCCCAGCAGGGGAGCGGTGACAGCAGGATGGGACGCCACCCACGCGACGGCCAGGCTCACGGGGTGCACCCCCAGCTGCTGGGCCTTGGCTCGCCAGCGCTCGGCGAGGTCGTAGTTCGCCTCGTCGCCGTAGCGGGTCGCGTACATCGGGTTGGCGACGAGCCGCCCGTCGTCGGGGCGCTCGGTGCGACCGTAGCGGCCGCTCAGCAGGCCTCCCCCCAGCGGGCCGTAGGGGAACACCGCCAGCCCGTTGGCCTGGGCCATCGGCAAGATCTCCGACTCGGCCTGCCGCTTGGCGAGGTTGTACATCGGCTGCAGGGCGACGATGCCCTCGAGGCCGTGCAGGGCGGCCGTGCCCAGCGCCGCCTGTGCCTGCCAGGCCGCGACGTTCGACAGGCCCACGTACAGGATCTTGCCCTGGGCGACGAGGTGGTCGACCGCCCGCAGCGTGCGCTCGAGGGAGGCGTGGTCGTCGAAGCGATGGAGGAAGAACAGGTCGATGCGGTCGGTCTGCAGCCGCTGCAGGCTGGCCTCGACCGCGCGCACCAGGTGGTAGCGCGAGCTGCCGCGGTCGTTGGGGCCGGGGCCCGTGGGGAAGTAGGCCTTGGTGCACAGCACGATCTGGTCGCGGTCGTCGCGCACCAGCTCGCCCAGCGACCGCTCGCTCGCGCCGCCGTCGTAGACATCGGCGCAGTCGAAGAAGTTGATGCCGGCGTCGCGGGCCGCCGCGTACATCGCCGCGTCGGCCTCAGGGTCGGACCCGAAGCCCATGGTGCCCAGGGCCAGGCTGGAGACCTGCACCCCGGTGTCGGCGAGCCAGCGCAGCGGCAGCGACATCAGAACAGGTAGGCGCGGATGCCGATACGGCCCGAGGCACCCTGCATGACGACGGGGTAGGCCAGGTCGTTGAACCAGTCGGCATCGCCCGAGCCATCCTCGCTCTCGTCGGCCAGGGTGTGGCTGGAGGCAGAGGTGAGCAGCTTCTTGGTGTCGTCTTTCAGGCCCTGGGTGAACACCGTCTTGGCGGCGCCCGACTGGTTGAGCTCGATGAAGAACGCTACGCGCTTGCCGAGGCCCGCCTGCACGCCGAGGCCGTAGTTGAGGCCTACCGCACCGGTGCGGAACTTGATGGTGTCTTTCACGCCGCCCTCGGGGGACTGGTCGATCACCTCGGGGATGATCCCGCCTTCGTCGACGATGTGCGTGTTGAGCACGTTCGCGTACTTCTCGTCGATGTCGATGCCGATGTCGAAGCCACCGCTGAAGATCGACACGCCGGCGCTGCCGTAGGCGAAGGTGTGGGGCTTCACCGGCACCTTGATGCCGACGGAGATCGGGATCTCCATCCAGGCCGCGTTCCACTCGGTGACCATCGTGCCGCCGGAGTAGTCGGCGGGGTCGAGGCCGTAGGCGGCGGCGACGCCCGCGATGAGCTCACTCTGCTCGGCGATGTCGCCCAGGGTGCGGCTCTGCTGCCCACCGCTCATGCGGCTGGTGTAGTAGAAGCCGGCATCGACGAACAGCGGGAAGTTGATGATCTCGTCGAGCTCGTAGCGCACGTCGGCGCCGAACTCGACGCCCAGCAGCGAGCCGCCCTCTTTGTAGTCGGACAGCACGTTGAAGATGGAGTCGGTGTTGTCGGAGTTGGCCTTGAGCGTCATGTTGTTGCGGTCGCTCATCAGCGCCTTGTCGGTGCTGTAGGCGAGGGCCGCCATGCTGGTGTCGGCCATGTCGACCGAGCCATCCTGCACGATGGTCGAGCCGAGCTGCGCCATGTCGGGGCGGATGCCGGCGGACAGGCCGATGCTGAAGCGCGTGGGCTTCTTGTCGTCGGCGGCCTGCGCGACGTTGGCGAGGGAGACGACGGCGAGCGCGACGGCGAAGCGGGTGAGGGACGCCATGAGGACCTCCGGACGGAGCAGGTAGGTGTGGCGCCGCCTATACCCGTCTGTGCGCGGTTCGTCGCGCACGAAGGCGAGAAAGGCGTGCGGTCGACCCAGCGGCGTCTAGCGGAGCTGGCAGTCGGGGTGCTGCGACAGCAGGGCCTCCGCGTCGGGCCCCTGCACGGCACACCGTGTGCGGTGGCTGTCGGCCAGCTCCAGCAGCCAGGTGGCCTGCTCGCAGCCGGCGACCTCGGCCGTGTGCTCGGTGGTGCGAATCACGCCGTCGGCGCCGGGAGCCATGCGGATCGCGGTGGACGGGACGCCGTCGATGTAGGGCGTGATGGACACGTCAGTGGGCGAGCCCACGTACTCGACGGCCATCCAGGCGTCGTCGGCCTCACAAGCGACGGCAAAGCCGACCAGCGCCACCTTCAGCGCGCCGCTGCCCTGCACCCGCTGCACCTGCAGCTCGGTCGGATCGACACCGGGGACCGGCTCGCTGCCACCGGTGGGATCGGTGCCCGCGGGGGGAACCGTGACGTCGGGGGCGGTGGCCCCGGGAGGCGCGGCGGAGGTGGGGGCCTCCTGGTCGGTGGGGCCAGCGCAAGCGAGAATAAGGGCGAGCCAGATCACGGGCACCTCTGCACGTCGATGTCTTTGCGATCCCACAGAAGGGTCGTCGTGAGCCACATCTCGTTGATGCCGCTCGTGTTGGTCTCGGTATAGAAGAGGCCGAAGCCGGTGTGCCCGCCCGATGAGACCATGGTGGCGTGGCGCAAGGCAGGGTCGCCGTTGCTGGAGCGGAGGAGGGGCCCGTTGGCGTCTTCTGTCCAGTTCGACAGGTCGGTGCTGTCGAACCGGCCGATGCCCTGGTCGACGATGGTGCCGGTGCTGTCGTAGATGCGGCCGCCCGCGTACAGGGCGAAGTCGGCGTTGGTGCGGCAGAGCAGGCTGGGGGTGTACAGCTCGTCTTCCTCCCAGCCCGTCGCCGAGATGCCGGATGTCAGTGAAGGGTACGCCGGGGTGTTGTAGGCGCCGGAGAGGGCGGAGCTCGTGAGGTAGATGTCGGGGAACTGGCCGTAGGCCATGTGGAACTCGCCGTCGGCGAACATCACGCTGGGGTAGCCCATGTTCTGGGCCACCTGAGTGAGTACCGGTGTGGTGTCGACGGAGGTGACGCTGTAGTTCAGGACGTTGCCGTTTCGCCCGTTGTACTGGAGGATGAACCGGCCGATGCCCGGGTAGCGGTCGCAGCCCCACTGTGCCTTTGGATTGCAGGTGTCGGGATCCTGCTCGGCCTTGAAGTAGATGAGCCAGGTGTCGTTGTCGAGAGCCACGATGGAGGGGTGGGCGGCGACGCAGGTGTAGAAGTCCTGGTCGGGGGTGACCACGGGGCCCGTGTCGGTGAAATCGCCTCCTCCGAAGCGGTAGGCCAGCCCGATGCCCCAGGTGCCGGCGGGGCACGCCGTGCTGGCCGCGGTGATGCGGGTCTCGTAGAGCATCAGGATGGGGGGGTTGCCGTTGCCAGCGACGGTGTGGCTGGCCACGGCCGGCGAGCCCACGGTCGTGCCGTCGCCCCATGCATTGAGCAGGTCGGCGGGTGCCAGGACCTTCAGGGGGATGCCGAAGTCGCCGGGGGCCTGGGCCAAGGCGCTCGTGGTGAGCAAGTGGACAAGTAGGGTCGTCATGGGAGACTCGGGGGGCTGAATGAGTCTCCCTAGCCCACCTGCCGTCGGCGTGCGGCCGTTTGGAACCTCACTGAGCCTCTTTCCTACGCAGAGTCAGGCGCCGCAGTCGTCGGTAGGGGCGAGAGCCAGCGCATCGGGCCCCGACCAGCGACAAGCGGAGGTGTCGCGGGCCTCCACCTGCCACTGCCAGGTCGTGGTCTCACAGGCCTCGACGAGGGTGTCGAGGCTGTGCAGGCGAAAGGCATCGCCCTCGTCGCCGCCCAGCTCGAGCTGCAGCGGATCGCCGGCGACCCCGTCGCGCCAGGGAGTGACGGTGATGTGTGTGGGGGCCCCGACGGTCTCCACGCCCAGCCAGGCGCCTCCTTCCCCGTCGCACAGCACGTCGACTCCGGCGATGACCACCCGTAGCTCGTCGGGGGCGACCGGCCCGTCGCTGAGGGCGAAGGCCATGTCGTCGGGCTCGGGGGTGGTGGGCCCGGTGGTGGGCGCCGGGCTGGGGGTCGGGCTCGTCACGGGTTCTGGCGTCGGAGCCGGAGCCACCTCACCCGCGTCGGTGCCGCCACAGGCCAGGAGGAGCAGCAGCGCGCTCATGGGCACCTCTTGTCGTCGATGTCGCGGCGGTTGAAGGCGGCTGTGCGGGCGAGGAACAGCTTGTTGACGCCATCGGCGGGGTCGGGGGCGGTGAACCACAGGCCGTGGCCCGCGCCGGCTCCGGAGGTCGTCATGTCGAGGTGGCGCACCTCGTAGCCGTCGACGGTGTACTGCAGGTAGGGCCAGGCGCCCTCCGACCAGGTGGCGAGGTCGGAGCTGGTGTACATACCGACGCTCTGCTCGGCGAGGGTGGGGAAGCTGGCGAAGTCGCGGCCACCGACCGCGATGCGGCCACTGCCGGCGGTGTCGCAGTAGATGCTGGGCGAGTGCAGCTCGTCTTCGTTCCAGCTCGGCACGCCGCTGCCGCTACCCGAGGCGATGGCCAGCTCGGGCGGAGCGGCCGCAGGGAAGCCGGTGAACGGCGACGACATCGTGTAGATGTCGGGGTTCTGGGCGAAGGCCATGCGGAACTGGCCGTCGTTGTACATGACGCTGGGGTAGCCCATGTCTTGGGCGACCTGCTGGAGGACGGGGTTGCCGTC
>Ga0070726_10004892_pt1 | contig 10450 bp, 9 predicted proteins | sample tdAd471_FD_67275 | JGI IMG/M metagenome (GOLD analysis project Ga0070726, IMG submission 67275) | Marine sediment microbial communities from the Atlantic coast under amendment with organic carbon and nitrate - tdAd47.1 | ecosystem: Environmental > Aquatic > Marine > Coastal > Sediment | place...
AGGAAGCCATCGACGGCGCGATGATCGAGCTGGACGGAACCCCCAACAAGGCGCGTCTGGGCGCAAACGCCATGTTGGGGGTCAGCCTTGCGGTTGCCAAAGCGGCGGCAGATTTCACCGCGCAACCGCTTTACCGCTATGTCGGGGGCACCTCGGCACGCACCCTGCCGGTGCCGATGATGAATATCCTGAACGGCGGCGAACATGCCGACAATCCGATTGATATTCAGGAGTTCATGATTGTCCCCGTCGGGGCGGAAAGCCTGTCGGACGCCGTGCGCATGGGGTCCGAGGTGTTCCACACGCTGAAAGGCGAATTATCCGCCGCTGGCCTGTCCACCGGGATCGGCGACGAAGGTGGGTTTGCGCCCGATATCTCGTCCAGCCGCGCGGCGCTGGATTTCATCCTGAAGGCCGTAGAAAAAGCGGGCTATACGCCGGGTGACGACATGATGCTGGCGCTGGACTGTGCCGCGACCGAGTATTTCCGCGATGGCAAATATGAGATGAGGGGAGAGGAGTTGAGCCTTACCCCGGACGAGAATGTCGCCTATCTTCAGGCACTGGTGGCGGATTATCCGATCTTTTCCATTGAAGATGGTGCATCCGAAGATGACTGGGACGGCTGGGCCACGATGACCGAGGTTCTGGGCGAAACAACGCAGCTGGTTGGCGACGACCTGTTCGTGACCAACCCCGAACGTCTGGCCCAGGGGATTGAGGCGCGAACCGCCAATTCGCTGCTGGTCAAGGTGAATCAGATCGGCACGCTGTCCGAAACTCTGCGCGCCGTGGACATGGCGCACCGCAACCGGATGACTTGCGTGATGAGCCACCGCTCGGGCGAGACCGAGGATGCGACCATCGCAGACCTAGCCGTGGCCACGAACTGCGGACAGATCAAGACCGGATCGTTGGCACGCTCCGACCGGCTGGCCAAGTACAATCAACTGATCCGGATTGAGGAGCTTCTGGAGGACACGGCAATCTATGCGGGCCGTTCGATCCTGCGGCAAACCTGACGGTTCAGGCGCGCCGGTTCTACCAGCCCCGCCTGCAAATCTTCTTGTTGTAAGTATCCCGGGGGCCTGGGGGCTGGCCCCCAGGAAGTCGCGTGTCTGGGGGCTGGCCCCCCAGCTATCTCAAGTCTGGGGGCTGGCCGTTTGTTCGGTCAGCCCTTCCCGTTTGACCCCGGTGCAATCACAGATACCGGCGGGGATGGTTCTGCCGATCTGCAAATCGGCGGCGAAACGCGGCGTCGGCCCGGGCGCGCCGCTGCGCTTTCCGGTCGCTATCTGTCGGTCCGATCAGCCAAAACAGAATTCGGGTCAGGATCGTCCGAAATGAGGAGGCGTTGTCGGTGACATGCATGGTGTCGACCTTTCCTGATTTCAGCGACGCGGCTTGCGTCGCCATTCATGTCCCCTAAGCTGCCCGCAAGAGCGCACCGCGCGATATCGGGCAGATGTCCCGATGCGCGCATTGCGCTCGTAAAATCGCTGGGACATCTGTCCCGAAAGGCAGGCCGATCATGCGTCCGGTGAAGTATGCACGTGCTGACGACGGTGCCTCGTTGGCCTGGGTACGCGGCGGGTCGGGCGTGCCGCTGGTGAAACCGGCAAACTGGCTGACCCACTTGCAATATGACGACGACAGTCCGATCTGGGCCCATTGGATCACGTTTCTGGAGTCACATTTCGACTATCTGCGCTATGACGAGCGTGGCTGCGGGCTGTCCGATACAATGCTTGGCAATCTGACGTTGGACGATTGGGTCGCCGACCTTCGCACGGTGGTCGAAGCCGCCCAGATGCCGCGTCCGTTTGCCCTGTTGGCGATGTCGCAGGGGGCCGGCGCTGCGGCGGCCTATGCCGCGCGCTATCCGGCGGACGTCTCGCACATCATATTCCTGGGCGGATATGCCCGCGGCGCGTTCCGGCGTGGCGACGCGGAACAGGACGCGCTCTACCGCGCGGTGACCGAGGTTTTTCGCCTTGGCTTCACCCAGGAAAACCCGGCATTCACAGATGTCTTCACCTCACGCTTTGTCCCGAATGGGTCAGCCGAGCATCGGCGCTGGTTCTCGGACATGTGCCTGCGCACAACGACGCCCGAAGCCGGGGCCCGGCTGTTGCAGGCGCGCGGAGAGATGGATGCGAGCGGCGCCCTGCCCCTGGTGCGCGCGCCGACCCTGGTGTTTCATGCGACCGGCGATCAGGTGGTACCGATCGCCGAGGGCCAGGTGCTGTCTCGTGATATCCCCGGTGCGGCGTTCATGCCGCTGGCCAGCGACAACCATGTTTTGCAGGTTGATGAGCCTGCCTGGGGCGAATTCAGCCGGCAGATGCTCGATTTCCTCGGCGCCGCCCCGGCAGCGGCAGAACACGCCGCCGCGTTCGACCTGACGGATCGGGAAGCTGCGATCCTGTCACTGATCTGCGACGCCCAAAGCAACAAACAGATCGCCCGCACGCTGAATGTCTCCGAGAAGACCGTGCGCAATCACGCCACGAACATCTTCGCAAAACTCGGCGTCAGCACCCGGCAAGAGGCGATGCTGAAAGCCGCCGGACCAAAACCAGGTTAGGGACACGCCCCATGCAGACCGCTGCCAGCGTCATTGAGCATTTCGACCTTATCCCGCACCCCGAAGGCGGATATTGTCGCCAGACCTGGGCGGCTGATGCCCCGCCCGGCACACGCCCCAGCGGCACCGCGATCCTGTTTCTGCTGCCTGAGTCTCAGGTCAGCCACTGGCACCGCGTCGATGCGACCGAAATCTGGCTGTTTCACGCAGGCGCGCCGCTGATCCTGCGACAATCACCGAACGAGGTCGGACCAGCCCGCGCCGACTGGCTGGGCACGGATATCGCGGCCGGGCAGTCACCCCAGTTGATCGTCCCGCCACATTTCTGGCAATCTGCACGCTCGACAGGGGACTGGACGCTGGTCAGCTGCACCGTCAGCCCCGGTTTTCAGTTCGACGGCTTCACGCTGGCCCCGCAGGGATTTAACATCCCCGACGCCTGAGGTCGGGCCATTCTCAGCGCTTGGAAAGGCCGCAAGCGCGGCCCCCTCAGGCGCGGCCCTTGTAGATATCGACCAGCTTGCCCAGCATGTCCAACGCATCCGCACGGGGCCGCTGGAACGAGTTGCGCCCGATGATCGACCCGTTGCCGCCGCCGTCGCGGATCGCGCGGGCATCGTCAAAGACGGAATCCGCGCCCTTCTTGGCCCCACCCGAAAAGACAACGATCCGCCGCCCGGCAAAGGCCGCATCCATACAGTGCCGCACCCGCGCGGCCTGACTGGCGATATCAATACCCTCGCCCTCATAGACCTTCTTGGCCTCGGGGTGTTCCAGATGATCGGTGCTGAGCTTGATCTTGATGATATGCGCCCCCAACAGGGCGGCGATCTGGGCGGCATAGGCGGCGATGTCGATGGCGGTTTCGCCGTCTTTCGACACGCCTTCACCGCGCGGATAGGACCAAATGACAGTGGCGATGCCGACGGCGGCAGCCTCGGCGCGGATCTCGCGGATTTCCTCCATCATGCCTAGCGCCATGTCCGAGCCGGGATATATCGTGAAGCCGATGGCCGCACAGCCCAGCCGCAGCGCGTCATCGACCGAAGCGGTGATCGCGCTGTCCTTGCCAGCACTGCCCGACATCAGCGAATTGGCCGAGTTCGCCTTCAGGATCGTCGGGATCTGTCCCGCAAACGTGTCGGCCCCTGCCTCCAGCAGGCCAAGCGGTGCGGCGAAGGCATTCAGCCCGGCATCAATCGCCAGCTTGTAGTGATACTGCGGATCATAGCCACCCGGATTGGCCGCAAAACTGCGTGCGGGACCGTGTTCAAACCCCTGATCGACCGGCAGGATAATCATCTTGCCCGAACCGCCCAGCCGCCCCTGCATCAGGATCGAATGCAACTTGGCCTTCACGCCCGGTGTCTCGCCCTCGTAACGCGCCAGAATATTGCGAACCGCTTTGGTGGTCTTCATGAGGAATGCTCCTGTCTTTTGCCCGATCCTGGCGTCGGAGATACCCGCACCAGCAGCAGCAGCAACCCGGGTTGCGCTAACAGGCGCGCAGAAATCAGCGATGCGCGGATTTGCGCAGGTCGGGCGGGGGGCTGTCTGCCCCCCGAATTCGGTCACGTTCCGTGACCGAAACCCCCCGAAGGTATTTTCAGACTGATAATGAAGTTAAGACATTCTTTACCAAGATCCGCCAAACTGGCCTCACGGTACAGGCAGAGGTGCTGATGACCGTGACTGGTAATGGCGGCCCGGCATCCCAAACGGATGCCGGGTCGTTGTCCAGGGCAGTGGAAACGAACAAGACTCCCTGAACATTATCAGTCCTTAAATACCTTCGGGGGTGAATTGTCCGCCAGGACAAGAGGGGGCAGACAGCCCCCTTTTCCCCGCCCGCTGCAAGCGCGACAAGCCTTTGGCTTGTCTATTCGGCCTTCGGGTCAAGCCGGCGAACCGGTCCGGCGACCCCGTCCCAAGCGTCCTGCGCCAGCGCCAGGCCAAGCACCCGTTCCGGGTTGGTCGGGGGCGGCATGATGACATCACGCAGACGGTGAAATCCAAATCGCCCGTAATAGGGCGCATCCCCGACCAGCATGGCGCGGTCCCAACCTTGCGCCTGTGCCAGGCAATCGCGGATCAGCGCGCCGCCCAGCCCTTCGCCCTGGCGCGTTGGGTGCACGGCAATGGGGCCGATCAGCAAGGCAGGCGCCTTGTCAACGGTGACCGGCCAGACACGGATTGCCCCGGCGAGAACGTGGTCCTCATCGCGCGCGACCCGGCACATGACACCAACCGGATCGACGCCATCGCGCAGGCGATAGGACGACAGCGCCTCGCGGCCCGGCGCGAAACACAGGTCATAAAGGGCCTCGACCTCCCACCAGTCGCTGGGGGTTTCAGTTTCAAACCGGATCACGCGCGCCTCGGACGTTTTCACTGGATTTGGCCCTAGCACGGGGCTAACCCGGTGACAAATCGCCGAATTTTTTGCCCGAGGATCACATGTTCTATCGCCCCGAAGACGGCCACGGATTGCCGCATAATCCGTTCAACGCCTTGATCACACCGCGCCCGATCGGCTGGATTTCGACGCGCAGCCGCGATGGCCATGACAACTTGGCGCCTTATTCCTTCTTCAACGGGGTCGCCTATGTGCCGCCGCAGGTGATGTTCGCCTCGACCAGCGGCAAACCCGACCGAGAGGTCGGCAAGGACAGCCTGTCGCAATTGCAGGATACCGGCGTATTCTGCGTCAACATCGTCGAAACCGCGATGCAGGATGCGATGAACCAGACCTCGGGTGCTTGGGGCGCAGAGGTGGATGAATTCGACCTTGCCGGTATCGAAAAGGCCGCGTGCGACACCATTGATTGCGCGCGCGTGGCGCATGCGCCCGCGGCGCTGGAATGCCGCGTGACGCAGGTTATCAAGATCGAAGGCGCGGAAAACTATGTCACCTTTGGCGAGGTGACCGGCATTCATCTGCGCGACGATTGCATTGTTGACGGTCTGTTCGACGTGACCCGGTTCAAACCGCTGGCCCGGCTTGGATACCGCGATTACACCAGCGTTTCGGACGTTTTCAGCCTGAAGCGCCCCGGAGAATAGCGCAAGGGCGCGACAAATCGCGCGGCTGTGCTAGACTTTCGCAGGTATTTGACAGCGAAAGGACTTTATCATGGCCCAGACCAACATGCGCGACCTCAGCTTTGCGACGTTCAACCTGCTGAACCTTCAGGTGCCCGGCGGGCTGACCTATTCCAACTCTCCTCCGATCGAGGATACTGCCGAAGGCCGCGCCGAATACGCCCGCAAGGTCGGCTGGATCGCGGCGCAGCTGGTGCTGCTGGATGCCGAGGTTATCGGGTTTCAGGAACTGTGGTCGGCCAGCGCGTTGGAGGATGCGTTTCGCGCCGCGGACCTGTTTGACGATTATGATCTGATCGCGCGTGACGCGCCCGGGATCGGGCGCCCGCAGGTGGCACTGGCGGTGCGCAAGGATCGCAATGGCAACAGCCAGGTGGCACCGGGGGCGGATTGGATTGCCGATTTTCCTGTCGATTTCACCTTCGATGGGCTGCGTGAAACCGACGGTGCGGAAGAAGAGATTACCGTCACGATCAACCATTTCTCGCGCCCGATCCTGCATGCGGTCATCCAATCAGAGGGCGCGCGCCCGACCCCACCGGGCGTTTCGGTCTATGTGTGTCACCTGAAGTCGAAAGGCCCTGCGCGACTGTCATTCGCACAACCTCGTCCGGTCGCGTTACAGACCTATGCCAATCTGACCAAAAGCACCGTCAGCCACATTCGCCGGATGATGGAGGCAGGGGCGCTGCGTGCGATGCTGGACGGCGTGATGAAGCAAGAGGATGACGCCGCGATTTCGCCCACTGTTGTTCTGGGCGACCTGAACGATGACACGTTGTCGGTCACGAACGAGCTGATTTCGGATCAACCGACCTATCGCGTGATCCAGAAAAGCCGGGCCGGGCTAACCTCGGACAAGGGGCTGTATTCGGTTGAACGCTTGCAGCAATACCGATCCATGCGGCACGTTTATTACACCCATGTTTACAAGCACAAACGCGAAAGCCTGGACCACATTCTGGTGTCCGAGGAATTCTATGACCATTCGCGCAAACGCCAGTGGTCGTTCCGCGAGATGGAAGTTTTCAACGACCATCTGAATCGTGAGGATTTTGAGGAGTTCGGCGCCAGCGATCACGGGTTGGTGCGTGCCTATTTCGACTGGAACCCGATGCCTGCCGAGATTGACCTGACGTGATCGCGCTTGAGGAAGGCGCCACCGACCTGATCAGCGGCTACCCTTCAGTGTTCGTTCCTCAGTGGCCGCCGCCCAACTGGCCGACGCGCACGCCATAGTCGACGGCGACTTCGTAATCCGGGTCGTCGTCCTCCTCCACCACCAGCTGTCCTGCGCGCGACAACAGGGCGTGGCAACTGCGGCTGAGGTGGCGCAGCTGCACGGATTTTCCGGCGGCCTCGTATTTCTCGGCCACGGCCTCGATCGCGGTCAGGGCGGACTGATCGGCAACCCGGCTGTCGGCGAAGTCGATGATGACGGTGTCGGGGTCTTTCGCGGGGGTGAACAACTCTCCGAACCCGGCACTGGAACCGAAGAACAGCGGCCCCTGCACGCGGTAGACGCGGCTGCCGTCGTCGCGGTCTTCGATATGGGCGTGGATGCGCGTGGCATTCTGCCAGGCATAGGCAAGTGCCGAGACGATGACCCCGACCACAACCGCCATGGCGAGGTCTTGCCAGACCGTCACGACCGTCACCAGAACGATCACCATCGCATCGGTGCGCGGCACGCGGGCCATGATCTTGAACGAGTTCCAGGCAAACGTCCCGATCACCACCATGAACATCACGCCGACAAGGGCCGCCAGCGGGATCTGTTCGATCAGCGGGGCGGCAAACAGGATGAAGACCAGCAGGAACAGCGCGGCCGAAATGCCCGACAGACGGGTGCGCCCGCCGGATTTCACGTTGATCATCGACTGACCGATCATCGCACAACCGCCCATGCCGCCGAAAAACCCGGTGACCGTGTTGGCGACGCCCTGGGCCACACATTCCTGGCTGGCTCCGCCGCGTTTGTTGGTGATCTCTCCGACCAGGTTGAGGGTCAGAAGGCTTTCGATCAGGCCGATGGCCGACAGGATCAGCGCATAGGGCAGGATGATCAGGAAGGTCTCAAGCGTCAGTGGCACCGTCGGGATGTGGAACGACGGCAGGCTGCCCTGGATCGAGGCGAGGTCGCCGACGCGCGGCACGTCGATGTTGAACGCCACAACGGCCAGCGCCACGATCCCGATCCCGGCCAATGGTGCGGGGATCACGTTGGTCAGGCGCGGCATGATCCAGATGATCGCCATCGTTGCCGCCACCAGCGCCAGCATCGTCACCAGCGGCCAGCCCGACAGCCACTGCCCCGAGGCCAGCCCGTGACCTGATTGTTCTGCGGTTCCGGGCACCTGAAACTGGCCGAGCTGGGCCAGGAAAATCACGATAGCCAGGCCATTGACGAAGCCAAGCATCACCGGATGCGGTACCATGCGAATGAACTTGCCCAGCCGGAAAATGCCCGCGCCAATCTGGATCAGCCCCATCAGAACCACGGTGGCGAACAGATATTCCACGCCGTGCTGTGCGACCAGCGCCACCATGACCACAGCCAACGCGCCGGTTGCGCCCGAAATCATCCCTGGTCGCCCGCCAATAACGGCGGTGATCAGCCCGACGATGAACGCCGCGTACAGCCCGACCAGCGGGTGCACACCGGCGACAAAGGCGAAGGCCACGGCCTCGGGCACCAGGGCAAGGGCGACGGTCAGCCCGGCCAGAAGCTCGATCCGCAACCGGCGCGGCGTGAAATGCGTATGTCGGCGATCGAATGCGGGCAGGGAAATGCCGTTAGAGACGGCAGAAAAGATGCTGGGCACGAGGGGTATGTATCCGATTTCGGGGAATTTGTCGGTGCCCGTTTAGCGGCATTGGTGGCCTGTTGGCAACGGCTGGACGGAATATCAGCTTTGCAGGGCGCGCATGACCGGTCGCATGCCATGGATCGGTGATTTCGCTTGGATGCAGATCATCCGGCTGACACATTGCCGCGAAGAACCAGAGGGGTGCCATGGACTTCATTCCCATGTTTGTCACGCTGGCGGCGATCCAGATCGCAGGGTGGCTGACGCCGGGCGCGAATCTTCTGGCGATCATCGCGGCCTCTACCAGCGTCGGGCGGCGCGCCGGGGTTCTGACGGCATTGGGGATCGCTGCAGGTGTCACCCTGTGGACATTTCTGTCCGTTGCGGGGGTCGCGGTTGTGTTTCAGCTGATGCCGTCGGCGTTCCTTGGACTGAAACTTGCCGGGGCGGCGTATCTTCTTTGGTTGGGGATTGGCGCATTGCGCAATGCGGCATCCGGTAGTCGCAGGCTGACGACGGATCGCACGACCGCATCGGGTTGGGCGGCGTTTCGCACCGGCTTTGTCGTTTTGTTGCTGAACCCGAAAGCACCGCTGTTCTTTGGTTCGATCCTGACGGCATTCATCCCGGTCGGCGCGCCAAACTGGGTGCTGGCGGCCATCGTCGTGGAATACGCGGTGCTGAGCGCGGCGTTGAATTCAACCACTGCATTGGTGTTTTCGACCACGCCGGTCCTGACGTGGTTTCAGCGCGCCCAAAGGGTGATTTCGGCAGTGTTCGGAGTGATGTTCTGCGGGCTTGCAGGCCTCATCCTGTGGGGGGTGCTCGGCGCGGTGTGACCGGGGTTGTGGGTGGACTCGGCCCGATGGTCTGGGCAAGGATAAACCCAGCGAATTTGGCCGGGAAGGGCTGACGAATGGACACGATGATCGGGGTGATCGGCGGCAGTGGCGTCTACGATATCGACGGGTTGGAGGGGGCCGAGTGGCAATCCGTTCAGACCCCTTGGGGCGATCCGTCGGACGCGATCCTGACCGGGCGGCTGGACGGGGTTGCCATGGCCTTTCTGCCGCGTCACGGGCGCGGGCATGTGCATTCGCCGACCAGCGTTCCCTATCGCGCCAACATCGACGCGTTAAAGCGGCTGGGGGTGACGGATGTGATCTCGGTCAGTGCCTGCGGGTCATTCCGGGATGCGATGGCGCCGGGTGATTTCGTCATCGTGGACCAGTTCATCGACCGGACGTTCGCGCGCGAGAAGAGCTTTTTCGGCCCCGGCTGCGTCGCCCATGTCAGCGTCGCCCACCCGACCTGCCCGCGCCTTGGCGCTGCCTGCGCTGTGGCGGCGCGCGCGGAAGGCATCACCGTGCACGACGGCGGCACCTATCTGGCGATGGAGGGGCCGCAGTTTTCAACCCTGGCCGAAAGCCGGATGTACCGCGAGGTTTGGGGCGCGGACGTGATCGGCATGACCAACATGCCCGAAGCGAAACTCGCGAGGGAGGCCGAGCTTTGCTATGCCAGCGTCGCGATGATCACCGACTACGACAGCTGGCACCCCGACCACGGAGAGGTCGACGTGACCCAGATCATCGCCACGCTGATGGGCAACGCCGACAAGGCGCGCGGATTGGTCAAACGCCTGCCGGGGCTGCTCGGGCCCGAGCGCGACCCCTGCCCCCACGGCTGCGACCGAGCGCTGGAATTTGCCGTGCTGACGGGGCCGGATGCGCGCGACCCCGCGGTCGTGGCCAAGCTGGACGCGGTGGCGGGGCGGGTTTTGTGAATAACAATGCAGAATTCATATCCAATGATTGGTTTCAAGTAATCCAAACCGAACTCAGAAATAATCGTTCGCGATGGAGGGGCGGTTTCAACGGGTGAGCGCAACACTTTAATCTTTTTTGAAAGATGGAGTGTGACAGATGAAGTATCGGACCCGGACGTTTTA
>Ga0070726_10004895_pt1 | contig 10448 bp, 4 predicted proteins | sample tdAd471_FD_67275 | JGI IMG/M metagenome (GOLD analysis project Ga0070726, IMG submission 67275) | Marine sediment microbial communities from the Atlantic coast under amendment with organic carbon and nitrate - tdAd47.1 | ecosystem: Environmental > Aquatic > Marine > Coastal > Sediment | place...
ACCGTCACACTGTCCATTGCCGTACAACCGTTTCTAATATTTGAAACAGTTAGGAAATACGTACCAGGTGTATTGGCTTCGGTAATCAAGGTATCGCTTCTGCCAGAAACAGTCATCCACTCATAAACGAAAGGTTCACCCGTTGAGGAGCCCGTCCCGTCTAAGGTCACGGCTGTCCGAGTACAGGTGATTGACTCGGCAGAGCCAGCCTCGGCGGTAGGTTCTGCTACATCTAGCCCTACGATGACCTCGTTCTCGCTTGTACAACCTGTCACTCGATCTGTGAGTTGTATCTGATAGGTACCTACTTCATCCACTTGGATCGTAGCAGATCCTGTCGTAGCGCCAATTATATTACCTCCACTTCCAATAATTTGCCAATTAATATCGTAATCTCCGGGTGGGTCTATTGTAGCCTCAACCGTCAATACTTCCGTTTCACAAGTCAGAAACTGCTCTGGAATGAGTACCGGAGTGGGTGGAATACCCTCTACATCTATTTGCACAGAATCCACAGCAGTACAACCGTTAATAGTATTGGTAGTTTGCATGTAATACATGCCTGCACTACTAATCTCTACCATCAGCGTGTCTTCTGCAATGGCGGTGTTTAGGTCGGGGAAGAACCAAGCATGAGCAATGGTATCACCTGTACTAGAGCCGGTTCCATCTAATGTAAAGACCGTATTATCACAATCTAGCGTGAATCCTGGTCCAGCTTCTGCCAATGGAGGAATCGTATCGATCATGACAAAAGCCGTATCATTAGCCGTACAGCTATTGGCAGTATTCGTTGCTGTCAGTACAAATCTACCTGGCCGAATCGCCTGAGGAGTCAAACCTACTTCAGTACCAGCCACCAATTGACCTCCATCTAAAGGTGTCCATTGGAAGGTAAAGTTGATATCATCTGGGCCGATAGTAGCATTGAGTGTAACCGTATCAACCGCACAAGTCAGTGGATTGGCATCATCGACTAACACATCTGGTGCCTCTGAATTAGGGACAACAATTCCGATCGCTGTACTTTCACATCCACCATTTTCTTCTGTAGCGACTAAGGTATAAGTGCCTAGGCGATCCGTCTGAAAGGTCAATCCATTACCGATAGTAGCGCCCTCAGCTTCCCAATGATAGGTTACCGTTAGACCCGCATTTTCATTATCAAAAACGGAGGCCGAACCGTCCAAAGTCACCAAGCTTCCGTCACAGGGTAACTCGATTTCTTCGGGTAAGACTCGTGCAGTAGGGAAAATTCTTTCATCACTAACCTTTACTGTATCCGTAGACTCACAACCTGTTTCCGAATTCATTACCGTTAACTGATAAGTCCCAGGCGCTGCTATAGCTGGATTCAGGAGCGTCTCTTGTCCTTGCACAACCAAGCCTGTGTCTAAGGTTTCCCAAAGATAGGTAATCGTATCTCCCATTGTCGATCCATTACCGCCAATCGTAATCGTCTCATTAAGACAGTTAAATTCCAGATCGGTACCTGCATCTGCGGTAGGTAGTTCAGGAGATAAGACGACGACAGTATCCGAAACCACACAACCTGTCGTATTATTACTTACATCTAATATATAGGTACCTGTGCTGCTAGCAAAAAACTGCTGTACATCACCTCCGGGTATATTTACTTTTAAACCATTGGATACCTGGAACCAGCGATAGGAGTGCGTTTCAGGATCCGACCCTTGTCCAGATAATAAGGATAAGTTGGTTTCACAATTCAAAACTTGGTCCACGCCAGCAATAGCTACAGGAAGTTCTCCTGCCACTGGAATTTCAATCGTAAATTCTTGAATGAGTGCCGGGTTAGCTTGATCAAAAAGTCGGAACGTTACTGGGCCAGGAGGTAGGTTGACTGCCGTCAATGGAGTAAACTGCTGCGGCTGGGTAAGCCAAGTTGTTCCCACAAAGCCTTGTCCTCCTTCAATGACTAATTCGACTGAACCATCGGATGCATTCGGACAACTTGCAGGAGTGATAATCGTATCGAGGATAATAAACTTGTCGTTGATACAAATCTCTCCTGCTGTCACGACCATACTGCCATTACCGTTGATAGTACTAACCGGAGGAGGAGGATCTTCCACCACTGTTATTGGGTAACAATCATTGGCTTCGCCAATTAGCGCAAAACACAGTTCCAGCACTACCGTGCCATCATCTAGTGTCACGCCCCCGGCAGAACTCCAGTCGATATTTAAAATACCTACTTCTGAATTATCAGTGAAGTTGGCATCTACCAGGTCATCCCAAGTGCCCGGGTTATTATATTCTACAAAGTCTAAAGAAGTGGGATCCCAGCTGATGTTGAAATTAGCAGCGGTGATACCATCAAAAGAAATCACTGTCATTTCCACACAGGTAGTATCCTTTCTATCGCCTTCTGTTAGACCAAAATCTAAACCAAAACCTTCAGGGAACAAGGTACACACTTCGGCACTGCTCGCCGAAATTCCAATATTTTCGCCATTGGAGGAAGAACTGATCGCCTCAGAAACAAGTGGCAATTCCACCACCGATAGCTCATCGCAATCTCCGGGTTCTCCCAACATTTTAAAACAAACTTCAAATAGTGCTGTCCCATCGGGCAAAGTATAAGACTGAGAAGGTTCCCAATCAAAAAACAAGGCACCCGATTCTACCCCAGCAAAGCCACCGAAATCATCGGGTTGAGGCTCAGGGTAGCTAATATTTCGAATTTCGCCAAATTCCATAACATTGAAATCCCAGTTTAAGGAAAACTGGTATTCCAGGATATCAGTAAAGTTAGAAACGACCACTTCCACACAGGCTTGATCATCCCCAGCTTGCTGAAAGGGTCCAGCCGATGCATCCATCAAATCCATTACGACCCCGGGCGGTTGCACCACTTCAATTTCACAGTTGGATGGGTTAATTCCAATAGAACTCCCATTTACCCGGCCAATCCAGGGTTCACTGATCTTAAATGGGCTATTACCGCCGAGTCCGACCACCTCAAAACAAACTTCGAAAAGCTCGCTACCATTGGCGACTGTCTGAGGAGGTAGGGGTGAAACATCCCAATTGACCCCTAATATCCCATTACTAATATTTTGTTCATTAAAATCATTTACATTGAGTCCCCCTACGGTGGTATTAACATTGGTATATTCTACAATATTAGGGTTCCACTCCATCAAGAAGGCCATTTGCGTAACATCTTGGAAGTTATCACCAGCCGTTACGGAAACACAAAACTGATCAGTAATATTAACCGCCCCACCACAGTTAGCTGCTATTTGCAAGCCCGTAGGATCACAATCCCCTGTGGCCACTTCGCCTTCTGTTGGATTAAAGAAGAGGGAAAACCCTTCCTGATCATCATTCGTAAATTCAAATGGAGTGGGTGTTTCACTAAATTCTATCAGCGCTGTTTCATCACAATCAGCCAATACATTATAACAGACCTGAAAAAACTGGGTGCCATCTGGTGCCGTAAATCCGGGTTGATTCGGTATTAAGAACGACCAAGAGACGCTCATTGTTCCTGGAGTAGTCGTTCCAAAATTACCAAGAGATAGGTTCTCGATATCATCTCCAGGAATTACATTGGCAATTTCTAGAAGGTTAGCATCCCAATTGACGGAAAACTGCGCACTCCGCATACCATCAAACCCCTCCACGGAGAAATCTACACAAACCAGGTCTCCGGGATTGGCCGTCTCTTTGGACACATTTATCGTAAAGGGTCGAACACAGGAAGAAAAGAGGGCAGGTTCGTGGAAGAGTCCAATATTGGCACAACCCGTATTGACCCGGAGCACCATAGGAGTTGGCGTCTCGGGAATGGAGACTGTTGTGCCTTGGCCATAGCTTCCCAAGACCGAGAAGCAGACTTGATAGAGTACAACATCGTCGGCCAGGGTCACGCCCGTTGCCGTCGGCATTCCACAAGTAGCTGCATTATCATTCCAGGCAAATCCAATTTCACCATTGATGATTCTACTCAGATCAAAGTCGGCTAGATCAAGGTCTACAACACTCGCATTTAGACCCGTTATTTCTTGAAATTGTAGTACAGATGAATCCCATTGGATCAGAAACTCCGTACTAAGGATATCCGTAAAATCCTTTACGGTAACATCCATACAGAAAGTATCCCCTTCACAGGGCGCATCTCCGGCTGGCATCTGAAAAGTCATCGTTGGTTGTGCAATAGCACAGAGGTGGATGCCTATTCCAGCTACCACTACCATGAGGAATTTTCGCATGAAGCCTTTCAAACTTGGATTGGAAAACTGTGCATTCATGGGATATGATATTGAATCGTCTAATTTTAAAAATAGAAGTTTAACAGACCCTAGCTAATCGATAGCTGAGGCTATTATTATTTCTCGGTAAAATGGAAAAAATAGTATTGGCTCCATCACTAGTTATCAAACGCAAAGGTTAGGTTGATTTCGTGAGTGGAACCCAAATATGGACCTCCCGTGGTAAAAGAGTAATCAAAGCCATAACCAAAACGAATGGTATTATCAAAGCCAGCATTTTCACCCAAGGTTACCCCTGTTTCGAGATGAATAGTTTTGGCCGTTGATCCACCCGCTCCGATCCATAAGGCACTAGGCAGTTGATACCGCAAATTAAAGTCGGCATTAATCGGTGCACCAGGTACATACTTCAACCACATTGAAGGCTCCAAAAAGCTCTCATCATTTAGGAACTTGTAGAACCCCAACTGGCCATAAAAGTGTTGAATCCGTTGGATATCGAAGTTGCCTTCTTCATCCTGAAACATGAGATTCAGTCCAAAAACCTGGGGTACTGAAGCACCGGCATAGAAGTAATCACCATCGGCAGTAGAAGAGTAAAAGTAAATCCCTAGACCTACATCAGGATAGATTTGATTTTGATCTTGGCTGCCGATCACATCATTGGGATCACGCAGCTTAATCTTATCCGCATCAATACGATACTGGGCAATTCCTGCCGTCAAGGCAAAAGAAAGACCACTGAATTCGGGATCACTGCCAATGACTCCTCCCAATTTACCGGAGAAACCGGTAAAACCCGTGGGACCTGTTTGGTCATTGATCAAGTGAGCACCGGCGGTCAAGGTCACGCCCGTCCAATCGGTGTTGATGTAGTTCACGCGCACAGTTTGTGTTTTAGGGCCATTAGGAATACCCACCCATTGAGAGCGGTAGGAGGCTCCAAAAGTCAAATTGTGACCATAGGCTAAAAAATCCGCTTCCATAGCAGCTGGATTAATTACAGTAGCATTTTCTCGGTATTGCGTGAAAAGGGAGAGTTGCTGTGCCTGTAGGGCAAACGAAAACAATAGTAAAATCGGTAGTACTCGAATTACAGTCATGGGATATGATTTTAAGCTGCGCAAAATTAGCAAAATTTGGCGCACAAATTTAAAATCCTGACCAATTGATTTAGCAAGTATGCTATAAAAATTGGACATTCAATGTATTAAATAGTCATCTTATTAAAATGTGTTCAAGGTCTTTTTCGTGGAAATTCAATCTTTGGGGCAAGAAGAAAAATAACCTTACAAGGAATGATGAATTATATCTAGGCTATTATCAGTTATTCCTCCCTTCCCAATCTTGTTTTATGCTAGACCGCCGGATGGACTATAACTAGGGATAGACTATAAATAATTTTCGAATACTAACAACATTCCTGTGCTTTATTTGCAACTGGCCACAAAGGTTTTAACGACTGCTAATACCATTCGTATAAAACTTTAAGTTGCACACAGTAATTGCTAGATCAGGTAATTTTTTTTGAGGTAGCTTGAAAATACTTCGGCGATCTTCTATCTGATCCAATTCCAATCTTAAGATTAGGTGGATTTTAAAAACGGAATCAAAGTTAGTGCTTTGATTTGGTTTCGAAGCTAAGATCACTCCATATTTTTCTCTGCTCGCCTGTTAAATTTAGCGAAAGGTAGGTCTTCTCTAGTGTTAGGAAGGTTTCAAAGGGTAAGCGAAAGCAAATTGCCATTTTTATCTATTGTTGGCGCATGGCATCCACCGGATCCATCCTCGCCGCTTGTAAGGCAGGTATCAAACCGGAAAATACCCCGATGAAAATAGAAATTCCAACGCCCAAAAAGATATTGCCCATATCGATGTATAACTCAAAACCAATCGCATTGGTCAGTACTTGCATAATCGCATACACCAGCGCCAAACCGATGGCTCCCCCCAATAGACAGAGAATAATTGCCTCTATCAAAAATTCGAGTAGAACCATAAAGTTTTTGGCACCCAGCGCTTTTTTCACGCCAATGATATTAGTCCGCTCCTTCACCGAAACAAACATAATATTGGATACACTGACTGCTCCCACCAAGATGGCAAAGATTCCAATCACGATCCCCAGGAGATTGAGTACAAAAAAGAAACTATCAAAAAAGCTGGCTACCATCGATAGCTCATTCAAAGAAAAATCATCGTCTTGTAAGGGCTTCAAACGGCGATGGCCGCGTAAAATACCGGTTACTTCATCCTTTACATTTTCCAGGGGTACACCGTCCGCAGCTTTCAAGGTCACACTGGTATCGAAGATGTAACGTGCCTTCAAGTTGGCCAGGGTTCGGCCATTCGGATAACTAACAATAATCGTATCATCGAAGTCTAGCGGGTTGATCAAATCATCTCCTGCTTTTTCGATCACTCCTATCACCTCATATTTCTTGCCCTGAACCTTTATTTCACGTCCAATGGGATCTAAATCTGCAAACAATTCTTCGGCAACCTTAAAACCCAGGATAATCTTATTGGCACCATAAAAGTATTCAGCAGAGGAGAAGTAACGTCCAGATTCAAATTCCAAGTTAAACATCTGGTCAAACTCCTGAGAGGCGGCAATCAAAACGGATCGTTCGACACTACTAGAGTTGAATTTAACCGTTCTGAAACCAATCGCAGCATGATAGGAAGTTAACTTGATGGTCTTCGAGCGCTCATTGATCACTTCATAGTCCTCGTAATCCGGATTAGGCCGTTTGACATAATCCCACCAAGAATCGGAGATATCTCTCCAGGGCCACTTTTTCACATACACCACATCATTTCCGAGTTTTTCCAAACTTCCCCGCACATTGTCCTCCAAAGAATCCACCGCAGAGAGTACGCCGATAATGCAAAAAATACCAATGGAGATCCCCAGCAAAGAAAGGAAGGTTCTAAGCTTATTGCCACTCAATTGTTGGAAAGCCTGTAAAATGCTCTCTCGGATAATCTTTAAGATGGTTCTCATAAAATAAAGGGTGCTATTGAAAAACTAAACCGTCCTCAAATACGTTTTCTTACTACATCTCGTTTCTCCCTTCCATAATTTTGGTTAAGCGCTAGCAAATAATCATAGTAAGGCAATCGAACTATGATTTTTTACTATTACTAACTATTATGGTTTGGAACAACGAGTTTTTTAGGTAGATGCTAATGTAACAGTAGGAATTCTGTACAGATAATCCTTTCGATTAAAGCCCTGTTTTTATCTGCCAATGGACACAAAAGCTGCCATCAGGCTAAACTCAGTATCGACTGATTTGTTTTGGCATACGCTTCAATTGTTATATTAATGCAGATAAAGCCAGGCAGCGCTTCAATTTCCTGCCATTATTATTATATTTGCCGACAATTTTTTGAAAATACTTACAATGAGGACAAAGCTGTCACACTTCGGGTTTGATTTGCCTAAGGAACTGATCGCGCAACAGCCAACAGCGGCTAGAGACGAGTCACGCTTAATGGTGCTTCACAGAGACACCGGCAAGATTGAACATAAAATCTTCAAGGACATACTCCACTATTTTGATGAAGGAGATGTAATGATATTCAACAATACCAAAGTTTTTCCAGCCAGACTTTATGGAAGAAAGGAAAAAACAGGAGCTAAGATTGAAGTTTTTCTTTTGAGAGAACTCAATAATGAGGCTCGCCTTTGGGATGTCCTTGTAGACCCTGCGCGTAAGATTCGAGTGGGTAACAAACTCTACTTCAGTGATGAGAATGATCATGATGTGCTAGTGGCAGAAGTTGTGGACAATACGACCTCAAGAGGTAGAACGATCCGATTTTTGTATGATGGTACCGATGATGAATTCCAAAAAGAATTGAATTATCTGGGTAATACGCCGCTTCCCAAATTTATCGACCGCCCAGCTTCTGCATTGGATAAAGAGCGTTACCAGACGGTTTATGCCAAAGAGATTGGGGCAGTAGCAGCTCCTACTGCGGGTTTGCACTATAGTCTAGAATTGCTCAAGCGATTGGAGATCAAGGGAATCGACTTTGCAGAATTGACACTTCACGTTGGGCTTGGAACTTTCCGAAGCATCGATGTGGAAGACTTGTCTAAACACAAAATGGACGCAGAGTATTTCCGGGTGCTCTCTGATGCAGTAGAAACGGTGAATAGAGCAACACAGGCTAAAAAGAAGGTTTGTGCAGTAGGAACCACCTCAATGCGTGCCATCGAATCAGCTGTCTCGGCTGAAGGAATGTTGAAATCGGCTGAAGGTTGGACCAATAAGTTCATCTATCCGCCTTATGATTTCCATATTGCTGATGCGATGGTCTCTAATCTACACTTGCCAAAATCAAGCCTTTTGATCATGATTTGTGCGTTTGGCGGTTTTGATTTGGTGATGGAAGCCTACCAGCAAGCTATCAAAGAAAAGTATAGATTCTTTAGTTATGGAGATGCGATGTTAATTCTTTAATTCTTTTATTGACTAAAGAACATAATAAACTGATGCTAGAAAGCGTATCTTAGAACTAGAGATACGCTTTCTTCATTTTAAACCTGTTCTTAGAGCTTCCGACCACATGAAATTGCGATTACTACTGCTATGCTTTATGCTGGGTCACCTACTGCTGCAAGGCAATACTAGCCAGCTATTGACACTCAAGATTGATTACTATTCAGAAAAAATAGAATTGCAATATCACAGTTCTATCCTGCTACCGCAGACGGTAAGTGTCAATGAGAAAAGCATGCTTAGCTTTTTTAAAGCGCTGGAAAAGACCAATTATACGGTACTCCTGGAAGAACTACTCGATAAAAAAGAGCAATACAACCTCAATGATTGGTTGACCTACTCCCTACTCAATAAGGCCTTAGATTTGGTTTTTGACCGAAAGCAAAACTTGAGAAAGAAATTGACCAATTGGTTCTTCTTATCCAAAATGGGATTTGATACACGACTCACCTACCTGGATCAGGAAGTCTACATTTATGCCTTTTCGCGGGACGAAGTCTTTGAAGTGCCCATGATTGAAGATAAAAACCGGAAGTTTGTCAATTTGACGAGTATTCGACAACGTTCTAAGCTCAATAAACCACTCTATCTACTCAACTATAGCCCTAATCCTAAAGGTCATTCTTTTTCCTTCTACCTAGAAGAGCTTCCTCACTTACAACCCAATATTGTACAGCAAAAATATGTATTCAATTACAAAGATAGCACCTATCACTTATCCATTCAAGCTGATCAGACTATCCGGGACCTAATGGTGAGCTATCCGATTTTTGCCGAAAATAAGTACCTGGAGGTTCCTTTCTCTCAGGTTGTCTCTAAATCTTTATTGCCACAATTAGAAAAATTGCTAAGCAATAGAACAGATAAAGAGAAATTAGAACTATTAGCAGCTTTTACTCGTTCTTCTTTTGACTACAAGGAAGATAAGAAGGTATTTGGCAAAAGTAAGCCCATGATTGCGGATGAGCTTTTCCATTATCCGTATTCCGATTGTGAAGATCGATCAGCCCTTTATTATAGCCTAGTTAAGGAGTTGGTGGGACTACCGATGGTGATCGTAGCCTTCTCGGATCATTTGACAGTGGGAGTTGCTGCTGAAGAACTAGAAGGTACCGCCATTTCGTATCGAGGTAAAAAATACTTCATTTGTGACCCTACCGGACCTGCCAATTCGTCAGCGATTGGACAATTTCCACGGGGTTATGAAAGGAAGTCATTTCATATTATTGGCAGTTATAAATAACTCTACCACAGTAGTTTAAAAACAAATTCACAACAAAAACAGAAAGCTATTTTAGTTGTGGCTTGACTTTTGTTGTCGAGTTTTTGATAAAAGCACGCAAAGGGTATTGACTTAGTAAAAGCATTTTTTTACATTTGCCCGAAATTGAGGCGCAATATTATTTTGCAAGATTTATTTCTTTTTTTTGATACTTTGAAAAATTTTTCATACTCTCTCGACGAGAATTTGAATATTTTATACCTAAAGAGTACAAATTTTAATTATTTAGTTTCGTATGTATTGGACACTTGAACTTGCTTATCATCTGGAAGAGGCTCCCTGGCCCGCTACTCGCGATGAGTTAATTGACTACGCTATTCGATCTGGGGCACCTCTGGAAGTGATCGAGAATCTTCAGCAAATGGAAGATGAGGGGGAGATTTATGAAAGTATGGAAGATATCTGGCCGGA
>Ga0070726_10004896_pt1 | contig 10448 bp, 5 predicted proteins | sample tdAd471_FD_67275 | JGI IMG/M metagenome (GOLD analysis project Ga0070726, IMG submission 67275) | Marine sediment microbial communities from the Atlantic coast under amendment with organic carbon and nitrate - tdAd47.1 | ecosystem: Environmental > Aquatic > Marine > Coastal > Sediment | place...
TACACGTGGTTGGCCTGCTCGCGGACCTGCAGCAAAGCCTCATCGATGCCAGGCCGTCGCGCACGGGCATATTGAGGCGCCTGCGCGGCGACCGGGATGCTGATGACGGTATCGCCGGCCTGTACATCTGGGGCGGCGTCGGCCGCGGCAAGACCTTCCTCATGGACCTGTTCTTCGAGACACTCGCTATCGAGCACAAGCGGCGTGTGCATTTTCACCGCATCATGCAGGACGTCCACCACAGGCTTAAAGCGCTCGGCGATATCGAAGATCCGCTGGATACCGTGGCAAGAGACATCGCCACCGACGCTCGCGTACTTTGCTTCGACGAGTTCTTCGTCAGCGACATCGGCGACGCGATGATTCTCGGCCGGCTGCTCGATGGCTTGTTCCGGCGTGGCGTGACTCTCGTGACGACGTCAAATACCAGGCCGGACGACCTTTATCAGGGCGGGCTGCAACAGCAACGCTTTCAGCCAGCCATTGCGGCGCTCAACCAGCACACGCAGGTCATCCACATGGGGGGCGATACCGACTACCGGCTGAGATTACTGCGCCAGGCGGGGACTTTCCTGACGCCCGACGACGCGTCGGCACGGCAAAGGTTGCAGCTGTTCTTCGGCGAGTCGGCGTCTAGCCACGTCGAGGGGCCGCATGCGCTCGAGGTCAATGGCCGCGACCTGCAGGTCCGGCGCTGCGCCAAGGGCATCGCCTGGTTCGATTTCATGGCCATTTGTGACGGTCCGCGAAGCCAGGCGGATTACATCGAGATCGCGCGCTGGTACCCGACCGTCATCATTTCCGGCGTACCTGAGCTCGATGCGACGCGCGAGAATCAGGCGCGGCGCTTGATCGCGCTCGTCGACGAATTCTACGACCGGCGCGTGAAGCTGATCGTCTCCGCAGACCGCGAGGTGGACAGCCTCTACACCGGACGGCGGCTGAAATTCGAATTCGAGCGAACCGTAAGCCGCCTGCTGGAGATGCAGTCGAGCGAATACCTGCACCTGCCGCATCTCGCCTGACGCCTGACTCGGCCTTTTGCTGCGGTTGATCACGTCCCCGCATGGGATTACTGTTGTTGGCGCCCCTCCCACGAAACAACGAGAACCACAATGACGGACGCGCTAATCCTCGAGGATTTCCTGCCTTACCGGCTGGCAGTCCTGTCTCACACCGTAAGCACGAAGATCGCCGGCGTTTACGACAAGCGTTTTGGGCTTACGATTCCGGAATGGCGTGTCATAGCGATACTCGGCCGATTTCCCGGCCTGTCCGCCGTCGAAGTAGCTGAACGCACCATGCTGGACAAGGTTGCCGTCAGCCGGGCCGTGACCAAGCTCATCAAGAACGGCCGTCTCGACCGCGAGTTCGCAGATGCGGACCGGCGCCGCTCGATTCTGAACCTGTCAGAAGAGGGTCATCGTGTCCATGACGAAGTCGCACCGCTCGCTCTGCAATTCGAACACGACCTCTTGCACGGCCTCAAGGAAGAGGACATTGAAGTGTTCAATATCGTCATGGAACGCGTGCTCGGGAAAGCGCGCTTGCTGGGTACCCCGTAGTCATTCCGTTGCCCGGGGATAGTGCGTAGAATACCGGCGCATCGAAGCATCCAACCACGACCAAAAACGGTCGGGCCGCATCAAGCGGCCGGAGAGTCACAGTGACACGAACAGAATCTCGCCGAGGCAGCGACGTCAGGGAGCGCATCCTCGACGCGATCATTTCCTCCCGCGTTCAAACCGGCGTCCTTAAGAACCGAGAACAGATCAAGCGTTTCCTGGGCGAGTATTTCGCGCACGTACCTTACGAGGATCTGCACGGTCGTAACGAAAAAGCGATGGCTCGTGCAGCACTGGCACATCTCGAATTCGGTGCGACACGTGGCAAGGGCAAGCCCCTCGTCCGTTTCTTCAACCCGACGCTGGAAGAACACGGTTACGAGTCGGCTTTTTCCTTCGTTGAAATGGTCAACGATGACATGCCCTTCCTCGTTGATTCGGTCTTTGCTGCGATCAACCGGCAGGGACTGGCGGTCCACATCACGGTCCACCCGGTTATTCGGGTATGCCGTGATGGTAAAGGCAAGATCAGGAAGATCGAGGCACGCAGCGCCGGCGAAGGCAAGCTCGAGTCCTACATTCGATTTGCGATCGATAAGGAAACCGATCCACAGCACATCAAGCTGTTGAAGCAGGAGATCCTCAAGGTCCTGGCCGATGTGCGCCTCTCCGTCCGCGACTGGCAGCCAATGCGCGACAAGATGCGCGAGGTCCGTAGTCTGCTGGAGTACGGACCTCCCGGCGTTGAAGAAGAACTGCGCACTGAGAGCCAGAAGTTGCTCGACTGGATGATCGACGAACATTTCACGTTCCTGGGCTACCGTGAGTACAAACTCCTGTACCGTGGAGACAGGATCTTTCTAAAACCCGTCGGTGGCAGCGGTCTCGGTTTGCTGTCGCATGACGAGCGTGGCGAAAACAAGACCGTCGAATTGACGCGCGAGATGCAGCGTCTGGCACGTTCGAAAGACTGGCTGATCCTGACGAAGGCCAACTCGCGATCGACCATCCATCGCCACGCTTATCTGGATTACGTCGGCGTCAAGGTCTACAACAAGGCCGGTAAGGCCGTCGGCGAACGGCGCTTCATCGGTCTGTTTACATCGACGGCATACAGCGAGAGCCCCCGCAACATCCCGTTGCTGCGACACAAAGTACGAAAGATCATCGCTCGCTCGCACGTCCAGTCGTCGGGCCACCGCGGCAAGGCGCTGATGCATATCCTGGACACATTTCCCCGCGACGAACTTTTCGAGAGCTCGATACCCGACCTCGCACGCACAACAATGGGCGTCCTGAATCTGCAGGACCGCCAGCGCGTACGATTCTTCCTGCGACGAGACACTTTTCGACGCTTCTTCTCGTGCCTGGTATTCGTGCCGCGAGAACGCTACACGACCGCCATCAGACGACGTATCGAGGGGATCCTGAAGGAAGCGTTCGACGGCATCGCCGTCGACTCGAGCGTCCAGATATCGGAGTCGCCGCTTGCACGCCTGCATACGATCGTGCGCACCACGCCGGGCGAACGGCCGCGAATCAGCATCCAGGAAATCGAGGCACAGATCGCCGATGTCGTCGTTAGCTGGTCCGACGAACTACGCCAGGAAATGCTCAAGACCTTCGGCGACGACGACGGTCACAAGCTGTTCCGTATTTATGGCGACGCTTTTCCGGCCGGTTATCAGGAGGACACCACACCGCGAGATGCCTGCATGGACATCAGCTCGATCGACGAGATGCAGGCCGCCGGACGACGCCGGGCCGTGAACCTGTACCGTCCAGCGGGCGCCGCACCCGGGCACATGCACTTCATGATTTTCACTGTTGGCGAACCGCTGGCGCTGTCGGACGCGATGCCCGTGCTCGAAGAAATGGGGCTCGGCGTCTACACGGAGCATCCGTACGAGATCAAGGTGCAGGTTGGCGAGCCGTTCTGGATCCAGGAATTTCACCTGCGCCACAAGAGTGGCGTCGAAATCGATGTCAAGGCGGCGGCGGCGCGCTTCGAAGAGTGCTTCATGCATGTGCTCAATGGCGACGCGGAGAACGATGGACTCAATCGCCTGATCCTGAGCGCCGATCTCGATTGGCGTCAGACGACATTATTCCGCTGTTACGCGAAATACCTGCAGCAGCTCGGTATTCCGTTTTCCCAGGACTACATGGAAGACGTCCTCGCTGCGCGGCCGAAACTCGTTGGGCTGCTGATTGAGCAGTTCGAGGCCATGTTCAACCCTGCGCTTAGCAAGAACCGGCGCGGCAAGATATTGAAAGCCATACCGTCTTCGATCCGGCGCCAGGTCGGCAAGGCGAAAAACGTGGACGAAGATCGCATCCTCAATGCGTTTGTGGGCGCGTTCAATGCGACGTTGCGAACCAACTACTATCTGTCGGGAGACCACAACAGCCACCGCCGCTGTATTTCCATCAAGCTGGATCCCACGCGTCTGCCCGAGGCGCCACTGCCACGACCGAAGTACGAAATTTTCGTATATTCCCCGGAAGTCGAGGGTGTGCACCTGCGTAGCGGCGACATCGCTCGTGGCGGGCTGCGCTGGTCGGATCGTCGCGAGGATTTTCGCACAGAGATTCTCGGCCTCATGAAAGCGCAGGTCGTCAAGAATACGGTGATCGTGCCGACCGGCGCCAAGGGTGGATTCTTCTGCAAGAGAATGCCCAATGGCGATCGTGAAGCGACCATGAAGACGGGCATCGACTGCTACAAGGCATTCATCAGCGGGCTCCTGGATATCACCGATAACGTGATCGATGGCAAGGTCGTCACGCCCGAGGGCGTGATTCGACGCGACGGCGAAGATCCGTATCTTGTCGTCGCCGCCGACAAGGGCACTGCGACATTTTCGGACATCGCCAACGAAATATCGCAGAGCTATGGCTTCTGGCTCGATGACGCATTCGCGTCAGGCGGCTCGGCAGGCTACGACCACAAGGGCATGGGCATCACTGCACGTGGTGCCTGGGAGGCCGTGCAGCGACACTTCCGCGAGCAGGGCCTCAACACACAGAAAGATCCGTTCACGGTCGTCGGTATCGGTGACATGAGTGGCGACGTTTTCGGCAATGGCATGCTGTTGTCCCGAAAGATAAAACTGGTCGCCGCATTCAATCATCAACACGTGTTCCTCGACCCGGACCCCGTTATGGCAGCGAGCTTCAAGGAGCGGCAGCGGCTTTTCAAGCTGCCGCGATCGGGCTGGGAGGATTACAACGACGCGGTAATCTCCAAGGGTGGCGGCGTATTTTCGAGACAAGCCAAGACGATCCGGCTCAGCAAGGAAGTCCGCAACATGCTCGGTACCGAAGAGACATCGTTGCAGCCGGACAAGCTGATTTCTGCGATTCTGCGCATGGATGTGGACCTGCTGTGGAACGGCGGCATCGGCACCTACGTCAAAGCGAGCAACGAGAGTGACGCCGAAGTCGGCGACCGCAGCAACGACAACGTGCGCATCAACGCCAGCAAACTGCGCTGCAGGGTCATCGGAGAAGGCGGTAACCTCGGTCTGACTCAGCGAGCGCGAATCGAGTACAGCCTGAAAGGTGGCCGGGTCAACACCGATTTCATCGATAACTCGGCCGGCGTCGATACCTCCGACCGCGAGGTAAACATCAAAATCCTGTTAAGCGACGTCGCGAAACGGAAGCGCCTGTCGCGAAAGAAGCGCGACGAACTGCTTGCATCGATGACTGACGACATCGCCGACTTCGTATTGCGGGCCAACTACATGCAAACGCAGGCCCTCAGCATGGGTGAGGTGCGATCGCTGGAGCGCATGGACGAGATTGCACGAGTGATCTCGGGGCTCGAAAAGAGCGGTCTGCTCGACCGCGACCTCGAGTACCTGCCCGACGACGCCGAACTGGAGGAACGCAAGGCTCGCAACCAGGGCATTACACGGCCCGAACTGGCGGTGGTTCTGAGTTACGCGAAGATCGACGTCTACAACGCGCTCATGGCGTCGGAGGAGACACTTGAGGACTTCCTGATAACGCACCCGATGCGTTATTTCCCCGAAATGCTGCGCCGCCGCTACCTGGAGCTCATCCGGCAACACAGGCTGAGTCCGCAAATTCTCGCTACGCTCATCGCGAACGACATGGTCAATCGCATGGGTCCGGCGTTCGTAAAACGTGTGCAGCTGGATACCGGCGCCGACGTCGTGACCATCGCACGCGCCTACACTATTGCGCGACAAATCATTCGCGCCGGTGCGTTGAACCGTACGATTGAGGAACTCGACAACGAGATTCCGGCCTCTGCACAAATGACAATGATGTTCGAGCTTTCGCGCGTCCAGAGGCACGCGACCTACTGGTTGATCGAACATTACGGAGACAGCCTCAAGATCGACAAGATGATCGAACGTCTCAAGGACGGTATGAGTGCCGTGTATGCGCGCACGGGCCCCGTGATGTCGACGGCCGCGCGCGCGCGTCATACAAACGCCAAAGCCAATTACATCGAGATCGGCGTCCCCGAGAAACTCGCGGACAAGATGTCCTCACTACTCCTGACTCGCGTTGCGCTGGATATCACGGACCTCGCGGTCACATACAAACGTGACATCATGGAAGCGGCCAAAGTCTACTCGATCTTCAACGAAAAGCTCGGCCTGTTCGCCCTCCACTCGGGCGCCGAGGACCTCGAGGTGCGCGGTCGCTGGCAGGCCATGGCGAGGAGCAACCTGCGCGACGAGTTCTACCTCATTCGTCGCGACATGGCCGCACTGCTGCTGAAGAAGCGCAGCAAGAAGAGTATCGAGCAGATCGTCGAGGAGTGGCTGCAACAACGCAGTGTCCAGGTCGAGCGCTTCAAGTCGATGCTCGACGAGATGAAGTTGCGCGGCGATATCGATTTCGCGTCACTGTCTGTCGCCGCCCAGGAGCTGCGTGAGCTTGCGATAGACTAGGTTTTCGCACTTTCCCGATCGCATACGGAGAACACATGGCTGGCAAACTCATACTCTGTCGCCACGGCCAGAGTGACTGGAATCTGAAGAACCTGTTCACGGGCTGGAAGGACGTCGACCTGACGGAGCAAGGAACGAGCGAAGCGATCGAGGCCGGCCGCACGGTTGCCGCGCTCGACTACGACATCGATATCGCATTTACGTCTGTTCTCAAACGCGCCATACGCACCCTGTGGCTCATGCTCGATGAAATGGATCGCATGTGGATTCCGGTGCTACGCGACTGGCGCCTGAACGAACGGCACTACGGCGCGCTGCAGGGCCTCAACAAAGCGGAAACGGCCGCCAGGTACGGTGATGAGCAGGTTCACATCTGGCGCAGAAGCTACGACATTCCGCCGCCTGCACTCGCTGCCGATGACGAGCGCCACCCGGCGCACGACCCGCGCTACGCGGGCATCGAAAATCTGCCCGGAACCGAGTCACTGGCATTGACGCTGGTGCGCGTGGTGCCATGTTGGGAAGAGTGCATTGCGCCCGAGTTGCGTGCCGGCCGCAACGTCCTGATCGCTGCCCATGGCAACAGCCTGCGCGCCCTGGTCAAGATGCTGGATGATGTGTCCGACGAGGACATCACGGGCTTCAACATTCCGACGGGCATCCCGATCGCCTACGAACTCGATGACGACCTGAAACCGCTATCGCGAGAGTTCCTCGGAGACCCGGAAGTGGTCGCCAAGGCCGCCGCCGCGGTAGCTGCGCAGGGTAAGGCGAAGTAAGTCAGACCTGCAGGCGGGGGTCGGAACGCGACTTCCTGCTTTGCGGCTCGACCACACGGATCAAGCCTTCCTGCGCCGTCGATGCCACCAGCATGCCGTCTTCAGTGAACAGCTGCCCGCGTGCGAAACCGCGTGCTCCCGCAGCATTCGGACTCTCGATGGCGTACAGCAACCACTGGTCGACACGCAAGCGGCGATGGAACCACAGTGCATGATCGAGGCTCGCCATGATCACGCTACCAGACCCGAATATCAGGCCGTGCGGCAGAACGCTCGCGCCGAGCAATTCGTAGTCGGAAATGTAAGCGAGCAGGTTCTGATGCAGGGCAAGATCGTCGGGTAGCGCATCGACCGCGCGAATCCAGCAATGTTTTACCGGTGCCTGCGACACCGGCTCGGTAAAGCTGATGTGCTCGACCGGACGGAATTCGAATGGCCGTTTTTCCGTCAGGAAGCGCCGCATCTTCATAGGCACCGATTCCAGATTATCTGCCGGGATATCGAACAAATCCCTGAGTCCTTCCGGTCCTGGCACCTCGGGCATGCCGGCCTGGTGCTCAAGGCCGTCTTCGGGATTCTGAAAGGATGCCGCGAGATTGAAGATCGGCCTGCCATGCTGGATGGCGACGACGCGACGAACAGAAAAACTGCCACCGTCCCGGGCACGATCGACTTCGTAGATGATTGGCGCGCTCATATCGCCGCGCCGCAGGAAGTACGCGTGCAAGGAATGCGCGACCCGGCCTTCGACCGTGTGCTGCGCAGCGGACAGTGCCTGTCCCAGCACCTGACCACCGAATACCTGTGCACTGCCTATGTCGCGGCTGTCACCGCGGAAGATGTTGTCCTCGATCCGCTCGAGCTGGAGTAGCGTGATCAGGTCTTTGAGTACCGGATTCATCGCGCCGGATTCATTGCGCCGGAACCAGCAGATCAGGTGCCGACCCGGCCGCCATCGGCAGCGATTCCGGTACCGCTGACAAACACCGCGTCGTCGCTGGCGAGGAACAGCACGACCTTCGCGACATCGACGGGTTCACCGAGACGCTTGGCTGCCGAACTCGAGATACAGAAATCGCGCAGCGTCTTGTCCTTGCGGAACACTTCGCGGCTCACGGCCGTCATGATCGCACCCGGCTGCACGTAGTTCGCGGTAATGCCGAACTCGCCAGTCTCAGCAGCCAGCGCACGCGTTAACGCGGCGAGGTCGCGTTCGGCCCGCTCGCTCGCATCGGTACCGTCTGCGGAGAAAACACTGCGCAGGAACCCGATGTTCACGATGCGCCCCGCCGGGCTCTTCCTGAGATACGGCAAGGCACCGCGACACATCGCCATGATGAGCTCGGCCCGCGACTCCAGTAACTGGTCGAGCACCGGGCCGGATTCGCTTATCGGTGTTTCGGGCTGTAGCGGGAACTCGTTAATGAGTATGTCGATCGTCCCGAGCTTTTCCACCGCCGCCTCTATCAGGCCCGGAATACGGCTGGCATCACGCAGTTCGGCGCCAAAACCGTGAATACCACGGACCGACGAGAAGTGTTGTTCGACGCCGCTGTTCAGCCCGTCGACCGCCAGCACGGACGCACCGTGTTTGACCAGCGTCCGCGCGACGGCTTCGCCAATACCACTCGCAGCGCTCGTAACGAGCGCGCTCATTCCGTATAGCCGCTGCGGTTCGGCCATCGTCGCTCCTTGCCCAATTGAATTCAGACCGACGCCTCAGGAGGCAATCAGTCAGGAAGTTGATAGTCAGCGAATTGCCGCCGTAATTCAATCTTCTTGACTTTGCCGGTCGCGGTATGGGGCAGCTCATCGACAAAGGCGACGTCGCCCGGTATCCACCAGGTCGCCACCTTACCGTCAAAGTAGGCGAGCATATCTTCCTTGCTCACATCTTCACCCTCGGCCTTGACGACGATCAACAATGGTCGCTCGGTCCACTTCGGATGCGCAACGCCGATCACAGCCGCTTCGGCGACCGCGGAGTGACCCATTGCCGTATTCTCGAGCGCAATCGAACTGATCCACTCGCCACCCGACTTAATGACGTCCTTGGTACGGTCCGTAATCGCCATATAGCCCTGCGGATCGATCGTCGCAACATCACCCGTATCGAACCAGCCATCATCAGTATGGCTCCCGGCACCACCCTCAAGCTTGTAGTAATCGCTACAGATCCAGGGCCCGCGAACCTGTAAGGCACCATATGCCTCACCGTCCCAGGGCAGCACCTCGCCTTCATCGTTGACTATGCGCATCTCGCAGCCATACACACCGCGACCTGCTTTCGTTGCGAGATCAAGCCGCTCATCGGGCGAGAGGCCCTCGAGCCCGGCTTTGGGCGAATTGACGGCGCCCACCGGACTCATTTCGGTCATGCCCCAACCCTGGCGAAGTTCGACGTCGTGTTTGTCACGAAACGCCTCGATCATCGCCCGGGGCACGGCGGCGCCACCAACGATGGACCGAACGAGTTTGTCGAGACGCTTGCCGGCTTTGTCCGTGTATTGCAGCAACGCCAGCCACACGGTCGGAACGCCGAGCGCCAGCGTGACAGCCTCGCCGTCCATGAGTTCGTAGAGCGCTTCCCCGTCGCCCATCTTCGGGCCCGGCATTACAAGCTTGGCGCCTGCCATAAGGACTGAGTACGGAATGCCCCAGGCGTTGACGTGGAACAACGGTACAACCGGCAACACGACGTCACGACTCGACAATCCCATGACGTCGGGCGCGAGCGACGCATACGCGTGCAACACGGTCGAGCGATGATCGTACAGGACGCCCTTGGGATCGCCCGTAGTGCCTGATGTGTAACAGAGTGCAGACGCGATGCGCTCGTCGAGTCGTGGCCACTCGAATTCCGGGGACTCGGCGGCGAGGATCGTTTCGTAGCACATGGCGTTCGCGAGTGAAGTTTCGGGCATGTGCGCCTCGTCCGTCAGAACGACGAATCCCTCGACGTTGGGAATCTTGTCGGCGATCGCCTCGAGCAACGGTACGAACATCGCGTCGACAAGGATGAAACGATCTTCTGCGTGGTTGATGATGAAGATCAGCTGCTCCGCGAAAAGCCGTGGGTTGATCGTGTGACAAACGTATCCCGCCCCGCTGACGCCGTAGTAGATTTCGAGATGCCGGTAGTCGTTCCAGGCGATCGTTGCAACCCGGTC
>Ga0070726_10004899_pt1 | contig 10438 bp, 11 predicted proteins | sample tdAd471_FD_67275 | JGI IMG/M metagenome (GOLD analysis project Ga0070726, IMG submission 67275) | Marine sediment microbial communities from the Atlantic coast under amendment with organic carbon and nitrate - tdAd47.1 | ecosystem: Environmental > Aquatic > Marine > Coastal > Sediment | place...
GGTGTCACCATCAATCGCCCGCCGCGCGATGGCCATATGGCGTTTGTCCGCACGCCCGACGGGATCAGCATTGAATTGTTGCAGGAAGGCAATTTGTCACCGCAGGAGCCTTGGGCAAGCATGGAGAATAGTGGCAGCTGGTAAAGCCGCCTGCGCGCCTTCGCCCTTGCCTTTCGTGCGCACGCGCGCCACCTGCGCGGCATGAAAGCCCCCAAAGCCCTTCCCCAGGTCGTCATTATCGGTCGGCCCAATGTCGGCAAGTCCACGCTGTTCAACCGCCTGGTTGGCAAGCGGCTGGCGCTGGTCGATGACCAGCCCGGCGTCACGCGTGATCGCCGCAAGGGTGTAGCTGGCCTGTCAGGTCTGGAGTTCGAGGCGGTCGATACCGCCGGGTGGGAGAATGAGGACGACAAGAGCCTGCCGGGCCGGATGCGCGCACAGACGCAGGTTTCGCTCAAGGATGCCGATGCCGCACTGTTGGTAATCGACAGCCGCGCCGGTCTGACACCACTCGATGAGGAAATCGGGCAATGGCTGCGTGAGCAGGAAGTGCCGGTCGTTCTCATCGCCAACAAGGCTGAAGGCAATGCGGGGCAAAGCGGCATTCTGGAGGCCTATTCGCTCGGTCTGGGAGAGCCGATCCCGGTCAGCGCCGAACATGGCGAGGGCGTGGCAGACCTCTATTCCGCGCTCATACCGCTGATCGGCGAAAAGGCCGAAAGGCTCGAAATCGAAGCCGAGGCGGAGGCCGCAATCGCTGCCGACAAGGCGCGTGCCGCCGCCGAAGCGGGCGAAGAGCTTGAGGAGATCGATCCCACCGCTCCGCTCAGCCTGGCGATTGTCGGTCGGCCCAATGCGGGCAAATCCACATTGATCAATCGGCTGGTCGATGAAGACCGTCTGCTGACCGGCCCCGAAGCGGGCATCACGCGCGATTCCATCGCAGTCGACTGGGTGTGGACCGATCCGCAATCGGGTGAGGACCGGGTGATCAAGCTGATCGACACGGCAGGAATGCGCAAGCGCGCCAAGGTGGTCGACAAGCTGGAGAAGCTGTCGGTCGCAGATGGATTGAATGCAGTCGATTATGCCGAGGTCGTGGTGCTGCTGCTCGACGCGACGCGCGGATTGGAAGTGCAGGATCTGAAGATCGCCAGCCGGGTGATCGAGGAAGGCCGCGCGCTGATGATCGCGATCAACAAATGGGACGTGGCCGAAGACCCCAGTTCATTGTTCAACGGTATCAAGGGCGCGCTCGAAGAAGGACTCGCGCAATTGCGCGGCGTGCCGCTGTTCGCGGTCTCTGCGGTAACGGGCAAGGGGCTCGACACTATGCTGGGTGCCGCGTTCAAACTGCGCGAGGACTGGAGCCGCCGCGTGCCCACAGCCGCGCTCAACCGCTGGTTCGACGATGCGCTGTCCGCCAACCCTCCGCCCGCGCCGGGCGGACGGCGGATCAAGCTGCGCTACATCACGCAGGTCGGCACCCGCCCGCCGCGCTTCGTGATTTTCGGCAGCCGCCTGTTCGATCTGCCGACCAGCTACGAACGCTATCTGCTCAACGGCATCCGCAAATCCCTTGGTTTTGGCGCGGTGCCCGTGCGCCTTTCGCTGAAGAGCCCCAAAAATCCCTACGATTCCAATCGTGGCGGCGGCGGCAAGTTCAGCGGGGGCCAGGGCCGCGATTAGGCGGAAGGGCAGCGCGTTATGGCAAAAACGATCCTCATCACCGGAGCGACCGACGGGATCGGGCTGGAGACCGCGCGATTGCTTGCCACCCAAGGGCATGACCTGCTGCTTCACGGGCGCAATGCGGAAAAGCTCTCCGCGACAGCTGGCAAGCTCGAAACGTTGCCACAAGCTGGCTCGATCAGCACCTATCAGGCTGACTTCTCGACCTTGTCGGCGAGTGCTGCTCTAGCGGATGACGTGCTGGCGAAGGCGTCACAGCTCGATGTGCTGATCAACAATGCCGGCGTGTTCACAGTGCAGGACGGCCGCACGAAGGACGATCTGGATCTTCGTTTCGCGGTGAACACCTTCGCGCCCTATATTTTGGCGCGCAGGTTCGCGGCGCTGCTCGGGCCACAGGGTCGGATCGTCAACCTCTCCTCCGCTGCGCAGGCTCGGTTGGAAGAGGGCGCGCTGGAAGGCAAGCGCCTGCTGTCGGACAATGCCGCCTATGCGCAGAGCAAGCTCGCCATCACCATGTGGACGCGCCATCTGGCGGATCGCTGGGGCAAGGCAGGCCCCATGCTCGTCGCGGTCAATCCCGGATCGTTGCTCGGCAGCAAGATGGTCAAGCAAGCGTATGGTCTGGCGGGCAAGGAGCTGTCGATCGGAGCGAACATCCTGGTGCGCGCGGCGCTGTCGGACGAATTTGCGAACGCTGGCGGATGCTATTTCGATAATGATAGCGGATCCTTCGCCGATCCGCATCCCCACGCCCTCGATTCGAATCGCAATGCGCAACTCGTTGCCGTGATGGAGCAAGTTCTGGCGGAGAATGGGATCAGCCTACCGCGCTGATTCGATGCGCTTTGCCGCGCGGAATGAACGTCCGGTGCGAATCCTGCGAAGAAAATCAGGCAAGCTGCGTGGCGTAGCCATATTAATTGCACAATGCTGAGCTATTACCTCCTGCATCGCGACAAACACCCCACGCAGGAGATTCGCCATGCAGGATTTGACGCTCCGCTTTTGTCCCGAAGGCGCGGCACAAGAACACAGCCTGCATGTGCCGGACATCACCACCGCACTGGTGGTTGCGCAGATCAACGCCGACGATGGAAGTGCCGAAATTCGCGAGGGTGAGAGACTTGTAGCCAGACTGGAAAAGCGCGGCCATAGCCAGGCACCGTTCTGGGTCGTGAGCTAGGGTCAGGACCCAGCCGGGCCCTCAGCCCTCGCCGTCACCCGCTGCCCTGGAATTGAGCTGGACATAATTTTCGAGCCCCATGCGCTCGATCATGTCAAACTGCGTTTCGAGGAAATCGACATGCTCTTCCTCGCTCTCCAGAATTCGCGCAAAGATTTCGCGGCTGGTATAGTCACGCACGCTCTCGCAATGCTCGATGGCGTCGCGCAAGAGCGGGATCGCCTCATGCTCGACCGCCAGATCGGCCTTGAGAATTTCCTCGACCGTCTCCCCGACCTTGAGTTTGTGAAGCGCCTGGAAATTGGGAAGCCCGTTCAGAAACAGGATACGCTCGGCAAGAATGTCCGCGTGTTTCATCTCGTCGATCGATTCGTGCCGCTCATATTCGGCGAGCTTGTGGACGCCCCAATCATCGAGCACGCGGTAATGCAGCCAATATTGGTTGATCGCGGTCAGTTCATTGGTGAGCGCCTTGTTGAGAAACTCGATGACCTTTTCGTCGCCCTTCATGGCAATCCCTTTCGCTGATGCACCTGACCATTGTCATGCTCAGTGACGCGCCCGAAAGGCAAGCGAAACCGCGCTCCAAATGGCGAATAAGCAGCGCAAATCCGTGCTATTGCAAATGCGTAGCAGGATTGGGAAAAAACGTGCCGAAAAGCGCGGTCAGGCGGCGGTTGCGGGTTCCATCAGCGCGCCGCGCTCTTCTTCGATAATCGCTTGCGCATCATCAAGGCAATTGCCGCAATTGGGCCGTTTGCCGAGCTTGGCATATACGCTTTCCGCACCGCCCGCATGGTGTTGCCGCGCAGCCGTGCGCAGATCACATTCTCGGATGGCATTGCAGATACAGGTGTACATTGGCGGCGTCGCTCCAACTGGCTCACCACCATTGTTAATGCGAGTCGCTTGCAAAAACAAGTCTCTTGCGAATAATTCTCAAAATCAATTGTGGCGCGAAAATTCGACACCGACCCAGGGTCCTGCCCCTAGCGCCTGAGCGGGAACATCCGGCCATAGGTCAGGCAGCGCCACAACCATTCGAGCGGACCGTAACGGAACCGCTCGAGCCACGGCTTGGACCACGCCAGCATCACTGCCCACGCGGCGACCACAACGAAATACAGCTCGGGTCGCGAAAGCTCGCCCCACAGTCCGCCCGCCCAGGGATGAAAAACCAGCATCATCAACACCGAAGTGCCCAGATAATTGCTGAAGGCGGCGCGACCGGCGGCGGACAGGCGTTCTGGCACCCAACCGCTCGCATGCGCTCCCCACAGCGCCAGCAATGCTGCAAGGCCCAGCACGACCGGCAGGCGCGGATAGTGCGAAAATCCGGTGAAGGCGGCAAGCGTGCCCCAATAGGTCATCCCCCTGCCCTCGATCCACAGCGCCAGCAGCAAGGTCAGGATCGATCCGCCGATCACCCCTATCCAGCCCCAGATGGCCTGTTTCTTCGCCGAGAAATCGCCATTAAACAGCCCCGCGCGATACAGCCCCATGCCGATCAGCATGAGTGGCAGCGTCTCAAAAATGAAGAGCAGCAGATTGTTGAGCGGATCGGTCAGATGCGCGGTGACATTGTGGCGCACGAAATCGATGTAGGTGCCCTCTGTTAGAATCGGCCTTTCGACTGCCTCATCGGCAAGAGCGATCTCTTGCGCTTCGGCCATGGCCACGCGGGTCTCCGCCAATTCGGGAAGTTCGCCCATGGGCGTATCGACGATAAGGAAAGGGATGGCTGTCATCAGCAGAAAAGCGAGCCCACCCAACAGATAGCCGAGCAGCCCGATCACCATCAGCTTGCGCGCCGACCAGCGCAGGAAGGCAAGCGCGACAAAGCCCGATATCGAATAGAGGAACAGGATATCGCCGCGCCAGATGAAGAAGAAATGGATCAGGCCGAAGACCATCAGCCAGAACAATCGCCTGATCTGCAAGCCGCGCCCCGCTCCGCGCGCCCAGGCCCGGTCCATGAACAGTGCCAACCCCGCGCCGAACAGCAGGGTGAACAGGCCGCGCATCTTCCCGTCAATGAGCACGAATTGCGTGATCCACATCCAATTGTCAGGGTCACCGACTGCGCCGATCCATGCGCTGGGCCACATATAGGCGCTGAATGGCTGGCCAAAGGCGACGATATTGGCGGCAAGGATGCCGAGCACGGCAATTCCGCGGATCAAATCGAGATTGGCTATTCGCTCTCCGGCCTTGGCTGGCGCGGGCGGTCCCTCGCTTTGTTCAGGCGCGGTTTCCGGTGCGCTATCGGGCGTCGTCTGCAGCTGCGTCATGTGGTTCCCCTGTCCGTCCCGCGCGACCATAGCCGCGCGTAGCGATTTGGGAAGCGACCTTGCAGCGTTTTAACCGGCCTCGATGAGACGCGGATCGATCAATTGCGGGTAACCAGGCAATCCTGCCCGGCACGGCGCAAGCTGTTGCATGCGGCCTGCGCTTCCTGCCGCGTTGCAAAACCGCCCGCCTGGAGGCGAGTTACACGACCCGTAGGGATGAGAAGGCGCTCGCGTCCGGCAATCTCTGGACGTCCCGACAACCGGTTCCACAGCCGTTCCGCATTGCCTGCCACGCCAAATGCACCCAATTGCACGCGCCAAGGGCCAGTGTTGCCTGCCGGAGCAAGGGCAGGAGTGGGCGTTGTGGCAACAACCATCGGAGCAGGGGCAGGAGCCGGAGTTGGAGCGGGTGCCGGAGCCGCGACCGGAGCTTGTGGCGGCGTAGCACCGCTTGCGCTGGCGAAGCTCGCTCCGGCGTCAGCCGGGCTCGCGGACCCCGTCGCCTCGCGCGCCTGACGCACCGCGTCCTGCGCGGCGGCAATTGACGGAGACACACTCACATTGGGAATCGGGCGCGGTGCGCGGGTGCTCGCGACCGGGCTGGTCGTGGGCGCAGCGGATGCGCTTGTCGGCGGCGTATCGCTCACCAGCAGATCGGCAGCGGCAAGCTCCACCGAGCGCGTCTGTTCTGCCTCTGCCTGCAATTGGCGAGCAAGACCGGCCGCGCTCTGGCGCTGATCGAGCGGGATGTGCTGATCCATCTGCGCAATCGCGGCATTGGCTTGCGGCAGGCCTGCGCCGTTGGACAAGGACATCAGCGCATAGGCGCGCACCCAGTCACGGGCGACGAGATCACCGTTGAAATGGGCAATGCCCAGCAAATATTGCGCTCGCGGGTCGCCGCGCCGTGCGGCAGCCTCGACATAGGGCAAGGCCGCCTCGCGCCGACCATCCTGGAACAGCATCAGTCCATAGACATCGGCGGCCTGCACATGGCCCGCTTGAGCCGCACGGGCATATAATTCCTCTGCCCGCGCCATATCGCGCGGCACGCCGCGGCCCAGGCGATAGGCCTGCCCCAGATTAAACAGCGCATCGGGATCGCCCGCGTCTGCCGGGCCGCGCCATTGGGCAACGGCAGCGGCATAGTCACCACGACTCCAGGCCTCGACACCGTCACGCACATTCTGCCCTGAAGCGGCAGCGCTCGCTGCGGCGACTGGCAAAGGAATGGCCAAGGCAATCGCAGCAGCGAAGGCTACATGCGCCAGAAAGCCAGAGTTGTTATACGACATGCCTTCGCTCCCTGATCGGCAAAACAGCAAATTCGATCATGCCATAGTAAACGAGCCGTTAGCAAAGCGTTTAGGACGCCTGTGTTTATGGGAAGTCCGGTCTGTCAAGCAGCGCGCATCTTGCGAGACCTTGCAGAGAGATAGGCAAGCAACGGCGAACCAGATCGCGTCATAACGCTATCATTCAGTCGCTCGCGATTAACTCAAAATAAACGGTATCCTGCGAAGTCAGTGGAGGAAGACCCAACGACCGCCTTGGTCGGGGTCAGTGACAGTAAGGGGAATCGCCTTGCGCGTTTTGGCATTGGCATCGCAGAAGGGTGGCTCGGGAAAGACCACCATGTCCGGGCACCTGGCCGTGCAGGCACAGCGTGCCGGCGCAGGTCCGGTCGTCCTGATTGATATCGACCCGCAGGGCTCGCTTGCCGACTGGTGGAACGAGCGTGAAGCCGAGTTTCCGGCTTTCGCACAGACCACCGTCGCACGGCTGGCAAATGACCTTGCCATCCTGCGCCAGCAGGGTTTCAAGCTGGCCGTCATCGATACGCCGCCCGCAATTACCATGGCTATCCAGTCCGTGATTGCAGTCGCGGAATTGATGGTCGTACCGACTCGCCCAAGCCCGCATGATCTGCGCGCCGTGGGTGCAACGGTCGATCTGTGTGAGCGTGCCGGCAAGCCGCTTATCTTCGTTGTGAACGGCGCTACGCCCAAGGCGAAGATCACGTCGGAAGCCGCTGTCGCGCTGTCGCAGCACGGCACGGTTGCTCCGATTACCGTTCACCACCGCACCGATTTTGCCGCCTCGATGATCGATGGTCGCACGGTGATGGAAGTCGACCCGGAAGGCCGCTCGGCGCAGGAAGTCACTGCGCTGTGGCATTATGTCGCCGACCGTCTCGAAAAGAATTTCCGCCGCACCGTTTTCGCCGCTCCGGGCACCAACAAGGCCGCGCAGGCCAATGGTGCCGCCCGCGCCCAGGGCAACTTCGGCCGTCGGGTAGCACAGTAATGGGTAGCTCTGCGGTGAGTGAGGGCAAGAGCTTCGCCTCTTTGGGCCCGATGCTGCTGGCTCGCAAGGGGACCGCAAAACCCGCAATGCGTGCGCAATTGGAACAATCCGACCGCATGGCCGCGCTGTCCGATGAGTTCGACGAGCTGGCCGAAAGCCAGGACGCGCTCGGCTGGAACGACATGGGCGACAATGACCATGGCGACTTCGACAGCGGCAGTGATCAGGTGATCAATCTGCCGGTCGCGAACCCGCGAGTCACGGCAAAACCTGCTCGCAAAACTGCGAAAACGCCTGCCAAGGGCAAAGCCGCCAGGAATGGCCGCGCCGCCTTCACGCTGCGTCTCGATGCCGAACGTCATCTCAAGCTGCGCCTCGCCAGCACGCTGCAAAATTGCAGCGCGCAAAAGCTTGTGACCGAAGCGCTCGACCAGTTTCTTGAATCCGTACCCGAACTCGACGCCATTGCCGCACGTATGCGGCGCATGAACAACAAGTCCTGAAGAGGAATCAGAGATGTACGCGACGCAAAAGCGCAACCCGATGCTCGGCCTTGGTATGACCACTGCAATGACAGCAATCATGTTGAGCGGCTGTGCATCCAATCCCGCTCCGCGCGCCGATCTCTCCGCCGCACAGGCGCAGCAGGCCATTGCCAATGGCGAGCAGGCGCAGGCGATCCAGGCTGCCGAAGCCGCAGTGGCCGCTGATCCGCGCAATGCCTCCTACCGCATGACGCTGGGCAATGCCTATCTCAACGCCGGTCGTTTTGCTTCGGCGGCGACCAGCTATGAAGATACGATGGCGCTGGGCGACAACAGTGCGCGCGCCGCACTCAGCCTCGCCCTGTCGCTGACCGGCCAGGCACGCTATTCCGAAGCTTCTTCGGTGCTGACAGATTGGGAAGGCGAGATCGCCGCTTCCGATCTCGGCCTCGCGCTCGCGCTGAGCGGTCAGCCCGAACGCGGCATCCATATCCTCTCCAACGCCATTCGTGGCGGAGACAACACCGTGAAATCGCGCCAGAACCTGGCCTATGCCTATGCCGTAGCCGGACGCTGGCGTGAAGCGCGCATGATGGTCGCACAGGATGTGCCCGCGCATGAAGTGGGCGATCGCATGGCCGAGTGGGCCGAGCATACCCATGCCGGTGCCTATCGTGCCCGTGTCGCCAGCCTGCTTGGCGTTCCCGCCGATGTGCGCGACGCTGGTCAGCCGGTGCATCTCGCACTTGCCAATTATCCGGACGGCCCGCAGCTCGCTTCCGAAGCGAGCAGCCCGGCACCGACCTCTGCGCCAGACCTGGCTACACTCGATGCCGGACGTTTCAGCGTGCCTGTATCGGGCGGAGAATTGCCTTCGGTGGGCGCACCTGTCGAAGCTGCGCCACGCAGTGCTGCGCCGACGAGCTTAGCAGACGCATTTGCTGCCGATGAGGTGTCGGCGGCCAATGCTCCGTCGATCTCCGCGCCTTACGTCTCTTCCCCGGTCGTGCAGTCCATTCCAGCGCCGCGCACGGCAAATCAAACCGTCGCGCCGCGCTATAATGCGTCGGCACCTTCCGCGCCGCGCCGCACTGCTGCTGTCAGCACGCCTGCCATCGCGCAGCCCGCACTCGATACCGGTGCTTCAGCACCCGCCAGCATCGGCACCGGCACCTCGCACCTTGTCCAATTGGGCAGCTTTGCCAGCGAAGCCGGCGCACAGCGCGCCTGGCGGATCTATGTCAGCCGCTATCCCGAGCTTGCCGAGCGCGAGATGGTGATCACGCAGGCTGTCGTGAACGGTCGCAATTACTGGCGCGTTTCGGCGGGCGGTTTCGACCGCGCATCGAGCCGCGCCATGTGCAACCGCGTCGACGCTGCAAATGGCGATGGCTGCATCAGCTGGGCTGCCAACAGCCCGCTGCCCGGCGCCATCGACACCGGCGTGCGCCTTGCCCGTCGTTAAGACCGGGTTCGTCGCTAGGGTCAGGACCCCTTCTCTGCTATCTGCGAAGACTGGCCTGGGAAGACCTGATACCCCTCCCCCACCGGGAGGGGCTTTCTTTTGCATCAGAGCCGGAAGCCGCCGTCGCTCACCAGCGTCGAGCCGGTGATGTTGGCAGCGTGATCGGACAGCAGGAAGAGGATTTGCCCGGCAATCTCGTCCGCCGTGGCGAAACGACCGTTGGGTGACACCTGCTGCGCCATCGTGGCAATTGCGCCTGCCCGGTCGCCCTGGTGCTTTTCCACCAGATCGTCGAAGAACGGCACACCGTCCCAGATTGCGGTGTCGACCCCGCCCGGCGCTATGGCGTTGACTCTGATACCATGTTCGGCGCCTTCCTTCGCGGCGACCTTCGCCAGATGCATCACCGCCGCCTTGGACGAAGCGTAGGCGGCAATGCCCTTCTCCGCCTTCACGCCGGTGACAGAAGCAGTGAGGACCATCGCACTGCCCACCGGAGCCATGCGCATGGCACTGCGCAGCGACAGGAAGGCTCCGTCCAGATTGACCGCCATGGTCTTGCGCCAATTCGCCAAAGGCATTTTGACAATCGGTGCAGCATCGCCCGATATCCCGGCATTGAGCACGGCTGCATGGACCGGGCCGCCCTCGGCTTCGACCGCGTCCCACAATGTTTCGTCGGCGACATCGCCTGCATGAATGGAAATTTCGCAATCAAGCGCCAGCGCTTCGAGCCGCGCACGGTCGAGATCGACAAGGATCAACCTGGTCGCGCCCGCCTGTGCCAGTGCCCGTGCGCAGGCCGCGCCGATGCCCGATGCAGCGCCCGTTACCAGCGCGGTCTTGCCACTCATGTCACAAATCAATTGCCGTTCCTCCCTTGAACAACGCAGTCACACGGCCCTGCACGGGCTGGCGGTCGAACGCAGTATTGCCCGCTTGCGCCTCCATCAGAGAGGAGTCCACCACCCATGGGGTCTCGGGATTGACGATTGCCAGATCGGCCTCCTTG